>Ga0102929_1000426_pt1 | contig 24347 bp, 24 predicted proteins | sample SalPonR1_B_D2_MG_FD_78510 | JGI IMG/M metagenome (GOLD analysis project Ga0102929, IMG submission 78510) | Salt pond soil microbial communities from South San Francisco under conditions of wetland restoration - Salt Pond MetaG R1_B_D2_MG | ecosystem: Environmental > Aquatic > Marine > Intertidal... | reverse complement strand
GAATACCTCGTTTTAAAAGAAGCGAAAGCGCTGGCATTGCCGCTGAAATTAGGTCAGTGGTTGTCTGTCACTCCCGGAAATCAAAAAAACAAGATTTACTGGAAAGCACTCTCCCCTAAAGGTATCTGGTTTTCGTGCGAATTTCAACTACCCGATTTCAAAATTATCCACAGTTCCGATTCGGAAAAAGCAGAATTGCTAAAAAAAATCTTTGAAACCACCGGGAAATTAAATCCTGAATTTCCTTTTGAAAAAGATTTTCACATTCAAACAAAACTGGATTTCAATCCGCAATGGGGACTGGGCAGCAGCAGCACATTTATTGCCAACATCGCAAGCTGGACGAATGTTGATGCCTACCAATTAAACAAGTTGATATTTAAAGGCTCAGGTTACGACATCGCCTGTACAAACGCTTACGGCCCAATATTTTACCGTTCCGGCGAGAAGCCAATACCGGTGAACCTAGACTTTCCTTTTGAGGAAAACCTCTATTTTATCTACTCCGGCACCAAAAAAAATACCCGTCATGGCATTGAGCATTTTCTGAAAACGAAAGCTGATATTTTCGAAGGAATCCGTCAATTCAATGAGATTTCTGAAAATATATCCCGGATAAAAAAACTTGATGAGTTTCAACTGGTAATTAACGAGCACGAAAAAATCATTTCCTGTATTATTGATGAGCAAAGTATTCAGGATAAATATTTCAATGATTTTAACGGGGTTGTAAAATCACTCGGAGCATGGGGAGGTGATTTTTTCCTCGCAGCTTCTTCGATGAACGAAGCAGCAACTAAAAACTATTTCAAAAGGAAAGGCTTGCAAACAATATTTACGTGGAACGAGTTAATTTTAAATGACTAATCATATAAAAATTCTAACTAATGAATGATTTATTGATTTCCCGCAGATTTTTTAAACATTTCTGCGAAAATCAGCGTCATCTGCGGGAAATTAACTTTTTACGTATTTATAAAAGTGTTTATTTTTAAATGATTGGAAGAAAGTAAGTGAAGCAAAAGAATAAATATCGAAGCGAATGGGAATGCCCGTCTAATATTGCACTGGTAAAATACTGGGGAAAAAAAACACCGCAGTTGCCGTTGAATCCTTCGGTGAGTTTTAGTTTGAAAAATGCAAAAACCAAAACAACTGTTGAAATCACAGGAAGCAGCAAATGGAAAACAGAGTTTCTTTTTGAAGGAAAATCATCGGCTTTTGGAGAACGGATTCGCAACTACCTCAATGAGTTGGCGAAAAATGAAAAATGGATGAACGATTTTTCGTTTCACATTGAAAGCAGCAACACTTTCCCGCACTCTGCCGGAATTGCCTCATCGGCATCGGCATTTGGCGCACTGGCTCTTTGCCTGACCGATTTAAAAAATCAGAAGACAGGGGAAGTAGCAGAAACACAAAACTTCTTCAGGCAAGCCTCGGAATGGGCGCGTTTGGGTAGCGGCAGCGCCTGCCGGTCGGTTTATCCGCAATTTGCCATTTGGGGTGAATTTGATGAAATGCCGGGCGCTTTAAACCACCAAGCTGTTCCGGTTTCCGAAAACATCCACCCTGATTATTTTACATTGCACGATGCCATTTTGCTGGTCGATTCCACGAAAAAAAAAGTCTCCAGTTCGGCCGGCCACCAACTGATGAACGACCATCCGTTTAGGGAAGCGCGGATAAAACAGGCCAATAATCACACTCGTAAAATTCTGAAAGCGATGAAAACCGGCCACCATGAACATTTCTTCAAAATAGTTGAAAAAGAAGCGCTCAGTTTACATTCGATGATGATGACCTCGGAACCACCTTATTTACTACTTCATCCCAACAGCTTGGCGATTATCCGAAAAATTCAGGATATCCGCCGGCAAACCAACCTGCAAGTTGGTTTTACCATCGATGCCGGGCCAAACATCCATGTTCTCTATTTTGAAAAAGACAAAAACCAAGTACATCAATTCATTAAAAATGAGTTGTTGAAATTTACCAAAAACGGGAGCTGGCTTGATGATCAAATTGGAAACGGTCCAAAAAAACTGAAAGTATGAAGAAATTTTCTTCAAAATTACTATTGTTCGGTGAATACGGATTGCTTTACGGAGCCGATGCGCTGGCAGTTCCGTTTCCAAAATTCGGCGGTGCGCTGGAATTTACAGTGGACTCAAACGACAAAACCATTCAGGAAAGCCAGTCAGAGATTCAACAATTCTTTTCAACGTTTGAGACAGCAAATCTCAACAGGGAAATGCATTTTCCGCTTCATTTGAAAGAACTGAAAAATGATTTGCAAAAAGGATTATTTTTCTATTCGAATATTCCGGTTCAGTATGGACTAGGAAGTTCAGGAGCGCTCTGCGCTGCCATTTTTGAGCGATACAGTATTTTTCACAAAAATGAAGATGAATTAAACGACAACGAACTTCTTCAACAATTAATACAGGATCTTTCATTGCTCGAAAGCAGTTTTCACGGCCGCAGTTCAGGAATCGATCCGCTGGTTTCCTTTGTCAACCGGCCGGTTCTGTTTTCTCCCGAAAAAATTCAGCTCCCTGAAATAAAAACCTCTGAAAATGATTTTTCAGTTTTTCTTATCGATACTAAAATAAAAAGTTCCACTGCCCCACTTGTCTCACTTTTCAACCAAAAAATGGAGAATCCGGAGTTTAAAAATCTATTTCAAAACGATTTCCTGCCTGCCAATAACGCAGCCATTCAGGCATTTTTGAAAGGGAGTAAACAGGAACTTTTCGACCAATTAAAACAAATCTCGGCTTTTCAGTGGGTGCACTTTTATGAAATGATTCCGCAATCATCCAAAAACTTTTTCAAAAACAGTGCGCATAACAACACGCCCGTTAAGTTACTTGGCTCAGGCGGCGGTGGATTTTTGCTGGCCTTTGCAAAAAATGAAAACGATTTACCCAGTGAATTTTCAAAAATCCGAACAGTCTGATAATTATGATTCTGCTGTTTCCGGCTTTTGTAATGGCTCAAATAATTTCCGAAATTTCCAGTTGCTTCTACTAGTCAAAATCACAATAAACATTATGGCAAGAACCAGGAGAACCCAATTTTCTTTTTGGGGATGCACCTCCTTCTGAAACAACAGCGCCGGTGTTTGCAAAACTGATGATTTGCTTGTCAGAAAGATGGAAGACAAAACATTATTTATTGAATGTGCGCCAATTGCAATTTCAATTCCATCGTCCAACACACTTGTAATACCAAAAACCACCCCAAATGTTAAATAGCCGGGCATCGATGTCCAGAAGCCATATTCTTCTACTTCGGGGTTGAAACTGTGAATCAGTGCAAAAATAACGGCAGGAATCAAAACTGACAGCCACCGGCTTCTTGTTCGTGCGGCAACTCCCTGCATCAGGTAGCCGCGAAAGAAAAATTCTTCAGTTCCCGACTGAATCGGAATCAACAAAACAGAAATGAGTACAAGTGGAATAAACGACGCAGCATTAAACTGCACTACGAAATTGTCAGGACTTATCAAATAATCGACCAGCATGTAACCACCGATAAGTACTCCCCAAACAATTACACCAAGCCAAACCCGGTTCCAGCGAAATGAGCGGCCTCCGTTAATCACCTCTTTATAATTCCTTCGGTGAAAGCCTTTAACCAGCAATATTCCAATAATCAAACTTGTAATAAAAGGAATCACCATTAAAACCAACCCTAAATTCGGATCGATTCCGTACGCTGAAAAATCGGCAAAATTTTCAGGCATCTGGAAATCACCTTCAAACTGGATCATTTTAACTATCAATACTGCAATCAGCGGGATACTTCCAACCATTTGCCCTAAAAAGAAACCGATAAAAAGCACCAGAATGTATTTCCAAATCTGATTTTCGTTGTCGAAAGCGCGTTCTAAAAATTTCATAAGCTGAATTCAGGTTTTGTTAACTATTTCTAAAATTAATTTTAATATACTTGTCTGCAAAAGCCAAAACAAATTACATAAGCTCAAAAATTTCAGGCAGCCAGAACCTTTAAAGAATAACGAACCCCTGAAATGATGCGGCGCTCTTTAACCGGAAACAAAACACGACTTTCAGTTTATTATTACCTTTGTATAAAACGAAACAGAATGAACGCAGATAAAAAATATTTCCCGAGACTGGAAGACATTACCCAGGCAAAAATCACGCTGAACAAAATTGCCAGTCACACTCCGCTGGAGAAAAACCGCAATCTTTCAGAAGAATTTAATAGCAACATTTTTTTGAAACGCGAAGATTTGCAAACCGTGCGTTCATACAAAATCCGCGGGGCATATAACAAAATTGCTCAATTGCCAAAATCATCGCTGCAGAAAGGTGTTGTTTGTGCCAGCGCCGGCAATCACGCCCAGGGCGTTGCTTTTTCGTGCAGCAGGCTCAACATAAAAGGAAAAATTTACATGCCGGCTACCACGCCCAAACAAAAAATCAGGCAGGTGGAAATGTTCGGAAAAGAAAATGTGGAAATCATTTTGGTGGGCGATACCTACGACGCTGCCGAAAATGCAGCCAAAGCCGACTGCCAAAAAACCGGCATGGCGTTTATCCACCCTTTCGACGACGCGCAAATCATTGAAGGACAGGCAACAGTTGGACTGGAAATTTTACAGGACGCAAAAGAACCGATTGATTACCTGTTTATTCCGGTGGGCGGCGGCGGACTGGCAGCCGGCGTGGGGGCATATTTTAAGCAGGTGAGCCCGAAAACAAAAATAATTGGCGTGGAACCCGAAGGTGCGCCATCGATGAAAAAATCACTTGAAGCAGGTAAAAATATTGAGCTTTCAACCATCGATAAATTTGTGGACGGCGCATCGGTACAAAAAGTTGGCGCACTCACTTTTGAGGTTTGCCGTGAGGTAATCGATGAAATGGTAACAGTTCCGGAAGGCCGTATTTGTACCAAAATTCTGGAGTTGTACAACCACGATGCCCTGGTTATTGAACCGGCAGGAGCGTTGTCGATTACTGCCCTTGAGCAGTTTCAAAATGAAATTAAAGGGAAAAATGTGGTTTGCATTGTGAGTGGCAGCAACAACGACATCACCCGCATGGAGGAAATCAAGGAACGCTCGCTGCTGTTCGAGGGGCTGAAGCACTATTTTATTGTCCGTTTCCCGCAGCGTGCCGGCGCACTGCGCACTTTTGTGGATGTGGTACTCGGCCCCCACGACGATGTGACCCATTTTGAATATTCGAAAAAAACCAACCGCGAAAAAGGGCCGGCGGTTATCGGCATTGAGGTGCAGCAAAAAGAGGATTATTACGGGCTGGTAAAACGAATGGAAGAAAACGGTTTTATATATGAATACCTGAATGAAAAACCGGATTTGTTTCAGTTTTTAGTTTGATCTCCCCCATTCACAAAAAGACTGAATATAATTTTTTTGTCAGAAATCAGCATTCCTGATTTGAAATTATCATTTTAATTATTTACTTTGCAATTCAAAGTACTTTTAAAATGAAAACAACTGAAAATTACCTGGCAGAAATCAAGGAAATCCGGAAAATGATGGAAGAGTCGAGCCGGTTCCTTTCATTAAGTGGCTTATCGGGAGTACTCGTAGGCATTTATGCGCTTATGGGCGCTTTTATGGCAGAGAGCATCATCTACACCAACAAATTATTTGGATGGGTGCTGAATAAAAACATTCTGCCCGACCTGCTTTTACTGGCGGCAATTGTACTGGTTTTATCGTTAGTGACTGTCATTCTGCTTACCTGGCGCAAAGCCCGGAAAGGAGACAAAAAAATATGGAATCCGGGTTCCAGGTTAATGTTGATAAACCTTGCCATTCCTTTAATTTCAGGCGGAATTCTAATTTTAATATTCCTGTTCAATGGCATTTATGAAATTGCAGCCCCCGGCAGTCTAATTTTTTACGGGTTGGCTTTGATTAACGCAGCCAAATTTACGCGGCAAGAAATTTTTCAACTGGGAATATTCCAGATTTCCCTCGGAATTTTGGCTGCACTGCTCCCTTCGCTGGGGTTGCTGTTTTGGGCACTCGGTTTTGGTGCAATTCATATAATTTACGGAGCATTGATGTATTTCAGGTACGAACGCACGACAAACAAATAGCATTGTGAAAAATAGTTTTCAAAATTTAAATAAAGCATTCGACAACAAAACCCGGCTCGGAATCATGTCAATTCTTTCGGTGAATTCGCGGGTGTCGTTTAATTATTTAAAGGAAACGCTCGAAGTTACCGACGGCAACCTGGCCAGCCACCTGAAAGCACTCGAAAAAGAGGGTTACATCGCTGTTTTTAAGGCATTTAAAAACCGAAAACCAAATACCACTTACGAAATCACGCCACCCGGCAGTACCGTGTTCGACAGCCACATCAAAGCACTTGAAGATATTTTAAAACAACTCTGACAATTTTTTTTCATCATTTACTTTGATATTCAAAGCTCTTTGTAAAACTAAAATTCAATAATATGGAAACAAAAAATTTCATTCAGGAAAAACAGAAGTCAATCAACTGGCAGATTACCCTCAAAGTGTTTATCATCGGGATTATAACACTGGCCTTGCTCGTTCCGAAATTTATGATTATCGACCTTATCGGGCAACGACAACATACTGCAGAAAACAGCTCACAGGAGGTGATGCAAACATGGTCGCTCGCCCAAACCGTGCGAGGGCCGGTGCTTGCAATTCCGTACATTGAACGCAGTTTTGAAAACGACGGAAATGCAACATCTGAAGTTATTCACGAATGTTACATTTTACCTAAAACACTGAATATTAGCGGAGAAATATTTCCCGAAAAACGGAAACGAAGCATTTATGAAACCGTGGTTTACGAATCGGAAGTGAATTTCTCAGGCCATTTTGAAGGGTCGGAAATTCAGAGGTTGAAAATTCCGCCCGGGGATATTTTGTGGGAACAGGCAAAAATCCAGGTTGCCATCAGCGACTTGCGCGGCATCAGCGACCGTATTTCATTTTCCTGGAACGACTCTGTTTTCGAATTTACTCCCGGAATGGAAAACCAACTGCTGGGACAAAACGGAATTTCATTGCCACTCTCCCACCTCACTGCCGAAAATTTTCCGGCTGATTTTCGGTTTTCGCTTCACCTGAAAGGATCTGAATCGCTGAAATTTGCACCGCTCGGCGAAATCACCGAAGTGGCGTTGCAATCGGACTGGAACGACCCGGGATTTGATGGTAACTTTTTGCCAACCGACCACACCATCGATAAAGAAGGTTTCTCGGCTCAATGGAAAGTGCTGAACTTTAACCGCAACTTTCCCCAACAGTGGAAAAACGACGAATACCGGGTTACTGAAGCCGATTTTGGAGTTAAACTGGTTAAAATAGCCGACCATTACCAGAAAAGTTCGCGCGCAGCTAAATATGCCATTCTGGTAATTTTATTTGTTTTTCTTTCCTTCTTTTTAAATGAAATAATCAGCAAACAAAAAGTGCATCCGTTCCAGTACATTCTTATCGGATTTGCCGTACTGATTTTTTACCTGCTGCTTTTATCCATTTCCGAACAGGTTGGGTTTAACCTGGCTTATTTTATTTCGGCCCTGGCGGTAATTACATTGGTATTTGCCTACTCGCGAACGTTCTTGAAAAGATGGATCCATTCGGTTATTCAAACCCTCATCTTAACTTTTTCTTTTGGGTTTATTTTTGTTTTAATGCAACTGGAAACCTACGCGCTTTTGGTTGGCAGTATCGGTTTGTTTGTAGTGCTTGGCCTCACCATGTTTTTTACCCGAAAAATAAACTGGTACGGTGAGTGAAAAGAGCAGGAAGAAGGAAGCCGGGAGTTGGGAAAAGGGATAATTTTCTCAGCTCCCGTTTTCGGCAAAAAAAATTGCAAAAACTAATATTCTGTAATAAAATTTTCCGGGAATTTTCCCTGAATGCCTTTTTCGCGGTAAAAATCTTTCATGCGCCGGATGTCGGCCTGGGCGTCGTTGGTTAGTTCAAATTTTTCCCAAATAGAAATTACTTTCCGGCCCCAGTCGAAGCTGCCCAGATAAACAGGCACATCGGCCATTTTCCCGATGGTATGAAAGCCGGCCTTCCAGCGTTTTATCGGTTTTCGGGTTCCTTCAGGAGTCATGGCCAGGTGCAGATGCTCCCTGGTTTTAAAATGATGAACCGTTTGCCGAATAACATTGGCTCCCCTGGAACGGTCGATAGGCACACCTCCCATTTTCCGGACAAAAAATCCGACTGGCCAGAAAAAAAATTCTTTTTTTACCAGCACGCTGGCTTTTCCGCCCAATGATGTATAGAACAGGTAAGATATTACGAAATCCCACGCACTGGTATGAGGCACCCCAATGATGATGCATTTTGGCTCGGGCACTACAAAACCATTCACTTTCCATCCCAGCAACCGCAATAAAAAAGCACTTATTTTTTGCATTTACCGTACTGTTTTTAGTTTAAAATTCCGGCCAAAGGAAAACCGTTCCAAATATTCAGCAGCAATCTTTTTTGCTGCCTTCAAATCACCATCCCCAAAATCGACGATTACCATTAAAAAGCGTTTCGTATTTTGAGTTACAGCAGTTCTCTCCGAATCACTGGTCGGTGTTCCAAAGGCACCTTTTTTATCTCTGAATGTGGGAAGAAAATCAATATTGAGCTTGCCGCGCCCTATTCCTTCGTAAGGTTCGGCAGCAGCTCCAATGCCCATAACAACTTTCCCATCAATTTTATCGCGATCGTACCCGCCAATTGAAAAACCAGTGGTAATTGATACCAGGTTCAACACATCAACCACATTATTCACCTGGTAAAGCGCCTTGTTTTTCACCACCCTTCGCAGAAGTGATTCAGCCGAAAGACGATAGCGTGCCGGATCCTTCCCGCAGGCTTTGTAGGCTTTACGCGATGCTGCAATGGCAGGTAATTTACTGATTTGACTGATTTTTAAAGCAGCAGATAATTCTTCAATTTTATTTTTAATTTCATCCCAAAGCATATCATTGGTTTCCATCACATAAACATCACACTCTATGCAGGAAAGTTTAATACCCGGGACCTTTTCCTTTAATTCTGCAGAAATCGAAATAGTAGTCATTCAACTTGAAATTTTAATCCTTTTTTAAAAATTCAAATCTACATAAAATGCAACGAAAAGGCACAAAAAAAGGGTCCTGCAAAACAAGACCCTTTCATTCTATACTATTTATCGTTAGATTACTTCCACATCAAAAGCTACGGGACCCCGGTCGCTTTCTTTTACTTCAAACTGCACGGTCTGATCTGTTTCAAGTCCAAACTGTGCATCTTTAATTCCTGAACGATGCACAAATACATCTTTATCGTCATCAGTATGGATAAAACCATAACCTTTGACAGCATCGTACCATTTTACTTTACCTTCCATAAGACCTCCCTTAATAACGACCTCCGCGGTTAAATCCACCACCGCCTCTGCGGTTGCCTCCACCTCTGGAGTCATTTGACCTTGGGCGTGATTCGTTAACTTTAATGTTACGTCCGCTTAAGTCGGCATTGTTAAGTTCTTCAATGGCTTTTTTGGCTTCATCGTCTTCATCCATTTCAACAAAACCAAAACCTTTACTGCGACCGGTCAGTTTATCATTAATGATTTTAACCGAGGCCACTTCGCCATACTCTTCAAAAATTTCTCTTAAATCTTCCTCAACTACACTATACGGAAGATTTCCAACATAAATGTTCATTTGTTACTATATTAAAATTAATAAAACAGGTTCTGCCTACAAAGACGATGTGCCCAAGTGTTGTTCAGACGCGACTTTACAAGAATACCGAATTACAAGAATCTCAGAAACTGAAGTGAATCGTGGTGAAAAACGTGAAAGGATAACAATGCCCGGTAGCAGAATACCTTAAAAAATTTTCATTAAAAAAAGACCAATTTACTCATTCTCAGACAATCGAAATATAAAAAAGTTCAAAATTATCTTTAGAATTACATCGCAAAGTTAAACTAAAATTGGAATTTACAAACAAATATCGATCGATTTTCAAAAAACCTGTTTTATTTCACTAACTCGGTGATTACCACACTGGCTGCAAAGCATCCGAAAACCGGTGGCATGTATGAAATAGTACCCACTGTTGATTTTTTATTTTGCCCTTCTTCAATCCGCACAGCGTGAGTTTCTATTTCTTCGGGAGAAAACACAACTGGGAATCCTTTTTTTATGCCAAGTTTTGAGAGCCTTTTGCGCAGCATTTTCGCCAGTTTACAATTGTATGATTTGGAAACATCAGCTACCTGAACAAGCGATGGATTGATTTTTCCGCCCGCGCCCATGGAGCTTACAATTTTTAACCCCAGGTTTAAACTGTGATGAATTAAAAAAACTTTGGGTGCAAGTGTATCTATGGCATCAACCACATAATCGAACGGCTCACTTTTGAGCAGTTGAAGGGCTTTTTCGTCGCGGATAAATTCATTAACAAGATTCAGTTTCAGTTCAGGATTTATATCGAGAAGCCGGTTGCCCAATATTTTAGTTTTTGATTGCCCGGTTGTGCTTACAAGTGCCGCCAGCTGCCGGTTTCTGTTCGAAACTTCAACCACGTCGCTGTCGGCAATTGTTATTTTGCCCACACCGGCACGGCAAATCATTTCGGCGGCGTAAGCTCCCACTCCACCCAAACCAACAATAAGTACATTGGCATTTTTAAGCTTTTCGAGTTTTTCAGGGCCAAGGAGCAATTCGGTACGTTCGAGCCACGACATTAATTACAATGTTTTAAAAATTAAAATTTCACACCTTGAAGTTGACATTCTCGATCCGGTTAAAATTTTCCCAGACAGCTTCTTTTAAATCATCTGACGGTATATTCCTTAATCGCGCTCCCCTTCTGAAAATTTCATCAATATCTCCTTCAAACTCATCGGTTTCAAGGAAAATTTTTTCAACGGGTAAGAACCGAAATGAATCGAGAGCTTTGGCATTGTTGGTTGAAAGAATTTTCCCGAAAGAAAAAAACATATTCCGTTCAACAAGTTGCTCAGTCATTTGCCGGTTGGCGTTGTATCCGTGAAAAATCCACGGAACCGACGGATGTTCACTTTTATGGATTTCGATAATTTCATTATAAGCCTTTACACAGTGAATTATCAACGGTTTTTGGTATTCTTCGGCCATAAAAACCTGTGCCCTAAAAACCCTCAGCTGCTCATTAAAATCGGTATCAGTCCTTTTATCGAGGCCGCATTCCCCCACAAAAATCACATGGTCGAGTTCCAGTGCATCTTCCATCATCACAAGCCTTTCGTTGTTTTCGGTCTCTGACTTTATTTCCCAGGGATGCAATCCGACCGAAAAGAAGTTCCGCCCGTTGAATGAAGGAATGTCCCCGCCCGGAAAAAGGTTTTGCACTGTAACCGCATCCTCATTCTGCCGGGATTGATGGGTGTGAATATCGATATATGGAATGGGATTTATCGGCATTTTTTTAAGCCATTTCAAGTATTTTACCAACCACATTCTCAGCGCCGTCAGCAATCTGGTCGATGCTGGCCTCGAGCATGTAGCATGGTGTGGAAACTACTTTGTATTTTTCGTCAATAACAATTTGTCCGTGTGAAGTTTTTTCGTGCACACCTCCCATTTTTTCAATAGCCTGAAGCGTTCCTTCATCCTGCCCGATGGTTACTTTTACATCGCCCAGAACTTTGGCAAGTATCACTGGCGAAATACACAATGCACCAATGGGTTTTTCAGCTGTAACAGTTTCCCTCACTGCCTTTTCAACATCGGCATTAACAGTGCAATCTTCCCCGTCGAAAGCAAATGTGCAAAGGTTTTTGGCTGCTCCAAAACCACCCGGAAAAACGATGGCATCAAAATCTCCGGCTGTATATTCTGAAAGCGGCTTGATATCACCGCGGGCAATACGGGCAGCCTCCACGAGTACGTTACGTTTCTCAGGCATTTCTTCACCGGTAAGGTGGTTCACCACATGCGCCTGATCCACATTGGGCGCAAAACACTGATATTGGGCTCCCTTTCGCGCTATTGCGAGTAATGTTAATGTAGCTTCATGAATTTCTGATCCGTCATAAACTCCGTTTCCTGCTAAAACAACTGCTATCTTTTTCATGGTTCATTTCCTTTAAAAGTTCACCCAAAATTACAGTTTATAGCGGAAAATTTAAAATGAGTGAACGGGAATCGTTCCACTGGTTAATCTATTTCTTCCAAATTATAAGGAGTCTCCTGATAAACGTAGTAATTGAGCCAGTTTGAAAACAACAAATTAGCAGCTGATCCCCAACGCATTAAAGGTGTTTGTCCTGGATTATCATCCGGATAATAATTAAAAGGAAGCTGAATCGGGAGTTGCTTTTTCAAATCGCGTTTATACTCTTTATCGAGTGTAAAGCGCGAATATTCAGAATGGCCGGTAATAAAAAGCTGCCGCCCCTTTTTGGCCTTTACAATGGCCACTCCGGCTTGTTCCGACTGTGCAATAATCTGCAGTTCATCAACTTTCTCAATGTCTTCGGCCCTGATTTCGGTATGGCGCGAATGGGGCATAAAAAACACATCGTCGAAACCACGTAAAATGGGCAATTGCGAGTTGAAATGCGTGTGTTTAAAAACCCCGAACATTTTTTGAGGCAATTGATATTTCGGAACTCCGTAATAATGATACAAACCGGCCTGTGCAGCCCAGCAAATAAACAAGGTGGATGTAACATGGTGCTGCGCCCAGTCGAGAATCTGCTGCATTTCACCCCAGTATTTCACTTCCTCAAACGGCAACAGTTCAACCGGCGCACCCGTAATAATCATTCCATCGTATTTCTTGTTGTTCAGCTCATCAAAATTCTGATAAAATTGCTCCATGTGATCCGACGGGGTGTTTTTAGGTGTATGCCCTTTTATTTTCATGAAATCAATTTCAATTTGCAGCGGCGAATTGGAAAGCAGCCGCAGCAAATCAGTTTCCGTGGTAATTTTCAGGGGCATTAAATTCAGGATAATAATTTTTAGTGGACGAATATCCTGATGCTGGGCGCGTGTTTCGTCCATTACAAAAATATTTTCCTCTTTCAGAATATCTATTGCTGGCAATTTATCAGGAACGTTTACAGGCATTATTATAAAAATAAGAGCCCCTCCTGACCTCCCCCGAGGGGAGGAAACAGGAAGGTATATTAAACATCACTTTTTCTATTCAAATTATTCATCTAATCAACCAATTCTATCCAGTGCTTGTTCAAAGTCAGCAATAATATCATCAATGTGCTCCAACCCTACACTTACCCTCAGTTGCGAAGGATAAACGCCTGCAGCAATTTGTGCTTCTTCGGGCAATTGCTGGTGGGTGGTTGCAGCGGGCTGGATTATTAATGTTTTGGCATCGCCCACATTGGCCAGGTGGCTTACCATTTCAAGGTCATTCACAACCTGGTTAGCCGCTTCTTTATCGCCTTTCACTATAAACGACAGCACTCCGCCAGCACCTCTAGGAAAGTATTTTTTCGCATTTTCATACGACGGGCTGCTTTCCAGGCCCGGGTAATTTACACTTTCCACTTTGGGATGTTGTTGGAGCCATTTGGCCAGCGCCAGTGTGTTTTCAACATGCCGATCCATGCGCAGCGAGAGCGTTTCGAGCCCCTGAAGCAACAGGAATGAGTTAAACGGGCTAATGGCCGGACCAAAATCGCGCAAACCTTCTACACGCGCTTTAATGATGAAACCGATGTTACCAAACTGGCTGTCGAAGTTAAATACGTCCCAGAATTTCAATCCGTGGTAACTTTCGGAAGGTTCTGTCAAGCCGGGGAATTTTCCGTTCCCCCAGTTATAATTTCCGGCATCGACAATAATTCCTCCGATGCTGGTTCCATGGCCCCCAATCCATTTAGTAGCCGATTCCACAACAATATTTGCCCCGTAATCGATTGGCCTGAAAAGATAGCCTCCCGCAGCAAAGGTATTGTCAACTACAAGCGGAATATCATATTTTTTGGCCAGTGCCCCAAAAGCCTCAAAATCGGGCACAACATACCCTGGGTTTCCAATAGTTTCAAAATAAATGGCTTTTGTATTCTCGTCAATCAGCTTTTCAAAATTCTCCACGTTCAGGTCATCGGCAAACCGGGCTTCAATTCCCAGCCTTTTAAACGAAACTTTAAACTGATTGTACGAACCACCATATAAATAGGGCGATGTTACAAAATTATCGCCTGCATCCAAAAGGGTGTTGAATACGAGAAATTGGGCTGCATGCCCTGATGCAACTGCCAACCCTGCCACACCTCCTTCGAGAGCGGCCATCCGCTGTTCAAACACATCAGAAGTAGGGTTCATAATCCGGGTGTAAATATTCCCAAACTCCTTAAGCGCAAAAAGATTGGCCGCATGGTCGGCATCGTTAAATTCGTAGGAAGTTGTCTGGTAAATCGGAACTGCTCTCGAGTGGGTGGTTTGGTCGGGTTCATGACCTGCATGTAATTGCAGCGATTCAAATTTCAAATTTTTTGTTGTCATAATTACTTTATTTTTTGGGTTAGAAATAACTTATTCATTAAAAAATGCGTTATAAATTCCACGTACACTTTTATGTTTATCCTCATCTTTTACAACCAGGTAGCTCACTAAATCAGATGCCCCGGAACCACTCAGCAAAACATTTATTTTTCCTTGCGAAACTGCATTAAAAATTCGGGCCGAAACACCATAGTTTTGTTGCATTCCGTGGCCCACAACACCAATCAGTGAAACATTTTTTACAACCGAGATTTCTTTTACGGAAGAAAAACCGGGTTGCTGCATTATTTTCAGTGCTTTATCGGCTGCACTTTTTTCCAGAATCAGGTTAATGGAAACCTGCGAAGTAATAACCGATTTAATATTAATTCCAGCATCGTTTAGGCCCACTGTAACTTTTGCCAGAATACCAGGTTTTAAACCAACACCCGGGCCGTTTAACCTGAGGAGTGAAATATCGTCGGTACAGGCCACACTTTTCACTATCTGATCTTCAATATACGTTTCAGTATTAATAATTGTATCAATTTTACCACTGGAAGTGCTGCTGTTCAGTACTTCAATCGGAATATGATCATGCTCAAGGGGATCGACAGTGCGCGGGTGAAACGAATAATGATCGAAATAGGCCAGCTCACTGGCTTCAGCATACGTCAACCGTTCGATGCGTGGCGAGGTGGGAAAAATGGATGGATCGGCCCGCTGAAAATCAAAGTCGAGCCCCCATAACTGTAGTCTTGGAATTTTTAATGCATAGGTAAGAAAAGCGGCAGTATAATCGGCTGCTGTTTTTCCGGCACGCGCAATTTTACCTTGCCGGGTAATCCCATAGGAACCAGGAATGAGATAAACACCGCCGGGTAATGATTGCAATTTCGAAGAATTTACCGAAAGATAGGTGGCATTCCCAAAATCGGGTGTAACAAAAAGCTCGCACTCCTCGGGCCAGATTATTGTTACTGCAACCCCATTTTTTTGGAATTGCGTTTTTATTATCTCAACGGTTAATTTTTCACTGAAACTTTTAACCTGATCGCATAAAGCCTCAGAGTAATCACCTATTAAACCAATACCTATCAGAATATTGCTGTATTGCTCCACAAGTTTTTGGTAACCTTGCGTTGGCGATTCACCGGTAATCTTAATGAAAATCTGTTCGATTTGCCGGGTAACCTTACCGGCATCTGATTTATATACCTGGCGTATATTATTTTCAACTATTTGGAGCAACTCAGGAACTGCAGACGAAACAATGAAATTCCGGTTTTGAAACTGGCCTAAATATTCAATTAAATTTTTTATTGATGAAGTGCTGGCTACATTGCTTCCTCCAAATCGAATAACTTTATCCGACATAATTTTAAAATGTAAAAGTAAAACTTTGAGTTTATTAACGCTGAAACGAATACGCCTCCAATCAATGAATTATCACTGAATGAAGGCTAGCGCATAGACATGAAAACCGACGGCAAAATGAATCTGCTGGCATTGATTTGTGCCATTGCTTTAGAAGCGATATTTTGAAAAATTAAATTCATTTTTACCGATTTTGTCTGCCACAAATATAAATTGAATTTTTAAACATCCAAACTTATTTGGAATGAGTTTAGATAAAAATAATATTATAGTACACTATTTTTAAATATCGACTGAAAATGAACAAAATTCGATTTGAAAGGTTAAAAAATCAGATTTTGCAAGTGAAATAAAAAACAATCGCTTTAGTTTTATTTAAACTCAATTAACTTTGCATTTCATAATTACACATAATTTAATACCATGAGTTATAATTTACTTCAAGGGAAAAGAGGGATAATTTTTGGAGCATTGAATCCCGACTCCATTGCATGGAAAGTAGCCGTAAGGGCCCACGAAGAAGGAGCAACACTTACACTTTCGAACACATCAGTTGCAATGCGCATGGGCGAAACTCAAAAACTGGCCAAGAAGTTAAATACTGAAGCAATCCCTGCTGATGCCACAAATGTGGATGATTTGAATCAGCTTTTTACCCAATCGATGGATATTTTAGGAGGCAAAATTGATTTTATCCTCCATTCCATCGGAATGTCACCAAACGTGCGGAAAGACAGGCACTACAGCGACCTCAACTACAACTACCTTGACAAAACGCTGGATGTTTCAGCCATCTCATTCCATAAAATATTACAAACTGCCCGCAAGCTGGATGCAATAAATGAATGGGGGTCGGTTGTTGCCCTGTCGTATGTTGCGGCACAGCGTTCTTTTTTCGGGTATAACGATATGGCTGATGCCAAAGCACTGCTCGAATCAATTGCCCGCAGTTTTGGTTACATATACGGGCGCGAACGAAATGTACGCATTAATACCATTTCGCAGTCGCCTACAAAAACCACAGCCGGAAGTGGTGTGAAAGGGTTCGACCGTTTGCTCGACTTTGCCGAACGCATGTCGCCCCTTGGCAATGCAACAGCCGACGATTGTGCAGACTATTGCATCACACTGTTTTCTGATTTAACCAAAAGAGTTACCATGCAAAACCTCTTCAACGATGGCGGATTTTCCAGCATGGGAATGAGCCTGAGAGCGCTTCAGCAATACGAAAAAGGATTGTATGAAGATTGTGAATGTGGCCCTGCCGCCGACGAGCATTTATATGACTAATTTGAAAATCAAAATCTTTTACCTATTTTTGCCGCCGGTAATTTTAAGCCGTTGTTATTGAAAGCGATGCTGCGGTTTAAACATGGTATAACTTAAAGTTTTATAAAATGTATTTAACACAGGACAAGAAAAAAGAAATTTTTGCCAACTACGGCAAAGATGAAACCGACACAGGAAGCGCCGAAGGACAGATTGCATTGTTCACACACCGCATCACTCATCTTACCGGTCACCTGAAAACCAACAAAAAAGACGTTAGCACACGCCGTGCACTAATTAAACTCGTTGGTAAAAGACGCCGTTTGCTCGATTATTTAAAAAGTAAGGACATTGAACGGTACCGCGCAATCATTGAAAAACTGAAACTGCGTAAATAAAAAAAATTAAAAAGAAAGGCAATGCGGAGTATTGCCTTTCTTTTTTGTATATTGCAAAACCTCACCACCCATTGTAATTTATTTAATTATTTGATTTTATTTTTTAGACGTTATGGTAAATGCAACATTAAAAACAATCGAACTGGCAGACGGCAGGTCGATTACCATAGAAACCGGCAAACTGGCCAAACAGGCCGATGGATCGGTAGTAGTGAGAATGGGTGAAACCATGGTGCTGGCAACAGTTGTTTCAGCAAAAGAAGCAAAAGAAGATGTAGATTTCATGCCCTTAACAGTTGATTATCGTGAAAAATTTTCAGCTGCCGGGCGATTCCCGGGAGGTTTCCTGAAACGCGAAGGGCGCCCCTCCGACGAAGAGATCCTGGCAGCAAGGCTGGTTGACAGGGCATTACGTCCACTTTTCCCGGACGACTACCATGCCGAAACCGCTGTAATGATTTCGCTGATTTCGGCCAACAAGGAAGACTTGCCCGATGCGTTGGTAGGCCTTGCAGCGTCGGCAGCAATTACTGTTTCCGATGTACCTTTTGAAACTCCTATTTCGGAAGTGAGAGTTGGTCGCGTAAACGGCGAATTCGTTATTAATCCTACTCACGCTCAACTGGAAGAATCCGATATCGACATCATGGTAGGAGCTTCCTACGACAACATCATGATGGTAGAAGGTGAAATGGACGAAATTTCGGAAGAAGAAATGCTCGAAGCCATTAAATTCGCGCACGAAGAAATTAAAAAGCACTGCAAAGCTCAGGAAGAAATGGCAGCAGAACTGGGTGTAGTGAAGCGTGAATATAATCACGAAAACAATAACGAAGAACTTCGAGAAAAGGTAAAAGCTGACCTTTACGATAAATGTTATGACCTGGCCAAACAAATTATCACAAACAAACAAGAACGGATGGCCGGATTCGATGCCATTCGCGATGAATACATTGAAGCCTACCTGGAAGCCAACGCCGAAAATGAAGAGATTGACCTTGAACTTCATGAAAAACTGATTAAAAGGTATTATCATGATGTAGAGAAAGAAGCGATGCGCCGTATGGTTCTTGACGAAAGCATTCGCCTCGATGGCAGGGCTACAAACGAAATCAGGCCTATTTGGGGCGAAGTGGACTACCTGCCCGGAGCACATGGCTCGGCACTGTTTACACGTGGCGAAACGCAGTCGCTCACATCAGTTACCCTGGGTACAAAAATGGATGAAAAAATCATTGATAACGTAACCGTTCAGGGAAAAGAACAATTCCTGCTTCACTATAACTTCCCACCGTTTTGTGTAGGTGAACCACGCACACCACGTGGCGTTAGCCGCCGCGAAGTTGGTCACGGAAACCTGGCACACCGGGCACTCAAAAAAATGATCCCCGAAGATTTTCCATACATCGTGCGCATTGTTTCCGACATCCTCGAATCAAACGGTTCGTCATCGATGGCAACAGTTTGCGCCGGCACAATGGGAATGATGGACTCCGGGATGAAAATGAAAAAACCGGTTTCAGGAATTGCCATGGGGCTCATTACCGATAAAAATTCTGACAAATATGCTATTTTGTCTGACATTCTTGGCGATGAAGACCACCTGGGCGATATGGACTTTAAAGTGGCCGGCAGCGTTGACGGAATCACAGCCACCCAGATGGACATAAAAGTTGACGGCTTACCATACGAAGTTCTTAAACAAGCACTTCAGCAGGCAAAAGAAGGCCGTTTGCACATTCTGAACAAAATGCTGGAGGTAATTCCGGAACCACGCACCGAATTCAAACCAAATGTTCCGCGCATCGAAGTAATGGAAGTACCGAAAGATATGATTGGCGCAATCATTGGCCCCGGAGGAAAAATTATTCAGGCCATCCAGGAAGAAACAGATTCGGTGATTGTTATTGAAGAAGTTGACGACAAAGGACTGGTAGAAATCTCGGGTGCCGGTGCAGATATAATTGAAGCCGCAAAAGCCCGCATAAAATCAATTATTGCTTTACCCGAAGTAGGTGAAATTTACAAAGGAACCGTGAAATCAGTTGTTTCATTCGGTGCTTTTGTTGAAATACTTCCCGGAAAAGACGGATTGCTGCACGTTTCAGAAATGGAATGGAAACGGGTTGAAAAACCTGAAGATGTAGTTAAAGAAGGCGACGAACTGGAGGTGAAACTCATTGGAATCGATGACAGAACAGGGAAACTGAAACTTTCGCGCAAAGTTTTATTACCCAAACCGGAAGGATATGTTGAACGGCCTCCGAGAGGTGACCGCCCGCAGCGGAGAGACAATCGCAGAGACGATAACAGAAGGGATGACCGCCGGGACAACAGAAGAAATGACAGGAGGGATGATCGGAGAGACAACCGAAAACCTCGAAGAGATAATTAATTCGTTACTCAAAAGCCGTTCATTATTCTTTGAACGGCTTTTTTATATCTTTAATTTTAACCAAAGCATAAAATAACAGCCGGCATGAAGAGTTAAACTTTATTATTAATTTTGATTCCGAATAATACAGATTGAAATGGAAGAATGGTCAAAACATACTATTTCGGAGCTTGACGAAAAAACCAAAAACATAAAAAGGCGTGACCTTCGTTTTTTCAGGGTAGATGAATTCAAGCGCAACATCGAACGTTTGGGTGAATTTTCGGGCACCTGTCCATACTGCGAAAAAGAAAAAATTAACATTGCAGCAATAGTGGACAAAATGGATGAAGCCATAGAAACCCCCGGAAAATCACGGCGTGAATACGACCGCGCCATCAGCCGCCTGTCGGAACATATGCAAAAAAATCACGGATTTTACGCCCCCTATTATTATACTTATCTTTTCTCATTTTTCGGGATGGTAGCCGGATTGCTTTTGGGTTACCTGCTCATGAAACTTTTCCCGGCTTATAACTGGGCCATGCTCTCGGCAGGTTTTGTTGCGGGTCTCATCACCGGTTATTTTTGGGGAGGAAGTAAAGACAGTAAAATTCGATCTTCAAAAAAAATAATGTAAAATATATCACCGGGTTATCATTTAAAAACCAAAACAAATTAGTTTTCAACCGTTTTTTGCAGGAATTTATGCAGTTTTTAGTTATTGAAGGAAATATAGGGGCAGGTAAAACAACCCTGGCCAACAAACTGGCCAACGAGTATAATGCCAAACTCATTGTGGAACAATTTGCTGACAATCCTTTTCTACCAAAATTTTACAAAAATCAGGACCGTTACTCGTTTCCGCTCGAGCTCTCATTTCTGGCCGACAGGTACAACCAAATTAAAAATGAAGTTTTTAACCTCGATCTTTTCCATTCCTTCCTGATTGCCGATTACTACTTTGCCAAGTCGGCCATATTTGCACAAAACACATTAAAGGAAGACGAATACCGTCTTTTCAGGCAAATTTTCGATATTGTTTTTGAGTCGATGCCCAAACCCGATTTGTATGTTTACCTTCATGCCGACACGGAAAAGCTGCTCAGTAATATCAAAAAAAGAGGCCGCGATTACGAACAGGAAATTACACCCAACTACCTCGAAAAAATTAAAAACGGCTATTTTCATTTTTTTAAACAAATAACTTCATTCCCAATGTTGATCATCGATGTGAATAATATCGATTTTATCAACAATAATGACCATTATCAACTTTTAAAAGAGGCACTTTTTAAAACTGAGTATAAATTAGGAATAAATCGCATGTTGCTGCAATAAAAAATTGTCCAGCAACTTTTAAATAAAAAAAAGCTTTCTATTTTTGTGTTCGGATGAAAGAATCTATAAATTATTTTAAATACTGTTAATTATGAAAAATTTCAATCTAAAACCTTTTGCAGTTTTTGCACTGGCTGCTGCAATTTTATCTGGTTGTGCAGGACTAAACAAAATGAAAAAAAATGCCGACCAGATTCAATTCAATGTTACCCCTGAAGTTCTTGAGACACACGCTGGTGAGGTAGATGTTGCTATTAATGGCAAATTCCCTGCAAAATATTTCAACAAAAAAGCCACTTTAGTCGCCACCCCGGTACTGAGGCACCAGGAAGGTGAAACTTCCCTGGAATCGGTTTCCATGCAAGGCGAAAAAGTTCAGGCAAATAACAAGGTTATCAGTTACAACGCAGGCGGTTCATTCAGCTATAACGATGCTGCCGACTTTGTTGAAGCCATGAGAAAATCTGAACTATATGTGAACATTACCGCTTCAAAAGGTGCAAAAAGTGTAGATTTTGATCCCATAAAAATTGCTGACGGTGTGATTGCAACCAGCACAATGGTAGCCAATTTCCCAAAACCCATTTTGGGTGTACGCCGCGAAGCCAACAATACAGGCAAATACGATCCGAATATCGACCCGTTCCAAAGAGTAGTTCCGGATGAAATGCTGGCCGACATTCATTATATGATTAACCGTGCCAACCTCCGTGGTGAAGAAATTACTGCCGAAGATGTGGAAGAATTTTTAAGATACACCGAAAAAGCCAACCAGGAAGAACGCATCGACCTGAAAGATGTAGAAGTTTCGGCTTATGCATCACCCGACGGTGAAATCGATTTCAACACCGACCTGGCAGCCGACCGTAAAGGTACCTCTTCTGATTTTGTAGCCGAAAAACTGAAAGAAGCCGGTGTGGACATCAACCTGAAAACAAGATACACCCCGGAAGACTGGGATGGGTTTAAAGAAAAACTCGAAGAATCAAACATACAGGACAAAGAACTGATTTTAAGGGTACTTTCAATGTACACCGACCCTGAAGTTCGCGAACGCGAAATCAGAAACCTGTCAGAAACTTTTACCGTGCTGGCAGAAGAAGTTCTTCCTGAACTGCGCCGTGCCAAATTACTGACAAGTGTTGAGCTGATTGGAAAAACCGATGAAGAACTGCGTTCTCTGGCAAAATCAGATCCTGCATCACTTAACCCGGCTGAGCTGCTTTACGCTGCTACTTTATACGAAGATCTGGATGACCAATTGGAAATTTACAACTCATTCCAGAGAGTTTATCCCGACGACTGGCGCGGACCAAACAATGCCGGTTTTGTTCTTGTAAAACAAATGAATTACGACGATGCCAAACCATTGTTTGAAAAAGCTGAAAGACTGAAAAACGACGAACCTGTGATTAAAAACAACCTGGGTGCAATTGCGCTTTACGAAGACAATGTGGATCAGGCTGAAACCTTATTTGGTTCAGCAGCCGGTGCCGGCGACGAAGTTAACTACAACCTCGGAATTGTTAGCATTAAAAAAGCCAACTACGATCAGGCTGTAAGATATTTTGGAGACTACCAGGATATCAACTCTGCTCTTGCCAAAATACTAACCGGAAACAACAACGGTGCATTGAGAGATTTGGAAGCATTCGAGCGTGATAACTGTTTCATGAAAGAATACCTGAAAGCGGTAATCGGTGCACGCACAGCAAGAGAAAACCTGTTGTTCGACAGCCTCGAAGAAGCAGTGAGCATCAATCCTGAAATGAAAGCAAAAGCAAAAACCGATTTGGAATTTGCCAATTATTTCAATGACGCCCGTTTCACCGAAATTGTAAACTAAGCGTAACTTTTCATAAATTTTTAAAGGGCAATTCGTCAACCAACGAGTTGCCCTTTTTATTTTTCCTCCATTTTATGACATTTTCTATTTAATAGTCTTTCAGAAAAATGTATTTTTCCAATTCAAACAAAAAGAATTGCAAAATGGATTACATTAATAACTACATCGAAGAAAACAAAGATCGATTTCTGGAAGAATTATTTGGCTTACTGCGCATTCCATCAATCAGCTCGGTAAAAAGCCACAAACCCGACATGTACAAAGCTGCTGAATACCTGAAAAATCTACTGCTCGAATCAGGAGCCGACAAAGCAACCATTTTTGAAACCGAAGGCAATCCCGTTACCTACGCCGAAAAAATAATTGATCCGAAACTGCCAACAGTGCTTGTTTACTCGCACATGGATGTGATGCCGGTTGATCCCATCGAAAAATGGAATACCGAACCTTTTGAACCCGTTGTAAAAGACGGCAAAATTTGGGGACGTGGTGCTGACGACGACAAAGGACAGGGAATGATGCACTTTAAAGCGTTTGAATTGATGGTGAAAACCAACACACTTCCCTGCAATGTAAAATTTATGATTGAAGGCGAAGAAGAAATTGGTTCGCCAAACCTGGGCAAATGGGCCGAAGAAAACAAAGAAATGCTCAGTGCCGATGTTATCCTGGTTTCCGACACAGCCATGTTCGGAGCCGACACTCCTTCGATTACAGCCGGGTTGCGCGGGCTTGCCTACTGGCAGGTAGAAGTAACCGGCCCCAACCGCGACCTGCATTCTGGTTTGTTTGGCGGAGCAGTGGCCAACCCCATCAACGTGCTTTGTTCAATGATTGACCAGATGACCGATGAAAACGGGAAAGTGACCATTCCCGGATTTTACGACGATGTACTGGAAGTTTCGGCTAAAGAGCGTGAACTACTCGCCCGGGCGCCATTTAACGAAGAAAAATACAAAAAGGCCATCGACGTGGAAGAGCTTGCCGGCGAAAAAGGATTTACCACTACCGAACGCACCGGAATCAGGCCGTCGTTCGATGTTTGCGGAATTTGGGGCGGCTATACCGGAGAAGGCGCCAAAACGGTACTGCCTTCAAAAGCCTATGCAAAAATCTCTACCCGCCTGGTTCCCCACCAGAATCATAAAAAAATTGAAAAGCTGTTCAAAGACCACTTCGAAAGTATTGCGCCCAAATCAGTTAAAGTTGAAGTAAGCGTGCTTCACGGCGGACAGGGCTACGT
>Ga0102929_1000424_pt1 | contig 24432 bp, 21 predicted proteins | sample SalPonR1_B_D2_MG_FD_78510 | JGI IMG/M metagenome (GOLD analysis project Ga0102929, IMG submission 78510) | Salt pond soil microbial communities from South San Francisco under conditions of wetland restoration - Salt Pond MetaG R1_B_D2_MG | ecosystem: Environmental > Aquatic > Marine > Intertidal... | reverse complement strand
TTCTTTCCCGTCCAGGAAAACCGCTCCGTCATACGGCTTAATAAAACCGACTATCATATAAAAACTAGTGGTTTTACCTGCTCCATTGGGTCCGAGCAAGCCAACAATCTCTCCCTGGCCAACTTGAAGGTCTACACCTTTGACCACCATGCGACTGCCGTATTTCTTTTGGATGTTTTCTGCTCTCAGTATCATTCTTCTTGCCTTGCTTTTAGTATAGGGTTCACTTTGACTCTGGCTTCCAACTCCCAGTTGGCCTTTAGTTCTTCAAGATCAGCGCGGAAGACTTTTTCCGGCAGTACTTTTTCAAAAAACTTTCCGGAAGACCACCTCCCGTTACTATCTAAATCCTCTGTGATTTCTATTTCGTATACCCCGGGCTCCATATAGAAGAAACTGTCTCTATGAATACTCAAGCCCCTTACAATTTTTCGTTTCGTCCAGTCACTGTCCTTCTTTCTAAGGTCTACAATGTATTGAATGTCCGGATTTAATGTGTCTACACTTAAAAAAAGATTACCCAGTTCTTCTTTATCGAAAGGACTGATGATGATATTGGTCGAGTCCGATTTGGTGCCTCGAAATTCTTCAAGGGCGCCATTGTCCAAAATGAGAATACCTCCTTTCTCAAACACCTTGTCCGGCAAATCTATTTCCAAAGAGAATGGAGAAGTTAGTGCCATCTTTCCCGCCGGTATAATGAGGGTATCATGTAAAAAGAAAACAGAATCCTCCTCATAAGACACTACTGGCACCTGTAATGGAATCTCGACTGCCGCTTCAGGGTCTGCTGATATCTTGCTCGCCTGGGTAAACTTCTGATCCCGCTCTTTGTCCTGGCTCTTCGTATAGCGTAATTTAATCGTATCTATTTCTTCCGTCCCCATGATGTACAACTCTATGTTGTTATCAGGCTCTCCCGCGTACCACTCTCTCATTTCTTTCTGTTCTATTTCCCGATGCTCCGTGTTCAAACCACTGAAATTAATAACCGGGGTATCCAGGAAAGCTTGTGACCACGTCATAGTCAGTAAACCAGTGGCAAATTCGTAGTCTTCCAACCGAGGTGTACTCTCCTCTTCGAATAGAATAAGAGAGGTGTCAATGACCATAGCGCTATCTAAAATAAAAATACCCGGATAGAAGGCCATGGCTTCTGGTGGACCATCATATCTAAGATTGGCATTCTCATCTTTAAGCGCGTATAGGCGGAAGCTGTCACTCCTCAAATAGTTGAGCTCAAAGTATCCTGAGCTGTCAGGAAAACTTATGTACAACGGTTTCTCCAGCAAGAATGCACTGTCGCGTAAATTATCGTAGATCAATATGGCGGCCTCACTCACGGCTTCTCCGTCGTAAGCATGTATAATGCGTCCTCGGACACTTAAGGAATCAATAACAGGGCCTGTAGAGAAAATATGTTGCAATCCGGTCGCACTATTTCCCTCGGTAATGTCTTTGATGGTATGTCCAAAGTTGATAATGTAAGTCGTATTTTCCTGGAGTTCTTCCCGGCTATCCAGCTCCACCTTGACTTTCTTTCCGTAAACTCTGGCCTCCAAAGGGTAAGTTAGCGGAGGAGACACCAGAATATTCTGTGCCGGATTGTCGAGCTTGACGAATTCGTCAAATTCAAAATACCAGGACCTCGACTCGACATTGGTTTGAAGAGAGGCGGAAGACTCTTCTATTAATAAAGAAGGAGGCGTCGTATCTCTTGGTCCACCCTCCGGTGAAGAAGGTGTCGCACATGCCAGTAACAGGCACAGAAACATAAGAAGAGACAGGGCTTTCAACATGTCATTAAAAATCTTCTGTTATATAAACAGGATGGCAATGTTGCAAGGTATGCCGAAGGGCCTTCATTTCAAAATGGGTATATATTTCTGTTGTAAGAATGGAGGCATGTCCCAGCAACTCCTGCACTACGCGAATATCAGCACCTCGTTCAATCAAATGGCTTGCAAAGGAATGGCGAAAAATATGGGGTCCCGTTTTCTTGTCAACTCCGGCTCTTTCGGCGCACTGGTTGAGCATCATGTACACCATATTTCGACTAATACCTTTCAACCTGCGGTTCAGAAAGACAAGTTCCTTCTCCCTGGAAGAGGGTTGTCTCTCCCACATTTCCCTCCAGTAAGTTTGTAGTGCATCAATGGCATTTTCATGGATGGGTACCAGGCGTTCCTTGTTGCCTTTACCTCGAACGCGAATGTATTGATCCTCCAGGTGAAGGTGCGTTTTTTGAAGCTGAATCAGTTCAGAAACACGAGTACCTGTGGCATAGAGCCACTCTATCATCGCATGGTTGCGTTTATTAACAACCACGTCAGAGGTCATGCCCAGAGATGCCTCCAGCATGCGTTCGATTTCCTCCGTGGTGAGAATCTCCGGAACTTTTCTCTGCTTTCGGGGATGTACAAGCTTACTAGAGGGATCCTCATCGATGATTTTTTCCAACAGTAAAAACCGAAAGAATGCCCGGATGGAAGAAACCATACGCGATTCGGTATTGGCACTTAACCCCAGCTCATGCAAAGCAGATCGAAATTGTTCCAGTTGGACGTGGTTTAAAGACCTCAAACTTTGAACTCCCACGTTATTCAGAAAGCGAAAAAGTTGCCTTACATCAGATAAATAGGCATCAACAGAGTTTGGGCTGAGTCCTTTCTCCAGGCTTAGATGCCGGTCAAACTGCTTCAGTAAGAGCGCTTGCTGCATGGGCTCATTCCGCTTTAATGTTATCTATGCGCGTCTGTGTTTTCTTTATGACCGCTTTCTGCTCTTCTATTTTCTTATTCATAGCCTCCTGTTCCGTCAGGTTTTTTTCAATATTTTTCTCGTTTTCCTCGATCTCTTTTCTCGCTTGTTCGATATTTTGTTCGTACTTCTCTTTATCAGAAATCAGGCTTTCCAGGTCTTTATCCAGGTCCTTGAGCCTGTCTTCTTCTTCTTCCAGCGCACGCTGAACTTTCTCAATGCGCACCAATTTCTCGAAAGGCAGGAGTAGTTCCCGCAGTGCTTGTGTGGACTCCGGGAATTCAGATTCCGAGAGAAACCCCTCTTTCAGGTGAATCCATACAGACAGTTCGGCCTTCTCCTGTTTTTCTTCTACCCTGGAGTACAATTCAAATTGCTCTCCCTGGCCAATATTGAGGAGTTCTGCTTCAGTTACGTAGTACTCATCAGCTTTGCGGTTACGCTTGAGCTTTAATCCCTGTTCTTTCATGTAGTCGTCCCACATTTTTTCAATACTGCGAACATCATTTAAAGGCAGAGGCATTACCTGAGCCGGTTTAAGACCAAGACTCATAGGACGGTCTGCTTCAAATATTTCCTGGGCCTGCAGCAAAGGGATAGAAATGAAAAGACTAAAAAACAAAATACCTGCTTTCATCATGGTTCGAATTTTTAATATAATATACTTAGAAAAAGGCTTCTGGACCTTACTTGTGTTCTGAATTCACACAAAAATACACCCTGCCATTGTCCCAAAACCAACTGCCCGTTTTTTAATGGCAGGCTGAGGTGCATACCAAACAAGCTTGATTTTACATGAGCCGGCATATCGTCCGGTCCCTCCAGGGTATGTCTGATTCCTTCGAGTTGTTGAGGTGCTAAGCGTTCCAGGTAGAGTTGCATGTCACGTAGTACGTCGGGGTCATAATTTTCATTCACAGTCAATGCGGCAGAGGTGTGCAATAAATGCAGAAACAGGATACCTTGATCGATATCCTTGGGCAAGACATGAATAATTTCTGGACCAATGTCGTGCATCCCGTTACCACGTGCAGGCAATACAATTTCTTTCTGCCAGATCATACACCAGAATTCTAATTGAGATCAATACCTGAAAAAAGCCGGGCACCGTATCTTGCCAAAGTAATAAACAAGCCCAATGCCAAGCGTAGCGTAAATATCGTTGTCTTTGCCATTGCCTCGCTGTCTGCCTTCTTCGCCGATGGCATTCACATCACCTACGACCTCCCTGGAACGATCACTGAGCAGAACAGCCTCGATACCTCTCAGGTTTTCGACATCCTCCATGTCCGGATAAGTGCCACTGACGTCGTCCAGATAATCCGTGCCTACCGCTCGTGAACTCAACTCAATATTGACACTCCAGCGGTAATTGATGTCGAACTTAAACCCTCCGCCAAATGTGAAGGCGACATCTGTTGTTCTATACTCCTCTCCTCTGAACTGGCCCTCTGTACCCATGTTCCGCAACTCATAAGTCTCGCCATCCAACTCTGCTGTAGGATTGTAATAAAAGAAGCTGAAACCGGCAAACATGTATGGCGTAAACCACTCGTCGTAGCTACCGTGCTCATATGGCAGAAAATTAAACTCAAGCTGGGCAGTACCATCTACTATTTCACTTTGAAAACCCAGGTTTCTCTGTATCTCAAAAATATTGTCTGAATCACTATCATACGCCTCAATCTGAGTGTAATTGCCGGAAAATTTCAGGCAGATGCGCTTATTGAAGTTGTACCTGGCCATTATACCTCCGGCGGGGTTGAGATCCGTAATGCTGTAACTGGTATTCAAATCTCCAAAGTAATGAGAAACTCCACCCCAGGCCCCAACTTCCCAACCCAGTTGATCTTGTGCTCCCGCGTTGAAAGATGCCGTCAGAGCAAAAATGGCAAACACCACGGCATACAGGACGCGCTTTATTTTATTGCATTTCATAAGGTTCTTCTTGAACTTGAGAATGGTTTACAATCCTGCCCGGGCAGATATTTCCAACATTCGATCTATACAACTCCTGCTTTCTTCAATTATTTTGTCATCGAGATGTATTTCGGGTAGTTCGTATTCCAGACACAAATATAGCTTTTCGAGGGTGTTCCTTCTCATATGTGGACATTCGTTACAAGCGCAATTGTTCTGGGGAGGAGCCGGAATGAATTCCTTCTCCGGGGCCTGTTTTCTCATCTCATGCAATATACCAGCCTCTGTCGCAACTATAAATTGCGATGCCTCGCTGCTTACACTGTATTGTATAAGTTGGCTTGTGGAACCAATGAAGTCAGCATTTTCCAGCAAGTGGTCCTCGCATTCGGGATGGGCAATCAGCAAAGCCTCGGGATACTGATGTTTCAGCTTGGTTATTTTTTCCTGTGAGAAAATTTCATGCACCATACAAGAGCCATTCCACAAGATCATATCTCGGTCTGTTTTTTTCATGAGGTACTTACCCAGGTTTCGGTCAGGGGCAAATATGATCTTTTCATTCACCGGTAAGCTATTGATGATGATCTCAGCATTCGAGCTCGTGCAACAAATATCGGTCATGGTCTTAAGCGCTGCCGTGCAGTTGATATAGCTGATGACCTTGTGTTCCGGATATTGCGCTTTAAACTTCTTGAAAACGGGCGCCGGGCAGGAGTCGGCAAGTGAGCAACCAGCTTTAAGGTCAGGTAAGAGTACTTTTTTTCCTGGATTAAGAATTTTAGCCGTTTCTGCCATAAAGTGGACGCCAGCAAAAACAATGATGTCCGCATCAGCACTTGCCGCTTTTTGCGACAAACCGAGACTGTCGCCAACATAATCCGCCAGGTCCTGAATTTCACTTTCCTGGTAATAATGTGCCAAAAGAATAGCGTTTTTTTCCTCTTTAAGTCTGATCACTTCCCGTTCGAGATCCTTGGTCGGATCTACATCCTTTCTCAAAAACCCGAATTCTTCTAATTGTCTGGCGTCAGTCGCTTTCATGTTTTCTCTTTGAAGGCCCTTCATTTTCCTATGGCAAAAATACACGGCTTTTTATGCAAGTTCAAGGTGTTTTGCCTGCGCCAGCTCTGGACAGTTCGCGTTCGGCTAAACCCATTCAAGGTTGTCAGCTCACACGAAATGTGCAACAAGGTTTGCGGATCTAAGTTTTTAAACAGTCTTTCCAAGAGCTGATTGTTCCTGTAGGGCGTTTCCATAAAGAGTTGGGTATACCCGGTTTTTTTCGAATCCCTTTCCATATTGAGTATCTGTCGGATACAGGGGCCATCCTGCCTGGGCAAATATCCGTGAAAACAGAATTGTTGCCCGTTCATACCAGAAGCCATTAATGCAAGGTAGATGCTTGAGGGTCCGCTAATGGGCACGACCTCTATCCCCTTCTGGTGAGCATACCGCACAAGATAATGTCCCGGATCGGCAATGCCGGGGCTTCCGGCCTCAGAAACCAGTCCAACTACAGCAAAATCCCCTGTTTTTTTTAACACCTCCTTTATTTCTCGGGCATTCGGTTTTTTGGGCAACTCTTCAACTTGCAGGTTCTGGATAATGGTCTCAGGATCAATTGGCTTAACAAAGCGCCGGAATGTCCTGGCCCGTTCTGCTAAAAAAAGATCGCAACTCCGTATAGCCTCAATTATTTCCCGACTGATTTCAGGGTGATTTTCTTTTTGCCCCAGGGGCATGGGTATGATCAACAATTTTTCCATCTCGAAAACTAAAGAATCCCTGCGAATTGACTGCCCTACACGTCGTATTTCTTATCTTTGTTATATGATTTCTCCTGCATTGTACACCATAAAGTTGCCCCAATTTGAAGGGCCCTTTGATTTGCTTTTGTTCTTTATCGAGCGGGACGAATTAGACATTCACGATATTCCGATAGCTAAGTTGACCGGTGATTTTCTTAATTATCTGCACACCATGGAACGGCTGAATATCAACATGGCCAGTGAATTCATAGTCATGGCCGCTACATTGATGGAAATCAAAGCAAAAGTACTCCTGCCGAGGAAGCCGGTAGATGAAGAGGGTAATGAACTTGACCCGAGACAGGATTTAGTGCAAAAACTGCTGGAATATAAAAGATACAAGCAAAGTATCGATCAATTTGAAAAGTTGGAAGACGACCGCTTGAAAAAGCACCCTCGGGGGCATTTCCACCTGGAGCTCCGGGGTCTTTTACGGCGAGCTGATAAATCTTCCGAATTAGAGAGCATCAAACTCTATAAGTTGATGGATTTTTTTGCAAGAGCCATGGAGAAATACGAAGACCGGGAAAAGCGTAAAAACCCGGTAATTTTACGCTTCGATTACGATATGGAAACGGAAAAAAATAATTTATACGAGAAATTCCAGGTTAAATCAAAATTAAACTTCACCGATCTTTTTCAAGATTGCGTCGACCGAATCCATGCCATCATTATATTCCTGGCTATTTTGGATCTCGTTGGTAATCTTAAGATAGCCATACTCAATGAACCCGGGATCAACAACCTCTACCTTTCTAAAGCCTCATAAGTTAAATCAAACCCTCCCTTATCAAGTCATGCAGATGTATCATGCCTGAATAAAGGCCCTCTTTATCCAGGATTGGCAACTGGCTGATGCTATGGCTTCTCATTATGGTCAGTGCCTTAACCGCCAATTCGTCATGAGGCATGCTTAATGGGTTAGAAGAATATACATCTCGAGCCTTAAAGTCCTGGTAATCTCTTTCCTTCTCAAGCATTCTCCTCAAATCCCCATCCGTAATAATCCCCAAAAGCTGCATGGCCTCGTCAACAACGGCAGTAGCACCTAGCCTGTTTGAACTTATTTCCAGTATAATTTGATGAATGTCCGTATCCAGAGACACGCTCGGAGCTAGGTTGCCTGCAGCCAAGTCCCCTGCTTTGAGATACAATTGTTTGCCAAGAGAACCACCGGGGTGAAAAGCAGCAAAATCTTCAGGGCTGAATCCCCGGTATTTCATCAGGGCTACCGCCAGGGCATCTCCCATGGCCAACTGCGCGGTCGAACTCGCCGTTGGTGCCAAATTGTTTGGGTCCGCTTCTTCTTTTACTCCGCAATACAGTAAAAAGTCAGCAAATTGTGCCAACTCCGATTGCTTGTTTCCCGCAAGGCCAATAATGTGGTTGCCGAAATTTCGTATGAAAGGCAAAAGGGCTTTTATTTCGGGCGTATTGCCGCTTTTAGAAATACACATGACCGTGTCCTCCTTCTGAATCATTCCTAAATCACCGTGGATGGCGTCAGCAGCGTGCATAAAAAAAGAGGGTGTACCTGTGCTGTTGAGTGTGGCGGCAATCTTCTGTCCTATGAGCGCACTCTTGCCAATACCCGTTATAATGATGCGGCCGCCAGCTTTCAAAACATGTTGAACGCAATTGTAAAAATCTTCATCCACATGTGGAATCAAATCTTGAATGGCCGCTGATTCAATGCGCAGGGTTTCTTGTGCGTCCCTGATGACTGCCTTTTTTTTGTCAGACATATATGTTCCTTTGTCACTCAAAAATTAGTATTTTTAAATTGTGCGGTCGTAAAACTACCGCTAAATTCAGGAATTGTACAGAAGCAATGAGAAATTAAACAAGTACATGATCTCTGAAAAAGACAAATTAGGACTTGCGCTGAAGCGGTATTTCGGATTTGATCAATTCAAAGAAAACCAGGAAGCCATCATCAAAAACCTGTTATCAGGCCGGGATAGTTTTGTCCTGATGCCTACCGGTGGAGGTAAGTCCTTATGTTACCAACTCCCTGCCCTTATGTCTCCAGGCACAGCTATCGTTATTTCCCCACTCATTGCACTGATGAAAAACCAGGTGGATGCCATACGCAGACATGGCGATAATGATAGTGTCGCCCACTTCCTCAACTCTTCTCTAAATAAAGGTCAAATTCGAAAAGTCAAGGAGGACATTTTAGAGGGGGCAACGAAACTGCTATATGTAGCACCGGAGACCCTGCTCAAAGAAGAAAATATCGACTTCTTTAAATCAGTCAACATTTCCTTTATCGCCGTAGACGAGGCACACTGCATTTCTGAATGGGGGCACGATTTTCGACCAGAATACCGAAGAATTCAACATCTGACAGAACAACTGGAGCATGAAGTTTCAATCATTGCTCTTACTGCCACGGCCACACCAAAAGTGAGGTCTGACATCATCAAGAACCTGGGCTTACAAGACTGCAATACCTACGTATCTTCCTTCAACAGACCCAATTTGTACTATGAAGTGAGACCCAAAAAGAGCAAGGAAAAAGCAGTCGTTGAAATCATCAAATTTATTAAGCAGCGCAAAGGTAAAAGTGGCATCATTTACGTGCAAAGCCGTAAGTCCACAGAAGATATAGCTCGCCAATTGAGCGTCAACGGCATTCTGGCAGCACCCTACCACGCCGGTTTAGATGCTAAAACCAGGGCTAAAACCCAGGATGATTTTCTCATGGAAAACATCCATGTCATTTGTGCCACAATTGCTTTTGGCATGGGCATAGATAAACCTGATGTCAGGTTTGTAATACACTACGATATACCAAAATCCATTGAGAATTATTACCAGGAAACTGGAAGAGCCGGAAGAGATGGCCTTGAAGGAGACTGCCTGGCTTTTTATTCTTTCAAAGACCTGCTCAAGCTAGAGAAGTTCCTTCGAGATAAACCTGTTTCCGAAAGACAAATGGGTCTCGAAATTCTCCGAGAAGTGATGTCTTATGCCGAAAGCTCTGTTTGCAGAAGGGTGCTGCTCCTCCATTATTTCGGAGAAGATTTCGATAAGGAAAACTGTGGGGAAATGTGCGATAACTGCAGGCATCCAGGTGAACAGGTTCAGGCAAAGGATGAAATGGTTCTTGCCCTCAAGGTCATACAAGCACTTCAGGAAAACTACACCAGCCGTCCCCTTGTGGATTTCATCACAGGGGAAAGCAATGAAAAATTAAAGGCTTTCAAGTTGCAAGAGCATCCCATGTTTGGTGCAGGCAAAGAAAAACCTTCTATTTTTTGGAAATCTCTCATGCGGCAGGCTCTGTTACACAACTACTGTCGAAAAGATATAGAGGAGTATGGTATTTTGCGTTTAACTGAGAAAGGAAAAAACTTCATAGAAAACCCGAAGCCTACGGTCATCATGATCAAAAGGGACCTGTCCCAGTCTGACGAAGAAAGTGACGCTCCCGTCAGCAACGAAAAAACGGGTGTGATGGACCAAATTCTTTACGGCATCCTGCAAGATATTCGTGGAAAAATTGCTGCGAGTGAAGAGATTCCAAAATACGTTGTCTTCCAGGATCCCAGCTTGAAGGAGATGTGCATCTATTATCCAGTCAGCTTGGAAGACATGGCCAATATTTCCGGTGTGGGCATGAGTAAAGCCAGACGGTATGGCGCGCCCTTTATTGAGGCCATCCAACAATACGTGGATGAAAATAATATTGAACGACCGAATGACATCGTCATTAAATCAGTTGCAAACAAGTCCAAGTCCAAAATTCACATTATACAGGGCATCGACCGCAAAATGTCATTAGATGATATCGCCAGTAGTATCCATGTGTCCGAGGATGAGTTGATCGACGAACTGGGCGCTATTGTCTTAAGTGGAACTAAGGTTGACATCAACTATTACATAGACGATGTAGTGGATGAATATTCAAAGGAAGATATTTATGATTATTTCATGGAGGCAGAAAGCGACTCCGTGGAATCCGCTTTCGAGGAACTCCAAGAAGATGATATTACCATGCAGGAAATTAAATTGGTGCGCATAAAGTTCTTGTCAGAAATGGCCAATTGATGCTGCCAATCATACACATCGTCAACGGACCAAACCGAAATCTGCTACACTTAAGACCTCCGAAAATCTATGGCGGACAATCTTTCGATGACTATCTGGAAACACAACTGAGGCCCCAATTCGGGTCTGAAGCGGTATTGATGTATTTTCAGAGTAATGCTGAAGGAGCCCTAATCGACTACCTGCAAAGCATACCGTCAGGATGCATGGGCGTCATTCTAAACCCTGCGGCCTATACGCATTACAGCCTGGCCTTGGCAGATACAGTAGAATTGATGTCTCTCCCAATAGTAGAAGTACATATTAGCAATATATCAGAAAGGGAACCTAGAAGGCAACTGTCTCTTATAAGGCCGCACGTAGCACACTGTATCGAGGGCAAAGGAATCGAAGGATATGAAATGGCTGTGAAGTGGTTGTTGAAAAAGAGAGAGAAGTAGCGCTTCAGGTAGGACTCGAACCTACGACCTACGGATTAACAGTCCGCCGCTCTAACCAGCTGAGCTACTGAAGCGTTTCTCTTTACCTTCTCTCAAAACGGAGTGCAAATTTAGGTCAATAAATATAATTGTGCAATATTTGCAAAAAGAATTTTTATGAAGCTTGTAAATGTAGGAACCGTTGCGTTCGATTCCATAGAAACACCATTTGGTAAAGCAGAGAAAGTTATAGGGGGTGCAGCTACCTACATTTCTTACGCGGCATCCTTATATACCGGAGATATCGGACTCGTTTCTGTGATTGGTGATGACTGGCCTGAGCAAGAAATTAAAAACCTGAATGATCGCGGCGTAGACACTGGTGGACTACAAATAAAAAAAGGAGAAAAGTCTTTTTTCTGGGCTGGTAAATACCACCAAGATCTCAATTCAAGAGAAACTCTGGCGACTGAGTTGAATGTTTTGGCAGACTTTAAACCCAAATTACCCGAATCATACAAAGAGGCGCGCTTTCTCATGTTGGGCAACCTCACACCGGAGGTACAGATATCTGTTTTGGACCAAATGAAAGAAAAGCCTCTACTCACGGCCATGGACACGATGAATTTCTGGATTGACGTCGCACCGGATGCTTTATGGGAGGCCATCAAAAGGGTAGATGTTTTGATCATCAACGACGAAGAGGCGCGCCAACTCTCGGGTGAATATTCTCTCGTTAAAGCAGCAGAAAAAATTCTCAGTAAAGGGCTAAAATACCTGGTTATTAAGAAAGGGGAACACGGAGCCCTTTTGTTCAGCGATCATCATGTTTTCTTTGCCCCTGCCCTGCCACTCGCTGAAGTTTTTGACCCTACCGGTGCCGGAGACACCTTTGCTGGTGGCTTTATGGGCTATCTCGCAGATACGAATGATATTTCATTGGAAAACATGAAGCGTGCTGTGATTCACGGCAGTGCAATGGCCTCATTTTGTGTAGAAGAGTTTAGTCTGGACAAATTGAAAAAAGTGGACAATCAATTGTTGACCGGTCGCTTAAAGGAGTTCGTAGATCTAGTCAATTTTGAAATCGACTTGACCTGAAAAGCGCTAAGTGATAGTTGAGTCGCTTTTTTCTTAGTTGTGGCCATCACCTTCCTGGTTGGCCAATTGGCCACAGGCTGCATCGATGTCCTTTCCCCTGCTTCTACGTATGGTGGCTGTAACCCCCCGACTATTGAGGTAGTCCGCGAATGCATCAGTTTTGCGCTCATCTTCTTTTTGAAAAGGCACGCCATCAACATCATTGTATTCGATGATGTTCACCTTTACAGGAAAGTCTCTACACAGCTGTTCCAACTCCTTAGCGTCCTCAATTGAAGTGTTGAAGTCTTTGAGCGCAATATATTCATAACTTATTTTTCCCTTGGCTTTATCGTTAAAAGCGCGCAAAGCCTCCATCAGGGCAGATAAATTATTAGTCTCATTGATGGACATGATCTGGCTGCGCTTTTCTTCATTGGCTGCGTGCAAGGAAAGGGCCAGGTTAAACCGGACTTCTTCATCTGCCAGTTTGTGAATCATCTTCGCGATTCCGGCAGTGCTAACGGTAATTCTCCTGGGTGACATACCCAAACCGGCGCGGGGTTCTGTTATTCGGCGTATCGCTTCCTTGACAGAACTGTATGCCAATAGGGGCTCCCCCATACCCATGAAAACAATATTGGTAAGTGGGTGGTCGAAAAACGCCTGAGCTTGCGCATTTACACCTACGACCTGGTCGTAAATTTCAGCAGCATCCAGGTTACGCATGCGCTTCATCTTTCCGGTAGCACAAAAAGCACAATCGAGGCTACAGCCCACCTGGCTCGACACACATACAGTAAACCGTTGATCTCGTACAACCGGAATAAGCACCGACTCTATCATAGCTCCGTCCTTCAAACGAAACCTGGTCTTTACTGTGCCGTCAGAACTTCGCTGTACAAGGTCTGTCGTCAGAGCCGGAAACTCAAATCGCTCCTTTAGACTGGCCCGCAAAGCCTTACTCAAGTTGGTCATTTCGTCAAAACTCCGTACAGATTTTTGCCAGATCCATTCCTCAATCTGCTTTTTTCGAAAAGCTTTTACGCCCAGGTCATCCAAAAATGCCTCCAGTTCCCTGGGTTTAATTTTTCTAATATCCTTCTTTTCTGCCTCCAATCTTATCTGTTTTTCCAGTCAACCAATTGCTTTAAGAAAGAGTTCTGCTGCCGCTGGATTTGTTGCCAGGGGAATGTTATGTACATCACAAAGACGCATGAGCATATTGACGTCCACTTCGTGCGGGTGTTTCCCTAGAGGATCCCTGAAAAATATGACCATGTCTATCTTACCTTCAACAATACGCGATGCAATTTGGGCATCCCCTCCCAGCGGTCCACTGGCCAAAGCATGTACCTCAAGGCCCGCTTTTTCCATGTGTGAACCCGTTGTCCCCGTGGCGATCAATTCAATATCATTCTGCTTAAGAAGTTGCAGATGATCCATGATGAAAGCCACCATTTCCGGCTTCTTTCCGTCATGGGCAATTACCGCTAGTTTCATAATTCCCTGATTGTAACTACTTTTTAAAGATATCAATGATAAATAAAGTATGCTTAACTTGCGTTAATTCCAAAAATATTTAGGCTTTGAATATTTATCGGAAAAAATCTCGCTGGAAATTATTCCTTTTACTTACGGGCTTGATCATTCTTGCGATTTCTACCTATTACACCAATTTCTTAGCAAAGAAATTGTCGGAAGAAGAGAAAACGAAGGTGGAGCTGTGGGCCATTGCCATGGAGGAAATGGCCAATGCAGACACGAGTTGTAATCTCACTCTGCACTCTAGAATCGCGCAATCCAACTTTTACATTCCGGCTCTCATTGTGGATGAAAATGATGAGATAAATTTCGTGGAAAACTTTTCTTGTGATGACCCAGATGATCCTCGTCTCAAGCAGGAACTTACTAAAATGAAGGCCTCCGGGGTAAAGCCCCTTGAGTTACGTACGCCCTACTTCACCCAATACGTCTATTATAAAGAGTCCCGTTTACTGCAAATGCTAAGCTATTTTCCATTGATTCAGGTTTTTCTCGTATCAGCATTCATCTTGATCGGATACTGGCTGTTTAGCTCTGCGAGAAAAGCAGAACAAAACCTGGTCTGGGTAGGTATGGCGAAAGAAACAGCCCATCAACTAGGAACGCCGATTACGGCCATCATGTCATGGCTGGAAACCCTGAAAGAATTGCCGGAAGATCCGGAGCTCGTGCGCACGACCGCTTTAGAGATGGAAAACGATGTCGATAAACTGAAGAAAATTGCAGATCGTTTTTCAAAAATTGGATCACAACCCGTCCTGAAACAACATCCAATCGATGATACCATTCGCTCTGTTCTGTCCTATTTCGAAAAAAGAGTCCCCAGTCGAATAAAATTATCTTTTGATGCCGCTGGCAAAGAATTAATTGCGCGCTACAACGAACACTTGTTAAACTGGGTATTGGAGAATCTGGTGCGGAATGCGCTGGATGCGATGGATGGCGAAGGAGAAATTGCTTTCAAAACCTATGAAAAAGAAAACAAGGTTTACATCGAATTGTCAGATTCTGGAAAAGGGATGCTGCCCAATATGCACAAACGTATATTTCAGCCTGGTTTCACCACGAAAAAAAGAGGTTGGGGCCTAGGACTATCCTTAGCAAAAAGAATCATGGAACAATACCATAAGGGTAGAATTAGTGTCAAACAATCCCGGCCTGGAAAAGGAACCGTTTTCCTCTTGGAACTCCCAAAATGATAAGCATAAAGGCATCAAAAAAGCTCAAAAACAATACGACCTTTAATTTATTACTTAAATTTGTGCCTTTAAAACCAAAATAGCGAGACAAATGGTCATTGTTGGTCATAAAAATATTAGCGCCTCTCTTGAAAGTTTAAATATTCAATCAGAAAAACAATACTGGAATTTGTTGCCCGAACAACTGGTAGAGGAATCTATCCGTCGCGACATGGGTGAAATGACAGAATTGGGTGCTATTCTCATCAAAACAGGAAGGTTTACCGGTCGCTCACCTAAAGACCGGTTCATTGTCAAGGATCAAATGACTGAAAACAATGTGGACTGGGGACCTATCAACATATCTATCGACAACAATTACTACCAGGGCCTTAAGAAAAAGGTACAGGACTATTTGTCCAAGGGTGACGTCTTTGTCAGAGATGCATACGCCTGTGCGGATAAAGATTATCGCTTGAGTTTACGGCTCGTGACTGAATATCCCTGGAGCAATCAGTTTGGCTACAATATGTTCCTGCGCCCTGATCGCGCTGAGATTAATAACTTTGAGCCGGAATGGCATGTGCTTTGCGCTCCCGGATGCAAAGCAGATCCTGAAACGGATGGGACAAGACAAGAGAATTTCGCCATTATTTCTTTCGAAGAAAAAACCATCATCATTGGTGGCACCGGGTATACAGGAGAAATCAAGAAAGGGATTTTCTCCGTACTCAATTTTATCCTTCCGCATGAGAAAAAGGTATTGTCCATGCACTGTAGCGCAAACATGGGCAAGGAAGACAAAGAAGATGTGGCTGTGTTTTTCGGCCTAAGTGGTACCGGGAAGACGACCTTGTCAGCCGACAGCAGCAGAACACTCATTGGAGATGACGAACATGGTTGGTCGGATAATGGCGTTTTCAACTTTGAAGGCGGTTGTTATGCAAAGACCATCGATCTCAACCCCAAAACAGAGCCTGAAATTTACAATGCCATTAAACACAGAGCCATTCTCGAAAACCTCGTCTACGAGGAAAACACCAGAATGCCGGATTTTGCAAGTGCTGAGATTACTCAGAATACAAGGGTTTCTTACCCTATCTTTCATATTGACAATGCTGCCATTCCATCGAAAGGCGGACACCCTAAAAATATCTTCTTCCTCACTGCTGATGCCTTCGGTATTTTACCTCCCATCTCGAAACTAACTCCTGGTCAGGCCATGTATCACTTTATCAGTGGTTACACAGCCAAAGTAGCTGGAACTGAGGATGGAGTTTCAGAGCCACAAGCTACTTTCTCCGCTTGTTTTGGAGCACCATTTCTACCCTTGCATCCCACTAAATATGCAGAAATGCTCAGCGAAAGGATGCAAAAACACGGGGTAGACGTTTGGCTGATCAATACCGGCTGGACAAAAGGCCCTTACGGTGAGGGTCACAGAATGAAACTGGCTTATACGCGGGCCATGATACGAGAAGCCCTCCAGGGCCACCTGAAAGATGTGGAATATGACAGCAACAACATTTTTGGCCTGAATATTCCGCAGAGCTGTCCGGAAGTGCCGGACAACTTGCTTAATCCCCGCAATACCTGGTCTGATCCGACAGCCTATGATAAAAAGGCCAATGAACTTGCCGGAATGTTTGTGTCCAATTTTGAGAAATATTACGAAGAAGCCAACGAAGAATGCAGAAATGCAGCACCCATAGTGAAAACCTCTGTCTGATTTGAGTGCCGCTTATTACAGCGAGTCCGCTGCCGAAGAAAGTCTGGAAAAAGCAGCGTTGAGTAAAGAAACGGTGTTGGTGGACCTTGTAAATGAGTGGCAAAGTCTATTCGATTTTGTCCTTTCAGATCCAGAATTGACCCTCACAAACGAAGAAAAGGACTATCTCTTCTTCTTTTGCTCCTGGGCAGCCTCCATTTTGAAAACACACAATATTTCTCCAGTTGCGCTGACGGTCATTAAAAAAGAAGAAGATCGCTTTTGGGCCTCTTTCGAAAAGCAAAAAGAGCAGCAAAAAGTATCCGATTACATTTTTGAGCGCTATCCAGAAGAAGAGTTGCTTGCCATTTGCGAGGATGCCTTTCATCCAGTTGAAGACGAGCTTGATGGGGTTTCAAGCAGAGAATTACAGGATCTTTTGCTCGTCAAATTTGCTGTGATTTTTGATTTTCTCCATAGCGACTCCACGGCGTGATTGCGCTTGATAAATTGTAACCTCAAAAAGTCCCGCTACTAAAAAGAAAAACGCACTATTTCATTCAAGACGAGCACTTCTGCCCTAGCTAAGCCAATATTTGGAACTCACTTTGGCCACCCCCCCAAGGTTTGAACTATAAAAGGCCGTATAAAACCATTTATTTTTACTCCATACCTTAAGATTTATTTCATTTTCAGCACCGGAAAGATTTCCATTCCCTGTTGTGTTTTGGCACGCAACCAATATACGCCATCAGGTAAATGAGCGGTAGACAACTGAACCCTGGCTCCCGATAATGGCGCGGCATCCCACTGCCAAGAAAGTTTACCTTCAGCATTCCACAACTCCAAACTTAAGAGGGTGCCGGTTGATGGCCACTCCACAGTCAGCTGCTCATCAAAAGGGTTGGGATACACTTTCAAGAAGCGATCCGCTTCTGGGCTCGCTGCTGACAATACAAGGGATGTCGGTACCCGGATGCAAAAACTATCTGTTTGACAAGCTATCGGTTCATCAGTGATATACTGCACACAAACGTTCACGGTATCCGGTGGTGCCATGCCCCAAAAAACAGATAAGCTGTCATTTTTTTCTTGCACAATTAATCCAGGGACATGCCACCGCAGGTTACCACTAAAAGAGTCAAGATGGGTCATCAGAAAAACGCTGTACAAAGAGTCTCCATCTGTGTAACTGTATCCCAGGGATAAACTGTCCGGCAATTCGACATTAAATACTGCAGTTTGGGCCTCTGACCGGCAACCAAAAGCAGATATCGCTTCCAGTGTATAGAGGCCGGGGCGATCCACCTCGAGACTGTAACTGGTATCTGATCCATTCCATCGGTAGAGAATCGTACTATCTTCGGCTTCTTCTGGTGTCAGAATAACTCTATTTCCCTCACAGAAATAAAAACTATCCCTCATGGTCAATTCAGGCAATAACCATTCTTGTATGATCAACGTATCTTTGGTTTCACATCCGTCCATGAAACCAACCATCGGGTAAATACCGGCTATTGCGCTAAAGCTTGTATCTGAAGTCGCCATTGATCCTTCGAGGTAAATGGAGTCCAGGCGGTTAAATGTTATTTCCGTTGTATCCCCCGTGCATAGACCGGCGGAGTCAAGTGTGCGATAGTTCAAAGTTGGTTGCGGGTTAAATGACACCATCACCGTATCTGAGTTTCGGCAGGAGGTAATCGAGTCTACTACGAGCAAATTCAGGGTGTCAGTATCAAACAATTGAAAGATACTGTCCCCTGGAGTATCATTCCAACTGATCAACTGCTGACTGTCTTTGAAAACCCGAATTACGGCGGTATCTCCAGGGCAAAAAAGTGTATCACTAATGACATAATTGATCTCCGGAAGAGGGTTCATCGTCACGGTGTCCCGGTATTCCCGGGGACAACCATTTGCATCAAAAACAGTAACACGATAAACTCCGGGAGCATTCACAAAAATAGAGGAGCTTGTTTGATTATTAGACCATTCATAGGTATAACCTTCGTCGACACTCAAAAGGAGGCTGTCTCCTAAGCAAATTTTCTCGGGGGCTGGCTGCCCGAAAACATCCTCTATACTAATTTCTGTATCTACTTCAGATTGCGCCTGCAAACAATGAGCAGAAGCAATTCTGTTTCTCATCAACTCTGCTGGTTGTGGATGAAAGCCAAGGGAGAAATCTACACCCACATTCAAATGACAATAACTCATAATAGTACCTGCATTTGGCAGGGCACCCGGATCACACCTCTCATCCCTGAAGTCCTCACTGAATTCTCCGGCGCAATCATCAATTTTGGTATTGTTTCCATTCCAAAAACAATTATGGGTATGAGGCGAGCCTAAATTGTGCCCGATTTCATGCGTCAGCACATTAACATCCCAGCTATAGGCCGGAATTTGTCTGAGCCAGGTAGAAGTATTAGAATAAGAGGTTCTTCCAAATGAAAAACCCTCGTTGTACTGACGACAGAGAACGTTAAGCCAGGCCACACCGCCATTCCCATTGGGCACTGTGGCAATTAAAGCCCCAATGTCTCCATTGAAATCATTCTCATAATCATCTGTGAACTCCCTCAATGCATCACCTGCATTGTCCCTGGTATAGGAATCCGGTACCGTCCAGAGGAAAACCTCGGATACGATCAGGCGAATGTCGTCTTGCTCAAACATGGCTACTGTCATGTTCAATAAAAAGGTCGCATAGGCATTGGCATCATCCAGGTTGGCATCAAAACGATTGTTGTACGTGTAGTAATCAAACTCAGCATAAAGTCGAACAGCTTTGCAATTGGCTTCAACCGAATTCTTAAGCTGCGGGTTGTATGGTTCTAAAAATTTACTTTCCTCTTCACCCGTGTGACAGTGAAAGGTCGGCGCATTTCTCATTTGACTATCCTTGTATACAATATGAGAAAGTCCATCCTGAAGAGGGTTTTTCAGTTGACCAAGGGAAAAAGTACCCTTCTTTGGCATAGAAATAAGAGCGCTCACCTGGTCCCTGTAAATAGAAAAGGCCACCCAGGATCCTGGCACCTCTTGAACTGTTCCCCTGTAATGTTTGCCTAGGTCTGCTTGTAATTCTACACGTCCTTCTCGGGTCATTCCCCTCAGGAGAAAGTCCTCCGAAAACAAATTTCTTTTTTCTAATAGTAAGGTGATTTTTTCTTCTTCATTCAGATGAAGGATTACGCGCTCTTTGAACATTTCAGCATGGTATAGCCTTTCGAAAGCGGCATTATTGGGTTGAAAAACAAAACCTGAAGACAGGTCTTTGGAAATGATATCAGAGCCCTGAATATTTCTACCGTCCTCTGTGAGGTGAATTTGGCCAAAGATCGCTGTCTGCAAAAACAACAATAATAGGATGCTTAAATGTTGCTTCATGGTATAAACTTTGGGCTTAATTTACCGAAAATGCCAATAAAAAATTTGAAAAGTCAGCTCTAAAGCTCAGAATGGCACCGATAATTAATGGTATTCATCAGCACAAGACTATTGAAAAGTTGTTGTGCTATTCATTTTTTGTTGAAATGTTTAAGTAGAATAATTTCTTTCCTGGTGAGAAATCGATATTTACCACGCGGTAAATTCTTTTTGGTAAGACCGGCAAAGAGGACGCGATCAAGTTTTAATATAGTGTAATCCAGGTGCTCAAATATCCTTCGTACGATGCGGTTTCTCCCTGAATGTATTTCTATACCTACGTGGTTTTTATCGGCATTTTTGCTCAAGCCGTCTACCTTTATCGGTCCGTCTTCGAGCATAAGTCCCTTTTTAATCTTTTGGAAGTCGCCTTCTGATAGGGGCCTGTCGAGTTCAAGCTCATAAACTTTTTTGACCTCAAAACTAGGATGAGTAAGTTGATGACTCAGCGCTCCGTCATTGGTTAGAAGAAGAAGGCCTGTAGTATTGAAATCCAGTCGTCCTACGGGATAGACCCGTTCTTTTACATCACGACCAAGGACATCAATAACAGTTTTCCGCTCATGTTCATCTGAAAGACTCGTGATGACCCCTCGGGGCTTATTCATCAGAATGTAAACTTCTTTCTCTTCTCGTTTGAGCGGCTTACCCTTGTATTCAATGCGGTCCTCATCCGTTACTTCCACGGCAGGGTTGGTTTCCACCTGGCCATTTAGCTTTATTTTACCTTCTTTCACCAGGTCGCCTGCCTTTCTCCTGGAGCAAAGACCCGTGTGCGCTATAAATTTGTTCAGTCTAAATTTTTCTGCCATATTTTTAAAAATCAAAGTCGTCCGCGTTCATCTTACTGGATCTGGTAATGAATGCCTGGCCGTCTTCCGTGTACTCACCACCTTCATCAAAATTGAACTGATCCAAATTTTCAAACTTGGCGTATTCCTTGATAAATTTCATCCGGATACTTTTCAATTCCCCATTCCTGTGCTTGGCAACGATAAATTCAGCTTGGCCTTCACAATTATCCATGTTGTCGTCATCCTGCCAGGTTTCGAAGCCATAATACTCCGGCCTGTAAATGAACGATACGATATCAGCATCCTGCTCAATGGCTCCGGACTCCCTCAAGTCAGAAAGAACTGGCCGTTTGTCTCCTCCTCGGACCTCTACGGAACGGTTTAACTGGGACAAGGCAATTACCGGCACACTCAATTCTTTGGCCAATGACTTTAGCGCCCGAGAGATGGATGAAATTTCCTGTTCTCGGTTTCCGGTATTTTTATTTCCACCAGTCATCAACTGGAGATAATCAATAATGATGAGATCTATATTGTGTTGTTTCTTTAGGCGGCGGCATTTGGCTCGGAGTTCGAAACTGTTGATACCGGGTGTATCATCAGAAAAGATTTTTAGCTTTTCTAATTCCGGTATTTTACTGTGCAAAATTTTCCATTCTGACTCGGAAAGATTTCCGTTCCTGATTTTCTTACCCTCCAGTCCTACCTCGGAAGACAGGATCCTGGAAACCAACTGCTCATTGCTCATCTCCAAGGAGAAAATGGCTACAGCATGACCCTGAACCGCCGCATTTCTTGCTAGGTTCAGGGTAAAAGCCGTTTTACCCATACCCGGACGGGCAGCGATAATTACCAGGTCTGATCTCTGCCATCCACTGGTAACTTTATCCAGTTCTGAAAACCCACTTGGTATTCCTGTAATAGACTCGTCCTTCTCAGACAAAGTTTCCAGGTTCTTCATCACTTTGGCCAAAACAGCACTCATCGACTGGGTTTTGCGTCCGAGGTTATTCTGGGTGATGGCAAAAAGGCGTTGCTCAGACTGATCGAGCAGTTCAAAGACGTCTGTAGAATCCTCGTAGGCATCTTTTATGATCGCATTTGCTGTTGTGATCAAGTCTCTCTGTATTTGCTTTTCCGCCAGGATTCTTGCATGGTATTCAATATTGGCAGAGGAAGCCACTTTCTGACTGAGCTCCATGATATAAACAGGGCCACCAGCGACTGACATCTCGCCATTGGTTTTTAACTGTTCTGTAACTGTAATTATATCGATGGGTTTGGAGTCTTCAAACAAATCTTGCATCGCCTGATAGATCGCCTGATGTGCCTGAACATAGTAGCTGTCGCGGTTGAGAATCTCCATAACAGAGGCAAAAGCGTCCTTATCCACAAGTATGGCTCCCAATACGGCTTCCTCGAGATCTCTGGCCTGTGGGGCCATTTTGCCATAAACTTCAGATCCTCCTAAGGCAGGTTTCTTCTTCCTGTACTGAGAACTCCACTTTTTATCGTCTTTCTTCGCTTCCCTTTCAAACATGTCAATTATTTCTATGCGTCTACCCTGAACAAATATATCTCTTTTAAACATCTCATGGCGGTTATGCTCTGGTTCGTCAGAGACAAGCCCCTCTTTAGGTCTGGTGCGAGAGTGGAAAACCCAACTTGCAATGTGGAAAAACGGTCATTGGTAGTGAATAACTACGTGGAAAAGGTCAGGAAATCGTTAAAAACCCAGGTAAATGGCGCAGAATAGGTTACTCAAACCGAAAGTGTTGATAAAAGTGTCACATTAGGTAAGTAGAGTTAAATCATTGAATTTTTGTGTGTTGTGCTCGTTGCATATAGTTGTAATTTAAGTGGCAGGCGCCACTAATGTGGAAAAGTCAACGCCTACTTACGGGTAGAATTGAGCAGCAACGAAAAAGCCAAAAACACCCATCATCAATCCGGCAGCCACTTGTTGCATACTGTGTTTTTTTAATTGCAATCTTGCCCAACAAACCAGTCCGACCAGCAGAACTGAAAGTATAAAGACAAAACCTGCATGAAACTGCAGATACGTGAATCCCAGTGAAAGCACTGGCGACTCCACCAGATCATGTCCCAAAAGCAGCCAACTGAAAGCCAACATGCCACCAACGGCCATGGCATGAATGCTTATTTTGTCAAAGAGATTGATGAAAAAACCCAGGTACAGGCTAATCAGTACGCCCAATAAGGATAAAAGGATAATATCGGGAAGAAAAGCGGTGTTTCTCAGATTGATAAAAGTCCAAGAATAAAATACAGCAGTCACAATGAAAGGGCCTATGCGCTCCTGCGAATCTTCCATTTCCAGGGACTCTATAAAATTTAGCTTGTACAGAAGGAAAATACCTAGGGCGGGAAAAAGAACAGTGTACACGCCATTGAGTATGAGAAATTTGACAAAGTCTTCTCGTCCAAACTCCACGAAAAGATCAGGGGCCATCCAGGTCAACAAAAGGACCATAAAAAAGTAGAAAAATAGGGGGTGCCAGATTACAGATATAGTCTGAGCAGCCACAGATGACCAATTGTTTTTCATATTTTTTAGTTCTTCAATTTCTAAAATAGGCACAGCATCACAAAAGCCTAATTTTTTTTATCTTAAAATTGTCAGGCCAAGCCAAATGTTCGATACTTTATGATGCGTGAGCTTTTTACAAAATTTTTCGAGTCGGGATATGCCAACTTTGGTGTTGCTGTTTTAGCACTTGCTGTGGTATGGTATATCATTAGTCGACGGTTTCTGCCTCGCATCCTGGAAACCGTCAAAGATAAAATTAGTTTCAAGTCGGTCAACTACTACGTCAACTCGGTTTTCCTTCTGTTGATCCTGGTACTTTTTCTCAACATCACCGGCAATGATTTAGAGCTATTTGGCACCCAGCAGGGGCAATTTGTCATGCTAAGCCAGGTCGTGACCGTTTTTCTTATAATCCAGGCGGCCTTATTCACCAATTACCTGATCTCCAACCTCGTCCTTTCTAACAATAGGGATGGTCTCAGCAAGGAAGAAGAGCTCATCAGCAGTTCCTCTGGAACGAGATCCCTAAAATACGTCTTGGTGGTGATCGCGCTCAGAGCCCTTTTGCATACCCTTGAAATCAATTACATCATCTTTCGGTCTGAAGATTTCATTATTGATCTAAATGATGTGCTGAAAATCGTACTCATTGTGCTCCTGGCCAATTTCATCAGCTTTCTGTTTATAAAGATTGTGCTTTTCCGCTATTACAGTCGCAAAGACATCAACGTTGGCGCCCAGTATTCTATCAACCAACTGGTACGCTACTTGATTTACCTTGCATTTACCTTCATCGCCATAGAAAGTATCGGCATCAGTTTAAAGCTCGTCTGGGGTGGTTTGGCCGCATTGTTGGTGGGTATTGGCTTTGGTCTTCAGAATGTATTTGCCGATTTCATTGCAGGTATCATACTCCTATTTGAGCGCTCGATCGAAGTTGGAGATACTGTCCAATTACAAGAAGGCATAGGCATGGTCAAGAAAATTGGTCTGAGGACCAGCGAGGTCGAATTGAGGGACAGCCGAGTTGTGGTAGTGCCCAATGCCAGTATTGTTAATAACTCTTTTCTCAACTGGGACAAAAACCATAAGCTCACGCGGTTTACTGTAACTGTCGGCGTAGCCTATGGAAGCGATGTGGAAAAAGTGCGAGACCTCCTGATACAGGCAGCTCGCGA
>Ga0102929_1000419_pt1 | contig 24576 bp, 23 predicted proteins | sample SalPonR1_B_D2_MG_FD_78510 | JGI IMG/M metagenome (GOLD analysis project Ga0102929, IMG submission 78510) | Salt pond soil microbial communities from South San Francisco under conditions of wetland restoration - Salt Pond MetaG R1_B_D2_MG | ecosystem: Environmental > Aquatic > Marine > Intertidal... | reverse complement strand
CGACCGGTGAGCGTGAGCTCGAAAGCGCGCTGGTAGCCGATCAGGCGCTGCATGAACCAGGCGCCGCCGTCGCCGGGAATGATGCCGAGGTTGAGGAAGGTCTCGCCGAACTTCGCGCTTTCCGAAGCAATGCGAATGTCTGCCATGTTGGCCAGATCAAAGCCGGCACCGATGGCGGGGCCGTTTACGGCGGCGATGATGGGCACTTCCACATTCTGGAGGGCCAGGGGAATGCGCTGGATGCCTTTGCGGTAACGGTCGGCGCATTCGGCCACGTCTCCGGCGAAATCGCCGCTTCGGTTGGCCATATCCCGAATGTTGCCGCCGGCGCTGAAGGCGGAGCCCGCCCCGGTGATCACCAAAACCGACACATCGTCGCACTGGTTCACCCATTCCGCTGTGGTCACGATATCGTCTATCAGGTTTGAGCCTGTCAGCGCATTGCGCAGGTCGTGGCGGTTGAGGGTGAGGGTGGCTACCCGGTTTTCCAGGGTGAGCAGTGCGTCGGTGAGCTTGGGTACGGTGGTCATCATTGCGGTCCTTGTTTTTGATCAGCGCGTATCTTCGCGCGTGGGAACCGGGTTAATCAACTGCCAGCCGCGCCTTTCGATATCGGCTTACTTCCGTCCAGCCGTGCGCCGCCAGGGCCGAGAACACGATTACCCCGCCCACCAGGCTCAGTTTTGGTGGCACTTCGCCCAGGAACAGCCACACCAGGAAAGACCCGAGCACCGTCTCCAGTAGCAGCATCAGGCTCACTTCTGCCGCCGGAATGTAGCGGGGGCCAATCTGGATCAGAATGCATGCGGTAGGCAGGAATACCAGGCAGAGCAGGGCGATGAAGAAGAAGTCCCGGCCCGATGGCACCTGCGCGCCGCCCAGCAAGGCGGCCGCGCCGGCAAGCACCAGGGCACCGAACATGAGCATCACGCTCATATCGCTATCGGGTTTGGATCGGGCCACGTTGAGGTTGGAAGCCAGGGCCGTGGCAGCAACAACTGCCATCAACAGACCCAGGGGATCACCCTTGCCGAATTCACCCACGGCCATCAAGGTGGCGCCGCTGACGCAGACGAGGATGACCACCCAGGTTCTGAGGGGCAGGGTCTCTTTCCAGACTGCCCAGGCAATGACCGCCGCGATGACCGGTGCGGTATTGAGGATCACCAACACATTGCCGGCGGCGGTGTTTTTCATCCCCACCACAAACCCCAGCGTGCTGATGGCAAAGGCGCCCGCGCAAAACAGTCCTTTCCGACCGCATTTGCGGATTTCAGGCACCAGACGGGAACGGTAACGGGCCCAGCTGATCACAAAGAAGCTGAGGGCCAGTAAAAGCCCCCGCCAGAACAGGAACACCACCGGGTCCACAGAGGTAATCTTTACCAGTAGCGCATCCGGAACGATAAAAAGTACGCCCAGGGCTGCGATGGTCAGTCCTTTGATTCGGGTTGTCTGCAACGTGGATTCGCCTGTTCTGGTGTGGTGTTGTCTGGCTTATGGGTCGTCTTGTTCGGGCAGCGGCTGGATGCTCTGGATATCACCGGTCGGTGTTGCAGGCTCGTCCTTGATGATAATAAAGATAGCTCCGCCAATAACCGCGATGGCGAAGATGGCTTTGAGGATTATCGATTTCGACATGTATTCTTCCTCTCTGCATTTTTGGCTTCTACCAACAGCCTATGGGCGGCAGAGGACTATAACAACCTCAACGCCCCGAAAACTGAGCATCCTACAAAAGTCGCTTCGACAGTATAGACGCAGTCAGCAATACTCTGGGTAAGTTTGCAGGTTGCCTGGTGCAGCAACGTTTAAAATGGAGTGTCCTCATGACTGAACAAACAGCAGATCTGGTTCACAAGTACAGCGAAAACGGCATTACCACACTCACCCTGAACCAGCCGGAGAAGAAAAACAGCCTTTCCATGGCCATGCTGGAGGCCTTGTCTGAAGAGCTGGAGATCATCGCCTCCGATACGGAAACCCGGGTTGTGGTTCTGGCGGCTCATGGCAACGTGTTCTGCGCTGGCCATGATCTGCGGGAAGTCCGGGAACAGTTTGATAGCCATGAGTTCCAGCTGGCGCTGTTCAACCAGTGCAGCAAGGTGATGCAGCAGATCGTCAATCTGCCCCGGCCGGTGATTGCCCGGGTAGCCGGCGTTGCCACTGCCGCGGGCTGTCAGCTGGTGGCCAGTTGTGATCTGGCGGTAGCGGCCGACACCGCTCGGTTTGCCACGCCCGGGGTGAACATCGGGCTGTTCTGTTCCACGCCCATGGTGGCGTTGTCCCGAAATGTGTCCCGCAAGCACGCCATGGAAATGCTGCTGACCGGTGAGATGATCGGCGCTGTGAAGGCCGAGCGCATCGGGCTGGTCAACCAGATTGTTGACGAGCAGCACCTGGACGAGATGGTTTACAAGCTGGCCCGCACCATTGCCGAAAAGTCCGGCCACACCCTGAAAATCGGCAAGGAAGCCTTCTACCGGCAACTGGAAATGCCTTTGGCAGATGCCTACGAGTACACTTCCGAGGTGATGGCTGACAACATGATGGCGAACGATGCCCAGGAAGGGATCTGCGCGTTTCTGGAGAAGCGCAAGCCGGAATGGAAAGACAGCTAGGGCCGCTTGCGGGAATCAGCCCGGCCTATCGCGCCGGGCAGTTGTCCTTGCCCCGGTTCAGTCTATCTCCGGGCCTGATTCCGTGCTCCCGGAAAAATCCGGCGTTCATCTCCACCGCCTGGATAAAGGGCACGCCGGCGGGGTAGGTGGGGCAACCGGAACCGCTGGCCGAGGCGCAGGGCACCATCTGGCGGATACTGCCGATCACGCCATTCTGGTTCAGGTAGGCGATGTCCAGGGGAATCAGGGTCTTGTACATCCAGAAGCCGTGGCTGGCTTGTCTGGGCTCGCTATATTCGAACAGCATTCCCGCGTTTTGCGCCATGGACTTGCGCCCCATCAATCCCTTCTGGCGTTGTTCGGAGCTGCTGGCCACTTCCAGTGTGACGGGCACCGTGCCCGACGCAGACACAAAGCACGCCTCGATAACCGGCAGACCTTCCTGTGGCGCAGCGATGCCTGAAGAACAACCGTAAATCAGCGAACTGAGCGCCAGTACAAACCAGACCTTCAGTCTGCGAACACGTCCCGATGCCGCTGTCACGAGCGCAACCGGTAGCCGGTTTTGAAGATCCACCAGATACCCACCATGCACGCGGTAAGAAATACCAGGGTCATGCCCACGCTGATGGCGATGTGGACATCAGACACACCGTAGAACGCCCAGCGGAAGCCGCTGATCAGATAGACCACGGGATTGAACAGGCTCACGGTCTGCCAGACCTCCGGCAGCATGTCGATTGAATAGAAGGTCCCGCCAAGGAACACCAGCGGCGTGACGATCATCATGGGTACAATCTGGAGTTTTTCGAAGCCATCCGCCCAGATACCGATGATGAACCCGAACAGGCTGAAGGTCACCGACGTGAGCACCAGGAAGGAGAGCATCCAGAAGGGGTGCAGCACGTCGTAATCCACGAAGAATTTCGCGGTGGCAAGGATGATCAGGCCCAGGATGACGGACTTGGTGGCCGCCGCACCCACGTACCCCAACACCACTTCCACGTAGGAGACCGGCGCCGACAGCACCTCATAGATGGTGCCGGAGAACTTGGGCATGTAGATGCCGAAAGAGGCGTTGGAAATGCTCTGCATCAGCAGGGAGAGCATCACCAGCCCCGGGATGATGTAGGCGCCGTAGGCGATGTTGTCGATATCGCCCATGCGTGAGCCGATGGCGGAGCCGAAGACCACGAAATACAGGCAGGTGGAAATCACCGGCGAAAGTACGCTCTGCATCACCGTGCGTCGCATGCGGGCCATTTCAAAATTGTAGATTGCGCGGATACCGTATAGGTTCATGCCTTTCTCCAATGAGCCGGCCGGCTTATTCGTGTACCAGGCCGACAAAAATCTCTTCGAGGGAACTCTCCCGGGTTTGCAGGTCCCGGTACTCGATACCCAGATCGCCAAGAGTGCGCAGCAGACGGGCGACGCCGGCCTGCTCCTGCTGGGCGTCGAAGGTGTATATCAGCTCGTAGCCATCATCGGACAGTTCCAGGGGTTCCAGGGTGAGTTCACCCGGTATCCGGTCCAGCTTTTGCTGCAGGTGGAGTCGCAACTCTTTCCGGCCCAGCTTGGTCATTAACTGGACCTTGTCCTCGACCAGGATAATCTCGCCGTCCCGGATAACCCCGATCCGGTCCGCCATTTCCTCGGCCTCTTCGATGTAGTGGGTCGTCAGGATGATTGTCACTCCGCTTTCACGGAGTTTGCGTACCATTTCCCACATGTCCCGTCGAAGCTCCACGTCGACGCCGGCCGTGGGCTCATCAAGGAACAGGATCTGCGGCTCATGGGAGAGTGCTTTGGCAATCATCAGGCGACGCTTCATCCCGCCCGAGAGCGACATGATCCGGTTGTTGCGCTTGTCCCAGAGCGACAGATCTTTCAGCACTTTCTCGATGTGCGCGGGCTTGGGTGGCTTGCCGAACAGCCCGCGACTGAATGAGACCGCATTCCAGACGGTCTCGAAGGAATCGGTGTTCAGCTCCTGGGGCACCAGGCCAATGGTCTCACGGGCCTTGCGGTAGTCTTTGACAATGTCGTAACCATCGGCCTTCACCTCGCCGGAAGAGAGGTTAACGATGCCGCAGATGATACTGATCAGCGTAGTCTTGCCGGCACCATTGGGGCCGAGGAGGGCGAAGATTTCGCCGCGCTGGATCTCCAGGTTGATGTCTTTGAGGGCCTGAAAACCGTCGCCATATACCTTGCTCAGGTGCTTAACGGAAATATCCGGCTGCACGGGCGTGTCCTGTGGTCAGAATGGGTCGAATTGAAGGCGCAGTATTTTCTCATGACTGGCGCCAGTTTAGAAACCTTTGCCTCGGCGGAAGAAAACTCCATAATGCCGGCCAGGTTTGTTCGGGGTGCCGTTATGTTACGCGCTATTGCAGTGACAGGATTGATTGTGGGGCTGGTTGCGCTGGTTCTTTTCGGCTGGACCATGCTTGGAGACGCCGGCAACGACCAGAATACCGAGGGTGCCACGGCCCGGTGTGATCTGCTGGCAGAGGGGCCCTGCAGCTGGTCGAACAGTTCGGGGGAGTGGGAAGCCACCCTGAGCAAACTGGGCGAGGGCGAACAGGGCATGGAATATCAACTCACGGTTGTAACCCCCGAACGCCCGGAGCGGTTCCTCGCTGTGCTGCGGGGCGAATCCATGTATATGGGCGAATACCCTGTTCCCTTGGGCAGCCGAACGGGAAATGAATACGCCGCACGCTTCACGGCACCCTTCTGCACCGTGGACGCCACCATGACCTGGCGGATAGATCTGCAGCAGGGGCAGCAGCCCATCGAGAATATCCCGGTAAAGCTGGTTTTTCAGGCCGAACCACACTGAGCGCGGTGAACCATCTGGTAAACCGGAAGCCACTCGGCTGACAACCGCCCGGGATTGTGTAAAATCAATGAACGGTCGGGTTCCCACCTCGAAAACACCACAACGCCATTAGCAGGAACAACGTGATGGATTACGGAGATAGCGTTCAAAAGGTACTGTTGAGAAAGATCCGCAAAGCCGAGCAGGATCTTATCCAGCTGAAGCTGGACTACTGCCGGTTTGTTTTCGGGTTGACTCACCGTGCGAAAGTGCTGGCCGGCGGTATTACCTACGTGGTGCGTTCGGTGGATGTGGACACCATGGCCAATACCGACGATGGCGGTTTTACACAGCCCGAAATTACCGGTACCCGGGCAGACGAGCAGGATCACGCCGAAGCGGTGGCTCTGGGTACCGACTGGGTGCTCGAAACCGCGGCAAAGCAGGCCGCTAAATGAACGCGTTGTCGGTTATTGCCTCGTAGAGGCTTGATGTTGGTGGTACGTAATGGTTGTACTGCCAGAACTCCGCACCTTCCAATCCCGCCCTGTAGCAGGCCAGGTGAGTCTTGTTGGCCGTCAATGTGCTCACAGTCTGAAGGGCTTCCGGCTGCCGGATCCCGGTTTTACGACTGGTAATCTGGGCAACAATAACGGCCAACGTCTCGGAATGCCGTAAGGTTTGATCGCTAAGGGCACACCCGGCACCGTATAGCCAGGCGGCGGTATATGCCTTCACGGCCTCGGGCGCGGTCGTCAGATCCAGGCCGTTCACCCGGCAATCCCGCTCCTGGAGGCCAACAAGGATATGCAGCCGGGTAATGATCTGGGCGCGGTCCGATGGAGGCTCGACAACGGGTTTGCGCACTGCAACGGGCCATTCCGAGCTGCCGGAAGAAAGATCATGGCCGGCGGTCTGACCCTTTCCTGACCAGAACTCCTGATGCCCTGCGGCCATTGGCTCTGAACGCACCAGCGCAACCATCCGCAAGGCCAGCAGAACAAGCAACGCCAGCAGCCCGAGCTGAATAAGAAGTACCAAACCGTTAACCATCGTCTCCAAAACTCTGAATGTTGCAGTAGGTTATCCGAGTGTAACCAAATGTATCCCACCGATACCGCCAACCCGTCGCCAATAACGAGCGGAGGGTTGACCGAAATGACGGAACTGTGACGGGGATCGCAACGGACCCGGAGCGTTACTGCTTAACAGGTGGGCATGGTTTGAAGGGCCAGCTTGCGGCGGATGTAGCGGCCAAGAATGTCCACGCCGATATTCAGCATGGCCGTTATCAGGATCAGAACCATTGCCTGGTCGAACCGGATACTCTGGATAGCGCTATCGACATAAAAGCCAAGGGTATAGATGCCGAGAATGCCCAGAATGGCGGTTTCCCGCATGATGATTTCCCAGCGGTAAAACAGAAACGCCAGAAATGATCGGTAGACCCGGGGCACGAGTTCCCAGCCATAGCGATTAAGCCCCTTGGGCGCATCGGATCTCAAACGGATGGTATTGGTTTGCCGGCCAATCAGGTGGCCTATGATGCCACCATTATGAAGGGCCAGTGCAACCACCGCAGGGAGCATGGAAGGCCCCCAGAGTTGCAGGAGTATGTAGGCCAGGATGTATTCAGGCGTTGATCGGGCAATCACCAGAAAAACATGCCCGGAGGTTCGACGTATCGGGCCGCCAAAGTGATTTGAAATCAGCGGGAACAGGAGCAGCGTGAGAATACCCGTGGCCACCAGTGCAATCTGGGTGAGAATGACGGTGTTCCAGATGCCAGGCAATGCCTGTTCGACCATCAGCTCATTCAGCCACGGCAACAGGCCGGCCAGGCCCTCACCATCCCTCAGTGGGCTGGGGACAATATCTTCGGTGAAAAACCGTTCAACATTACCCCACACGATGGGCAGGCCATCGCCGAGAAAAAAGGGAGCGCCCACGATATACACCGGCAACAACTTGGGTCTTACCCAAAGGGGAATGGTGGCGATGAGCACGTAAAAGAGTATCAGCATCGCGCCGGCGTCGGAGTACATGCCCTGGGAGAAAGACGTTTCCAGATAGAACCCCAGAGTCGGCAGGCCAACAAATCCGAGTATGGCGCTTGAACGCAGTCCGCATTCCAGGCGATAGGCGGTGTAGGTTCTCAGCTGGACCCAGCAATCAGGAATCTTGGTATACAGGAACGCCGCGATGGTTCCTGTGCCCGGGGGCAAGAGCCTGCCAGGTTCCGGATCCGCTTCTTCGAGAATCTCAGAGTACACCTTGGCGAAAATGCCGGAATAGGGTATCGCGATGGCCAGCACGCCCGTCAGGGGGTGGAAGCCAAAAAACTGCAGAAAAATCAGAGCCCAGAATAGCTCGTGAATTGCCCTGATGAACGCACAAAACACCCGCACCGGGAGGAATCGGTACACCAGAGCCAGAAAAAACCCGCAAATACCACCAACGGTCACCCCGACAAAGGCAAAGGCCACGGTTCGCAATAAGGCGGTAAGAAGTCCTTCGCTGCTGAAAAAATTTGGAGTGAGTACACCCAGGAAAAAGTTGCCAAGATCCCGCCAGGGATTGTTTGCGGTGATCGCAATATCGGCAAACAGGAGCCCCACGAGCGCAATGGCAAGAAAGATCAGGCTGGTGCGAACCGTTGGGTAGGAGAGCATCGCGCGACAGGTCCTAGTACAGCGACATAATGTCTGCGGCCGCCAGTTGGTCAGTAGGCTCATCCAGGGCAATCTGGCCATTCTGGATGCCAACAATGCGGTTACAGTATTTCATCGCCATTTCCACATCGTGAAGAGCGATAACACTGGTTTCGAAGCGGTCTCTCAGCAATTGCATGACGTGATGCGCCATTGGACCGTCCAGTGCCGAGATGGGCTCATCTGCCAATAAAACCGGGGCGTTACGATAAAGGGCTCTGGCAATGGCCACCCGTTGGCGCTGTCCGCCCGAGAGCGAAGCTGTGGGAATCCAGAGTTTCTCAGACATTCTCAGTGCGTCCAGCAGTTCCAGAACCTGCTTTCTATCCTGTTTGAATGGCCGCACAAGGGTAACGGTGTTGTACCAGGTGGCATGCTTGTCCAGTTGGCCCATAAAGACGTTATGAAACACCGGGAGGGCGTTTACCAGACCAAGCTCCTGAGGGACAAGAGACGACTGCCCGTCCACTCTGTTGTGAATGAGCCGGATCAGAGTGGACTTACCGGCACCACTCTTACCGACCAGAGCAACCTGATCTCCCTCCTTTACCTTGAGGGTGAGGGGCCCGATTACCCGCTCACCCCCGAAAGAGGCCGTCAGGCCTGAGAGATCAAAGCCTGCCATCAATCAATGATTCCGATTTCTTTCGCTACTTTGCGAATCGGCTCATAATCGTCGTTTGAGGCGGGAATAAAAGCGGAACGTGGGAAGCTCTCAAGCAACTCGGGATCATCAAGCGAGAGCAGGGCCTCACGAACGCGATCGGTAAAGCCTTCGCCGTAGTTTTCATCCACGTCGCCACGGATACTCCACTGATAATTGGGGAACCCGGGTGTTTTCCAGATGACCTTTACAGCGTCGGTATTAATGTTTCCGTTTTCCAGTTCTTTTTCCCAGACCGCGTAGTTCATCGCGCCCACTTCATAGGTGCCTGACTCGACCAGACGGAGGGTGCGAGTATGGTTGCCGCTGAAGCCGACTCGGGAGAAGACGTCCTCGGGTGCCTCTTCAAACGTCTCGCGGATGTGGTACTCGGGAATCAATCGCCCGGAAGTTGAGCCCTTTGATCCGAAGGTGAAGGTCTTGCCTCGTACTTCTTCTGGCAAGCGGTCTGCACGATCCAGGCCGGTGCTCTCATGAGCAATGAAATAGACATAGAAGGCCTGATCCTCGGTGCCTTGCGCGATTGCCTGCGAGCCGGGTACAAGTGATCTCGCCTGAACGCCGGAAAGACCGCCGAACCACGCCAGCTGTACCTGATTATTCCGGAAGGCGGAAACGGCCGCTGCATAGGACTTGACGGGGATGTACTTCACGTCGGCATCCAGTTCCTCGGACAGATAATCAGCAATGCCGCGAAAACGCTCGACCAGCTTGGTTTCATCTTCATCTGGTATAGCCGTGAAAATAAAGGTTTGGGCCGATGCGGTTGCGGTAAACAGAGAACAGAGACCAATAATCAGCAATTTCCGTATAAGATTCTGGGTCATGGTTTTTCCTTTTTGAAACGGATATTTAACGAGCGGAGTCTGATCAAGCGGCTCGTGTTACAGAAGGATACCTGTATTCGCGTTAACTCTGAACAGCTATACGGTATAAGGATTTAATTGGCTCAGGGCGGCACATTTCATTTCAGGCGGTTGCGATGCATTTAATCCTGATCACACCGGCGAAGCCGGATTCCAAAGCTGGAAACAGGGCCACGGCGGAACGCTGGAAAGTCCTGCTGGAAGCTGCCGGGCACTCGGTTGATATCGTTACTCATTATCAAGGTGAGGCCTGCGATGCGTTTATTGCGCTCCACGCCTGGCGCAGTTTCGATGCCATCCGGCGTTTCCGTGAAACCTGGGCCGAAAAGCCGCTGATTGTGGCGCTGACCGGCACGGACATTTATCACCATCAGCACGAGTACCCGGAAGACACCCTGTATTCCATGGACGTGGCGGATGCACTCATCGGCCTGCATGACCTTGTCGCCGACGACATACCCGCTGGTTTGGGTGGCAAGCTGGTTACGCTATACCAGTCGGCGGACGGGCCTAAATCCTTTCCAGCGCCACACGCGGATGGCAGTAGCGAAACATTCGGCACATGTGTGATCGGTCATCTGCGGGATGAAAAAGATTCACTGCGGGCGGCCTATGCAGCGCGATTGCTGCCGGAAGACTCGCATATCCAGGTTTTCTGCGCCGGCAAGGCCCACAACAAAGAGTGGCAACGCAAAGCCGAACAGGAAATAGCGGAGAATCCACGCTTCCACTGGCTCGGCGAATTGGATAAAGCCGACACCCGACAGTTGATGACTAACAGCCAGGTGATGGTGATTAGCTCGATAATGGAGGGCGGTGCGAACGTGGTATCCGAGGCCTGCCGGGCTGGCTTGCCGGTACTGGCATCCGATATCCCGGGAAATGTCGGTTTGTTGGGGCGGGATTATGCCGGATATTTCCCCGTTGGAGACGAACAAGCGCTGGCCAATCTGCTTCATCGCGCAGAGTGCGATCCCGGGTTTCTCGCTACTCTGAAACAGCAGGTGGGCAAGCTGGCCGAGCGTTTTCTGCCAGAAAAGGAGCAGGCTTCTCTGGAGCAGGCGCTACAGCTTGCGTTGCAGCGCTGCTCGGAGAGACGTTAATCCCGCAGGGAAATTGGTTCGATAGGGCCGCTCTCATCCTGGGCCGTAATTCGCCCGATGATAGCAGTGTGCGGGTAACCCAGGGCCTTCAGTTCCCGAACACAATCCTCGGCTTTGTCCGCCGCGACACTGGCCAGCAGGCCACCAGCCGTTTGCGGATCAAAGATCAGGGGATACCTTGGGTGGTTAACCCACTTTTCCTGGTCCTGGATGCCCCGGCGCAGCCGAATGTTTGCCGGCTGCAGGGAGCTCAAAATGCCTTCTGCGGCGGTTTCTTCGGCACCCGGCAATATCGGGATGGCAGAGAGATCCAGTTCGGCATCGACGCCTGAGGGTTTGGTCATTTCAACCAGGTGCCCCAGGAGTCCAAACCCGGTCACATCTGTACAGGCTTTGGAGCCGAACTCCCTCAGGCAGTCGGCAGCGGCCTTGTTCGACTGGATCATGGACGCCAGGGCCGAATCGATCCATCGGCCCTTGGCCGCCAGCTTTGCGTGGGCGGCAAAAAGGGTGCCTGTGCCAATGGGCTTGGTAAGGATCAGTACGTCACCGGCTTTCAGTCCGCCTTTGCTCATGACCTCTTCCGGATCAATCAGGCCATTCACCGCAAAGCCCAGGGCCAGCTCCTTGCCTTCGCCGGTGTGGCCACCAACCAGCGCACACCCGGCTTCGTTGAGGACTTCAACGGCACCGGACATCATCTGGTAAACCACATCTTCAACCTTGGATTCGATGCCATAGGGCACGGTGGCCACTGCCGTCGCGCTCTGGGCTTCGGCTCCCATGGCAAACACGTCACCCAGGCTGTGATTGGCGGCGACCTTGCCAAAGATATAGGGGTCATCAATGAAGGCGCGGAAGAAGTCCACGGTATGTACCACGGCCTTGCCGGGCGGTACTTTCAGCACGGCAGCGTCGTCCGGCGCGTGCAGGCCAATGAGGATGTCGTCACGTTCAATAGGTTTGAGCTCACCCAGTGCCCGTGACAGGACTGTACTGCCCACTTTGGCTCCGCATCCACCGCAACGCATGGCCACGGCGGAGATCGCCTGCGACGCTTCCTCGGCGTTCTGGGCCGCAGCGGTATCCGGCAGTTTGGACTCCTCCTCCATGGGAGGCAGATCATTAAACTTCTTCATGAACCGGCGATCAATCCAGTCCTTCCAGCGCCAGACCCAGGCACCATCGAACTGGACATCACCACGGGAGGCAACCGCGTATTTGTCGCCGGTGCTGATCAGGGCCAGCCACTTTTTCTGGGGATAGAAATCTCTCGGGTCCTTGCCGGTGGCCAGGCGCTTGAGATTGTCAGCCAGGGGAGGGCCTTGCCTTACCGCAAACACGCCCGCTTTTTCACGGGGGTGATTCACAACGTTGGCGATATCGCCGGCGGCAAAAATGCTGTCGTCATTCTCCACCTGCAGAGTGTCGCGCACCCTCAGGAACAGTCCATCGTCCAGAGCCAGGCCTGTTTCCTGCAACCATTCCGGGCCACCGGCACGGGTCACCCACAGCACCTCGTCAGTTTGTAGGGTTTCACCGGATTCTGTCAGCAGCAGCCCTTCCTGGACCTTGCTTACAGGCGATCCCAGATGGACCTTCACACCGCGTTGCGACAATGTACTGCGGAAAACCTCACGAACCTTTGGGTTGTGGGTGGGAAGGATTTCATCGGCAGCATCGAAGAGATGGAAATGCAACTGGCCCGGGTCTTTGCCGCGTTGTTTAAGCTCGTTCTTCAGGCGGAACTGCATGGCAAGGGTGAGCTCAACACCGCCTGCACCAGCCCCAACGACCGCCACGGTGAGGGGGCCGTCGTGGTTTTCAATACGGGAGAGCAGGGCAAGCCAGCGGTTGTTGAATCCGGTAATGGGTTTTACCGGTACCGCATGGTCAGAGGCGCCTTCCACTTCATTGACCCGCGGGGACGAGCCAATATTGATAGAAAGAATGTCGTAGGGTACGTCCGGGCGGCCCCGGCAGATAACCCGCTTGCGATCACGGTCGATGCCCATGGCCTCAGCCCGATAGAAACGCGCACCGGCGTATTCCGCAAGACGGCTCAGATCGATGTGCACATCATCGTAGCTGTAATGGCCGGCCACGTAGCCGGGCAGCATGCCGGAGTAGGGCGTATGGGTGTCGCGGCATATGAGGGTCAGGCGCACGCCGGGGACGGGGTTCATGGCGAACCGTTTAAGCACCCCGACGTGACTGTGCCCGCCGCCAATCAGGACAATGTCCCGTAATACAGGCTGGTCAGGCGTTCGCATCAGCTGATTTTCTTGGCTTCAGCAGTGAATTCGCTGTATCCCTTGACGTTTGAGAAAGCCTTCAGCTTTTCCTGGTCTTCCGCAGACGGGTTGGCGATCTGGTCGATGGAGGTAATGCCCGCGTCCTTCATCTTCTTCGCCGTGGCCGGGCCAATGCCTTTGACCAGTGTCAGATCACTCTTGTCCACGGGCTTGGCAGCTTTCGCAGCCGGTGCTTTTTTGGCCGCAGGCTTCTTCGCGGCTGGCTTCTTGGCTGCAGGTTTGCTGGTTGAAGCTTTCGCTTTGGAGGCGGTTTTGGCGCCTTTTTTCGGTGCGGATTTTTTCGCAGCGGTGCTGGCTTCCTTGCTCACTTCATCTGTCAGTTTCTTCACTTCCTCGCCCGCTTCTTTGGAAGCGACGCCCAGGCGGTCCAGAATGCTGCTTTGCAGTTCATGGAATTCCTCAAGGCGACGTTCAAACTCCTCGTGGAAACGTTTCATTTCGCGGTCGCGAAGCTCGTCAATTTCCTTGAGCAGTTTGCGTACGGGCTCCTGTACCTGATTCTGCAGGCTGTCGAACTGCTTCAGTGCATCGTTTACCAGGCCTTCGATCTGGGAGGAGGTCTTTTCGAACTCCTTGTTGACCTTTTTAACGATCTTATCAACGTTCTGTTTGGCTTTCTTCGCCATGGAATGTCTCCTTACGGACAGGTTTCAAAGATAAATCAGAATCAGGCCATTTGCCGGAAACCGGACATGGAGCCTGGGGAACGACGTGATTTGAGTGACTGCTTTTTGGACAGCACCTCGCGGATTCTGCGGAGCTTTTCCGCCAGAGAAGAGCTGCCATTAGAGTCGAGTTCTACAAAATCAATCGAGTAAAAGAAATTGCTGCAGTGCTTTCTGCGCTCGGTCACCAGGCCGGCAAGGCCTTCTGCCCGGATCTTGTCAAACGGCATGTCCATGACCAGATCCAACACCACGGTATCCCCGGGGTTGAACACCTTGTCGGTTTTCATCACGCACCCATAACCGTCCAGTTCGTAAAGAGCGGCCTCGACAAGCTCCTTTCGGAAAAGGCCCTGTCTGACTCGGAATCGGGCGACAAGATCCGGTAATGCTTCGTTCATGAATCAGGTTCTCTGGTGATTTCCGTATCCACAGCAACCTGTCTCATGGGGAGACAGGCTGGATATTGATTAAACAATAGACACTGAGTTTTGGTTTTGCAACGCCATCAGTGCCATACGTTCGACCGCTAACGCAGTTTTTTAACAATTTCACATGGCCAATCAGGCCAGACTATTTTGTTTTCAATTCATACATATCAACGCGACGATCTTTCAGGTTAGTGACAGACCCCTCGTTGCGGACCAGTTTCAACTTCTCCAGATCCATATCGGAAAACATGATCATCTCTGTATTCGGCGTGGTTTCCGCCATTACCGCATCGTGGGGGAAGGCGAAATCCGACGGCGAAAATACGGACGACTGGGCGTACTGGACGTCCAGGTTCTCCACTTTTGGCAGGTTGCCGACACTGCCGGTGATTACGACATAACACTCGTTTTCGATTGCCCGGGCCTGAGCGCACTGGCGAACCCGGAGGTAGCCATTCTTGGTGTCGGTCCAGAAGGGCACCATAATGATATCGACTTCCTGGCTGGCGGCAATCCGCCCCAGCTCCGGAAACTCGATGTCATAGCAGATCATGATGGCGACCCGCCCTGCGTCGCTCTCGAAGACTTCGAACTGGTTGCCGCCCTCAATAACCCAGTCACGGCGCTCGTGGGGCGTGATGTGGATCTTGCGCTGCTCATCCACGCGGCCATCCCGGTGGCAGAGATACGAGACGTTGTACACCCGGTCGTTCTCGATCAGCGGCATGGAACCGGTGATGATATTGATGTTGTAGCTTACCGCCATCTCGGACATTTCTTCCCGGAACTGCTGGGTAAAGCCGGCCAGAAACCGGATCGCCCGGGTCTGATCCATCTGATCGGTCAGGCCCATGAGTGGCGCGTTGAAAAACTCCGGGAAGATAGCAAAGTCGCTCTTGTAGTCAGACAATGCATCCACAAAGTATTCCACCTGCTCCAGCACCTCTTCAACCGAGGTAAATTCACGCATTTGCCACTGCACGGCGCCGAGCCGGACCTGGGTCTTCTTGACGTTCAGAACCGCGGAAGGCGGGGTATAAAGAATGTTCCGCCATTCAAGAAGCGTGGCGTAGCCCTGGGATTTTTCATCTTCCGGCAGGTACTTGTGCATCAGCCGGGTAACCTGGAAGTCGTTCGAGAGCTGGAAGCTCAGGATAGGGTCGTAGATTTCCTTCCGGTCCACCCGCTGAATGTACTCCTCCGGGGAATACTGTTCGGCGTACTTGAAATAGCTCGGTATACGGCCGCCGGCGAGAATGGCACGCAGGTTCATTGAGCGGCAGAGTTCTTTACGGGCCTCGTAAAGCCGACGCCCAAGGCGGTAACCCCGGTAGTCGGGATGAATGAAGACATCCAGCCCATAAAGAGAGTCACCGTTGGCGTTGTGCCAGATTTTCTCGTTCCGGAGAATAAGATCGTCGTAGGTGTGCGGGTTGCTGAAACGCTCGTACTTCACGCATACGGTAAGCGCAACCGCAATGAGCTGCCCGCTCTCCTCAATGCAGATCTGCCCGTCCGGAAACTGTTCCACCAGTGCCTTGATGGTGTCCTTGGGCCAGGAGCCTCCGATGTCGTCGTAGACGCGATCCATAAGCTTCTGAAGCTGGTCGTAGTCATCAAGCTTCAGGTTCCGGAGGTTGAGGTGCAGTTCTTCATGGGCCATTCAGTTCGGCTCCCGTTCGTTAGGAAGTGAGGACAAGCTCAGCATTTTCTTCTTCATCGGGAAAGTTTAACAGAAGCCGCTAAAGACTTCGCATCGCGGGCCGAAACATGAGTTAACGAATATCAATTTTCATTCCAGAGGACTCGACAGTGCAGCTGACATTCGGGCAAAAACTCCTGACCGCTTTCGGTATTCTATTACTGTTGGTGATGGGGGCTTTCACGCTCTCCGGCGATCTACGTCTGCAGAACACCACGGAAACCTATGTGGACGCGTTGATCGACGATACCGTGCAGCAGAGTACGTCGAGCATTGCCGAGTGGCTCAACACCCGGCTGGTCATGACCGAGGCGACCGCAAAAGCCCTGGAAAGTGCTGAGAACGACGAAGAGGCCCGGGTAGTGCTGCAGGCCATCACCACGGGCGGCGGATTCAGGGATGTCTACGTGGGCCGCACCGACGGCTATATGCTGATGAAATCTCCTGAAGCCGATGCGACCCTGCCGGCCGATTACGATCCCCGGGAACGCCCCTGGTACAAGAAGGCCATGAGCCTGGGTAGCTCATCATTTACCGAGCCTTACCAGGACGCCAGCACCAACGACATGATCATTTCGACACTCGCGCCTGTGAAGCGTGGTGAATACGAGGGCGTTGCCGGCGCAGATATCGGTCTGGGCGCTATCGCGAAAACCCTGTCTACCGTGACCCTGGCGGACACAGGGTACGCAGCCCTCATTAATGAGCGCGGCACGGTACTGTTTCATCCAAGACAAAACCTGGTCGGCAAGAACATCAGCGAACTGCTTGGTAACACGCCGGACCTGGGCGGAGCTCCCCATGAATACAGCAATGACGAAGGCAACTGGGAAGCCAGTTTCCACCCGATCAGCGAAGCCCGGGGCGTGGAATGGTACCTCGGCACCTTTGTAAACGCGGACAAGATCAACGCTCCGGTTCAAAGTGCCCGGATGACGGGGCTGGTTATGGCGGTGATTGGCCTGATTGTCTCACTGGTGATTCTGCACCTTGGTATCAAGATACTTATGACGCCCGTGCGCCGGCTGAACAAGGCGATGGCGGATATTGGCAGTGGCGAAGCGGATCTGACCCGGCGCCTGGACGACAGCGCCGGGGATGAGTTTGGGGAGTTGGCCGGAAGCTTCAACCGGTTTGTTGAGAATATCCAGAACGTGGTCAGGGATGTTCAACAAGGCAGCGCCGAACTGGGCCAGAATGTCAGCTCGCTGAGAGATACCGCCAGTACCAGTCGCTCGAGCGTGGAGAGCCAGCAGGCAGAAATCGACATGGTGGCCACTGCCATTAACGAAATGTCCGCCGCTGCCAACGAGATCGCCCAGAACGCCCAGCAAACCGCAGACGCAGCCAACAACGCCGACGGCGACAGTCGCGCGTCACTGGAAACGGTTGCGGCATCCCGCGACGCTGTCCAGAAACTCTCGAAGGAGGTCAACGCCGCCGCCGAAGTCATCAACACCCTTGGTAAAGATGTTGCCTCTATTACCACCGTGCTCGAGGTGATCCGGGGCATCGCAGAACAGACGAACCTGCTGGCACTGAACGCGGCCATTGAAGCGGCAAGGGCCGGAGAGGCCGGACGTGGTTTTGCAGTTGTCGCAGACGAGGTGCGCAACCTGGCTCAGCGCACCCAGTCCAGCACCGAAGAAATCAACAACATGATCGAACGCCTCCAGAAAGGGGCCAATGATGCGGTTGATGTAATGCAAGCCTCCACGGCCGTTTCCAACGTCAGTATGGAGAAAGCCCAGGACGCCATGGAAGCCCTCAATCGGATCGCCGAGGCCATTACCTCCATCAGCCAGATGACATCGCAGATTGCCACGGCATCGGAAGAACAGACCTCGGTCACGGAAGAGCTGAACTCGTCGATTACACGGATTGCGGATCAAGGGCAGGAAGCCGCCGCTGCCGCGTCGGAAAACGATGTATACAGTGGCCAGATTGAACGTATAGGCACGGCACTTAACGAGAACGTGTCGCGCTTCCGGGTGTAGGGCCAAAACCTAACGGCTGAGGATTTCCAGGCGCCTGCGCAGGTTTTCCAGCGTGCTTCGGCCAACGTAGCTGGATTCCTCGCTGAGAAAGGGGTTCTCGAGGGCAATCACCTGACGCCTGTCGAGGTTCAGCTCCCTGACAGCGCGGGCGTAATAGTTTCTCAGGTACTGGCTGAAACTTCCGTCGTTAATGGCCCGCTCAATACCCAGTTGCAGACGATGGGCAGTCTCCTGATCATTAGGGCCGACGAACAGATAGGATGGCATGGGGTAGGCGATCAGCAGATTGGGTTCGATCACCAGGTTCGGGTCCTGCTCCATTTCAAGGTCGTAAAGCACCTCGCTCACACCCCGGGCAAAACACTCGAAGCGCTCGTTGCGCAGCATCCCGAAAAGTATTTCGTATCGTGAGTGGGTAACTACCGGAATACCATTTGCTTCCAGCACCGGGGTGTCCGGCCAGTGTGAACCCTGGCCGATCCAGATCCCACTGGCTCGAAGGTCATCGAGATTCTTAATGTCTGCGAACTTCGGTAAGGATTCAGGCAAAACCACGCAGACTCGAAAACCCAGAAGGCCGCCATCAACCGGGAAGGGAATCGCGGTCAGAAATTCCTCCCGCTCGACAGAGGTGGCTACATTGGCAATATCAACCAGGCGGGATTGGCCATCTGCCAGTTCGCGAAGCGCCCGGCCCTGGCTCAGTTCCTCGCTGCGGATAATCCGGAAATTGCCGTATTCCGGGGTTTTCCGCAAAGCCAGATCCACAAGCGCTCGAATAGCGGGGCTGTCATAGTTTCGGTACCAGAGAACATAATTACGACTGGTCTCCTGCAGTCCGGTCGCGGCTGATCCCGCCGTCGGTGTTGTTGCCAAGAGGGGCACCGGGAAAAGACAGAGGCTCAGAACTGTGAGACTCAGAAAAAGTTTCCGGAGGCGAGAGCAGGCCATCAAAGCAGGAAGGGAACAGTCCAAATCAGAAATCCTTTCTTAATCCGGGAAAAGCCGGCCCGAATAGCCGTTGGGGCTTATACGGGCACCTCTCACTTTAGAACACAAACTCAAAAATAAATCGAACAAGACTCAAAAAAATTGTAAAACATTCTTGCGACCACCGGAGCACGTTGTAATCATCGGCTCCGACTCAACAACGGAGCATGGAAATGGCAATTATCGACAACCTCATCGGTGCCACCGGCCAGTGGGTGGCCAGCACAGATCCGAAAGCCACCCTGACCAGCCCCCTGGCCTGGCTCAAGAAAACTGGCGGTTATGCTGCGGTGAACAAGATCATTGGGCTGTCGATTCCCTTTGCGCCCCGGAATAACTTCAGCGTTGAAGAGGTAAGACCGGGCTATGTGCGGGCGAAAATCCGGCTGAAAGGCAACAAGAACCACTTCGGCAGCCTCTATGCGGGTGCCTATTTCCTGGTGGCCGAGATTCCCGGTGGTGTGCTGACGCTGTTTGACCTGGGCCCTGCCTATACCCCGATCCTCAAGGAAATGACCCTGCAGTTCCTGCAGCCAGCCAACAGCGATGTCACCGTGGAGTTCACGCTGCCCCCAGAAACCGTGGCAGGCATCCTTGCGGATGCGGACGAAACCGGCCGGGCCAAATTTACCCTGGAAGGAAAGCTGGTGGATCAGGAGGGCAACCATGTGGCGACCTCCATCGCCCATTACCGAGTCCGCAAGAAGGGCTTTAAAGCTGAGGCCTGACCATTACGCCTGATCGAGGCCGGCAATGGTCTCGAGGAAGATCTCGCCGTATTTCTCGAGCTTGGCGGCACCCACGCCGCTGACCTCCGCCAACTCGTCCAGGGTGCGGGGCTTGCGTTCAAGCATTCCGAACAGTGTGGTGTCATGGAAAATGACGTAAGGCGGCACGCCCTGTTTGTCGGCCAGTTCCTTCCGGCAGGCCCTCAGGGCTTCCCAGCCGGTCTGGTCAGTAATCTGGTCCTTCACCGGGCTGCTGGACCGGCCACCGGAGGCCCGGCCTGCCGTCTTCTTGACCACCGGATCCTTGCGCAGTTCGATGGTCTGCCCACCTTTTAGCAGAGGCCGGCATTGCTCCGTCAACTGGAGTGCGCCATAACCCTCGGGATCGGCCCGAAGATAGCCATTGGCCACCAGTTGGCGGAAGACGGATTTCCATTCGTTGGCGCTGAGCTCTGTGCCAATGCCGTAGGTGGAAACCTGATGATGGCCGGATTGCAGAATCCGTTCGTTTTCCGAGCCTCTGAGCACATCAATCAGGTAGGTCACACCAAAACGCTGGCCAGTGCGGAACACACAAGACAGGGCTTTCTGGACGGCCACGGTTCCATCCCAGGTTTCCGGCGGATTCAGGCAGGTGTCGCAATTGCCGCAGGGTTGCTCAAGCTCGTCCCCGAAATAACGCAACAACACCTGCCTACGGCAACTGGTGACCTCGCAAAGACCCAGCATGGCGTCGAGCTTCTGGCGTTCCACCCGCTTGAAGTGGTCGTTGCCCTGGGAGCTCTCCAGCATCTGCCGCAGTTTGATCACATCCTGCAGGCCATAAACCATCCAGGCAGTCGAAGGCTTGCCATCCCGTCCGGCCCGGCCGGTTTCCTGGTAATAGGCTTCAAGACTCTTGGGCAGGTCCAGATGGGCCACAAAGCGCACGTCGGGTTTATCGATACCCATGCCGAAGGCGATGGTGGCGACAATAATCACCCCGTCTTCACGCAGGAAGCGCTCCTGGTGATGGGCCCGTTGCTCCGAGGACAGGCCGGCGTGATAGGGCAGAGCGGTATAGCCTTTCTGGGCCAGGGTTTTCGCGGTAGCGTCTACCTTGTTGCGGGACAGGCAGTACACGATGCCGCAATCACCGTCATGCTCGGCTTTAATAAAGTCCAGTAACTGTTTGTTTGCGTTTATTTTTGGCGCAATACGGTATTGGATGTTCGGGCGATCAAAGCCACTGACGAAATGTTTTGCCTCGGTCAGCGACAGCCGTTCCGCAATCTCTTTTCGGGTTCGCTCATCGGCCGTTGCCGTCAGCGCAATACGCGGGACGCCGGGAAACTGCTCCGCCAGCATGCTTAGCTGAAGGTAATCGGATCGGAAGTCGTGGCCCCACTGGGACACACAATGGGCCTCGTCGATGGCGAACAGCGAAATCGAAGCGTCATGGAGCAGTTCGATGGTACGTGGCTGTATCAGCCGTTCCGGCGCACAGTACAGCAGGTCCAGCTCACCGGTCATCAATGCATACTCGGTGGCACGGGCCTGCTCGAAATCCATGGTGGAGTTGAGGAACGCGGCCCGCACACCGAGCTCTTTCAGGGCCGCTACCTGATCCTGCATCAGGGCAATCAGGGGCGAAATAACAATCGCCGTGCCTGGGCGGACCAATGCCGGCACCTGATAGCAGAGGGATTTGCCGCCGCCCGTAGGCATGAGCACCAGGGCGTCACGGCCTTCCGATACTTCCCGGATGATGTCACCCTGCAGCGGACGGAACGACTCGTAACCGAAGACTTCGTGCAGCACCTGTTCCGGATCCCGTCCCGAGGTGGTAGGGCGCTCGGTGGAAAGCTGTTCGAAATCCTGATCAAGATACATAGAGTAACCGGTTAATCGGCCATGAGCCGCTGTAATGGGACGGGTGAAAAGCCGGGTTCGGCGCGGTGGCCAATGATACCAGATTAACCCTGGCGATTGGCCAGAAAACCGGCGTGCCAGATGGAGGCAAAGTAGTGGAAGAAAGGCTACAATACCGCGTTTTTGAACCACCGTTTCACGACATATTGTGACAGACACTGATAACAACAGGGCTTCCATGCAGGAATTTGATGCCATCCGTCCGTATTCGGACGAAGAAACCGGCGCTGCTATCAATCGACTGGTCAACGATCAGGAATTTCTGGATATGGTCGGTCGCTTCAAGTCTCCGACCCTGGCACGCTGGGCGCCGGCCATGTTGCGTGTGTTTACCCGGCGCTGGCTTGCCAGCCATTTTGGCCGCTACTCCCGTGTTGATGATCTCCAGGCCGGACTTTCCGGCTACGTGGGTGAACTCGTTGATAGCACTACCACACGAGTCACGACCAGCGGTCTGGATAAACTCGATAAGCACGGCGCTTATCTGTTTATTTCAAACCATCGGGACATTGTTTTCGACCCCATGGTGGTGAATTACCTGCTGTTCCAGAACGGCTTTCATACCACCCGGATTGCCATTGGCGACAATCTGTTGGCGAATCGGGTGTTTGCCGAAATGATGCGCCTGAACAAGAGCTTCGTGGTGCGCCGGAGCATGACCAGCCCGCGCGAAATGCGCGATGCCTACATCACGCTCTCCGGCTTTATCAACCACAGCATTGATACCAATCACAGCATCTGGATTGCCCAGCGGGAGGGCAGGGCAAAGGACGGCCTTGATTTCACCGATCCGGCCATCATCAAGATGTTCTACATGAGCCGCAAAAAAAGCGGGCTCGGTTTTGGCGAAGCCATGAACCGGTTGCACATCGTGCCGGTCTCCATTGCTTATGAATACGACCCCTGTGATGCTGACAAGGCTCAGGAACTGGAAACCCGAGCCAGAACAGGTCAGTACATCAAGCGTGAAGGCGAGGACACCGAACAGATCATGAAGGGACTGACCGGTTTCAAAGGGCACGTGCATGTGCACTTTGGTGCCCCAATTCATGATTCACCGGATAATCCGAAAGATCTCGCAAGCCGCATAGACCGGGAAATGCATGCGAACTATCACCTGCATGCCTCAAACCTGGTGGCTTACCAGCAGCGTGGACTTCATCCCGAGGCCCACGACACGCCGGATACCGTCAGTGATTCGGTGGTCACCGCCGAAACCTGGTCACCGGCGGAGATGGAGGCGGCCGAAGCCGAGATGGAGCGGCGCCTGGAAGCCTGCGATCCGGCCATCCGGCCTTATCTACTGGATATGTACGCCAATCCGGTGGTCACCGCGCTTGAGGCGAATGCCGAGAAATCCGGCCAGCCCGAATAAGCCGGCACACAATTTTCAGACAAGAGGTAAACCGTGCAGGATCTTCAGTACATCGAGATTGAAACCGGAGAAAACCCGACCGCCGCCGTTATCTGGCTTCATGGCCTGGGTGCCAGCGGCCACGACTTCGAGCCAGTGGTGCCGGAACTGGGCCTGCCGGAAGACGCCGCGGTGCGTTTTATCTTCCCCCATGCGCCCAACCTGCCAGTGACCATCAATGGCGGAATGACGATGCCGGCCTGGTACGACATCAAGGCCATGGACATCGATCGAGTGGTAGATACCGAACAACTGCGGGCATCCGCTGATGCCGTGGCGAAACTGGTAGAGCGCGAGAAAGAAAAGGGCGTTCCTGCAGACCGGATTATTATCGCCGGATTTTCCCAGGGCGGGGCGGTTGCCTATGAGCTGGGACTCAGCTATCCGGAACGGCTCGGTGGCATTCTGGCACTCTCAACCTACTTTGCCACTGCAGACACGGTTCAACGGTCGGAAGCAAACGCCGATGTGCCGATCAGCGTGTATCACGGCACCTTCGACCCGATGGTGCCGGAATCCCTGGGCGTGCGGAGTGTCGAGGCCCTGAAGGAAATGGGTTATGACCCGGCGTACCAGACCTTCCCCATGGAACACAGTGTGTGTCTTGAGGAAATACAGGATATTGGCCGGTTCATTCGCCGGCACCTGCTTTAAGGCACTGCCATGCTCGGGGTCAGACCCAGAGCATGGCACCCATTTCCAGCGGATGGGTCAGCGATTCATGATACGGATACATCCGCAGCCTGAGGGTCTGCAAGCCAGGATAGGGTGGCTGCACACGGGTGGCGAATACGGTTCGGCCCTCCGCTTCACTCTCTTGATCCAGAAAAAAGCTGTCGGCCCCAGGGCTGTCGTGGGTTCCAGTGCACTGAGGACTGACCAGGCATTCCACCCGAACATCATCCGCTGACAGGCCATTGAGCCCCGCCTCGACCCTAAGTTCCACGGCGCCATCATGGGGGCATGACGATTTGACGCAGCCCACCACCCGCAATTCAACGCCTGGCCAGGCCTGCCGAACCCTCGCTTTCCAGTCAGCCAGCCCAATCGAGACCTGGCAGCCGTCGGCCATCAGAAGTGCCCCCTGACTGGAGGCTGGCTGGTAATAATTATTCACGTAGTCCATCACCATGCGCTGGGCATTGAAACGGGGCGTTATGGATTTCATCGAAGCCTTGGAGCGTTTGACCCAGCCCTTGGAAAAGCCCTGGGATGCGCGCTCGTAATAAAGGGGCACCACCTCGAACTCGATCAGATCAATGAGGTCCCTGGCTTCCTCTTCGTTCCGGAACTCCGGATCCAGCTCGGTATCTCTTGGCGGAATGCCCCAGCCGTTCTTGCCGTTGTAGCCTTCGCCCCACCAACCATCAAGTACGCTGAGATTGAGGGCACCGTTCAGGGCGGCCTTTTCTCCGGAGGTGCCGCTGGCTTCCTTTGGGTATTCCGGCGTATTCAGCCAGACATCCACGCCACTAAGAAGCCGGCGGGCCATGGCCTGGTCATAATCCTCCAGTAGAATCAGGTGCCCCATTAACGAGGGGTGCATCGACAGATCATGGATAACCTTGATCAGCTGCTGACCGGGTTTGTCCTTGGGATGGGCCTTGCCGGCAAAAACCAGCACCACCGGG
>Ga0102929_1000414_pt1 | contig 24695 bp, 27 predicted proteins | sample SalPonR1_B_D2_MG_FD_78510 | JGI IMG/M metagenome (GOLD analysis project Ga0102929, IMG submission 78510) | Salt pond soil microbial communities from South San Francisco under conditions of wetland restoration - Salt Pond MetaG R1_B_D2_MG | ecosystem: Environmental > Aquatic > Marine > Intertidal... | reverse complement strand
TTAGAAGGCACAATGTCTTCTATAGAAGCAATGCCAAGATATCTGGGTTTACCAAATATCACCAAATATATGCTCAAAGGAAATACCCTCCTTAATTGACAAAAAAACAAGGTCTGACAGCATCGCATTTGACAATTTTTTATTATCTGCGATCAACCTGAGTTTTTCCAGTTTGCCTGCCAGATTATACTCTTTTTTTTCAAGTGCATAACTTATCCATCCGTTGAGAGATAACTGAACAGACTCAGTTCCCTCTCTTGTTGTTCTTTCGACCCAGTCTAACCACTCAGGATCACCTTGAGGTAATCTGCAAGGAGCCAGGACTTCCCGGTCCAATACTGTTACAGGCCAGATCCTGCTTCGAAGAGTTGGCAGAATATTATCCTTCTCATGAAGAAAAATAATAATTCCTTTTTCAGGGGTTTCTTCTGCAAATTTAAGCATGCTGTTTGCAGCGTTGACAGATATTCTGTCCACTCCATAAATAACTGCAACCCTGTAATTTGATATAACAGGTGTAAGCATAAGTTCATGATGGAGTTCCCTGCATACATCTATTCCTGGCACCTTTTCAGGATCACCTGAAAGAACAAGATCAGGGTGCGACTTCTCGCGCCATTCACGACAGGAGGAACAGCTATCATTTCCTGTAAATTGATGACATAAAAAAAGTCTGGAAAAGGCTAAAGCGCATTCCTCGTAAAGTCGTGGCTGGGTCTTGATTGCAAGGACTCTTGGTATAACCCCTTTCCTGAGAAAACCAGCGATCTTTTGGTATCCAGAGGATGAGGTTATCAATGTTTCCGGTTCATTCATTCATTTTTCCCGTTCGAAGAGAAAAATAATCAACCCTTCTATAAGGTAAAGCTGTCAATTGTTGCAATGATCGAAGCTGTAACATTTTGTGGACTCTCCTCGGCATTGATCTTTTTTATTCTTTCCGGAAACATGCACGATAGTTCCTGATAACCATTTCTTACTTTTTTCATGAAAGGCACTCCACCTGATTCTATCCTGTCGTTTCTTCCCCTGCACAATGTACGATCACAGGCTTTTTCTGGATCCATATCTAACCACAGAGTAATGTCAGGAACCGGGAAATCACTCCATTTGAAAAGAGAAGTTACTCTATCAAAGGAAATATCTCTTCCCCATACCTGATAAGCCAGCGTAGAGTCGGTGTATCTTTCACACAAAAGAACCTTGCCCTCTTTTATTGCGGGATTTATTACCCTTGATACATGTTCGCACCTGTCTATCATGAACAGATACAACTCAGATAGAGGATGCTCAAGGCTTCCATTAAGCAGAAGCTTCCTGACAAGATCCCCTCTTTCCCATCCACCCGGCTCTCTGGTCCAGACAATATTGCGCGAGCCTTTCACAGATGAGAGATATGCGTACAATGCTTTCGCCTGGGTTGATTTTCCTGAACCGTCTATTCCCTCTAATGTAATAAACATCTTTTAATCTCCAGGTACTTAAATCTCTGACTCAACTGTTTCCGTCCTCTGAAACGGGTATAACAGTCACATTTTTTCTTAAGAGACCTTCTACATAATAGTTGGACTTAAATATCCTCAACGTACCCTCTTTCATTCTACTTTCTTTAACTTCACTCAAAAGTTTATCTTCGTTGTTATCAATATTTTGATCATTACCTGGCTTTTCATTGTATACTAATTCGATAATAACTTCATTATTAGCTTCTCTTGCATTCAGCTCCTCAAGAAGTTCATTAAAGGAGGAAATAGTATTTAGCCCCTGATAAATGGATTCCTGTTCCATAGGGGAAATGCCTCCTCCCCTTACAAGAACTTCACATGGGCCAAAAGCTTTCTCGGGAACAGAGAGTGTAAATTCTTTTGTTATCTGTTTTTTTCTGTAAGGTCTCAGAGTTACCTCTATTTTCAGTTCCTCTCCAGCCTTGATCTTCTTTTTGTCTACCTTGAGTTTTTCTATATACAGAACTTTAGGCTCAGATGTTGCCTGAATGTTGATGTAAAAACCAAAGGGATTTATCTTCCGGAAAGGATTCAGGGAAACAGTATCCACTATGCTCTTAAGATCCTCTGCTGCAACTGAAGCAATATCTTTGTCGGAAAAAAAATAATTGGAAGTAGTCCATCCTTCTGTAAGAGTTCCTCCCTCTATCTCAAGATCCACCCTGAAGGTACCTTCTCCTTTTCGTCCCCATAGGTCATCAATTACTCCTATCAATAATTCGGGGAAAATTTTTGACACAAGAAAGGGATCACTTGCTATATGAAACCTTTTGCGGGAAGAACGAGAAAACTCGGTATCTTCAAGTTTAAGAGAAACATCTATGGCAGGAAGAAACTTCCCTATTCTTCCTCCAATTCCCTGGGGTCTGTCCTGTGTTACTGATCCGACTATTGCAAGTGGTGTACCTAGTTTAAATGGAGATCTGACGCTTGGTATTACTGAGTGGATCCAGGAACGTGTCAGCGGAAATGCTACATTACCTCTATTAAGGAAAGGATGAGCAAAAGCTACAAACCTGCCATCTCTGGATACAGAGGTAAGTGTGCCAGTAGCTCCCATGGACACATCTCCCCATGCCATCAGAACTCCCACTGCCTCGCCTGGTTTAAGTCTGGCGTTATATTCCACAGGGATATCGTCATTGACAGGTATGATGGAGTTGACAACTTTTTCATCAAGGACTTTACCTATATTTTCAGCAGCCCTGTTACTTATACCGGAAGCATAAACAGGCAGACTTCGGATATCGGCTGAAGCTCCCTCAAAAAGTATATTACTACCCAGATCCTGACTTGTTATGTTTTTTCCCTCGTCTTTCTGATCTTTACTTACTGGAGTAATATCGACAGGAACAGGGAAACCTGGCGGATCTTCAGGCCACTCCCATATTGAAGCCATCTCTTCAATTGGAGTGACCAGACCCAGATCATGTTCTGAAAAGTTCCATCCGTATCCGATAGCACCTACAAGTTTTCCGGCTATATAAACCGGACTGCCACTCATTCCTGAAGCGATACCACCTGTTTTTTCAATAACAGGTCCGCCAGCCCTTATCAATATAAGTTTCCCAGGCTTGCTTTTCTGGGGTACAGTACTTATAACCTCGACAGGAAATCTTACCGTTTCCGTTCCTTCTATAACTGTTACAGCATATCCTTTCATTCCGGGTTTTATCGCGTTTACGCTCATAACGTCAGAAACCGGAATAAAAGGTCCAGCATATAGAAGACTGACGCAAAAAACAAGATTAAAAGTCAGGATCAACAGAGTCAGTAATACAGGTTTTTTCATATCGCACCTCAACTTGGATCTCTATCCAGAATTCTGGTTTAGAGAGAATTTATTTCGCTGTTCTCCATAACAGGTAAGACATTATAAAATCGTCTATATCACCGTCAAGGACAGCCTGAACGTTTCCTGTTTCATGACCGGTCCTGTGATCTTTTACCATTGTGTAAGGATGAAGAACATAAGATCTTATCTGGTTCCCCCAGCTAATATCTTTTTTTTCTTCCTGCAGGGAATCCAGTTCGTCCAGCCTTTCCTGATGCATCTTTTCATAGATCTTGGATCGAAGTATCTGCATTGCCATACTTCGGTTCATGTGCTGGGACCGCTCGTTCTGGCAGCTTACAACAATACCTGTAGGGTGATGTGTTATTCTGACAGCAGAATCGGTCATGTTGACATGCTGACCTCCGGCTCCACTGGCCCTGAAAGTATCCACCCTTATATCTTCGCTTTTGATCTCGACTTCCACGTCATCCGGCAGATCAGGCGAAACATCTACAGAAGCAAAACTTGTATGCCTTCTTTTCGCTGTATCAAAAGGAGATATCCTTACAAGCCTGTGAACTCCTCTTTCAGATTTGAGATAACCATGAACATTATAACCTTCTATAAGCAGGGTTACATTCTTAATGCCCGCTTCCTCATCCTGAAGAAGATCCAGTATCCTTATCCCGTATTCATGCCTTTCTGCCCAGCGCTGATACATTCTGTACAGTATTTCAGCCCAGTCCTGGGAATCAAGTCCTCCCGCTCCTCCATGAATAGATAAAATGGCATTCTGCTCGTCATATTGTTCGTTCAGCATAAGCCTGAGCCTTGATTCTTCCAGTATCACTTTCAGGTCAGAAGATTTTTTCTCAAACTCTGTCTGCAGGTCCGAATCATCTGATTCTTCTATGAGTTCAATGAGTGTTTCAAGCTCTTCATAGGCACTCTGGACATTCTCAAGTTCTGTAACTCTGGATTGCCTTTCAGAAAATTCCTTGGAGATCAGGTGAGAATCATCCCTGTTCCAAAACCCTGGTTGCGACATTTCTTTCTCAAGGGCAGCGATCTTTTCCTTTTCACCTGCCGGGTCAAAGACTGTCCTGCAGTTCACCTAAAAGTGAATGCAGTTCTTCCAGTACTTCGTTGTTGTTTACACTATTTGCCATTCAAAAACCTCCATTGGTTGAAAAGATTGTCTGTAAAGAATTTTCATTATATCATCGTTACCGTTCGGGAAAGGAGAAACAACAGAATGATCAAAAGTAATATTAACAGGACCCTGGTCCTTATGAAGTTATTAAAGCAAAGCCCTTCTCTGGTCTCAAGTTCAGATCTTATTTCCTGTACAGAAATATCCAGGCAGGCTATCTGGAAAGCTGTAGAATCGCTGAAAAATGAAGGTTTTATTATTGAAGCAATTCCCCAGAAAGGATACAGACTGGTCTCGTTGCCTGATAATGATCTTTCCGTATCTTACATTACAGCCCTGACCTGTTCCATATGTCCCTGGTACAAGAATATTATACTTTTCGAAAGTATCGATTCAACTCAAATCGAAGCAAAGAGATTAGCCAGGTCAGGATCAGGATCAGGTACTACAGTAATATCCAGAGTGCAGACTGCCGGAAGAGGCAGAATGGACAGAAAATGGATGTCACCTCCTGAAGGTCTTTATTTTTCCGTAATAACCCGACCCGTTATTCCCCCTGGTCAAATTCAGATACTTAATCTAGCCGCAGGAATTGCAGCTCGAAAGGCAATTTCTTCGTCAGCAGGTATTGAATGTGACCTGAAGTGGCCCAACGATATTCTCTCTGGTAACGCAAAGCTCTGTGGAATAATCTCAGAAGCTTCAATGGAGATCGATTCCGTGCATTATATCGTTACAGGAATAGGAATCAATGTCAATAATTCAGAGAAACTTAATCAGAACACAACTGATTTCAAAGCTGCGACCATTGAACAGCTCTCAGGCAAAAAAATAAACAGATCCTTTCTACTGTCTCTTTTCCTTCAGTATTTTTATGAAATTCTCAAGCTTTTCGAAAATGAAGGATCCCAGGAGATAATAAAAGAATACCGGAAACACTGCTCAACTCTGGGAAGGAACGTTTCTGTCATAACCAGGAAAGGAATTTTTAAAGGCAAGGTTGAAAACATAAATCAAAAAGGAGAACTTGCAGTCTTGACAGAAAGAGGAGAAACCACTTTTTTTTCTGCAGGAGATGTCATTCATGCTCCTCTATCCGAAAGCCTTTAAAATCCATAACATTATGTTATAATTTTTATGCTATATATGGAGGTGCCTTTTATGAGATTGACTGAAATGTCAAGAACAAGTGGCTGAGCAGCCAAAATTGGTCCGGCGGACCTTGCACAGACATTAAAGAACATTCCCCTCGCTTCACACGAGAGGTTAATAGCCAACTGGGCATCCGGAGAAGATGCGGCAATATGGACAATAGATGAAAAAAGAGCGGGAATACTCACTGTAGATTTTGTTACTCCAATTGTCGATGACCCTGAAAAATGGGGTGAAATAGCTGCAGCAAACTCCCTGAGTGATGTTTTTGCAATGGGTGGGAAACCCTTTATTGCATTGAACATTGTTGGTTTCCCTGTGAAATCTCTGGGCCTGGATATACTGGAGAAAGTTCTGATGGGAGGTTACAGAAAGGTCAATGAATCAAAAGCCCTTATGGTAGGTGGACACAGTGTAGATGACGAAGAACCTAAATATGGGCTATGTGTTTACGGAGAAGTTGAACAGAATAAACTCTGGAAAGTCACAGGAGCTCGGGAAGGCGATCTGCTTATACTCACTAAACCCGTAGGAACTGGTGTGATATCAACTGCAATAAAGGCCGATATGATCGAAGATCCGAAAGGTCCTGAAGAGTCAATCAAATGGATGTCAACCCTTAACAATGTTCCATCTATCATTGATCCTGAAATGCACTATTCTATTAATGCATGCACCGACGTCACAGGCTTTGGCCTTGCGGGACATGTATTGGATATGCTCTCTGAGAAAGATCTGGACATTGTTCTGGGAATTGAGAATGTTCCGGTTCTTCCCGGATCAGTAAATTTGGCCGACAGTGGACTAATACCGGCTGGTACTTACAATAACAGAATACAGTACGAAGACAATGTTAAAAATAAGGAAAACTTCGATGACTGCGAGGTTGACATGATATTTGATGCCCAGACATCGGGAGGCCTTCTTCTCGCAGTTCCACGTGAAAAAGCAGATTTGCTGACAGGTAAACTGATTGAGTCAGGTTTCACCTGTTCTTGTATAATAGGTGAATTTTCAAAAGGTAATGGAAAGATCGAGCTCAGGAACAGGATATAGTACCAGCTATGGAGGGACTGGAAAGAACTGATATAGACAACGCTGAAAGGGGAGTTTCCCAGATTACCATATCATTGAGAGACTTCCCTCAGATTGTCCCAGATATGAAGGAAATGTTTGTTTAAATGTAGTATATACTCAGTTGAAACTTCTGGAGGAGAAAGGGTTATCCCAAGATTTTCCTCTTCAACAAGTTTAGATAAAGAAGCAGGGGTCCAGGCATCACAAACAATGAACCGTCCCTGCTTTTTGCTGTAGTAAAACACGTCATTATAATAATCCCTGCTGTTCTCTGCAGTCAGTTTTTCCCAGAATCCCTCTTCAGGTAACTGTATATCGCATCCTGTTGATTTTAGTAGATAAGAAGTATGGACAGTAAGATCAAGTATTCTTGCTCCTTCAAGGAGATTGCGTCCCAATTCGACTGCACTTTGCAGCCTTGACCTGAATTCTGCAAGCCTTCTCTGAAAATAGAAGTAGCTTTCTGGCTCTATTGACGTCAAAACGTTCATGATTTTCTGGGCTACAAAGGGCAAAGTCGCAGGATCGTAAAAAAGAGAATTGACATTTCTGCGCTCGTATGGAACCCTACTGTATAAAAAATGTAAAGAGTCATCATCGTCATTGTATATATCTGTACTTGCAGCTTCATATTCATCAAGGAAAAGGAACTCTGCATCTGAGAGGGAATTGGTTATGTCACCACTCGTAACAAACTTACCATCCCTGAACACTGTCAGGCTGGTAACATTAACCTCCACTCCTCCGATAAAAGTGGCGATCATACCTAAAAGAGGGTTTGAAGCTGTAATCCTCAGATTTTCCTTTTCTACCGCCATGGCTGGTGTTACAAAACCAAAATTAAAGACCATCAGGAATATCAAAACTACTCTAACTAAAAATTTTCCCTTCAGCATTTTATTAATCCCGTAAGGAGGTTGTGATACATAAGGTTACTTTTGATTCCTTTCGCTAAAGTTCCTGCTGCCAGGTTTCACAAGTGGGATATTCTCCCTGCATAAAGGACAATCTGAGGGGTGGTACACAGGAAATGAGACCTGCAAGAGGGCAAAGGGATCCTGCCCGAGAACATGTTTACCTTTGCTTCTGTCTACTATACAGGCAGTAGATATCCAATCTGCACCACTAACCAGAAGAGATTCTCCAACTTCCTTTACGGAGCTCCCGGTAGTTATAACATCTTCTACAACAAGCACTCTCTTCTTTCCGGGCTCTGGAAATCGTCTCAGTAGCATCTCACCGGCTTCTCTTTCGTAAAATATGAAAGGAACTTTAAGCCATCTTGCAACTTCATGACCTATTATAATTCCGCCTATGGCTGGAGAAACTACTACGTCAATATTCCAGGAACTGTAATGTTCGGCTATTTTTTCTCCTGCATAGGAAGCATAGTCCGTATAACGCAATAGAAGAGCACATTGGAGATAATTGCCGCTGTGTAAACCTGAGGTTAAAAGAAAGTGCCCGCTAAGAAGAGCTCCACTATCTTCAAGCATTTTCTCAAGAGTCTTTACTGTAGAATCAGTTACCATTCTAATCTTCTCCCAACTGAGATTTGATCTCTTTTATAACCCGAAGTGGATTCTCTGCCTTGAGCAGAGGACGCCCGATCACGAGGTAACTTGCTCCTGCTCTTACAGCTTCTCCGGGTGTCTGAGCTCTCATCTGATCGTCTAATGATCTTTCCAGTCGGATACCTGGAACGATCTTAAGGAAATTCGAGCTGACATGGCTTCGAATAATATTTAAATCGGATGGAGAACAGACTAAACCGTCCAAACCAGCTTTTTCACATAGTTCTGCCCTCGCTGTGATAGTATCCTGGAAGGAAGATCCGGGATTAACTTCCTTCCAGGATTCATCGGAATGGCTTGTTAATATGGTTACACCAAACAATCTCGTCCTGGCTCTGGATCTTTCTCTCTCTTTTACTGCAGCCTCAAGCATTGCTCTTCCTCCTGCTGCATGAAGAGTAAGGGACCAGAGACCAGCATCCATAAGTGGCTGAAGGGCCATAGCAACAGTGTTAGGTATGTCGTGAAATTTAAGGTCCAGAAAAACATTATATCCGTTTTTTACAAGCTCAGACACAAATTCTGATCCACCCTGGAAATACAACCTGTGACCAACTTTCACGTATTTTATCTCCTTGCCGACAATCTCGAGAAAGTGCCACGCATCTTTCGGCGAAGGAGTATCCAGTGCAAGTATTATTTTTTCATTAAAGGCATTTGTCAAAGCGATCATTCTCCCTGTATCATCCTGAATACATGTCTTTTTTTATTTTCCCACTTCAGTATCATTCATGATCTCTTGCATGCTTTCTGCTGCTGCCCTGAATTCCGCTTCTTTCCTTGAAGTACCCTCTCCGCAGGAAAAGGGTTTTTCATCAATAAAGACCCTTACCGTAAAAACTGGCTCATGAGCTGGACCTGATACAGATTCCAGGACATAAGAAGGATGCCCCAGACCAAGTTTTTGTGTTTCGATCTGTAGCCTGGACTTGGGATCTGAAGTTGAAGTTCCTGTGATACTTTTTTTTGCAAAATCTATATATTTCTGGATAACCCTTGAAGATTCATTAAATCCTCCATCGAGATATACTGCACCAAACAGGGCCTCTAATGCATCGGAAATGAAAGACTCGTGGATATTTTTTTCTCCTGTATTACGTTGTCTGGATAACCCCTTGCCTAAAAGCAGGATATCAGGTAGCTCAAGAAAACCTGACCATTCATTAAGCGAATCATTACGTACCAAAGCAGCACGTAACCTTGTCAATTCACCTTCATTTTTCTCAGGGAATTCTTTATACAAATAGCTGGAGACTGTTATTTCAAGAACTGCATCACCAAGAAACTCCAGTCTCTCGTTAGAATATGGAAGCCCCGCCTCATTGGAATATGATGAATGGGTCAGGGCTTCCTCAAGTTTTGATCTATCACTGAAATAATATCCCATTTTTTCCTGGAGTAAAAGGAGCTGATTATCCCACCATTCCTGCTTTTCTTCTAACAACAGGATCACTCCAGGAACTTTTTAATGGCAAGGACTCCGTTATGTCCTCCAAAACCGAAACTGTTTATCAGAATATTATTGACATCCCCGGTTAGAGTTTTATCTCCTACTACAGGAATGTTACATTCGGGATCAGGATTCTCATAGTTTATTGTTGGATGGATGACTCCTTCTTCAAAAGACTGAATAGCAGCAATAGTTTCCAGAGCTCCAGCTGCCCCAAGGCAATGACCGATCATAGATTTCGTTGAATTGACAAGCAGATCATCTGTGTGTTCATTGAAAACTTTCCTTATTGCAAGAGATTCTACCTTGTCATTAAGTCTTGTTGAAGTGCCATGAGCATTTATAAGCTCTACGTCTGATATTTCCCATCCCGACTGCTTTATTGCCATTTTCATAGCCCTTACTGCACCATCTCCCTCAGGATCTGGGGCTGTAATATGACAGGCATCGCATGTAGATCCATAACCGGAGACTTCAGCATAGATCTTGGCCCCTCGTTTAAGAGCATGATCCAGCTCCTCCATTACGAGAACACCAGCCCCTTCTCCCATTACAAAACCATCTCTATCTGCGTCAAATGGCCTCGATGCATGGGCAGGATCATTATTTCTTGTTGATAGAGCTTTCATGGCAGCAAAACCTGCAATACCAATTGATCTAAGTGCTGCTTCAGTTCCACCGGCCAGTATGATGTCTGCATCATCTCGCAATATTGTATGGTAGGCCTCTCCCATAGTATTAACAGCTGTAGCGCATGCAGTTACGACACAGAGATTCGGGCCTTTTGCTCCATGCTTTAATGCAACATACGCAGCTGACATGTTGCTGATCATCATGGGAATAAAGAAAGGACTGACCCTGTTAGGTCCCTTTTCCATGAGAAGCTCAAAATTCTTGAAGCTTGTTTCTATGCCTCCCTGCCCGCTTCCTATATATACACCAAACTTGTTCGGATCCAGGGAAGTAACGTCAAGAGACGCATCTTTAACAGCCAGATCCGCAGCTGCCACGGCAAAATGTATAACCCTGTCAGACCGCCTGGCTTCTTTTTTTTCCAGCCATAATGTTGGATCAAAATCGACAACTTCAGCTCCAAAGGTAACTGGATAATCTTCGACATCAAAAAGTTTTATTGGTGCTATACCGTTCTTTCCTTCTTTTAATGCTTTCCAATATGTATCTTTTCCATAACCAATAGGACTCACTGGACCCAATCCAGTAATAACTACTCTTCGCAAATTATTCACTCCTCCAGGTCAGGATACTGGCTTATTTTTTTCAAAGGACAGCCCCGGCCAACCTTGAAATCCGGAAAACAGGGGAAGGAATTCCCCCTTCCCCTGTGTAAACTTAGGTTATTCAGGAAAGGAGCTTATTCCTCAACTCCCAGCTTGTTAAGGGTATAATTGGTAGCTTCCCCGACAGTAGTAAGTTTCTCCGCATCTTCATCCGGAATCTCAATGTCAAACTCTTCCTCGATCCCCATGATCAACTCTACTATGTCAAGAGAATCAGCACCGAGGTCCTCAACAAATGAAGCTTCCGGGACTATCTGTTCTTCTTCAACATCAAGTCTGTCGATAATTATCTCTTTCAAACGTTCAAGAAGTTCCTCTTTTTTCATTTACTTCACCTCCCTCCTGAGATCAAGAACACATGGTCATTCCGCCATCTATGGCTATAACCTGTCCTGTTATATATGATGAATCAGCAGAAGCAAGAAATCCCGCCAATTTCGCAATATCTTCAGGTGTACCTGGCCTGCCGGCCGGAACTTGTGACAAAAGTGCATTCCTTGCATTTTCAGGAAGTGCATCTGTCATTTCAGTGCTTATAAATCCCGGGGCAATGGCATTTACTGTTATTCCCTTTGATGCGTACTCCCTAGCAACTGACTTTGTAAGACCTATAATCCCTGCCTTGGATGCTACATAATTAACCTGTCCGGGATTTCCTATCAGGGCCACAACAGAGGCAAGATTAACTATTCTTCCCCATTTCTGTTTTATCATTTTCTTTACAGCTTCCCGTGTGCAATAATAAACAGAGGAAAGATTGGATTGCAACACCTCGTGCCACTGTTCGTTTTTCATGCGTATCAAAAGATTATCTCTCGTTATCCCTGCATTATTAACCAACACATCTACTGTCCCCATTTCTTTGGAAACAGACTTGAACATTTCCTCTACCGCCGATGGATCTGAAACATCTGCCTGATAAGGCATAGCCTTTCTTCCTGCAGCTTCTATCAGGTGGCATACTTCCTCGGCTGGACCTTTGCTTCTGGAATAATTGATAATTAGATCATGACCTCTTCTGGCAAGTTCCAGTGCGATAGATCTTCCAATACCTCTTCCAGAACCTGTAACAAGGGCAATGTTGGTTTTGTTTTCCATTATTGATCACTCCCTGACATATGGTCCCTCATCTTTTCTATATCATTCTTTTCCATAGCTGATAACGCCGATGCACTCTTTTCACATTTTTTAACGAGACCTGTCAATACTTTTCCGGGCCCAAGTTCATAAAAGGTAGTACAACCTTGTTCATGCATATAATGCACAGAATCAGACCACAAAACAGGGTTGTGCGTTTGCTCGGTAAGTGCATCTATTATTTCATCAATATGTCTGACTGGTTTGGCACTGACATTGGCAACTATAGGCACTGAGGGCTCATTCCAGCTACATTCAAGAGCGGCTTTCCTGAGTTTATCCGCTACTGAAAACATTAACTCACTGTGGAAGGGTGCACTAACATTAAGTGGTACAGCTCTTTTTGCCCCTCTTTCTTTTGACAAGGTGACTGCCTTGCTGACAGCCTGAGCATGGCCTGAAATAACTATCTGGGCAGGAGAATTGTAATTGGCAGGCTGGCAGCAGTATTGATCTCCAGATGCCATTTTGCAGATTTCTTCAACTTCTTCTTTACCCAGCCCCAGAACTGCAGCCATTGTACCTTCTCCTTCGGGAACGGCTTCCTGCATCAACTTTCCTCTTAAATTAACAAGTTTTATTCCATTTTCGAGAGTCAAAGCTCCCGAAGCTACAAGAGCAGTGTACTCTCCAAGACTGTGGCCCGCCATAAATTCTGGTGACGGAAATTCGGGCAAAAGATCCTTAAGGACTTCGTAAACAGCTATGCTTGCTGCAAGAATAGCTGGCTGAGTGTATTCTGTCTTCTTCAGGACTTCTTCGGGACCCTCGAATATAATTTTGCTTAGAGAAAATCCAAGGGCCTCATCCGCTTTTTCAAATACCTTACTGGCTGAATTAAACTCTTCAGAGAGCTCTTTACCCATTCCAGCAAACTGAGATCCCTGTCCGGGGAAAATTAAGCTGTAACTCAACTTTATCACTTCCTGTCATCGAGATGATACTTTTTATTGAGGATCCAAAAAGTTTCACCTGCTTCACAAAACATTTCTCTTATTATTTCTTCCGCTGGCTGTATCCTGTTTACAAGCGCGGCAGATTGTCCGGCCATAACAGACCCCCAGTCCACATCTCCAGAGACGACAGCATTTCGGAGACTGCCAGCTCCTGCCTTCTCAAAATCCTCGATGGGGACGTTTTTCTTTTCCAGTTTTTCCAGTTCTGCTGTAAGTCTGTTCCCTATGCATCTGACCGGATGGCCAGTATATTGTCCTGTAACCACTGTACTTCTATCCTTGGCTGAAAGGATCTTTTCCTTATATTTATGATGAACAGTAGATTCTTCACAACATACAAACCTTGTACCAATCTGTACTCCTTCAGCTCCGAGGGATAATGCTGCCAGAACTCCTCTTCCGTTCGCTATGCCTCCTGCTGCAATAACAGGTATATCTATTGCAGCCGCAACCTGAGGGACCAGAACCATTGTAGATATTTCACCTATATGTCCACCAGCTTCGCTACCTTCGGCGATCACAGCATCAGCTCCCTGTCTTGCAACTCTTCTGGCAAGAGCCACAGAAGCGACAACAGGAATTATGATCGTACCTTCTGGCTTAAGCTCTTTTATGACTTTCCCCGGACTTCCAGCACCAGTTGTAATAATTGGTACTTTATGTTTTTTGGCAAGCTGTATTGCATCGTCTGAGGTTTCCGACAGAAGCATAATATTAAGACCAAAAGGGCGGTCGGTCATTTCTCTTGCTTTAAGTATCTCCTCCTCCAGCAAATCCGGTGGCATATTGCCGGCTGCAATTATTCCTACACCTCCACCATTGCTCACACCTGCAGCAAGATCGGAATTTGCAACCCAGGCCATTCCACCCTGAAGAAGGGGATATTCTGTTTTAAGTATTTCAGTTAATCTGTTTTTCCACATAAAACCACCTCACGCCTGAAATATCAAGGCTCCATAGGTCATTCCCGAGCCGAAGCTCGTCAAGAGTACTTTATCTTTTTCTTTTATTTTCCCGTTCTTGTAACCTTCATGAAGGGCCATTAAAGTCGAAGCTGCTGATGTGTTACCGTATTTGTCGAGATTAACGATGCTTTTTTCCTGGGAAACACCTAACCTTTTGAGAACTGACTGCATTATTCTCAGATTTGCCTGGTGGAAGATCCACCAGTCTATCTCTTCAGATGGTATATCAGTCTGGACACAGAAATCCTTCAAATAAGGAGGGAGGATCCTGATTACGAATTTGAAGACATCATTACCTTTCATGTGAACATAATGGAGTCTCCGGGCAATAGTCTCAGAACTTGCAGGATTTTCTACAAGTCCACCAGGAAGGGTTATCAGGTCATGTCGATTTCCGTCTGATTTCAGATCACAGGACAGGACAGTCCCTTTACCTTTATCTTTTGTACCCAGCACTACTGCTCCCGCACCATCTCCGAAAAGAACGCATGTATTCCTGTCATTCCAGTCGAGTATACGAGAAAGCACCTCTGCTCCAACCACAAGAACCGTGTCCCAGAGTCCTGAAGCTATTCCAGCGCTTGCCATAACAAGTGAATTGATACAGCTTGTACAGCCAGCCTGGATATCATTGGCTCCAGATTTTGAAGCACCGAGCATTCCCTGAAGTTTTGGTGCCACTCCAGGAAACAGTGTATCCGGAGTATTAGTTCCAACTATTATCATGTCAAGTTCTTCTGGATCAATTCCACATTCCTGCAAAGCTTCCATGGCAGCATTGTACGCAAGATCACTTGTCAGCTCATTTTCAGCAGCAATATGTCTCTCTGTTATTCCTGTCCTTTCCCTTATCCATTCATCACTTGTTTCAACAATGCGGGAAAGATCGCCATTGGTCATTACATTTTCAGGTACATACATACCTGTTCCAAGAATTGATACTCTTCTACCACACAGCAAACCCATCAGAAACCTCCTCCCTGTTACCGTTCCAGTTCCCTTCTGATGTTCTCTGTACCTTTCTGAAGTACAAAGTTCCTTGCTACTACCAATGCACTTTTTATGGCTGGAGCTTTTGAACGTCCGTGAGCCTTTATTACTGCTCCGTTAACACCCAACAGGGGAGTTCCTCCGTGTTGCTCATAATTCAGCCTGCGGGCTAGATCCTTCAACATAGGCAACATAAAGAGCATTCCTGCCTTAGGGAGTATTCGATGTCCCATTTCCTCTTTGACAATACTGTACAGAGCTCCCCCAAGACCTTCAGCAAATTTTAAAAGAATGTTACCTGAGAAACCATCACATACCACCACATCTGTCTTACCAAAGGGAATGTCATCCCCCTCCACAAATCCTGTATAGTTTAAATTACTGTTCTTTATCAGATTTCTTGTGGAAATTACCGTTTCATCACCTTTTATTTCCTCTGATCCGTTAGATAGAAGGGAAACCATTGGGTCATGAATACCCAGTATGTGTTTAGAATAGAAATTCCCCATTAAAGCAAACTGGAAAAGGTTTTCAGCTTTACATCTCACAGTAGCTCCAACATCAAGAAGAAATGTTTTTCTGCCAGGTGTAGGAAGAGCTACTCCAAGGGCTGGCCTGTCTATCCCCTTGATTCTTCCGGCTACCAGGACACCTCCGGCTACAATAGCTCCAGTATTACCTGCTGATACAAAACCCTGAACTTCTCCGGAATGAACCATCTGCATGGCTATTCTCATACTTGATCTGCGTTTTTTCCTTATAGCCTGGGCTGGTACCTCTGCCATACTGATAGTTTCATCTGCGTGAATTACGTGCAGACGGGATTGAACTTCGGGGTTAGTCTCTTCTATTAATTTTTTTATGCTATTTTCGTCACCAACAAGTACAACCTCCAGATCACTGAATTCTGTACAGGCTGATATTGCTCCCTTACAGGGTTCATGTGGTGCATGATCTCCTCCCATAGCATCAAGTGCAAGGATCAATCCAGAACTCCCCTCTCGACGAACATTTCACTTTCTGCGTCAACTGAGCAAACTATAAAACGTCCAACAAATATTTCTTCATTATCTACTTTTGAACGAACACTTATTATGAACCTGTTGCCCTTGTGAATGCCGACTTTTGCTCTTGCTATTACGGAATCTCCAACTTTTGCATGGGATTTGAATCTTCCACGCATTGAACTTATAATAACCATTTCCGCGTTAACTACCGCGATAGCAATGGAACTGGCCTGTGCATAAATATAATGATCCCAGACAAGATCTGTATGTCTGAAACCCATAACTTTTTTTGTCTGAAGCATGGAAAGAGCCCATTTATCAGGTTCAAGCTCAAGCAGATCTCCAATAACTTCTTCCTGTCGAAGAGAAGTCAGTTTACTGGTAGCTTCCTGAGCCATTGATTTCATTCTTTCCCTGAGTTCAGGTATTCCCAGAAGAGCCCTGTCAAGTCTAACCGTACCAATACTGGCACCTAATTTCTCCGCCAGTTCACGATCGGTAAGAAGGGGTTTATTCTTTACGAGCTTGAGCAACTCCTGCTGTCTTTGTAATTTTGACAGGGACACAGTCATGCATCATCCTTTTAAGACCAGCTATTAATATCTGCTGCAAAAATAATAGCGAAAGTATAAAACTTTTGCCATGTATGGTCAAGAGAAAAAAAGAAAAAAGGGAGGCAAAGCCTCCCTTTTTAAAACCTGTCCATCTGAGTTTTCCTGTTTGTAACAGAGAAAGATGAATTATTACTCTTCTTCTTTTGACACAATGACCTTGCGACTTTTGTAATAACCGCATTCCGGGCAGGCATGGTAATTCCTTACCATCTCTCCGCAGTGTGGACATGCACTCATTTCAGCAGCCTTGGCCGATCCAAGCCACTGAGATTTCCTTTTATGTGAACGGGCATGAGAACTTCTTTGTTTTGGTACTGCCAAATTGATCGCCTCCTTTTCTTATTCCTTCATATCTTCTGAAAGTTTCTTTAATACATCAAGCCTGGGATCTGTGCTTTCTCGGTTGCAGCCACAGTCACCTTCATTCAGGTTCTTTCCACATACAGGGCACAATCCCTTGCAGTCTTTTGAACATAATACGTTCTCCGGAAGCGAAAGCACGAGGCCTTCCCATACCTGATCTTTGATATCTATTACCGATTTCCAAGAATGAAGAGCTACAAACATTTCATCTTCACTCTCGTCACTGGCCTCTTCCTGATCCGAAACAAGACCATAAAGATAACTGAATTGTCCCTTTATTGCAACCTCGGATTTTTCAAGACACCTTGCACAGGGAACTTCTACTGTCGCATCGAGGTTCATGCTTACAAAAAAGTGTGGTTTTGTCCAGTAACCCTCTATAGTCACCTTGAGGGGCAACCGAAATGCATATTCAAGTCCTGCATATGCAATTGTATCTTTAACCTCGACCTCCCATTCCCTTGACAGGGGCCTTGTTTCCGAAGGATCAGGCAGGGTCAGATAAAAATGCCATTCAGCAGGCGGTTTTGTCATGGACATTCATATCACTCCAGACACAACTGACTTCTAAAATCTAATTACTCTCCGAGATTATCTTTTTTGTATCTCTTGCAATAACCAGCTCTTCATTGGTAGGTACTATCATTACCTTTACCTTGGATTTATCGGGACTGATTATCCTTTCCTCTCCTCTGACATCATTTCTACCGCTGTCGACTTCCACTCCAAGGAATTCAAGTCCTTTACATACACTTTCACGGGCATGGGAACTGTTTTCACCGATCCCTGCGGTAAATACGACTACATCCAGTCCTCCCATTGCTGCAGCATATGCTCCAATGTATTTTCTTATACCGTAATAAAGTATCTTCTGGGCAAGTTCTGCACGGTAATTACCCTCTTCTGCAGCTTCCTCAACGTCCCTGAGATCACTACTAAGACCGGAAATACCAAGTATTCCGCTCTCTTTATTAAGTATGTGACCAATGGTCTTGTAATCAATACCTTCTTCTTCGGCAATAAAGTTCAGCAATAGAGGATCTATATCACCACATCTCGTTCCCATAATAACACCCGGGGATGGCGTAAAACCCATGCTTGTGTCTAAAGATTTTCCATCTTTTACCGCTGTTATTGAACTTCCATTTCCAAGGTGACAGGTTACTATTTTAAGATCCTCTACAGATTTTCCAAGGATCTCGGCTGCTCTGTTCGCTACATAGAAATGACTTGTTCCGTGAAATCCATATCTTCTTACACGATAATTCTCGTAGTAATGGTAGGGAATACCGTAGATATACGAATGATCCGGCATTGTCTGATGAAATGCAGTGTCAAAAACTCCAACTTGTGGTATGTCGGGGAGAACATCCAGCATTGCCTCGATACCCTGGAGGTTTGCAGGATTGTGAAGGGGGGCCAGAGGAACACATTCTTCAAGAGCGTCGATGACATCCTTGGTGATCAGGACCGAGCAGGCAAATTTTTCACCTGCATGGACTACCCTGTGTCCTATGGCAGAAAGCTCGTCAAGGCTTTTTATTACACTGCACTTTCCTTCCACAAGCTCATTAAGGACCATTTTAATAGCTTCCTTGTGATGAGGGATGGCTCCATTCTTTACCACAGGATCGTCTCCGATCCTGGTGTGCTTGATCCTGGAACCATCGATACCGATACGTTCGACCAGCCCCTTGGCCAGGGGTTCTTCCTTTTCCATGTCAAAAAGCTGGTATTTCAGAGATGAACTGCCGCAGTTGAGTACTAAAACCTTCATTATTTTATCCTCCTATACTTGACCTGTATCCCTCTCTCGAAGTATTGTCTTGGCATCACGAGAAGGAAGGTATTAATATGAATTCCTGTATTGTGGGAATAGTAGCTGAATATAATCCTCTGCATAACGGCCATGCACATCACCTCAGCAAAGCTCTTTCAAAAAGCGGTGCAGAAGGTGTAGTAGTTGTCCTCTCTTCCAGTTTTACCCAAAGAGGGGAACCTGCCCTTTTGGACAAATGGGAACGGGCAGAAATGGCCCTTTGTGCTGGAGCCGACGTAGTTCTGGAACTGCCTGTAGTGTTCTCTTCACACAATGCAGGACCTTTTGCCAATGCAGCGGTAGACATAATGATAAAATGCGGGATAATCACCCACATTTCTTTTGGAATGGAATCACCCTCCCCCATAATCCTAGACACAATCTCGAACATTTTAATTCAGGAACCAGATCCTTTCAAGACTTACCTTAAAGCACTTTTAAAACATGGGCTCTCTTTCGTAGAAGCCAGGGCAAAAACTCTTGACCATCTGGTTCCCGGAGCAGAAGAATTTCTTTCCGGATCCAATAATGCCCTCGCTGTTGCATATAACTGCAGGTTGAAACAGGCTGGATCCTCTATTAAAGTCTTGCCAGTTAAACGTACAGGAACATCTTATCACGATATGGAACCAGATAATGGCATTGCAAGCGCAACAGCAATAAGAAAACTAATAAAAAACCGACAGTTTGAAAGAGCTTTTGATTATATTCCTTCCTTTTCGGGGAAGATACTTGAGCAATGCAGAATATCCGGCAGAGTCTTCGCTGATACAGAAAGATTATGGCCTCTGATACGCATAGTACTCGAAAGGCTGGACCCTGGAGACGATCCGGAATACGCAGAGATGGGTGAAGGTCTTCTCCGCAGGCTAAAAAGAATATCTGAAGGATCAGAATGCCTTGAAGACCTTATTTCAAGAAGCATTTCCCGAAGACATGCAAGGGGAAGGATCCAGCGTGGAATAATCCATACCCTTATTGCTTTAGATCACGATGAGAACAGAAATTTCCAGGCTGCAGGTCCTCAGTATATCAGGGTACTTGGATACAGTTCCAAAGGTCAGTATCTGCTGAAGAGATCACGAAAAGTTTCCGGTCTGCCCATTATTACAAAAAGTTCTGCCCCTTTTTCAGATATTTCCAGAAAAATGATGGACATGGAACACAGAGCATCAAGGATATGGGAATCCCTCCTTGACAAACCGGACATGGAACGGGAAAAAAAAGCCCGACCGGTTGTCCTGTGATGTTTTTATTGTTTTGGAGAGGTTCTTCCGAATCTTTCCCTTAAACGACGGTAGACCCCTGGTGGCACCATATCCTGCACAGGACCCCCAAAGTGGAAGATGTCCTTTACTGCATGACTGGAAAGATAAGAATATTTAGCGTCAGTAACAATGAAAAGAGTTTCAATATCCGGGGCAAGCTGCCTGTTCATCAGGGCCAGCTGAAATTCATATTCAAAATCAGAGAGAGCCCTCAGTCCCCTTATTATTATTCTGCTATGTTCCTGTCTCAGAAAATCTACCAGAAGCCCTGTAAAAGAGTTAACCTTGACATTTGGCAGATGACTCAGAGCTTCTCTTGCCATGGCCTGTCGATCCTCAATATTGAAGGTGGCCTTCTTGCCTGGATTAAGAAGAACCGAGACTACCAGTTCATCAAAAAGCGCTGCAGCCCTTTCTGCTATATAGATATGTCCGTTTGTGACCGGATCAAATGAGCCGGGGTAGACAGCCCTTATGGGACGTTTCATGAATTATTCACTCTCCGATCCATATTTGCCTGGATGATCCTTTACCAGTATATCCAGTACCGTATTACCATATTTCCTCTGGTCTGTCTTTTTTAGATTGGTATTTTCTGTTACAACGGATTCATCAGCTGAATGCTCGATTATTATGATACCATCTGGAGCAAGCAGGGAACCATAACTGGAAAGAAGTAATGGAAGATCCTTCCCCCATCCGTTATCATAAGGAGGGTCTGCAAAAACAATATGAAAGGAATAACCTTTTTTATCAAGCCATCTCAGAGCCCTTCTGATGTTCATACAAAGCACTTTTTTGTTGTGTTCATTTCCAACTGAAAGGAACTTATCGATTTCCCTGCATCTTGCCTTAACTATCTCTACTGCCACAACAGGAGAAGCCCCTCTGTTCAGGGCTTCTTTCGCTACTCTTCCCGTCCCTGAGAAAAGGTCCAGAAAACCCTGCTCTTCTACAGGTCCCAATATATTAAATAGCGCCTGGAGCACCTTGCCTGTGGTAGGTCTTGCTTCTTTCAATGGTCATTCCCCTCTTTTTTAGTATCATTTATTGTAAGGTTTCAGGTCAAGTACAGGTGTTCCATCTATAGTATCCAGATCTCTTACGGTTATAAAGAGTCCTTTTATTCCTATTACAGAGCATCTGGTAACTCCTATAAGGTTCGGCCTTTCCGGCGAATGTGACGCAAAAACACCTCTCAGAGGTCTCGTCATGTCACCTCTTGGATGTACCTTCAGAGGATGGTCGTAGGATTTGTGGAAAAAGAACAATACAATGATAGAGTCAACTTCCTCAAGTCCGTCAAGAGCCTCTTCATACTCCGGCAGGATTTCTATAATACTTTCAGTTCCTTTGAAATATTCCGGATCTTTTTTCCCCTTTATATTTGACCGGACGTAACCAACAGGAGAAAAACAGATGGTATCACTGTTATGCTGTCGATCGGGATTTTGCATTGTTCAGCCCAAACTTTCACAAAGAAACTGCAGAGCTTTTTTAACCGCAGGAGTTCTGAAGACAGGAGTAGTAGCATCAAGCTTAATCATGGCTCCTCCGGGATCGTTAACAACCTTGAAATAGAACTTTTGTTCAAATTCCTCGTCAGTAGATATACATTCAAGAAGAAAAATATTCCTTTCTTCTGTGTCGGTGTAGGTGTTCCTGAAAACAAAGTGAACAGCTCCTTCACTACTGCCTGATCCTTTCATCTGTTTAAGATCCTTTGCAAGTATTTCCGATCCCGGTAATTTGCAATGCATTTCTTTTTCAGCTCCCTGAATTATTCTTTCAATATTATGTTCTGACTTCTTTCGTATACTCACAAGGTAAATATTCTTTCCCTCTTCAAGCCACTTTCTTTCATACTTTGTCCTTATCTTTCTGCCAGGATTTTCTTCAAGAGAATCAACAGACAGGACTTTGTTTCCCGCGACACTATCCCTTATTGCCTGGGCATACCAGTATTCGTCGGTAACTACTTCAAAAAAGGCTCCTGTTTTAAGGACGGAAGCTACAGTATCCATAAAATCCGAGTTTGTAACTCTTCGTTTAATGTGTCTTTTTTTTGGCCAGGGGCAGGGGAAATTCATAAAAAGACCGTCGATAACTCCATCATCAAAACATTCTCTCAGAATAAACCTGGCATCTCCTTTTAAAACTCTGACATTATTCAGTCCCAACCTGGAGGTTTTCTTCAAAAGCTTCATAATACATGAAAAAGAAAGTTCAATGCCCACCACAAGGGTATCTGGTTCTTCAACTGCCAGATGAACTGGATTTTCTCCGTTTCCAAAGCCGATTTCCACCGAGATCTTTTCAAAATCTGGAAACTTTTCCTTACTGAACATTGGTTGTTTCATTATTTCCGGACGAACAACTGTTCTGCTGAATATGCCGCTATCCATTTATTACCAACTCCGTTTCTTCGATACAGTCAAATGATTAATCAGGTTCTCTTGCAACAGATATTTAAAACAAATATTGTAAAAGATCCACAAAAAGGTTGTGCAAAAATACACATGTTTTATAATATGATACGCAAAGGTATTATATAAAGCACAAAAGGACCGTACCATAGTAAATACGAAGTCCTTTCAGAATCGTGATAACCATGTTATCTTTTAATAATGAAAGGCGCAAAGTAGATTTCTGTATTTTCCCAGATTGATCGTAAGTCCATCTTAATTCCAGTGAAGAAAGATGGAAAAATAATAAAGAGGTGGTAATTATATGTCAAACAAGTGGAAAAGCATGGATGGTAACACTGCAGCAGCACATGTAGCTTATGCATTTACTGATGTCGCAGCGATCTATCCGATCACACCTTCCTCACCGATGGCAGAGTTTATCGATGAATGGGCAGCTCATGGAAGAAAGAACATTTTTGGTAAGACCGTTCAGGTAGCAGAACTTCAGTCAGAGGGAGGAGCATCAGGAGCCGTGCACGGAAGTCTCTCAGCCGGTTCTTTGACCAGCACCTTCACAGCTTCACAGGGACTTCTCCTTATGGTCCCCAACATGTACAAGATCGCTGGAGAACTACTACCGGGAGTATTTCATGTAAGTGCCCGTGCGGTAGCAGGACATGCACTTTCTATCTTTGGTGATCACAGCGACGTTACAGCGGCAAGGGCAACTGGATTCTGTCTTATCGCTTCGGGAAGTGTCCAGGAAGCCATGGATCTTGGCGCGGTAGCCCATCTCAGCGCAATAAAGGGCAGCCTTCCCTTCGTTCATTTCTTTGATGGCTTCAGGACTTCCCACGAGATTCAGAAGATCGAGGCCTGGGACTATGATGATCTTGCTGGAATGGTCGACTTTGACAAAGTGAAAGAATTCCGTTCCAAGGCACTCAATCCCGAACATCCCTACACAAAAGGGACTGCCCAGAACCCTGACATCTACTTCCAGGCAAAAGAATCTGCCAACAGGTTTTACGAAGCAATTCCTGATATAGTTGCAGATTACATGGATAAAGTCAGCAAAGTAACTGGTAGAGAATACAAACCTTTCAACTACTATGGACATCCTGAAGCGGAAAACGTCCTGATACTAATGGGTTCAGCCTGTGAAGCCGCTGAAGAAACTGTCGACTATCTTCTTGCCAGAGGAGAAAAAGTAGGTATTCTCAAGGTCCATCTATACAGACCATTTTCTGCAAAGTACTTCTTCAAGGAGCTTCCGGATACTGTCAAAAGAATTGCTGTTCTCGACAGGACCAAAGAACCAGGGGCCCTTGGCGAACCTCTTTATCTCGACGTACGTTCTCTTTTCTATAAAAAGGAAGATGCTCCTCTTATCGTTGGTGGAAGATATGGTCTTGGATCGAAGGACACTATTCCATCTGATATTAATTCAGTTTTCGATAATCTTAAACTTCCTGAACCCAAAGATGGCTTTACGATAAGCATTGTTGACGATGTAACTTACACATCTCTTCCGGTCAAGGAGAAAATTTCCACTACACCTGAAGGAACTATATGTTGCAAGTTCTGGGGTCTTGGTTCAGATGGAACAGTCGGAGCCAACAAGAACTCCATCAAGATCATAGGAGATAACACAGATATGTACGCACAGGGTTATTTCGCCTACGACTCCAAGAAGTCCGGTGGAGTTACCATCTCCCATCTTCGTTTCGGAAAGAAACCCATCAAATCAACATACCTTATCGACCAGGCAGATTTTATAGCCTGCCACAAACAGGAATACGTCCACATGTATGACCTCCTTGAAGGAATAAAGCAGGGTGGAACTTTCCTTTTGAATACCCAGTGGTCATCCCTTGAAGATCTGGAGAAACACCTTCCTGCATCCATGAAACGTCAGATAGCCGAGAAGGACATTAATCTTTACGTACTTAACGGTACTGACCTTGGCCAGGAAATTGGCCTTGGAAACAGAATAAACATGATAATGCAGTCCGCCTTCTTCAAGCTTGCTGAAGTCATTCCTTTTGATGACGCCGTTAAGTACATGAAAGAGGCAATAAAGAAAACTTACGGCAAGAAAGGTGAAAAAATCGTAAACATGAACAATGAAGCTGTTGACAAGGGAGCTGGAGCTCTTAAAAAGATCGATGTACCTGATTCC
>Ga0102929_1000411_pt1 | contig 24743 bp, 16 predicted proteins | sample SalPonR1_B_D2_MG_FD_78510 | JGI IMG/M metagenome (GOLD analysis project Ga0102929, IMG submission 78510) | Salt pond soil microbial communities from South San Francisco under conditions of wetland restoration - Salt Pond MetaG R1_B_D2_MG | ecosystem: Environmental > Aquatic > Marine > Intertidal... | reverse complement strand
TGGCTCAAGGCCATTATTTTTTGGCTTTTTTACCATTGGGCTATTTTGGCTGCAAATGCTCTCCATGTTCAGGCTGAGGCCTCAAATTGAAGATTTTTAACTTTTTCAGGAAGTCCTACTTAGGCGTCCGGGTTTTGATCAGGCAATCCAGTTTCAGGATCATGTCCCGGTTGGAAAACCCATTCTGCCCCATAGCCAGTTGATACAGGGTTAGCTGAAGATTTGAATCAACTTCAGGTTGGGAAAATGACCGGCCAGTGGTTTTATAATCAGTGATTATAATGGTGCCGGCGTCATCTTCTTCAATCAGGTCAATGATCCCAATGATGGGGTACGGCAAACCTTCCACTTCCAGGGAAAACGGCTCTTCAATAGCCAGGATGCTGTATTCATCCGGTTGCCGGTTTTCATAGAAATGCTTGATTAATGCAGCGCCTTCACGCCGCAGGCTTTTGTATCCCTTGCCTTTACTGTATTGAATGGCTTCTTCTTCAACCGCCTTATCCCAGCAGGTTTCAAAGATGCCGGTCAAAGTTGGCAAAGGGGGGATTTCTCCGATCAGGCGGGAGTTATTGTATTCCTCCAGGACCTGATGGATGCATCTGCCAAATACCAGATTATCAGGGACAAATTCCGGTGGAACTTTTTCAATCCGCGAGAACCAGTATTTGAGTCCACACATCAAATATTCATTGATGGCGGAGAAGGACAGATGCGGCTGTTTTCGTAATTCTTCAATATCCATAAGACGCACTCCTCCTATAATGGGAGACAGGAAACACCTATCTGGTGAAACCCGTCTCCCATGGATTTTAGTTGACGTTAAATTGTCAGCAGTGAATTAGCTGGACTGTTGAAGGTTCTTGATGAACTGGGCCGCGTCAGAGGCAGACAGGTATTCATATTCAACCCCAAGCGTCTTTTGACACAGCTGATTGAGATCTTCTAAACTCAGACCCCGACGCGCCGCCAGATTTTCAATGGCCCGCTTCTGTGCTTGAGACGGTTTGGGATTATCCGACGCCTGCTTCTTGTCAGTACCTGACTGTGATTTCTTAGCAGTCGAATTCTGATTTTTGCCGGAATTGGCAGCCTTCTGATTATTGGATTGATCAGACTGCTGTTTACCGTGATTGTCACTCTGCTGTTTATCTGACTGCTCGGTCTGATCCGGCTTTGATGACTCCTTCTGTTTCATGGGAATCACTTCGCCGGTCTGCGTATCAGATTTCGCAGACTCCGGTTTTCCAGCTGACTTTTTAGCAGGTGATGCTTTGGGTGCAGGCTCTAATTCCGGCATATCATCGCCGCCAAGCTCCTCCAGGCAAGTAATGCCGATGTTGGTGTAATCCCGCATACATCGGGCTTTTGCCCTTGTTGCCGCCATTCTCAGGATATGGTTGACCACCATTTTATTCACGTTCTGTGGCCGGGCGTCTCCATATTCAACATAGAGATCGCCATTTGGAGATTCCAGGCTTGATTTGCAAATGGCCTCCATACCATTTTCCTTTGACGGGTATTGGACAGGCTCAACTTTCAGCATCTGAATGCCTTTCTGATGGGCCAGATCCAATAATCCAGCGTATTTGACAAATTGGCCGCCCTTGACATCAATGATGAACTGATCGTGCAATTTCGGCTTCACAGGTTGTTCACCGATATTCTGAACATTGCCATTCATGGCGGCCAGAATATGCTTGCACTGATACGATTCATCCTTTTTGGCATTGGTGGTATAATCCCCGCAGGTACAGGTAGCTGTCCCGTTATGACGGATTACCTTGTAGAGAATCTTCTCCTTGGAGCTTTCCACAAAGTATTCCGTATTCGAGAGCTTAAATACCCGCAGGTTATCACCATTGGTTTTCTTGACAGTCTGTTTGGTTGGCATTTAACGCTCCTTTATATCGGAATGTCATCATCATAATCCGGGGATTGACTGTTATCATTGTCAAAGCCCCGACCATCAGTCTTGATGAACTCAATGGACCGCGCGATGAGTTGATGATTGGACCGGGTTTGTCCCTGGTCATCCTCCCACCGGTTCTGATCCAGAATAGCCATCACACCGACTCTGGCACCTTTGTGGAGATACTTCTCCACGACATCGGCCAGTTTGTTAAAGGCCGCCACCTGAATCCAGTTGGTCTTATCCTTTTTGCCGGAATTGAAGGCCAGACTGAATTTGCAGATATGGGTGCCTTCTGATGAGAAGAAGGATTCCGGATCATTACCGAGATTGCCGGTTAAAACGGTTTGGTTCATAAGGATTTCCTCCAGATTGTTTATAATGGATTGTCAGTTTATGAATACGAGGGCTCGTATTGCTCTATGCGGATTGGGCAGCCGGGTAATCCAATTCCGTGTCATCAGATGCTTCAATTCGAATCCGCCGTCGAGGAATGTCCTCAATGGACTCGTCTATTGAATCTTTCAACTGCGACATCTGGTCATGGATATGGTTTCTCAAGCTTTCGCTGTATTTTAAGCTGTTGGAGTCCGCATTGTTGATCACCGACTTGGCCTCTTCAGCCAATTCCCGCAATCGCTGGTCATTGAAGACATTCTTGGTTTCAAGGTCTTCAAGGAACGCATTCATGCGGTTGAACATGGCGCTTTTAAGGATCTTGCCCTTGCCGTTGTTGCCGGACAGGCGATCCATCAGATAGGCCACGTTATCGGATAACTCCTGATGCAGGGCACGGATACCCATCTCCCGGGCTTCATCAACCATGGCAACAAATTTTGCCTTTTCCTGTTGATAGATTTCCGGGGACAGGATCTTGTCCTTTCCCGGCATGGTCAAAGTGACGAACTTCCATTCAAACCGGAATTTCGTAGTGATATCATCCGGGTATTCCTCGGAGTCAAAGAGCTCACCTAATATTTGACGCGCCTCTTGACGGGCTTCATCGTAAATGGATTCAAACTCATTGACCTTTTCCCAGAAACGGTCCCGAAAGAACTGCAACTTGGATTCGATGGTTTCAATGGATTCCTTGGGCACCAGGTAAAGACCGGTGATCGGAAACGGCAGCGTATGGGTAATTACCGCTTCTCTTCTTGCCCGATGGACAACGGTCTTGACCGGTCCAAGCAGTTCCGGGTTGATCAGATACTTTCTGCCTTTCAGCCAGGCGCCGTTGTTGTTGAGATTTTGCATGACTTCCGAATCAAGGGCCCGGGTTCCCTGCCACACGGATGTGGAGAGTTGGATCAGGCAGGCTTTCTCGAAAATGTTCTCATTGGATGACATAAGTTTTTCTCCTTTCTTAATTGATAGGTTTCTTAGTGGTTTAGCAGAAACGTTGTAAACTCTCTGTCAATTGCCTCCAGGAGCCCCGCGTCACTGAAGCTGAAATAGCCATTACCCACAATCACGTGATCATGAAGACAGACATCGATACTTTTCAAAGCCACCCATAACTTGGTGGTCAGATTTTTATCCTCAATAGAAGGTGCCGTATCTCCTGTGGGATGATTGTGCGATATGACAACTGCGGTGGATTCCAGCGATATCACCCGTTTGATGATTTCCCGGGGATAAATTGTCGTGTGGTTAATGGTTCCTGAAAACGCTTTTTCCATGGAGAGGATTCGATTCTTGGAATTGAGATAAATGCAGTAGAGGGTTTCGATATCATGGGATTCAGCAAAGGCCGGTTTCATAATGTTATAAACCTCTTTGGCGCAATTAAGCGCCTGTCCTTTGGATGATTCCTTGATAAGCGATGCAAACTTTCCGGATATTAAATCCTCCCAGAATGTTTCGGTTTGGTTCATTTGGACACCTCGCTTGTCGGCAGACCTATTTATCCGCACAATGGCAGGTATTTCTTCTTTTCCTGCGTTTCATTGACGTAATAGGCCGGTGTCAGCTGTTTAAAGGTTTCTTTGCCGAGCACTTTTTTTAGGAACTCGGTCTCTTCAACACATGACTTTCCCTTGAAACCAACGGTTTCAATCTGGATCTCGCCTTCATCGGAAACAGTAATCTTGATCTGTGGACGCACGTATCACCTCCTTGTTGAATCTTTGATTGTTGCTGAATTTGAAAATTTGGGAATTTCTTAAATTTAGCGGATCATTGGAATATGGGGAGTTACAGATTTATCAAACTTGAAATGATTGAATGGCAGGACTTTATGAAAGGACCAGCTGGACTCCGTTATCAACTGATTGTTGACGGATATTGTACTTCTTCTGCTTGGCTTCTTTGGTAATCTTGGCAACCGCATAGGCTTGTTTTAAGAGCCTTGCACTTTTACCAAGCTTTTCCACCAGGCCGCCGGGACGGTAATCATCCCATTGCAGCTCGTACTTGTCATTTTGATGAATAATGCCGACCTCATAGTTGGCACCCGGTACTTTAATGGCATGGTCGCATTGACCGTTGCCGTTGTACCATTTAAATGTTTTCTGGTTCTTGCAAAACTTGATGCCCAGCGATTTACATGCCTCTTTTAATGCGGAGAGGTCATAGATCGCCAGTTCAATCCTGGACAAATGACTCATAGGCGAACTCCTTTTGATTAATGGTCTTCAATAAAGACGGATAGACTCAACATAAAGTCGAGTAACACGGCCGCATACTGCTTGATGGATTTTAAGCCCAGGGATTCTATGTCAGCCGTCCCGTGCTCGTATTCACCAAGCACCTCCAATGCCACCTCATGGATAAAAGACAGCAAAATCAGTTTATCCCGAGGCAGTTTCCATAACTCATTCCGAAGCGCATGTGTTTCTTTATAGAATTTATGGCTCATTGGAATGAACTCCTTTTGATTTTCCGGGTTTGAGCCGGCAATTCTTCCATCGTATTGGCAATACGGTAGCGTTTTGCCAGCTCATCCAGTTTCTTGATTTGCTCCCGCATGGAGCGGGAAAGTGGAATGATTGATTCATAGGCTTGATCCAAGCCTTCGTACAAACTTTCCTTGACCAACAGTTCGATTTCTGCGCCTGAGAACCCCTGTAATTTTTCTGCATAGCTTTCCGGGACATCCGCCTTATACTTCCTGTTCATGATTTTGATAATCTCTTTTCTCTCAGGTAAGGTGGGCAGCATGATGCAGAATGTGGTATCAAAGCGACCTGCGCGAAGCATCTCGGGTGGCAGCTGGGATATGTCATTGGCTGTTGCCACGACAAATACCTGGCTTTTGGTGTCCTGCATAAAAGTCAGGAACCGGGAGAACATACCTTGCGTGGTGCCGCCGTCTGTTTGTCCGCTGGATCTGACTCCAGAGAACTGCTTCTCGATTTCATCGATAAAGACGGTGACGCACTGGCAGTTTTCGATCACCTTTAATGCTTCACGCATGTTTTGCTCGCTTTGACCGACCAGAGATCCTTTTAATGCCCCAACATCGAAGCGAATAAGGGGCCAGTTCAGTATCTTTGCGATACTCTTGGCTGCCAAAGATTTGCCGCATCCGGGAATCCCCAGAAGCAGCATACTCTTTGGCCGGTTAAGATCATTCGATTGGATCGCTTCGAGTCTCTTTTGGATGTAATCTTTGAGATTGTCCAATCCGCCGACATCTTTGATATCAGCCGGTTCATAGAGTTCGAGAATGCCTGATTTTCGAATGATCTGGGATTTTAAATCCGATACCACTTTTGATGAAAAGTAGCCGGACTTAACAAGGCTTAATGAATAAGCCTGCTCCGCCTCAACCTCTGTCATGCCCGATGCTATACGGGCAGCTTTTTTATTGGGGCGAATGTTGTGGGTTTTGCCGAGATCGCATTGCAGGTTATACAATGCATCTGTGTCGGGTGGGTCAAGATCGATGATCTGGAATAGCTTCTCCACTTCCGGACGCAGCTTCAGGACCGCACTCAATACAATCATGCATGCACCGATGGATTTCCACCGGTTTATCCCGTTCTGGATAGCCTGAATAATCTCAGGGCTTGAATCCATGAACAGGTGCAGATTGTGTACCATGAGCACCGTGTCCTGTAAGTTGTCCAGGTAGCGGATTGCATCCACGGGATCATAGATCTGGTCCACAACGGTCAAACTGTTGGGTTGACGGATGCCTGTGGTGCAATCCCATGCCAGAAATTGCCATCCCTGACATGGGATGATTTTCTCTGCCCGGTATGGGTCACCACTGGTGAGGACCCATATGGCGGGGCAGCCGCTTTTAAGATACTCTTGAACGGTATCCATTGGCGTTGTACCTCCTTTGAATTGTAAGTAATTGGAAGATATAGAGAAAATAGGATTTAAGGAATTATTTCTATATGAGGGGGGAGAAAGTTAAAAGCTATATTCAAGGTACTATTAAATGCTTTAAGTAAAGATCTATATTTTTTATTGATATTGCAGTAAAAAAAATTTTTTGATACGTAAATGTCTCATCAAAAGGTAATAGTTTTAGTATCCATCTTTTAAAGATTAATTTTGATATTAATTTCTACAGTTTACGCTCTTTCTCAATTTGATTCCGATAATTTGATTCAATTCTCTTACCTATTTAATCTAAATGCATTTTGTTTACCTCTACTCGTTCAAAGAAGAGGACCTCAATGAAAAATTCAATAGACATATTTAGCATCCACAAAGAAATAATGGATGAGTACGAGAATTTTGTTAGCAGCTTTATCAACATCAAAGATAAAGCAATCAAAGCAGTTGTTGATTCGAATATTACCGAAAGAAAATATTGGCCTGAGCCCCTGATTCAGTTTAATCCTTCTTTTGAAGAAGGAGAATCCATAAATGAGCTTTGCAGCAATGGGATATTGAACCAAGAGATAAAAAATATTTTTTTAGGTTATGAACTTTATAAACATCAGGTGGAGGCTATTAAGAAAGGCTGCAGTGGTCATGACTTTGTCGTAACCTCAGGGACAGGATCTGGAAAGTCTTTAACATACCTGGGAACAATTTTTAATTCCTTGCTTAAGGCAGGGGATAATTCCGGCATTCAAACAATTATCGTTTATCCAATGAATGCCCTAATAAACTCGCAATTTGAGGAGATAAGCAGATATAAAAAGAATTATGAAGAATCAACTGGCAAGAGCTTTCCCATAAAATTTGCAAAATACACAGGCCAGGAAAAAGAAGACGATAGGCAAGCAATCAAAAATGACCCGCCTCATATAATACTCACAAATTACATAATGCTGGAGTTGATCCTGACAAGGTCAAGGGAGGATATTCTCCGGCATTCCATTTTTGATAATCTTCAGTTCCTTGTTTTTGATGAACTCCATACCTACAGAGGGCGCCAGGGCTCTGACGTTGCCTTATTAATAAGAAGAATAAAAGCCCAGGCAGAAAATCCGATAATGTGCATAGGCACATCAGCTACCATGGTTTCCGAAGGTTCTATTTCAGATCAAAAACAGAAGGTAGCAGAGGTTGCCACGAAAATTTTTGGCTCTAATTTTTCAGAAGACCAGATTGTCAATGAGTATTTGGAGAGATGCTTTGACTATGACGGTAATTTGCCAAATCAGGAAAAATTAAAAGATGCTTCAGAATCCGAGATCGATCCTGAAGCCCCTGAAGATCAGCTAAAAAAGTTTCCATTAAGCATTTGGCTGGAAAATCGAATAGCGCTTAATGAAACGGATGGCCTGCTTTTGAGGAATAAGCCCATTCAATTTTCTGGAATCGCAAAAATATTAGCTGAAGATTCCGGGGTTGATATTATTAAATGTGAAACGCAATTAAAGAAACTTTTGCAATGGATATCCAATGTAAATGATAAGCTCCCTAATAATCGTTATTCCTATCTGCCATACAAAATTCATCAGCTAATATCGCAAACCGGTACTGTATATGTGTCTTTAGATCGGGGTAAAAGCCGGATTATCACGCTTGATCCAGCCAATCATAAAGGTCATGGAGAGAATAAAATTCCCATGTTTCCATCGGTCTTCAGTCGAATTTCGGGGAGTGAATTTATTTGCGTGAGCAAGGATACTGACAATCAAATCTTAAAGCCACGCGAGTTTACGGAGATCTTAAATGATGAAGAAAATATTACCTCTGGATACATAGTACCTGAAACAGAGGCGTGGGATCCGGAGACAGATCTTGAATTATTGCCAGACACCTGGGTACAGGTTGATCGAAATGGAAATTATAAACCTCAAAAAAAATACAAGGATAGATTGCCCCAAAAAATCTATTACGATCAAAAAGGAAATTTTTCGAACCAAAATGAATATGAATATGATGGATGGTTCATGCCGGCAAAGCTGTTATTTGATCCAACATGCGGAGCCCAATATAATCCTCAAACAAGCGAAAATACAAAACTTTCAAGGTTAGGTAGTGAAGGCCGCAGCACATCTACCACTGTCCTCTCTTATTCAATATTGACCCAACTTGAAGATCATGGTTTCCCCCAAAACGATCAGAAATTGCTCAGCTTTACAGATAATCGGCAGGATGCCGCCTTACAGGCCGGTCATTTTAATGATACGTTGCAAGTATATCTCCTTCGATCAGCCATATATAATGCCTTAATGAAGTATACAGAATTAGATTTTACAAATATTGATCAAGCTGTTTTTGAAAGCCTTTCGCTATCTCCAGAAGACTATGCAGCACACCCATCCTCATTCCCAGGGGCTCTTAAGGACAATGAAGAAGCATTAAAAAATTTTTTAATGTACCGGGTATTATCGGACTTAAGGCGTGGGTGGCGTATTATACTGCCGAATTTGGAAGAGTGCGCCCTATTATGCATAGATTATAAATATCTCCAAGAAAATTGTGCTTCGGATGAAAGCTGGCAGGGCGTACCATTTATTGAAGATTTAACCCAAAAAGATAGAACTGAAATTGTTTATCAAGTTTTAGACTTTTTCAGAAAGGCATATTCCCTTTTTAGTGAAGAGTATTTAACGCAAAACGCGATTTACCAAAAAAGGAAAGAAATAAGGGAACGTCTAAGGTCGCCATGGACCTATGAAGAAAATGAAAAAATAGAAGAACCAACTCGTATGGGCTATGAACCTTTGATGCGGGGTACTCGGATATTTTGGAAAAGTGTAGGGCCTGCCAGTGATTTAGGCAAGTACCTCAGGTATCAGGCAAAGCTTAAGGAGGTTTATTTAGACAGCAAAGCTTATCAAGATTTCATCAAAGTTTTCTTAAATCGTCTATCACAAGCGGGTTGGTTGAAGGAAACAACTGCAAAAAATAAAGACGCTCAAGAAACATTTTTATATCAGCTTCGGCTTGATCAAATAAAATGGAAGTTAGGGGATGGTAAAACTATAAAGCCGGATTATGTGAAGGTAAGATCCTATAAAATCTATGGGAAAAAGCCCAATTCATTTTATCAAAAATTATATCAAACGGATTTTAAAACAAGAAAGAAATTAATAGGAAAAGAACACACCGGGCAGCTTAACAGTCAGGATCGAATAACCCACGAAGATAAATTCAGGACAGGGGAATATAGTGCACTTTTTTGTTCCCCAACGATGGAGCTTGGAATTGACATTGCAGACTTAAATGTTGTGCACATGAGAAATGTTCCGCCAAATCCGGCCAATTATGCTCAAAGAAGCGGGCGGGCAGGCAGGAGTGGTCAAGCCGCACTCATCTTTACAAGTTGCTCAGTATATTCCCCACACGACAGCCACTATTTCAAGAATGCGACAGATCTTGTTTCAGGCGTAGTTGCCCCACCAAAAATTGATTTGACCAATCCAGAGCTCTTAGAAACCCATTTGAATGCCGTCTACCTGGCAAAGGTAAAATTAAGTGCTGTCAATCAGAGCCTAATGGATTTAATCAATAGCGATGACATGGTAAATCTGCCTCTTAGCTCAGAAATACAAGAACATCTAAACCTGGGGGATCATCAGAATAATGAAATTAAGCAAATTTTCAATCGGGTCGTTAAGGATATAAAAGATTCTAAGAAGCCAGCTATTTCATGGCTAAATAATGATTGGATAGTAAAAAACATTGATACAGCGCCAAAGAGTTTTGATAGGGCCTTGGACCGCTGGCGGAAGCTTTATTCATCCGCCCATAACCAATTGTTAGAGGCCAACAAAATTATTGAGAGCCGTTTGTACTTGAGCAGTTCAGACGAAATGAAAAATGCAAGGAGAAATGCCGCTCAGGCCAGCAGGCAAATGGATTTGTTGGAAAACAGGCTGGATTATAGCAGCCTATCTGAATTTTATCCTTATCGCTATTTAGCATCGGAAGGTTTTTTGCCGGGATATAATTTCACGCGCTTGCCTGTAAGAACCTACATTCCGATCGGCGATTCTGGCGAATATATCTCAAGACCGAGATTTATTGCATTACGGGAATATGGCCCCCGGAATATTATTTATCATAAAGGCGCAAAATATCAGATTGAGCAGCTTTTAGCCCAGGAAGCCGAGTTAAACTTGAAAAAGGCAAAGGTCATCAAAAGTTCCGGATATATTTTAATGGATTCCGCTTACAATTATGTCAAGTGCCCTTTTAGCGGGGTGCTTATAGATGATAATGGCTCCAAAGAAGTTTATACGGATCTTCTTGAAATGGCTGAAACCAGAACCCGGGAAATGGATCGAATATCATGCGAGGAAGAGGAGCGTCTTGCCCGGGGTTTTGATATCAAAACATTCTTCCATATGCCAGCCAATAATATGGACACAATCCGCATGGCAAAAATAAAAAGCGAGGAAGAGGAGTTTTTATATATAAGGTTTCTCCCATGCGCCCGCCTGGTTCAGATCAACAATAAATGGAGACGATCAAAAGAAAATGGTTTTTTGTTGGGTTTAAAAACCGGCACTTGGAAAAAAGAAAAATTTGATCATAATGCTGAATCCGCTGAGCCTGTTCGAAGGGTTAAACTTGTCACCTATGATACGGCTGACGCGCTTTATATTGAACCGATAAAATCGTTGGCGCTCTCCACTGAAGGCGTAATTACGCTTCAGTATGCTTTAAAACGGGCAATTGAAAATATATTCCAGGTTGAACCCAATGAAATCGGGGCAGAGCTAATGGGAGATGAAGCAAATCCCAATATTTTCATTTATGAAGCATCTGAAGGCAGTTTGGGTGTTCTGTCCCAGTTTGTTGAGGATAAGGGTGTTTTTAGTGCCATAATTAACGAAGCTTACAATATATGCCGTTATGATGATGAAAATTATAAAGATGAGGCTTCTTACGAAGATCTGCTGAGCTATTATAATCAGCGGTATCATGAGCAAATCAATCGGTTTGAAATTAAGGAAGCGTTGGAGAAAATGATGGTTTGTGAGGTTGAAATCGTTACCAGTAGATTTTTTAACGATTATGACCAGCAATTTGAACAACTGTTAAATTGCATAGATCCAAATTCTTCAACAGAACTCGAATTTTTAAAATATCTTTACCAAAATGGTTTGAGACTTCCAGATGCCACCCAAAGGGCTGTGGATGGGATATACTGTCAACCTGATTTTTTCTACGAGCCCGATGTATGGGTTTTCTGTGACGGAACACCTCATGATGATCCGGAAGTGAAAAAGCGGGATAAAGAGCAAAGGGCCGCAATTTACAATAGAGGAGAGCAGGTTTTTGTCTATTACTATAAAGACAATCTTGAAAAAATAATCAATGAACGAACCGATATATTTAAAAAGGTGAAATAAAAGAATGCAGTATAAACCCGGATCATTGGTTAAGGCCAGGGACAGAGACTGGATTGTTTTGCCTTCAAATGATGAAAACCTGGTTTTGTTAAAACCGCTTGGCGGTTCAGAAGATGAGATAACAGGTATTTACCTGCCCCTTGCTTTTGAATCTGATGAAATCCAGTCAACCAATTTTCCCCGGCCAACATCAAATGATATTGGGGATATTTTTTCAGCCAGGTTGCTTTATAACTCTACTCGTCTTGCTTTCAGAAATGGTGCTGGTCCGTTCAGGTCTTTAGCCAAATTGTCATTCCGGCCAAGGGCATATCAAATGGTCCCATTGATTATGGCCCTAAAACAGGAAGGCCCAGTTCGACTGATGATTGCTGATGATGTCGGGGTTGGTAAAACAATTGAAGCATTGACGATTTTAAAAGAATTTTTGGAAAGAAGAGTGATCGAGCGATTTGCCATCATTGTTCTTCCTCATTTGTGTGAGCAATGGCAGGCGGAATTACAAGATAAATTTGGCATTGAGGCGGTCATTATTCGCTCCAATACACAAGCAAGGCTGGATAGAGAGATCCCAGGGGATGCCAGTGTATTTTATCATTACCCCTATCAGATCATTTCAATCGATTATATTAAATCAGATATTCGCCGGCAGGTCTTTATACAGGAATGCCCAGAGTTGGTAATTGTTGATGAAGCGCATACCTGCACGATTGCCGCAGGATCTCAATCAGCGCAACAGCAGAGATACCGGCTTATTCGGGATATTTCAAGAAAACCCGATCAGCATATGATTTATTTAACGGCCACACCCCACAGTGGAAAGGCGGATCAATTCAGTTCACTCTTAGGATTAATCAAACCAAAATATGAATCTTTGGATCTTGCCCGGGCAAATCAAAATCAGCGAAAAGATCTTGCCAAGTATTATGTACAGAGGCGCCGTGCGGATGTTGAAAAATGGATGAATGAAGAAACACCTTTTCCAAAACGAGATGCGGGTGAATTTCAATATGAATTGTCTGATAAATATTCTCAGTTTTATGACGATATTCTTGATTTTGCCCTTGGTTTAACAAGAAGTGGCGATTTACATGAAGGCCGTAAGCGCTTGAGATATTGGACTGCTTTGGCGCTTTTAAGGGGGGTGATGTCAAGTCCGGCGGCCGGCGTTGAAATGATTAAAAACAGAATCAACAAAAAAGCTGCTGATGAAGAAGTTGATAGTTCAATTGAGACGGCTGATAATCCAATCCTTGATGATGATTACGAGAAAGCAAACGATTACACGCCTTCGGGAATTATCGGAAAAACTGACTGGACGGAAAGTGAAAACAAAAAGCTCAACAATTTAGCCCATCAATTGGAAAATATTCATGGGCTGCAACATGATTTTAAGGCATCGCGAACTCTTGACATTATCCGCAAGTGGTTAAAAGAAGGATATAAACCGGTCATTTTTTGCCGCTTCATCAAAACCGCCAATTACCTGGGTGAAATCCTCAAGGAAAATCTAACCAATACCAATGTGCAGGCCGTTACCAGTGAAGATCCGGATGAAATCAGAAAAGCCAGAATTGATGAAATGGAATTTTCAAAACAAAAAGTCCTGGTTGCAACTGATTGCTTAAGCGAAGGGATCAACCTTCAGGAACAATTCACGGCGGTACTGCATTATGACTTGCCTTGGAATCCCAACAGGCTTGAGCAAAGAGAAGGCCGGATAGACAGATATGGCCAGAAGAAAAAGGAGGTTAAAGCCTATCTGCTATATGGGAAAGATAATCCAATAGATGGTGTTGTGCTTAAAGTCCTGTTGCGCAAGGTTCGTGAAATTAGAAAATCAATCGGGATCTCCATTCCGTTTCCTGAAGACAGCAAATCTTTAATGGATTCCGTCCTTCAGGCTGTTATTTCGGATTCCCAGGCAGCCGCTAAAAGAAGGGATGCCAAGCAAATGACCTTTGATTTTCCGGAAGTTGACGAGGTTAAAAATAAGGAACTGATCGCTACAAAGGCTATTGAAAAGGCAGCGAACCGAGAGCATGCATCAAGGAGCGTATTTGCCCAGCATGCAATTAAAGCCAATGAAATTGAGCAGGACCTGAAACAATCAGATGAAGCCATCGGAAATCCGGAGGCTGTTGAATCCTTTGTAACCGAATCCTTAAATAATCTATTAGGGGCCCAGATAACCAAGGATCCAAGTGCAAAAGGCTACACGCTTTATACGACAAACCTGCCGCCAGTCTTAAAAAGCATGCTTCCCCCAAAAAATGAAATAAAGATTAGCTTTTTTTCACCAACACCTGAAGGCTATATGTATTTGGGCAGGAATCATGATTTTGTTGAACAGCTCTGTCAATTTCTTATGGCAAATGCCATGGAAGGAAACCTTAAGCAAGGGCCGGCCCGTGCTTCAGTCATTCGATGCCCGGATGTGAGTATCAAAACCACGCTATTACTATTTCGCGTGAGGAATGTGATCGAGGAGAAGCAAGGTAAAAACCAGTTGGTTGCAGAAGAAATGCTTTTATGGGGCTACCGGGGGAGTCCGTCGGATAAGGATATTTTGGGTCATGAGGAAGTAAAAAAACTTATGGAATATGCCCGGCCCACGGAGAACCTTGAAAAACCTGCCATGAAGAGTTTTTTGGAGCATGAACTGGAAAATATTGAAGAATTAGAGCCGGAGTTTGATGATGTCGCTCTTGAGCGGGCCAATATTTTAATTGAGGCCCATGAACGATTCACAAAAGTTATGGGCGGAAAAAGATTTAAAGTTGTTGAGCCGGTCCTACCAATGGATTTGATGGGGGTTTATATTCTGTTGCCGGAAACCAATTCGCGAAGGTAGTCATGAAATACAATACTGTCCGTATTGAAGGTGCCATATTATCGGCCGACATCCTTGATAAAATCGAACAGGGAGAAATTGCCGGCCAATCGCCCAAGGACTTTGGGTTTAACCGTAAAACCAAAGTTAAGGATGAAATCGCCAGGGCATGGGCAGACGCCCAAGATTTATGGCGCGTGTTCAAGAGGCAGCGGGAAAAGGTTGCCGAAAAGGAATATGGCACTACCGAAACTCGTAGATATTGGATTGTTCCGCTATTGGGTTTGCTGGATTATGATATTCAATTATCAAAAGCGGAAACAGTCTTTGGAAAATCATACGCGGTAAGTCACCGGGCATCAAATCTGGATGGATTCCCGGTCCACATTGTTGGGTTTAACGACAGTTTGGATAAAAAAAGGGATGAAGGCGGCACCCGAATGTCGCCACATGCCTTACTCCAAGAATACATCAACCTCACCGAACACCTTTACACCATTGTAACCAATGGCATTCATTTAAGGCTTTTGCGAGATAGCAGCAGGCTTATCAAGCAATCATTTATCGAGTTTGATCTTGAATCGGTGATGGAAGAGGAGCAGTTTGCGGATTTTGCCATCATGTACCGCCTGCTACACGCTACTCGCATGCCAGCCAAAATGGATCTGGGGGCAGATAGTCTGATTGAGAAATATCATCAAGACGCCTTAGATTCCGGTGCAAGAATACGCGAAGGCCTCTCCATCGCCGTGGAATTTTCAATTCGCTCACTTGCAAACGGGTTTCTTGAGCACCCCCAAAACCAAGCATTACGAGAGCAAGTTGAAAATGGTGAAATATCAGCAACAGATTTTTATCAATATCTGCTCCGGTTGATTTACCGGTTTTTGTTCCTGCTCGTTATTGAGGAACGAAATCTCATATTTCCTGTAAACGGTAATAAAAAGAACAGGGATATTTATTACAAATATTATAGCCTTAACAGGTTGCGCGCTTTATGCGATAAGCCTTATCTGGCGGATCACCGGTTTAATGATTTGTGGATTTCTCTAAAAAACACATTCCAGCTTTTCGAAAACCAATCCAAAGGAAAGCACCTAAAAATTCCTCCGCTGGCCGGGGATTTGTTCGGTCATGATGCCCTTGGTCCGATATCAGAATGCCAGTTGAACAATAAAATTTTATTGGAATGCATCAAGAGCCTCAGCACCTTTACAAATCAAACAACCGGCCAAAAAATGCGGATTAACTATGCCGCTTTAAATGTGGAGGAGTTCGGCTCAGTATATGAAGGCCTGCTTGAGTTTGAACCGAAATTTTCAAAACAGAATGGGACTGTTGGCTTTGATTTGGTTAAAGGATCGGAGCGTTCGTCATCTGGATCTCACTATACACCGGATGAACTTGTTCAGCCGCTGATTAAGCATTCATTGGATTATATTATTGAAGATAAATTAAACACTTCAAAATCAAACCCAGATAAAGAAAAGGCCCTTTTGTCCATAAAGGTTTGTGATGTTGCGTGCGGTAGCGGCCATATATTATTAAATGCGGCTCGCAGAATCGGAACGGATCTTGCCCGGGTGCGCACAGGCGAAGATCAGCCATCTCCAGTACCTTTACGCCAGGCCATCCGCGATGTGATCAACTCTTGCATTTATGGAGTGGATAAAAATCCACTGGCAGTTGAGTTGTGCAAGGTCGCATTATGGCTCGAAGCCCACAACCCAGGAAAGCCATTAAATTTTTTAAATAATCATATTAAGTGCGGAGATGCGATTGTCGGTCTTGCACATAAGGAAGTACTTGAAAATGGTATTCCTGATGAGGCTTTTAAAAATATGCCCGGGGACGATAAAGGGGTCAGGTCCGAATTAGCCAAGCGAAATAAGCGGGAAAGGAAAAATTCAAAGCAAAATTCCCTGGACTTTAACGAAAAGATTGGTGGATCTCTCGAAAGTATTTCAAAGCTGATGGAGAAATTTAATCAGCTTCCCGAGAATACGCCTGAGGAGATTGAACATAAAAAGAAAACCTACGCAAGAATGACAAAGGGTGAGACTTGGCTAAGGCTAAAGCAATTAGCTGATATTCAGGTAGCCCAATTTTTTATTAATAAGACTGAAACAAATGTATCCAAAATAGTAACCGATGAAGAATATAGGGATTACCTGAACGGGGAAAAACAAGTTGATGCTTTAGTGGCCGAAAAAGCTGAAAGGATTTCAAAAGAGAAAAAGTTTTTTCATTGGTTTCTGGAGTTTCCCATAGTGTTTGCCCAAGGTGGGTTTGATTGTATTTTGGGGAATCCGCCATTTTTGGGGGATAAAAAAATCAAGAGGACATTCGGTGGAAATTATATAGAATATTTCAAGTTTGCATTTAGACCAGCGGGCGCTTGCGATATAGTTGCTTACTTTTTTAGGCGAATTTTTTCAATAATTTCTTCACAAGGAAAAATGGGGCTTATTTCTACCAATTCAATTTCACAAGGCGTCACTAAAGCAGGTAGTCTGGATGTAATATGTGATTTGGAAGGAAATATTATTTTTGCATCTCCATCAATAAAATGGCCAGGCAAAGCTGCAGTAATTGTTAGCCTCGTGGCGATTGTGAAGGGATCTTGGAATAAAAATTGCAATTTAAATAATAGGGAAGTTTCATCCATCAGTTCTCTTCTCCAAGCGTCGGATGAATTGGGCTCTCCATACCAACTAATATGTAATCAAAAGAAAGCGTTCACTGGAAGTTACGTATTAGGCAATGGGTTCGTTTTAGAAGAAAACCAAGCAACCATGCTCAGGGCCAACAACAAAAATTGTGATGTGATTTACCCATATATCAATGGCAGCGACCTTAATAATCATCCAAGGCAAGAACATTCCAAATATATCATTAACTTTTTTGACTGGGATGAGGAAAAAGCAAAAGAATACCCAGATTGTTATAATATAGTGAAAGAGAAGGTAAAACCGCAGAGAGATAAAGTTAGTAGAAAGAGGAATAGGGAAAAATGGTGGTTATATGCTGAAAATAGGCCAGGTTTATACTCTGCTATTAGGAATCAGAAGCAAGTATTATGTGTTGCGCAAGTTAGCAAAACTTTAGCATTTTGTTTTCTTCCTAATAACATGGTTTATGACACACAATTAACGATATTTGCTTTTGAAGATTTTTATTATTTTGCAATTTTGCAGTCAAATTTCCATTACAATTGGGCGTGGAAGTATTGTACCACGATGAAAAACGATTTGAGATATGTAATTAAAAATGTTTTTGAGACCTATCCTTTCCCCCAAAATATAAATAAGGAGCTGTTCGCAGAGATAAATAAAATTGGCAATGAATATCACCTTTGTCGAAGCCAAATAATGAATAACCTGCAAATTGGTTTAACAAAATTATATAACCAGTTCCACAATCCCGAATTAAAAGGTTTATCTGATAATGATATTCAAAAAATCAAGGATTTTAATAAAAAGGATTTGCAAAAAGAATTTGGTGCAAAAATAGCTAATTTAATAGCTCATGTAAAAATGAGTAATCTTGATTGTAATTTTGGTAATGAAGTAGAAAATATTATTAAGCTACGTGAACTCCATAAAAAGATGGACGAAGCTGTCCTTCAGGCATACGGATGGGGAGATATTGATCTTGTTCATGACTTTTATGAAGTCGATTACTTGCCTGAAAACGACCGCATTCGTTATACCATCTCACCGGATGCCCGAAAAGAAGTCTTAAAACGCCTATTAAAACTTAACCATGAAATCCATGAGAAGGAAATAAAGGCTGGATTGAATACAAAAGGCAAAAAGGCGAAAAATAAGGAGAACGATGATACTCAGCAAATGATGTTATTTTAAATTTTATTGATAAATATGGTGGCGCCGATGATTTCTGAGGATCTTGTTAAGGATGCATATTTAAAACTGAAGAATTTTTCATACCACGAAAATTTAAATTTTTTTCTTCGAAACCAAATAGCTGAATTTGAGGGCAAGAAAAATTTTGAACGGGCATTTACACAAATAGCACAACTACTAAATAAAAGTAGCTATAAGAGAAGTCGAAATTTTAATCGTTGGCTTAATCAGATTGACTACAAATTGTTGCCTAAGAAAATCGAATTTGGCAAACCACCTAAAATAAACAACCAAGAAGGGGAGCCTGGGACTTTTATTTCAAACACCCGAAGCGCGGAAGATTATACTGTAAGTAATTTAACTTATTTTATTTTTGCGCCAATCGAAATCCACCTGCTTGATATATTGTGGATCTATAAAGCAGGAATCTTATTAGACCAAGAATTAAGTGACGATGTTTATGGTTATCGTTTGGATAATCAAATTAAAACGAACCCTCAAAAAGCTTCAAGTCTATTTAAATTATATATCAAACAGTACATGGCTTATCGAGATGAGGCAATAAGCTCAGCTAAAAATGCCGTTGAAGGGAAGAATGCATCTGACGTAGCTATATTCTCCTTAGATTTCGAAAATTATTATTATTCTATTGATTTAGATTTTGAAAAAATTAAAAAACATTTGGGCGGTTTATGTCCAAATGAAAAGGATATAAGGGATGTTTTAAAACTTACAAATATCCTTAAAGAAATTCATGCCCATTATAAATCTCTCATCGAAGACAATCTAAAAATTAGCCATTCACATTTGGCGCATAGTTTTATAGGTCCACTTCCAATTGGATTATTATCATCTGGTATCTTAGGTAATTGGTATTTGAAAGGTTTTGATAGTCAAATTTTAAACGAGATAAAACCAATATATTATGGGCGCTATGTTGATGATGTTCTAATTGTGATGAAAAATGTGAAGGTAGCTAAGCAGGACCCCATAAAACAGTTTGTTGAAAATTATTTCTCAGAAATTATGAGCTTCAATAAGGAGGCCAGAAAATATGAGCTAAATGATCCTGAAAGAGTTTTTGTACAGAATGAGAAATTAGTTTTACATTTTTTTGAAAAATCACAGAGCATAGCTGGTTTGCGCTTATTTAAGAAGAAAATTGAACAAAATAATAGCGCATTCAGATTTCTACCAGGAAGCAATGTTGAAAAAGAGCTTGATGAGTTTGCTTATGATCTTCTTTATGACGGTTCATCTAACAAAATAAGGAGTATTACGGGTGTAAGTGAAAATGCGACTGAGCTATCAAAGTATCTGTCACTGCACATTATTGCCCATCGGTTGAGTGAAACGGATACCAGCCAGATGATAATCGACCAGCTGTTCAAATTTTTTCAAGGTAAAAATTACCTGGATTTTTGTCGTCTTTGGGAAAAGGTTTTTAGTTTTGCCATAATTAAAGGAAAACATGATGCAGCTTATGATTTTTTTGGGCGAGCTGATAACATTTTTATGTCCATCAAGCATTTCAACTTTGATAATGATCAAAGCTCGCTTCAGAAAGATTTAAGAAAAAAAATTTTAGAAAGCTTAAGAGAATATCTTGAAATTTCTTTGGCTATGGCCTGTGCTCTAATAGATTTATCTTCAGAGAAAACATCAGGTGTTAAAAGGTTTGAAAAACTTATTAAGGCTGAATCAGATTTTACTGATGGGAGTATTTATGAAAAAGCTCTTAAAATTCGTAAGGCGAATATGATGCGGCATAATTATGTGGCATACCCATTAGCAAATTATACTGAATACCATGGTTCACTCCTTAATGCAGATTTCTATGAGCCTTTTAAGAGCAAGTCAAAATTGAAATTATCTCAAAATTTAATTGAATATACACCACGTTTTATACATCTTGATGAGTTATTTCTATTCTACTTTATCCGCAGTCAAATCGGTAAAAAATGGGATAATAAATGGCGGGATAAAGCAATAGAAAAATATAAAGAAATCCATGGAATGGATAAAAAATCCCAAATTCCTGAATTGATACCTCGAAGCAGATGTTACATTGAGGATGATGATTGCATCGATGCAGACAGAACAGATTTCCCGTCAACAGGGGAAAAAGAAGAAAAGCTAAAAGTTGCAATAGCAAATATCATAGTGTCTGAAACCGACATCGAAAATAGTTATCGTAGGGACAGGTCCCCCAACATTTCGTTTGATAGGCAAACAAATATTTACAACATATTAAACGCCTGCGAACAAGAAAAAGTCGATATGCTTATCCTGCCAGAGGTATCAATTCCCCATCACTGGCTTCCATTTATGGTCTCACATTCCAGGAGGCATCAAATTGGATTGGTTTTTGGTGTAGAGCATTGGGTAATAGGAAACAAAGTGTATAATTTCATAGCCACTTCTTTGCCATATAAATATAAGAATATATACAATACGTGTTTTTTGTCTTTAAGAATAAAAAATCATTACGCACCCCAGGAGAGAAGGGATTTGGAGACTGTTCACCTGCAACCGGTGGAACCAAATCCAGCTTATTATGAAATGTTTGTCTGGAAAGGTATACAATTTGCGTCTTACAATTGTTTCGAACTTGCCAACTTGAGTCATAGAGCCCTTTTTAAATCTGATCTTGATCTATTGGTAGCTTGTGTGTGGAACAAAGATATTAATTATTATGAAAAGATTATGGAGTCAGTTGTAAGGGATCTGCATTGTTACGTTGCCCAAGCTAATACTTCAGATTACGGGGGCTCATGCGTACTTCAACCGAAAAAAACTGAGGAAGTGCATATTATAAAGGTAAAGGGCGGGGAAAATTGTACGATTTTAACGGCAACTTTAGACATAAAAAAACTTAGGGAATTTCAATTTAAAGGCTATTCAGAGACAGATAAAACATTTAAGCCGACACCTCCGGGTTTCGATCATCAAAAAGTTCTCAGACGTGGGAAATAAAACTTCTAAAGGCTTTAAGATATGAAAATTCGAACCATTCTCGATCATATTGATGCAGGAAGTATGGCATTACCGGAATTTCAAAGGGGATATGTGTGGAATAGGAATCAGGTCAAGGGGTTGATGGATTCCTTGTATAAACGGCACCCCGTAGGCAGTCTCTTGGTTTGGGTAACACAAGCGGATACTGCCAAAGCAAGGGGGGACGGGGACCTGGCGCCGGGTGTGGTTAAGCTGCTTTTAGATGGTCAGCAGCGCATCACTTCTTTATACGGGATAATCCGCGGTAAGCCGCCAAAATTTTTTGATGGAAATCAGAACTCCTTTACAGGGCTGTATTTTCATTTGGAAAATGAAACATTTGAATTTTATGCGCCAATGAAAATGGCAGATAATCCTTTATGGATCGATGTTGCCGAATTAATGAAAATCGGCTCTGGCAATGCCATAAAAAAAATTTTGGAAATCCCTGATCTTCAGACAAACCTCACTGAGTATATAAATCGTTTAACAGCCATTGATTCCATAAAAGATATTGATCTGCACATTGATGAGGTGACTGGTGAAGAGAAGACCGTGGATATTGTCGTAGATATCTTTAACCGGGTCAATAGCGGTGGGACCAAGCTTTCAAAAGGTGATTTGGCGCTTGCAAAAATATGTGCATCTTGGCCAGAAGCCAGAGAGGAGATGCTTAAGCGCCTTGAGAAATGGAAGATGGCTGGTTTCAGTTTTAAGATAGAACTCTTTTTACGCTGCATTACCACTATAACAACTGGCGAGGCCTTTTTTTCTGCGCTTAAGAATGTTGATATTCCTATGTTTCAAAAAGGTGTCGAAAAGGCGGAGCATTCAATAGATTATCTTCTTAATTTAATTTCCGGCCGGTTGGGTTTAGATCATGATAGGGTTTTGGGAAGCAAGTATTCGTTTCCCCTGCTATCGCGCTATTTATCACAAAAGAAAAACAAATTATTGGATCATAAAGAACAGGATAAGCTGCTCTACTGGTATATCAACACCTTCCTTTGGGGCCGGTATGCCGGCTCCTTGGAGTCTTATTTGAACCAGGATCTTGCAGCGATTGAAGAATTAGAGGGCGGGCTTGATAGGCTTATCGATTTATTAAGACAACAGCGGGGGCAGTTGAAATTAAATGCGGGTGATTTTAAGGGCTGGAGTCGGGGGGCGCGTTTTTATCCCTTATTGTATATGATGACAAGAGTTTGCCATTCAAAGGATTGGGAATCCGGGATTGAGCTAACTAATCACATGCTGGGTAGTACCAGCAGCCTTCAGGTCCATCATATTTTCCCAAAATCGTTACTGTATGATTATGGCTATCAAAAAGCTGAAGTAAACGCTATTGCCAATTTTACATTTCTGACTCAAGAAACCAACCTTTTGGTCTCTAACCGGAAACCCGATGAATATTTAGAAGAATATATTCAAAAGCATCCTGGTGCAGTTGAGTCCCATTGGATACCAATGGATAAAGATCTATGGAAGATTGAAAATTACCTGGATTTTTTAGCAGAAAGAAGAAAGCTACTTGCTAAAGCCGCAAATGATTTTTTAGACACCCTTCACGCAGGGGATATGCCAAAGATGGCAGCTATTACTGAAGATATTACCCAAAGACATATAAAAACAGTGCCAGGTGCGATAACAAATCAAGAAGAAGAAAAAATGCTCATGGAATGTGCTATATGGGTGGAAAACCAAGGTTTGCCATCGGGTGACCTGGAATATGAATTATGTGATAATGAATCCGGAGAATCATTAGCTGTACTTGATTTAGCCTGGCCGGATGGCCTTCAACCCGGGCTTAGCCAGCCTGTAGCGTTGATCATTGATGAAGATAAGGAAATAAAGGAAATTGTAAATAACAATGGTTATCTATTTTTTACTTCGGTGGACGAATTTAAAAAATACGTAAATGAACAAATTTTGGGGGGCCAGGAAGAACGGATAATAAAGGCAGAATAAATTATTAAAAAGGCAGTCTATCTATATGGATTCAAAAGATAAAGATCGCATAGAACAATGGTTAAAATCCAATGTCTCTTCAAAAGACATAAAAAGTGAGATCGACTTTATCGAAATGGCGCTCGAAGTTTTAAGGATAAAACACAGATATCTCGAGAACCATCTTTCTTTTGAAAATTTTATTCAAGGTAAAGTCTACTTTGAAGAGGATCGGTTAAAATACTTCCCGGCAAACAAAGTTTGGAATTTGGGCAGTGGCACAAAACCCATACATCTTCAGCCTAAGCTTCTTATTTATTTGCTCTTAAACTATAAAAAGAAAGGTGATGTATATAATATCATTGATGATTTTATTGATACTATCTGGAATGAATTAAAAACCGTCGATTTTAAAAGGACAAAAACCGGCGTGAGACGATGTTTTACAAATACCAGGTTCGCCGCCAACGTCTTGCGTGCTTATGGGCTTTTGAAATTTAGTCAAAAAGAAGCTTATAAAACATGGAATCTATCATTGTTTGGGTTTTTGGTTGCCTCGAAACTGTTGCAACAAAATTTATATTGGAATTTTTCTGTAATCGATCAAATAAAAAATCAAAAATTGCATCCCGAAATACTATCCGCTGCAGAGCACTTTAAAACTTATCCTGACTTTGTCGGAGGCTTGGAAAACATCTGTTTGCCAAATAAGAAAAATGAAATATTTCAAAAATTTGATAGTGTTTTACGGGAAACTTATGTTCTGTTGGCTAAATATTTAGCAGTTATTAATGATTTAGAGCTATCCCAGAAAGATCGTGAAAAACTAAGCAAAGAAAAAATCCAGCAGCTCGAAAGGCATAAAGATATAGATAAATTTTATGTGGAATTTTCAACTTATATATATGTGGAGAATTACCTAAAAAAACTGATGGCGCAGGAGAATTAAAGGGGCATTATGCAAAATCCGAATATCGTTCCTATTACCGAGCAAAGGGTCCCAACAATAGTAGCTTTTAGTAAAAAAAATAATTCTCACGTAATTGGCAAGGAAGCACGACTTACAGGCCTTCAAGGAAAGACCACAGTCTTTAATTTTAAGCCTGTGCTTGGCAGAGGAGATGCTGAATTTTCAAAAAATAAAAAGTTTTGGTGTTATCTGGCAGCCTCCGAAAACCAAAAGGAAACAATTACTACATATACTGCGAAGGAAGCAACGGTAAATTTTTTAAAAGAGTTATTTAGAAACATAGATATACCTGAACAAATTCTCATAGGTGAACCGGCAATCCGTGAAGGTGCATGGAAGGAAAATTTCCGTAAACACATAAGAGAGATATTTAAGGATCGTTATGACAACCGAAAATTGACCAGGTGTGATAACGCAAATTTGACCACCCCCATGTTAGTTTTTGGGGATCAGGTATCTGCCCCTGGCCGGCCAGGGGCAGATACCTGATCAGGTTTTT
>Ga0102929_1000409_pt1 | contig 24834 bp, 22 predicted proteins | sample SalPonR1_B_D2_MG_FD_78510 | JGI IMG/M metagenome (GOLD analysis project Ga0102929, IMG submission 78510) | Salt pond soil microbial communities from South San Francisco under conditions of wetland restoration - Salt Pond MetaG R1_B_D2_MG | ecosystem: Environmental > Aquatic > Marine > Intertidal... | reverse complement strand
GTCCGATACATAATCCCCAGGAAGTTTCCAGGCTGGAGACCATGGGTCTCGAGGTAGTTGAGAACGTTCTTGATATCCCGAGAGGCACCAGAGTTTTCATAAGAGCCCACGGAGAATCTCCAGAAGTCCTGGAAAAGATCCACATGAGAGCAGAAGCAGTAATTGACGGTACATGTCCCTTCGTAAAAACAGCCCAGGAAAAAGCCAGAAAGCTCTCTGAAGAAGGTTATTTTGTCTTAATAATCGGGAATCCTGACCATCCGGAAGTGAAGGGGATACGGGGTTTCGTCAGGGGGAGGTCTTCGGTAGTTTATGATGTGGAAGATATTCCGGATGTTTTTCCGGATAACAGGATCGGTCTTGTCTGCCAGACAACAATCCGGTTTGAGACCCTGAAGAGCGTAGCGGCAGAAGTTTCCCACCGATCCAGGGAACTGAAACTTTATAATACAATATGTAACGCAACTTTTGAAAGGCAAAAAGCCATAAGGAACCTTGCACTTGCTGTGGATGGTATCATTGTAATAGGAGGACGTAACAGTTCGAATACCTCGAGACTTTACCAGATCGCCAGGCAGGAATCTCTCGCCACGGTCTGGATTGAGCATGCTTCTGAACTGGACCTTCAATGGCTTGCCGGCAAAAGTAGTATCGGCATAGCCGCAGGGGCAAGTACTCCGGAATGGCTTATTGAAGAACTGAAACATAAATTGAAAAAAAAAGGTAGTTAAAGGGGATGGAAACGATGACAGACGAAACAAGAGAACCTATGGAACATTCAATGGAAGATCAGGATGCTTCATCAGAAACCATGGAGGAAAAGAACACAGATACTGCTGAAACCTCTGAGGGCATGGAGAGTATGGAAAGCATGCTTTCACAGTATGAAGTCGAGGAGATCCATAAAGGAAAGGTCATCAAGGGTACAGTTGTTGATCAGAACCAGGATGGATGGCTTGTCGACGTAGGATACAAGTGTGAGGGGTTTCTTCCTTCCCATGAGTGGTCCCACAGGATCCTTGTAGAGGATGCTGAGAATCCTGCCATTGGTGATGAAATAGAGGTACAGGTTATCAATGTCAAGCATGGAGAAGAATCTCAGCTGATAGTAAGCCGCTGGAGATGTGAATTTGACAGAAGGTGGAAGGATCTTGAGGATAAGACATCATCAGGAGAACCTTTTTCTGTAAGGGGCATCAGAAAGGTAAAGGGAGGCCTCATGGTGGACTGTTGTTCCCTGGAGGGTTTTGTTCCCATTTCCCACCTTGCGGAAGAAGGCAGGGGGGTCAATCCCTCTCATTTCGTGGAAGAGGTCTTTGACGTCAATCTTCTTGAAAAGGATCGCAGAAAGAGGAGGCTTGTTCTTTCAAGGAGGGCCCTTATAGAGGATCAGCTCGCCGAGGAAAGAAAGGAATTTTTCGAGAAAGCCGCCGAAGGAGATGTTGTGGAGGGTAATGTAAGCAGCATAACCTCCTTTGGAGTTTTTGTGAATATAGGATGTATTGACGGTCTCGTTCATGCGAGTGAGCTTTCCTGGAAGAGAAATGTCAAGCCAAGAGAGCTGTACAAGAGGGGAGATACTGTCAAGGTCAAGATAATAGGCCTCGATAAGGAGAAGAACCGTGTATCTCTCAGCATTAAACAGACCCTTCCTGACCCGTGGACCACAGTTACTGATAATTTCCAGGACGGTGAAACTGTTAAAGGCAAGGTTACCAACGTTACTGACTTTGGAGTCTTTGTTGAAGTTGCTGACGGGATCGAGGGACTTATCCATATCGGTGATCTTAGCTGGAAGAGGATCAAGCATCCCAAGGAAGTTCTTTCCAGGGGAGAGATGGTGGAGGTAAAGATACTTAACATCGATTCTGAAAGGCAGAGAATGAGCCTTGGTTACAAACAGCTCAACGATCCCTGGCTGGGTATTGAGGACAGATATGAAAAAGGACAGGATCTTCCTGTCAAAGTCGTAAGGCTGGCAGATTTTGGCGCCTTTGTAGAAGTTGAGGAAGGTGTGGAAGGCCTGGTACATATTTCCCAGCTCAGTACCGGAAGGGTTGAAACTCCGGGAGATGTCCTTGAAGAAGGTCAGGATATCACCGCAAGGGTTATAGAGATCAACCCGGAAGAACGTAAGATGCGTCTTAGTATATCTGCTATCGAAGGTGAAGAACAGAGGAAGAAAAGGAACGAGGACAAGAAAAAGAGGGAAGCCGAAGCCAAGCAGAGACAGGCTGAGATCGAAGAGGAAAATAACATTACCATAGGAGATGTCTTCAAGGACGTTTTAAACCAGTAACTTTAGAACGATGAAAAGGCTGTCTTTAGACAGCCTTTTCTCTTTTGAAGGAGCGAAAAGATATTGACAACAAAATACACTATAAGAGAGTACCCGGATCCCGTATTGAGGAATGAGACAAAACTGGTTGTGAATTTTGACGAAGATCTCAGGGAACTGCTCGTTGAGATGCATCAGGCTATGTTCGAATACGACGGGGTAGGACTTGCGGCCCCCCAGATCGGACTTTCCCGCAAGATTGCGATTGTGTACTATGAAGAAAAACTGTATACTATAATTAATCCGGAAATAGTGGAATCCAGCGGAACGGAATCCGGAGAAGAAGGATGTCTAAGTTTCCCAGGTATTTATGGTTCTGTAAAAAGACCCGAAAAGGTAACCATAAAATGCCAGGACGGCAAGGGCAACGAACAGGTTTTGGAAGCCGAAGGTTTTCTTGCCAGGGCTTTTTGCCACGAGATAGACCATTTGAACGGAGTTTTGATTATAGATCATTTTTCTCCAATGAAAAAGAACATGGTAAAACGTAAAATGTTAAAAAAGGGCAGGGAAAAAGCATAAATGAAAAAGATCTGGTTCGCAGGGACCGGGAAATTCGGATCCAGGTGTCTTGAGCTGCTTAGTGAAGATCTCGATATCGATCTTGTTATAACTTCTCCTCCCGCAAGATCGGGAAGAAAGTACAAGCTTATTCCATCTCCGGTGGAACAGCAGGCAAGGTCGAAAGGCCATATATTACACAATACAGAGAATTTTTCCGAGGATCCCCTGTTGCTTGAAAAACTGCACAGTGATAGTGATTCTCCGGAAATGATTCTTGTAGTGGATTTTGGTCAAATGATAAAAGAACCCTTTTTGACCTTTTCTCGGGCTGGATGTCTTAACATCCATCCATCCCTTCTGCCTCAGTATAGAGGTGCGGCTCCTGTTCAGCGGGCTATTATGGATGGTAAAACCGAGACTGGAGTAACAGTTTTCAGACTCGACAGGGGTATGGATTCTGGACCTGTCGCTGGTAGAATCAATATGGAAATAACCGGATCTGATACATCGGAAACATTAATGGAAAAACTTGCCAGTACTGGCTGTCAACTAATGATTAAAGTTATTGAGAAATACAGAAAAGACCTTTTTGATCTTTCTGATCAACCCGATGAAGGGATCTCATATGCTCCAAAGATAGAAAAAAAAGAAGCTGAATTTAACTGGTTAAGCATGACTGCTTTAGAAATAAACGATCTCGCAAGAGCTCTTAACCCGTCACCTGGAGCATTTACCCTGTACAAAGGCAAAAGAATAAAGATCTGGAAAACTGTCTTTCAGAAAAGTTCGGGGGAACCGGGAAAGGTTATCGGGTTCGTGAAGGGATATCCTGTAATTGCGGCTTTGGATGGATCATTGTTGATAGAGACAATTCAGCCTGAAGGCAAGAATATGTTATCCGGAAAAGACTGGGCCAATGGTCTTCATTTAAAAAAGGGGAATTTCCTGAATGAATGAAAAGATGGAATTTTTTAGAAAAAGAATGGAAAAATATGAATGGCCTGGAGCCATTGCAGTAACGGGAGCACTTGGGTGTGGAAAAACCGAATGGGCCCTTAATCTGGCTCTGGGATTTCGAGCTGCGTCATGGAACGTAACCATCGCTGACGTAGATATTATCAATCCCTATTTCTGTGTGAGACAGGTAACGGATACCCTGGAGGAACAGGGATATAATGTCATTACAGCACCGGACAGTACAAAGTGGTCAGATATTCCTGTAGTTACGGCAAAAGTGGACTGGGCTCTTTCTGAATCTTCCAGCAAGCTTCTCCTCGATATCGGTGGAGATTCCATCGGAGCTCGTGCTCTGAAGCAATACGAGGTCCGGATCAAGAAGGCCGGTTATCTTTTGATAATGGTTGTCAATTCCTTCAGGCCTCAGACATCTTCAGTTGAGTCCATTGAAAAGATGTTGAGAAACATGGAGGAAATATCTGACCTCAAGGTGGGTGCGCTAATTTCCAATTCCCACCTGATGTCTGAAACTACATTTTCCGATGTAAAAAGCGGACTCAAGACCGTCAAAGAAGCCGGGAAAAAACTGGGACTACCGGTTCTTTATGCCGGTATAGCTCCTGGTCTTGAAGACGAGGTTGCAGCTTCCTGGGACGATGATGTGCCTTACTGGCCGGTATCCAGGTATATGCTGCTCCCTTGGGAAAAGGGTGCAATGTGGTCCATGGGTATTCCAGCTAAAAACCATGGGACTGCAATTTTCCAGAATAGGGACAGTTGAATTCGACTGTTCCTGTAATCACTTTGTGAGAGGGGTGTTGTAGGTAATGGCAAAGGGACGTATTGAAGTCTCTGAGGATTACTGCAAAAGTTGTGGGCTTTGTGTCGCAGCTTGTCCAGTGAAGGTTTTGAAGATCTCTGACAGGATTAATGCAAAGGGACACAGGCCAGTGGAGCAGTACAAAGATGGATGCATCGGATGTGGCATGTGTGCTCTTTCATGTCCTGATGCAGCGATCGAAGTCTACAAGATCGAAGAATAGTTTTGGAGGGATTAATATGGCTAAGGTTTTAATGAAAGGAACTGAAGCAATTGCAGAAGCTGCTATCCAAGCCGGTTGTACGCATTTCTTCGGCTATCCGATAACTCCTCAGAATGAAATTCCTGAATATATGTCAGCTCATCTTCCCGAACATGGAGGAGTGTATATCCAGGGAGAAAGTGAAGTTGCGTCAATAAACATGGTTCTGGGCGCTGCCGCAACAGGATGCCAGGTTATGACATCCTCATCAAGTCCCGGTATCTCTCTCATGTCCGAAGGAATAAGCTACCTGGCTGGTTCGGAGCTGCCCTGTGTTCTTGTCAATGTCATGAGAGGAGGTCCTGGTCTCGGAGGAATTCTTCCTTCCCAGGCGGACTATCTTCAGGCAACAAAAGGTGGCGGAAACGGTGACTACAAGCTCCTCGTTTACGCTCCAAGCACACTTCAGGAAACAGTGGATCTTGTACAGTCAGCATGGGACTATGCTTTCAAATACAGAAATCCCGTAATGGTACTTGCTGACGGTTTTATGGGACAGATGATGGAACCTGTTGAGATCAAGGAATACAAAACCGACAAGGGTGAATACAAGAGCTGGGCTCTTGGTAATTTTGCTGAAAGAGGCAACAAACGCTCTCTGCTAAAAAGCATGTACCTTACACCTGAACTTCTTGAAGCCCACAATATAAAATTGCAGGAAAAATATGATCGTATGCAGAAGGAAGAGATGAAGTATGAGCTTATAGATATTGAGGATGCAGAGCTTGTAATAGCATCATATGGAACTTCTGCAAGGATAGCAAAGACTGCAATAGGGCATCTCAGGGAAGAAGGTTACAAAGTTGGCATGGTACGTCCCATTACTCTTTTCCCCTTCCCCTATCCTGCATTTGAGAAGTTAACTTCCACTACAAAGCATATTCTTGATGTGGAGATGAACATGGGACAGATGATAGATGATGTGAAGGTTGCTACAAAGAGCAGGTTCCCTGTTTCATTCTTTGGGCACTGCGGCGGTCTTGCTCCCTCGGTTGAAGAGATCGAGGAAAAATGCAAGGAAATACTGGGTTAACAAGGAGGTTATGACTATGTCCGAAACCAAGGTATATTCCAAACCGGAAAGCTGGATCAAGGATGTTCATACCCATTATTGCCCCGGATGCGGTCATGGAATAGCCCATAGAATTATATGCGAGCTTATTGACGAATTCGGGCTTCAGGATAAGGCTATAAGTATGGCCCCTGTTGGATGTTCCGCAATGATGTATGACTACATAAATATCGACTATGTGGAAGCTCCTCACGGAAGAGCTCCTGCAGTTGCTACAGGTATCAAGAGGTCCCTGCCTGAACATTTTGTCTTCACTTACCAGGGTGACGGAGACCTTGCCTCTATTGGTATTGCGGAAATTATTCATGCTGCCAACAGAGGAGAGAACATTACTGCTATTTTTATCAACAACGCAATATACGGCATGACCGGTGGCCAGATGGCTCCCACGACACTGATCGGCCAGAAAGCAACTACGTGTCCCCTCGGCAGGGATCCGAAACTTGCCGGTTACCCAATGAGAATGAGTGAAATGCTGGCTTCACTCGCTACCCCCGCTTACATTGAGAGGGTAACCCTTGCACAGCCAAAGTATATTCAGAAGGCAAAAACAGCGATAAAGAAGGGATTCCAGAATCAGATTGACGGCAAGGGTTTTTCCTTTATAGAGATCCTGTCAACCTGTCCAACCAACTGGGGTATGCCGCCGGTGAAAGCCTTTGAATGGGTACTGGAGGAAATGGTCCCTTATTATCCCCTTGGTGTTTTCAAGGACTTTGAGTAAGGAGGAAGACCAATATGTCTGAAAGATTTTACAAGGATGTAATAGCTGCCGGTTTTGGTGGACAAGGTGTAATGGTACTTGGACAGCTTATAGCCTATTCAGGAATAGCAGAGGGAAGACATGTGACATGGATTCCTTCGTATGGTCCTGAAATGCGCGGTGGAACTGCCAACTGTACAGTAGTTGTCAGTGAAGAGGAGATAGGTTCTCCTGTTGCGAACAATGCCGATATCGTTGTTGTGATGAACCAGCCCTCACTGACAAAGTTCGAGAGCTCTGTCAACGAGGGTGGATATCTCTTTTATAACAGCGATCTGATCAAGTATGATAATCCAAGAAAAGATGTAACTGTTATACCAGTTCCAGCCCAGTCGATAGCATTTGAAGCTGGTAGTGACAAGGTTTCAAATATCGTAATCCTGGGAGCTATCGTTGAAGCTACTGGAATTGTTTCTAAAGAGGTATGCGAGGACACAATAAAGGAAAAGCTCGGTAAAAGAAAACCCGAATTTCTTCCAATGAACATAGAGGCCTTTGAAAAAGGTATGGAAGTTACCAGGAAGGTTCTCGGGAAATAGTTGTTGATGGATACAAAGGAAAAGAGGATATCAGGAAAGACCCTTTTTGAGGGCAGGATAATCACTCTCCAAGTTGACAGTGTAGAACTGCCAGATGGAGGAATTGCCACGCGGGAAGTCGTAAGACACAAGCCAGCTATAGGGCTCGTTCCTGTTTTGGAAAATGGCAGCATCCTTCTGGTAAGACAGTATAGGCATGCAACTGGAGAGACCTTGTTTGAGATTCCTGCAGGGATAGTGGAAGACGGTGAAGAATTCCTGGATACAGCCATGAGAGAACTTCAGGAAGAGACAGGGTTTAAAGCCTCAAGTCTTGAAAAAATTGCCGAGTTTTACACATCTCCTGGATTTAGCAATGAGTTGCTGGTTGTCTTTGTCGCAAAGGGGCTTGAAGAGTCAAGTCTTGAGCCTGACGATGATGAATTTATCGATCTCGTGGAATTGCCCTCTGATAGAGTGCTGGAAATGATGGATAAAGGTACGATAAGGGATGGTAAGACTTTTGCAGCTCTTTCCTGGTATTTAATTAAGGAAAGATCCTGATCTTTTAAGGGGAGCGGATCTGAAGATCCGGTCCCCTTTTTAAAAGGAAAAGAGCAATGGAAAAGGTTAAGCTATTGGATTATTTTATTGATAGCTTTGCAGATTATCTCCTCTTTGAAAGAGGTTCCAGCTTAAACACAGCGGAAGCCTATATGAGGGATATCAATGGCTATGTATCTTTTTGTAGTTCAAGTGAACTCGATCCTCTTGATCCATTGGAAGAGAACGTTACTATTTACATGAAAAACCTGGATTCCGAAGGTCGTAAAAGTTCGTCAAGACAAAGGATAGTTGCAGGTATCAGATCATGGTATCGATATCTTGCAGAAGAAGGCCTTGTCGAAGAAGGTACAAAAACTCTCCCTCATCTGCCTTCCAGGGATAAAATACTACCACACATTGTTAGTGAGGGAGAAGTTCAGAGACTATTCGATGCCTGTGCTGGAGATTTCTTTTATGACCTCAGGGATCTTGCAATTTTAAAACTTGCCTACGGTTGTGGACTAAGGGCAAGTGAGCTATGCAGCCTTAAAATAAGGGACATTAACGAATCGGCCGAGAATATACGTATAAAAGGCAAAGGTGGGAAAGAAAGAATCCTTCCTTTTCTCGGAGAAGTCAGAAGGGCCGTTAATGAATATTTAATTAGGGGGAGAGTTCAGAGATCTTCCTCTTTGACGGGGCCCCTTTTTATTTCGAGAACAGGCAGACAGATAAGAAGAGAGGACTTCTGGAGGATATTGAAAAAAAGAGGGAAAAAAGCCTCTGTCTCGACTTCAAGGCTTCACCCGCATATCCTCAGGCATTCCTTTGCTACCCATCTATTGAGGAGAGGAATGGACCTGAGGACACTCCAGGAGCTTCTGGGACATTCATCTATCGGAACTACTCAGAAATATCTTCACTTTGATATGGAACTGCGAGATGTTTATGACAGCAGTCATCCAAGGGCCTGAAATGGATATTTTAGTCAAAGGAGAGTTCAAATGAAAAAGAGCGTATCTCAGTGTGTAGATCAGATAAAGGATAACATTCCGCAGATTCCTGAAACCGCTATAATTCTTGGTTCCGGACTGGGAGCAATGGCAGACCACCTGGAGGATCCTGTATTCATTGATTACTCGTCACTTGAGGGCTGGCCTTCTTCAACAGCTCCAGGTCATGCCGGAAGACTGGTTTCAGGAAAACTCCAGGGAAGACCTGTAATGGTAATGCAGGGTAGGATACATTACTACGAAGGTTATCCCATACAGCATGTTGTATATCCAGTTCGGGTCCTTGGAAAACTTGGGATAAAAGAACTTGTTATAACAAATGCATCTGGAGGAATCAATCATTGTTACAGACCAGGTGATCTCGTTCTGGTCGGGGATCATATCAATTTTATGGGCGCTAATCCTCTTATTGGGCCAAACGAGAAAGAATGGGGAGAACGCTTCCCAGATATGTCCTATGCTTACGACGAAAAACTGGCTTCAAGAATGGAAGAAGCAGCACTAATGAGCGGAATCTCCCTTCAGAGGGGAATATATATAGCTTTCTCGGGACCTTCTTACGAGACACCTGCAGAGATAAGGATGGCCCGAATGCTTGGTGCGGATCTGGTAGGAATGTCTACCGTGCCGGAAGTCATTGCAGCAAACCATATGGGGATAAAGGTATGTGCAGTTTCCTGCGTGGCCAACTATGCTGCAGGAATGACGAGTGGAAAGCTGAGTGAAGAAGAAGTTCTGACTGAAATGGGGAAGGCATCAGATAGACTTGTTAAACTTCTTGAGACATTTGTTTTCTTAACAGTTAATAAGTGAGTATTCATTAAAAGGAGGAGTTTTTTGGTGTCGAAAAAACATAAGAAATCCTTCGAAGAAGAAGTAGAGTTCACGAATAATCCTTTTTCCGAGATTTCATCTGAACTTGGGTTTTCATCAAAACCTGCGGTATCCGGATCAAAAAAGGAACCTGAAATAAAAAAAGGCAAATCCCATGGGCTGCCCACCGACAAACTTGAAAAAATCGTGCTTCAGTCCAGCAGAAAGGGACGGGGAGGAAAAACAGTTACATATGTAAATATATGGCCTTCCTTTGACGAAAAAAGTCTTTCATCTTTCTGTAAAGAACTCAAAAAGGGTCTTGGATGTGGAGCCTGGGTTGAAAATGGTGGAATAGTGCTGCAGGGAGATGTCAAGGAAAAAGCCAGTCATTTTCTGGAAAAGAAAGGTGTAAAAAATATAATTTACGGGAATTAGTACTGGACAAATCCGGGGGTAACCAATACAATTTTTGTGCGTAAAAGGGAGGCGAATGTTCACTGGTGTGGGCCCCGGGCTTCAAACCCGGTCGGGAGGCGCTTTTGGGTGTCTCCGGTGGGTTCGATTCCCACACGCCTCCGCCATATTTTCAGTTTCTCCTCTTTCATAGAATCCCTGTTTTCAAGTCTTTCATATTTCAAATAAACAAAATCTTATCTGTTCTTATGGATCCTTGTGTCTATTATTGGAGTTACGTAGTCATACTGATATTCAGCATCCCAGGGAAAAAGGATCCATGTATCCTGGCTTACTTCTGTAATAAAAGTATCCACAAATGGACGCCCCTCGGGCTTTGCATACACTGTTGCGAAGTGAGCTTTTGGAAGACGGTTCCTTATAAGTTTAGCTGTTTTCCCGGTGTCTACAAGATCATCTATAATAAGCCATTTTGACTGGTCTTCACCTGGATCATTGAGGTCCTTGAGCAGAGAGATCTCTCCCTGGTCCCTTATGGTGTAGCTTGAAACACATATTGTATCGATCCTGTGGATATTCAGTTCTCTTGCCATGATAGCTGCTGGAATAAGTCCACCACGGGCAATTCCAATTATCCATTCAAAAGGTCTTTCCTCGATTATTCGCCATGCGAGGGCCTTGCAGTCCTGGTGGAGTTGTCCCCAGGAGACTCTGTAGGTTTTGTGATATCTCTCCGATCCTGACATGAATATACCTCTTTCATATATCTGATTTTGTCTGAGCTCAAATGTCTGGAACTCATAATAAATCATATTAGGAAGTTATTCCAGGTAAATTCTTAAAAATAAGGTTGATAAAAAACTATTTTTGTTCATAATTGTAAGGGTAATATTAATTCAAATCAGGAGGGGTCTTTTTTATGAAAAGGATATTTTGTCTGGTGGCAGCCTTGATACTTTGTCTTGTGTCGATGCCGGCCTTTGCAATGGATGCAATTCCTGAGGAAGATGTTAAGGCAGGTTTTATCTACATCGGTCCTGTTGGAGATGGAGGATGGACCTACATGCACGATCAGGGCAGGCTTGAGATGGAAGAAGCTTTCCCGGAAATGTCCTCCAGTTACGTAGAGTCTGTACCAGAAGGACCAGACTCGGCAAGAGTAATGGAAACATTCGTACAGAGGGGATTTCAGGTAATTTTTGCTACTTCCTTTGGTTATATGGATTTTGTACAGGAAGTTGCAAAAAGACATCCTGAAGTAGTTTTCATGCATTGTTCCGGATACAAGAGAGCAGACAATGTTGGAACATATTTTGGAAGAATGTACCAGGCAAGGTACCTTTCCGGACTTGTTGCTGGTTCAATGAGTGAAAGCAATGTAATCGGTTTTGTGGCAGCTCAGCCTATTCCGGAAGTAATAAGGGGAATTAATGCCTTTACTCTTGGTGCAAAAAAGGTGAATCCTGATGTTCAGGTTAAGGTTATATGGCTTTTCTCATGGTTCGATCCTGGGAAAGAAAAAGAAGCAACCAAGGCTCTTATCGACGCTGGAGCAGATGTAATAGGGATGCACGCAGATTCTGGAGCAACTCCACAGACGGCTGAAGAGGCTGGAGTCTATGTAGTAGGCTATAATAATGATATGAGCGAGTATGCTCCTACAAAACACCTTACTGCTCCTGTGTGGAACTGGGGAATGATTTATAAGGCTACTATTGAAAATGTAGTTAATGGTACCTGGGAATCCTCAGATATATGGTGGGGTCTCAAGGAAGGACTTGTCGGTCTTTCTCCTTTCGGCGAAGCAGTTCCTGAAGATGTAAGAGACCTTGTCGAAAAAGAATCCGACAGGATAATAAAGGGAGAATGGGATGTCTTTCACGGTCCTGTAAAAAACCAGTCAGGCGAGTTAATTGTAGCAGAGGGTGAAGCCATGAGCGATGCCGATATGCTTTCCATGAGCTGGTTCGTAGATGGCGTAAAGGGTAATATACCTAAATAGTTTATTCCGGAAGTGCAGATACCTTCCGTGTTGAAAAAGAAAGATCCTGTAACAATTTAAAACACAGCGGGGACGCCCCATGTTCCCCTGTGTTTTTTCCATTTTACATAAGTATTACCATTTCTGTTATTATTTACTGGTTATATAAACAATAGTCAGTTTTAATCTTACAGTTTAACCAGGAGCGTATAAATGTCCTTTCAGCAGAACTGTTGCCTCGTAGAGATGAAAAATATCACTAAAAAGTTTGCCGGATTCCATGCCAACGACAAAGTTGATTTCGACGTCAGGCCTGGGGAGGTCCATGCATTGTTGGGTGAAAACGGAGCTGGCAAAAGCACCCTTATGAACGTCCTTTGTGGCCTTTACTTTCAGGAAGAGGGAACAATAAGTATTGAAAACAGGATTGTAGAGCTCAAAAATCCCAAGGACGCGATCTTAAACGGTATCGGCATGGTACACCAGCATTTCATGCTGGTGCCGAGCCAGACAGTTTGGGAGAATATGATACTTGGTCTGGATAATATCCCCCAGTTTTTGCCTAAACACAGGGTCATCGAAAAAATAAAGGAGATCTCTAAAAAATACGGCCTTCACGTTGATCCGGAAGCAAAAACATGGCAGCTTTCAATAGGAGAACAGCAGAGAGTTGCGATACTGAGGGTTCTTTACCGGCAGGCTTCAGTACTGATCCTTGATGAGCCTACGGCTGTCCTGACCCCCCAGGAGTCAAAAAAACTCTTCCAAACTGTAATGCAAATGAGAAGCGAGGGACACGGAATTGTCTTTATTTCTCACAAACTGGATGAGGTAATGGAATTTTCTGACAGGATAACTATCTTGAGAAAGGGCAGGAAGATCGCTACGGTAGAGACTGATTCCGTGACCAAGCAGCGTCTGGCTGAAATGATGGTAGGAGAAAAGGTTGCCTTTTCCGTGGATAAACCTGATATGGATCCGGGAAAGACAGTTATGGAGATAGATAACATCTCAGTTCTCAATGACAGGGGAAGAGAAGCAGTCAGGAATATATCCCTGGAGTTGAGGCAGAACGAGATCATTGGAGTTGCCGGTATAGCAGGAAATGGGCAGAATGAGTTGTGTGAAGCTATCGTGGGATTACGTAAACCTGTTTCAGGCAAAATATACATGTTCGGAAAAGATCTAACCTCTGCAAGACCAAAGGCCTACATATCCGAGGGAGTAAGGTACATTCCTGCGGACAGGAAGGGAACCGGTCTTATTCCCAACATGAACATAAATGAAAATGCAATATTGAAAAAATACTGGCAAAAACCTGTTTCCAGGGGGTTCAGGATTGACTGGCGTGCTGTTCTGGATTTTGCGAAAGCCATTGTTGACAAGTTTCATGTAGATGCACCATCTATGGAAACACCTGTAAGGAACCTCTCAGGGGGGAACCTGCAGAAACTGATGCTTGGAAGAGAACTTAAAGACGAGCCTAATCTGCTTGTTGCTGTCCATCCAACATGGGGGCTGGATGTCGCAGCCACTACTTTTGTAAGGGAAACACTCCTGCTCGAAAGAAGCAGGGGAGCTTCGATCCTTTTCGTTTCAGAGGACCTTTCAGAGCTGGTTTCCATAAGTGACAGGCTGGCCGTTATTCATGGAGGGGAATTTATGGGTATGATAGATGATCCTTCTTCTGTCGATCTTGAGACTGTTGGTCTGATGATGGCTGGAACACCTGCTTCAGAGATCTTTCCGGGGGGTAAGTCATGATCCGTGGATTAAAGGTTGAAAAAAGATTATACAGGCCCAGATGGCTTTCTGTGTTAATTCCTGTTTCCGGTATGATCCTTGCTCTGATCGCTTCAGGCTTTTTTATGTATCTTCTTGGAGTTTCACCATTAAAGGCGTTTAAGGAAGTTATTTATTCAGCACTTGGAAGCAAATACGGAATAAGTGAGACTATTGTAAAAGCCGTACCCCTTGCTCTCGCTGGTATTGCCGTTCTGCTCAGTTTCAAAATGATAATATGGAACATAGGTGCCGAAGGACAGATTGTTATCGGAGCGCTTGCCACTACAGCAGTTGTTCGTTACATGTTTATTGACAATCCAATAGTAATGTTCATTCTAATGATAATGGCTTCGTGTATTGCTGGTGGCTTGTGGGCAGCTTTTGCCGGTTACCTCAAGGCCAGGTGGAACGTTAACGAGATAATAACTACGCTTATGCTTAACTACATTGCTATTCATCTTATGGAGCATTTTATTTACGGCCCCTGGCGTGATCCGGCCAGTCTTGGATTTCCGATGACGAAACCTTTTCCAGATGCTGCAAGGCTTTATCAATTTGCAGACACTAGAGTTCACGTTGGAATTATAATCGCTATCATTCTGGGACTTCTGTTTTACTGGATATTCAAAAATACACGATGGGGTTATGAAGTAAGGGTTATTGGAGAAAATCCGCGGGCAGCAGATTTTGCCGGGATTAATTACGTTTGGAACGTTGTCTTTGTGATGTTCCTTTCCGGTGCTATTTGTGGAATTGCCGGAATGACCGAGATAGCTGGTCTTCAGGGAAGGCTGCAGAGCGGGTTTTCTGGAGGATTTGGCTATACTGCCATAATCGTTGCCTGGCTAGCAAGGCTTAATCCACTTTCTGTCCTTTTTGTATCTTTTTTCATGGGAATTCTACTTGTTGGAGGAGATACTCTTCAGATAGTCATGAGACTCCCTCTTTCCAGCACACTTGTCATACAGGGACTTATATTGTTTTTCCTGCTTGGGGGAGAGTTTTTCAGGAGATACAGGATAAAGTTTATAACAGGAAAGGAACAGTAAAATGGAAATGCTAATAACTATTCTTTCCGCAGCTGTGCGAAGTGGAACACCAATACTTTACGCTACCCTGGGTGAGATCCTCACGGAAAAATCAGGTGTGCTTAACCTCGGACTTGAAGGTATCATGTTGATCGGAGCCTTTACGGGATTTTCTGTTACATACTCGACGGGTAATCCCTGGCTTGGAGTTCTGGCTGCCTTTATAGCGGGAATGTGCTTTACTCTTATTCATGCCTTTCTTTCGATCACCATGGGAGCCAACCAGGTTGTAAGCGGACTCGCGTTAACCATGACAGGTACAGGAGCAACATCTCTTCTTGGAAGACATTATATAGGTGAAACCATAAAAGGTTTCAGTATAACCCCTGTTCCCTACTTAAGTGATATCCCTTTTCTGGGACCAGTTCTGTTTAATCATGATGTTCTTGTTTACCTTTCTTTCCTTTTCGTCTTTGTATTGGCCTTTTTTCTCAATCATACGAGGTTCGGATTGAATCTGAGAGCAGTGGGTGACAGCCCCAGATCCGCTGATGCTGCGGGTCTGAACGTTCAGAAGATCCGTTACATCTATACAGTGATCGGAGGGGGTATAGTCGCCATTGGAGGAGCCTACATGTCTGTTGCCTATACAAAGATGTGGGGAGACCTTATGACTGCTGGTAGGGGATGGATAGCTATTGCCCTTGTGATCTTTGCTATCTGGCATCCGGCGAGAGCTGCCTTTGGTGCTTATCTCTTCGGTGGAGTTACAGCCTTTCAACTCAGGCTGCAGACTGCAGGTACAAACATATCTGCTTCTCTTTTGATGACCCTTCCTTACGTTCTTACGATCATGGTGCTCTTCTTTATTTCAGTAAGGCAGGGTAAGGGAATTCTTTTTGGTTCTCCTGCAGGACTTGGACAGCCTTATTACAGGGAAGAAAGAGAGTAGAGGAAAACTCTACTCTCTTTCTCAGTTGATCCTGACATCAAGCTCGTTATTAATTCTGTCTATAGTAACTGTACAACCTTCCTTTGCCTGACTGCCTATAATGGCCCTTGCCAGTTGAGTTTCAACCTGGTGGACAATAAAACGTTTCATTGGTCTGGCACCATATACAGGGTCGTAGCCTTCCCTCGCGATAAGATCAAGGGCATTTTCCGTTACTTTCAGAGAGATACGCTGCGATGCGAGACGATCCTCGAGGCGTTTTACCTGTAACCTGGCTATTTCCTTAATCTCGTCAAGAGACAGTGATTTGAACAGTACAATATCATCCACCCTGTTCAGAAATTCCGGCCTGAAGTTGTTCCTGAGCTCGGCCATTACTTTTTTCCTTGTCTGTTCATTAACATCTCCGCCATAAGTTATTCCTTCTACAAGCCAGGTTGCACCAATGTTGCTTGTCATAATTATCACTGCGTTCTTAAAATCGACAGTTCTGCCGTGACTGTCCGTTATCCTTCCATCGTCAAGGATCTGGAGTAGTATGTTGAAGACATCCCGATGAGCCTTTTCGATCTCATCAAAGAGTATTACGGAATAGGGTTTTCTCCTGACCGTTTCTGTAAGCTGACCTCCTTCTTCATATCCTATATAACCTGGAGGTGCTCCAATCAGCCTGGCTACAGAATGTTTCTCCATGTATTCTGACATATCTATCCTTACCATGTTTTCTTCTGTATCGAAGAGGGCTTCTGCCAGTGATCTGGCTAGTTCAGTTTTTCCTACGCCGGTAGGTCCGAGAAAGATAAAGGAGCCGATAGGTCTGTTGGGGTCCTTTATGCCGGCTCTTGCCCTCAGGACGGCATCAGAGACGAGTTTTACCGCTTCATCCTGACCGATGACCCTTTTATGGAGGATATCTTCCATTTTGAGAAGTTTCTGCCTTTCTCCCTCCATAAGCCGGGAAACAGGTATTCCTGTCCATTTGCTCACGATCATGGAAATTTCCTCATCGGAAACTTCTTCCCTCAACAATGGTTGATCTGTAGAGCGGTTCTCAAGTTTCTCTTCAGCTTCCTTCAATTCTCTCTGGAGTCTCGGAAGTTCCCCATGTTTCAATTCTGCAGCCCGGTTCAGATCGTAATTGCGCTCGGCATTCTCTACATCTGAACGGACCTGTTCTATGTTTTCTCTCAATGCTCTAACCTTAGAGATGGCATCTTTTTCTGACTCATATCTTGCTCTCAGGGATTCCGATTTCTCTCTGGCCTGCTGAAGTTCCTTTCGAAGTTCAGCAAGTCTTTCCATACTTGCCTCATCGTCTTCTTTGTTCAGGGCTGCTTCCTCGATCTCGAGTTGCATAACCCTTCTTGTAATGGCGTCAAGTTCCGCTGGCATGGAGTCGATCTCTGTTCTCAGCATCGCACAAGCTTCATCAACAAGATCTATTGCCTTGTCAGGTAAAAACCTGCTGGTGATATATCTGTCAGAAAGAACAGCAGCAGATACTATAGCATTGTCCTTAATTCTGACTCCATGGTGTACCTGGAATCTTTCCTTCAGCCCTCTTAGAATAGAAATAGTATCCTCCACAGAAGGTTCATCCACTATTACGGTCTGGAATCTTCTTTCAAGGGCTGCGTCCTTTTCGATATGTTCCCTGTATTCATCAAGAGTGGTAGCTCCTATACAGTGGAGTTCTCCCCTGGCCAGCATTGGTTTCAGCATGTTACCTGCATCAAGAGTACCTTCTGCTTTTCCTGCCCCTACAATGTTGTGCAGCTCGTCAATGAAAAGTAGTATATGTCCGTCACTTTCCTTGATCTCGTTGAGGACGGCCTTAAGGCGTTCTTCAAATTCTCCTCGGAATTTGGCCCCAGCCAGCAGGGATCCTATATCCAGCATGAAAATGGTTTTGTTTTTGAGACCTTCAGGTACGTCTCCCTTGACTATTCTATGAGCCAGACCTTCTACTATGGCGGTCTTGCCCACGCCGGGTTCTCCTACAAGTACAGGATTGTTCTTTGTTTTTCTGCTGAGTATCCTTACAATCCTTCTTATTTCCTCATCCCTGCCAATGACTGGATCAAGACGATTTTCCCGTATCTCCCGTACAAGGTCTCTTCCATATCTCTCAAGGGCCTGATAGGTGTTTTCAGGATTGGAGCTCTGGACTCTCTGGTGTCCTCTTACATCGTTCAGAGCGCTGAGCAGCTTTTCAGGAGTTATGCCAAAACTGCCAAAGACAGAAGACAGATTTATGTCGGATCTGTCTTCAAGTATCGTGTAAAAAATGTGTTCAACTGACACATACTCATCTTTCATCCTGTCTGCCCGTTCCATAGCTTTTACAAGTGTTTTCGAAAGAGGGGCGGATATGTATATGTTTCCTGGTTTAACTCCAGGACCACTGACCCTTGGTCTGCGAGACAGTTCATTTTCAAGAGATCTGTTTAACGCGGATACGTCTACTTCCATTTTGTTCAAAAGGGAAGGGATAAGCCCTTTTTCCTGATTGACAAGACTAATGGCCAGATGTATCGTATCAACCTGTTGATGGCCTTCTTTTATTGCAACATTCTGTGCTTCTGCTATCGCATTTTGTGATTTCTCTGTAAATCTGTTCAAATCCATGATGATCCTCCATAAATGAAAAAATTACTGACCAGTACTGACCATTATAATGGTCAAAACTGGTCAGTCAAGTAGGAAGTTACGAATAATTTAAAATTGATTTTTGTATTACTGCCTTCAGGTGAATAATCCAACCGGCTGATGATCTTTTGACGATTTTAAACGGCAAGACCAATAAGAGAGACAGGTAATTTTATTATGAGACACGAATTTAAAAAAAATGGAATTGCAACGGGAAGGATAGTGAGAGCAGGACTTATTGCAAGTATCTACTGTGTGATGGTGCTTGTTTTTGCACCTCTTTCATACGGTCCGATACAGGTCAGGATAGCTGAAGCTCTGACATTGCTGCCTTATCTTTGGGTTGAAGCAATTCCTGGGCTCTTTGTGGGGTGTGTTATTGCTAATTTTGCTGGTGGGTTCGGAATTGCCGATGTCATTTTTGGTAGTTTTGCAACTCTCGTTGCTGCATGGATCACAGGAAAGATGCCCAATGTTTATCTTGCTGCCCTTCCTCCTGTTGTTGTAAACATGCTTGTGGTGGGAGCCATGCTTTCAGTTGTACTGGAACTGCCATTTTTCAGTACTGCCCTTTATGTAGGAGCAGGTCAGGCTGTGGCCTGTTTTGGACTTGGAGTACCTCTTGCAATATACATTGAGAAAAAAGCAGGAAAGAAAAGGATGTAATCCTGTATCTTTCCTGCTTTTTTAAATTATAGCTTTTTCTTCCACTTAGGACCATGAGGTGTGTCTTCAATAACGATACCCTTTTCCAACAGTTCATCCCTTATGGCATCGGCTTTTGAGAAGTCTCTGGATTTCCTCGCTTCTTCCCGCATCTGAATCATCTTTTCTATTTCGTCCTCAGCTTCTTCCTGTATAGAGGTAATTCCTATGACTCCGAAGATGCTGTCAAAATCCTCGAAAAATCTACGCGCCCGGGAAAGGACAGATCTGTCAAGAGTAGCACTTTCCTTCATGTAAGTATTGACAAGCCGGACATATTCGAAAACAACTCCTGTTGCTCCGGCAGTATTAAAATCATCATCCATTTCTTCCTTGAACTTCTTTTCAAGGTTTTCCATCTCCATAAGGATTGTTTCATCCTTCTGGTCCTTGAATTCCCTGTTCTTCATGGCATGATCGAGGTCCGAAATGCAGTTCTGGAGCCTTCCTACCGCGGAAGCAGCCTGTTCTATTCCTTCAGGAGCAAAATTGATAGGAGACCTGTAATGGGCACTTAGCATGAACATTCTCAAAGCAAGGGGAGAGTATTTTTCCCTTGCAGCCCTGGCTGTGAGGAAATTGCCAAGTGATTTTGACATCTTTTCCTTATCTATCAGTAAGTAACCGTTATGGATCCAGTATTTCACGAAGGTCCTGCCAGTTGCTGCTTCTGCCTGGGCGATCTCGTTCTCGTGGTGGGGAAAGGTCAGGTCTGCTCCTCCTGAATGGATATCAATTGTTTCCCCGAGTAACTTCATTGACATTGCGCTGCATTCGATATGCCATCCCGGGCGTCCCTCTCCCCAGGGACTTTGCCAGTAGGGTTCGTTGGGTTTTTTCCCTTTCCAGAGTGCAAAATCAAGGGGATGTTCTTTGTCAGGGTTTAGATCGACTCTTGCTCCTGACTGCAGTTCCTCAAGAGACTGTTTAGACAGTTTGCCATATTCGCTGAAACTGGACACACTGAAATAGACGTCCTGTCCGAGAACATAAGCATGACCATTGTCCAGCAGCTTTTTTATCAATTTTATAATGTCATCAATGTGTTCTGTAGCTCTCGGATAGTGATCAGCTCGTTTTATTCCAAGTGAGTCTGCATCCTCGAAATAGTCTGCTATTGTTTTTTCGGCAAGTTCAGGTACAGTTATTCCAAGCTCATTTGCCCTGTTTATCATCTTGTCATCGATGTCTGTAAAGTTCTGGACAAAGGTTACTTCATATCCTGAATATTCCAGGTATCTACGAAGTACATCAAAAACTATGAAAGGGCGTGAGTTGCCTATATGGAAGTAGTTGTATACAGTGGGTCCGCAGCTGTAAAAACCTACTTTGCCAGGATTTAACGGCTCAAAGGTCTCTTTTTTTCGTGTGAGATCATTGTAAAGTTTAAGACTCATTACGGGCACCTCCAAATGGTTATTTTATTACTTTACATAGAGTATTATATAATTGGCGATTATAATAATAACATTTGATCTTGAGTCTACAAGAAGAAAAAGCATTAATTTGCAGGAAGGGGTCAGGAATAGCCTGAAATGAACCAGAATTATAGCAGTAAAGTTCGGGAACTGGTAAGAAGTTTTCCTTCAAGACCAGGTGTATACCTTATGCATGATGAAAATGGCAATGTTATATACGTGGGGAAGGCAAAAAACCTGAAAAAAAGAGTGTCCTCCTATTTCAGACATAGCGGTTTTGCTTCTCCCAGACTTGCCAAACTGGTCAAAAGCATAGAGGACATTTCAATAATACGTACAGAATCAGAGGCAGAAGCATTTATTGTTGAAGCAAGGCTGATAAAAAAATACAGTCCTTTTTTTAATGTTGATCTTAAAATGAGTGATCGTTATCCCTATGTAAGGATAACTTCAGAAAGATTTCCGAGGGTTCTGATCACGAGGAATCGGAGAAAAGACGACAACTGTACTTATATCGGGCCTTTTGTCGCTGCCGGGGAAATTAGAAACCTTTTAAGGCTGATTCAGAGGTATTTCCCTCTCAGGACCTGTTCTTTAAATCTCGATAAAACCACCTTAAAAAGGCCCTGTATCAATTATTCCATTGGTAGATGTCCCGGACCCTGTTGTGGAATGTGTTCAGAAAGAGAATACAGGGAGAGGGTTGATGATATTATCCTGCTTTTAAGAGGCAAGGGAGCAGACCTGGTGGACAGGTTGAGAACCAGAATGGACGAAGCATCGTTCAGACTGGCCTTTGAGGAAGCGTCAAAACACAGAGATGCCATAAGGGCGATCTGGAAACTCAGCAGACAGAAGATATCTTCCAGTCTTGAGGGAGATCTTGATAAAAATACCTGGGATATCATGAACAGACTACAGGAAAAACTGAATCTGCCTGTTCTGCCATGGCGTATTGATGGTTTTGATATCTCACACAGCCACGGAGAGGCGACCTATGGAGTTGTCGTTGTTTTCGAACAGGGAATTCCCAATCCTTCACTTTACAGGAAATTCTCCATAAGATCGGTGGAGGGTATAGACGATTTCAGAAGTATGGCTGAAACAGTGAAAAGAAGATACAGTCGATGTCTTTCAGGGGAAGAACCACTTCCTCAATTGGCAGTAATAGACGGAGGTCCGGTTCAGCTTGATTTTGCAAAGAAGACCCTTAATGAAATGGGCCTTGAGAAAGTTCCTGTAGTGGCCCTTGCGAAAAGAGAGGAACTTGTATATCTCACAGGCAGGGAAGAACCGGTTCATATGTCACTTGACGATGAAGCCTTGAAGCTTCTTCAGAGGGTCAGAAATGAATCTCACCGTTTTGCAGTAAACGCTCACAGGAAAGGTTACGGCAAAAAGCTTAGAAGGAACGCTCTACAGGATATACCGGGAGTAGGCAAGCACAAGGCTGCTAATCTTCTTTCTCATTTCGGAAGCGTAAAGAATATCTCTTCCCTCGAACCGGAAAAATTGACTCAGGTAGAGGGTATTGGTCCAGTTCTGGCCGAAAAGATACACTTAAGTCTTAATGGAAGCAGCGGAGAGGAGGGAGCCCGTGAGGCAACATGAGATAGACAGATATTACATGCGCATAGCCCTGAGTCAGGCCATGAGGGGTGAACTTGCAACTCCTAATCCAAGGGTGGGCTGTGTCATTGTTAACAGTTCCGGAATAGTAGCAACTGCTTATCACGCGCAATGTGGACAGGATCATGCGGAAGCAGCTGCCCTGAAAAAAGCAAAAGATAGAGCAAGAGGATCAACTGCCTATGTTACCCTCGAACCCTGTTCTCATTACGGCAGGACACCTCCCTGTGCACCGAGACTTGTTGAAGCGGGAGTTAAGAGGGTTGTAACGGGAACAGGAGATCCGGATCCAAGGGTAAGAGGAAGAGGAGTGGACATTCTTCTAAAAGGTGGAGTTGAAGTTACTGAGGGCATTCTTGAGGATGAATGTCGCTGGATCAACAGGGGGTTTATCAGAAGACAAAAAGCCAAAAGGCCCTGGGTGATCCTGAAGTCAGCTGTAACTCTTGACGGGAAGATAGCCCTTGTTTCCGGTGAAAGTAGATGGATAACTGGTTATACTGCAAGGAAGATGGCCCATTTGTTGAGAGGTTCTACCGATGCTGTGATGGTGGGGGCTGGGACTTGTAGAACTGATGATCCCAAACTGACCCTCAGGGAAGCGGAAGGAAGGGAGTCGCTGAAAATAGTCATTGATCCTTCCCTTTCAATACCCTTTAATGCCAGCATTTACCTTGAAGGCAGGGGCATTATAATTGCATCGGCAGGTAAAAGTAAAATGATCTCCGGGACTGACGGGGCTTCCAATTTCAGAATAGAGGAAATAAAACCAGAACCTGGTGGACATCTTGCTCCTGAGGATATACTTGCAACACTTGGCAGTCTCGGTATTAATTCAGTATTAGTGGAGGGTGGAGCAAAGGTTACATCTGACCTTCTTAAAAAAGGTCTTGTTGATGAGGTCAGTCTTTTTGTTTCCCCATCCATAGTCGGAAAGGGTCTTTCCTTTACGGAATATTTGGAAACAGCTTTTATGAAGGAAAAAATACGGCTCAAAAATGTTAGAATAAGCTCCGTTGGAAAAGACTTTCTGATTGAAGGGATACCGGAATGTTCACTGGACTTATAGAGACAAAAGGCAGGATCGCTGGCATAAAAAAACATAGAGAAATAGTCAGGTTCCAGATAATGTCACCTGTTATAGCATCTGATGCAAGACCTGGAGATTCAGTTTCTGTATCTGGAGTCTGCCTGACGGTCTGTGAAAGGTCTTCTGAAACCTTCATAGTTGAAATGATGTCCGAAACAAGCGTCAGAACGACCCTTGGATGGAAAAAAACTGGAGATGAAGTTAACCTGGAGCGGGCTCTTTCTGCTTCCGGAAGGCTTGATGGCCACTTCGTTACAGGACATGTTGACGGACTTGCCCTTCTTGATGGAATAAAGGACATGGGAGGTTCGTATATATATACTTTCACAGCAGAAAGGGATCTTCTTGATCTGACAGTAAGAAAAGGTTCTGTCGCCATTGATGGAGTAAGTCTTACAGTAATTAATTCTGACAGGGAGAGATTTTCAACAGGTCTTATTCCTACAACTCTTAAAGAAACTACCCTGGGTAGTCTGAAAAATGGAGAAAAGGTCAATGTAGAAACGGATATTCTTGCAAAATATATTTTCAGGGCAATAAGTGTCTTTGGCGAGAAAAAAGAAGAAGGGGCTGCTATGGAAGAAAGCCTGACCTGGAAAAAACTTACCGAATATGGATGGAGTTTTTGAACATGGAAGGAGATATTCAAGACAAATGAAGAAAAATGATCCGGAGATCAGTTTTGATCCAATTGAAAAAGCTATAAATGATCTGTCGAAAGGCAGGATGGTAATTGTCGTGGACGACGAATGCAGGGAAAATGAAGGGGATCTTGTAGCTCCGGCGATCAACATAGCACCTGAACAGGTAAATTTCATGGTACGTAACGCCAGGGGGCTTATATGCGTTCCCATAACATCGGAACAGGCCGAAAGACTTGATCTTAAACCAATGGTTTTCGATAATACGGAACGACACGGGACAGCTTTTACTGTATCAGCAGATGCCAAGGAAGGAACGACAACCGGGATATCGGCTTTTGACAGGGCCATTACCGCCAGGACTCTGGCGGATCCGGGTTCAAAGTCGAATATGATAGCAAAGCCCGGACATATGTTCCCGCTTATTGCCAAAAAAGGGGGAGTTCTCAAGCGTGCCGGTCACACTGAGGCTTCTGTCGATCTTGTCAGCATGGCAGGTTTTGCTCCAGCTGCTGTAATATGTGAAATAATGAATCCTGATGGAACAATGGCAAGGCTTCCTGAGCTGGCAGAATTCGCAAAAAACCACGATCTTTCCCTGGTTACAATAGAGGATCTGATCAATTATAGATCGAGTCGTGAAATGCTTGTGAAAATGGAAGCTGAGGTCGACCTCCCATCAGCATACGGAGATTTTAAAGCCTATGCATACAGAGACCTTCTCGACGAGTTTGGGACAGAGAGACTTCATATAGCCCTGGTTAAAGGCGAAACAGGGGATGGGGAAGATGTACTTGTGCGGGTTCATTCCGAATGTCTTACTGGGGATGTCTTTGGATCACTTCGTTGCGACTGTGGTCCCCAGCTTCATACTGCCATGGCGAAGATAGACAGGGCAGGCAGAGGAGTAATACTGTATATGAGGCAGGAGGG
>Ga0102929_1000407_pt1 | contig 24862 bp, 23 predicted proteins | sample SalPonR1_B_D2_MG_FD_78510 | JGI IMG/M metagenome (GOLD analysis project Ga0102929, IMG submission 78510) | Salt pond soil microbial communities from South San Francisco under conditions of wetland restoration - Salt Pond MetaG R1_B_D2_MG | ecosystem: Environmental > Aquatic > Marine > Intertidal... | reverse complement strand
TTTCATTGGCAATTGACGGGTCAGCCGAGCTGAGCCACACAGGTGGGACAAATCGCAACCTGCCCGCTGATTGGTTGCAGCTGCGTCAATGGTTTATCGGTCTGGCAGGCGATCCAGGGTCGCCCACCATTCCCTTACATCGGCAGGGCCGGTCGCGGCGAAGCTAAAGGTCGCGGAACCGCTTCTCCTGCCGCGCGGTCCAGCGGACGCGGAGGCGGAAGCCCTCCTCCGTCTGCTCCTCCTCTTCGATCACGCCGTGCTCGTGGAGCCAAGCGCGCTTTTTCCCTTCCTCGAAACCGAGGGTCAGGTCGCGGTCGGTCTTCTCCTCCTCGAGCGCGCCCGAGACCCGGTCGAGAAGGTCCGGCACACCTTCGCCCGTGAGCGCCGAGATCGCCGCGACGCCGTCCTTGCGCGCGGCCTCGGTCAGGACGGCGTGGCGCTCGGTCTCGGGCAGCAGATCCGTCTTGTTCCAGACCTCGAACACCGGCACCTCGCCCTTGACGCCGAGATCGGCGAGGATCGCCTCGACGTCCTTGGCCTGTTCTTCCGTCTCGTGATGACTGATGTCGCGCACGTGCAGGATCACGTCGGCGGCGAGCACCTCCTCGAGCGTCGCGCGAAAGGCCGCGACGAGCTGCGGCGGCAGGTCCGAGATGAAGCCCACCGTGTCCGACAGGATGACCTTGCGGCCCGACGGCAGGACCACCCCCCGCATCGTGGGGTCGAGCGTGGCGAAGAGCATGTCCGCGGCCACGACCGCGGCACCGGTCAGCCGGTTGAAGAGCGTCGATTTTCCCGCGTTCGTGTAGCCGACGAGCGCCACGATCGGGAACGGCACCTTCTCGCGCGCGGCGCGGTGCAGCTCCCGCGTCCTGACGACCTTGGACAGCTGCCGCCGGATGCGGGTGATCGCCTCGTCGATGGCGCGGCGGTCGGCCTCGATCTGGGTCTCGCCGGGGCCGCCGACGAAGCCCAGTCCGCCGCGCTGCCGCTCCAGGTGGGTCCAGGCCCGGACGAGGCGCGTGCGCTGGTAGCTGAGCGCGGCGAGCTCGACCTGCAGGACGCCCTCCCGCGTCCGGGCGCGGTCGGCGAAGATCTCCAGGATGAGGCCCGTCCGGTCGAGCAGCTTCACGCCCCACTTGCGCTCGAGGTTGCGCTGCTGCACCGGCGTCACCGGCCCGTCGACGAGGACGAGCCCGATCTCGGCCGCCTCGAACCGCGCCTTCAGCTCCTCGAGCTTGCCCTCGCCGAAGAGGAGGCCCGGCCGCGGCTTCCTGAGCCGGGCGACCTCCGCGCCCACCACCTCGAGATCGGGCAGCGCATGCGCGAGCGATACCGCCTCGTCCAGAGCGGCCTTCGCCTCGCGGCGCTTCGGGTCCGACTGGATCTCGGGATGCAGAACGAAGGCGCGCATCCGCTCGCCGTCGGATCCCGTCTCCAATTACTCGTCGCCCTCGTATAGATTGATAGGCTGGGACGGCATGATCGTCGAGATCGCGTGCTTGTAGACAAGCTGGGACTGGCCGTCCCGGCGCAGAAGCACGCAGAAGTTGTCGAACCAGGTGATGACGCCCTGAAGCTTCACCCCGTTGATGAGGAAAACCGTCACCGGAACCTTCGTCTTCCGGACGTGATTGAGAAATGCATCCTGCAGATTTTGTTTGTCCGAAGCCATCCGTCTTATCGCCTTTTTCTTGGCTCTGCGGTGATGCGCAGGCACAACGGGCCCAGTATTATCGGCCTGTTCGCAAGATTCCACCCCCAAATCAGTCCGTTACCTTTCTTTCTGTCGCCGTGGATCAACTGCGCCAGAGATCGGGGTTCAGCAGAGCGATGATGGCAAGGGTTTCAAGCCGTCCGATGACCATTGCCGCGGCGAAGATCATTTTCGCGGTATCGGGAAGCAGATCGAGCCTGACCGGCGCCTCGGCGGCGACATCCAGAAGCGGGCCGGTGGTCGAAAGCGACGCGATGGTGAGCAGCAGCGCGTCCTCGAAGTTCTGGCCTGTCAGTGCCAGAAGCCCCATCACCAGCGCGATCGACATCGCGAAGAGCATGAAGAAGATCCAGGAGACGTAGGCGCCCTGGCGGCGGAGCTGTCGGCCGACCACGCCGGAGCCGCCGACGGATGACGGATGGACCAGCTTGTCGACTTCCCGCCGCCCGTGCACGTAGAGCGCGTAGACGCGGAGGAGCTTGACGCCCCCCGCCGTCGTGCCGACGCCGCCGCCGAAGACCGCGAGCCCCATGAGGATGAGCCCGGGCGCCTCGAGGCCCGACCAGACGCGCGCGATCTCCCAGCTCCCGCTTTCGAAGCCGGTCGTGGTGAGAAAGGACGCCACGGTGAAGAGCCCGCCCCAGAAGGCGCGCAGACCGATGTCGATGTCGCGCTCGTCCTCGACCTCGAACGCCCCGGCCCAGTGACGCAGGAACAGCACCACGGACACCGCACAGATGATGGCGACCGCCATCCGGAGTTCCGGATCGCGCGGGAGCGACTGCCAGCCCTCGGGGCGCTCTTCGCGCGCATAGGTGAGCCGTGTGAGCGCGAAGACCAGAAAGAGCAGGACCAGCGCTTCGCCGCCGACGCCGGAAGCGGACCCGGTCACGCCGCCGACGGGCGAGATGCCGCTGGTGGAGAGCGTCGACATCGCATGGCAGAGCGCGACGAGCGGCGTGTCCCCGGCGAGGATGAGCGAGATCCAGAGGGCGCCGGTCAAGCCCGCGTAGATCGGCAGAAGCTGCATGGCGTGGCGCTTGAGACGGTCCGAGGTGTCGCCCGCCCGCGCCACCTGCTGCGTCATTGCTTCGGCCCCCCGCCCGATCTCGGAGGAGGATCGGACCTCGAAGCCGCCGAGATTGAGCGGCGCGAGGACGGCGACGGCCATCACCCAGACGAAGAACCCGCCCATCCAGCCGACCTGCGCCCGCCAGAGATGGACCGTCGGGGCGAGGCGGGCGGGCTCGAAGAGAGACGCGCCGGTCGTCGTGAGGCTCGAGACCATCTCGATGTAGCTGTTGAGAAAGCGAGTCGCGCCGACCGCCTCGTAGAACGGCACGGCGAGCATCGCGGGCAGGACGGTGAAGGTCGCGACCAGCGCGACGAGGTGGCCGCGTCCCGGCCTCTCGCTTCCCCGGTTCGATGTCGCGACGGCGACGAAGGCGAAGAGGACGAGAAAGAGCAGCGAGGCATAGAAGAAGCTGCGCGCGGTGGCATAGTCGGACACGACCGCCGCATGCATGGCGGGAAGCAGCATCGATGCGGCCCCGATCCCCATCAGGACGACGATCAATGGCAGATCGAGGAGCCACTTCCCCATCAGAAGAAGTCGATCGAGACCTGGAAGAGCCGCTCGACCTCGGGGACGTCCGCGGACATGGCGAAGAGCACGATGACGTCGCCTTCCTCGATCTTCGTGGAGCCGTCGGGCTTGATGATCTTGCCGGTGGACTTGCGGACGGCGCCGACCAGCACGCCCTCGGGAAAGTCGATGTCGCGGATCGTCTGGCCCGAGATCGGCGAGGTCGACAGGACCTGCGCCTCGATCACCTCGGCCTCGGCGTCTCCGATCGAGTAGACGCCGCGCACCCTGCCGTGGCGGACGTGGCGCAGGATCGACGACACCGTCGTCTGGCGGGGGTTTATGTAGGCGTCGATGTCGAGCGGGTCCATCAGCGGGATCAGCGTCGGATCGTTGATCAGGCAGATCGTCATGCCCGCGCCGACCTGCTTGGCGCGGACGGCGGCGAGGAGGTTCGTCTTGTCGTCGTCGGTCACCGCGAGCACCGCGTTCGCCCGTTCGACCCCCGCCTCGGTCAGAAGCTCGATGCTCAGCCCGTCGCCGTTCAGCACGATCGTCCGCTCGAGCGCATCGGCCGCGCGCTCGGCGATCGGGCGGTTCTTCTCGATGACCTTCGCGCGGACCCGTTCGGCCCGCGCCTCGAGCGCACGGGCCACGGCGAGACCGACGTTGCCGCCGCCGATGATCACCACACGCTCCTGGCGTTTGACTTCCTTGCCGAAGATCTCGACCGTCCGGTTCACGTCCTCGAGATGGGAGAAGATGTAGATCTGGTCGTGCGCGAACAGCTGGTCGCCCGAGTCCGGCGCGAAGAGCCGCCCCTTGCGGCGCACGCCCACGACGATGGCGCGAAGGGTGGAGAAGAGATCCGTCAGCTGCCGGAGCGGCGTGTTCAGCACCGGGCAGTCCTCGTCGAGCGAGATACCCAGAAGCTGCACCTGCCCGTCGAGAAAGCTCTGCGTGTCGAAGGCGGCGGGCGCCTGCAGACGGCGCAGGGCGGCCTCGGCGACCTCGCGCTCGGGGCTGATCACCACGTCGATCGGCATGTGATCGCGGCGGTAGAGGTCGGAATAGATCGCCGTCAGGTAGGACTGCGAGCGCAGCCTGGCGATCTTGCGGGGAACGCCGAAGACCGAATGCGCGACCTGGCAGGTCACCATGTTGACCTCGTCGGAATAAGTCGCCGCGATCACCATGTCGGCGTCCCGCGCCCCGGCCCGATCGAGGATGTCGGGATAGCTCGCATGGCCGGTCAGGCCCTGCACGTCGAGGGTATCGGTCGCCCGGCGGACGAGGTCGGGATTGTTGTCGACGACGGTGACGTCGTTCTTCTCTCCCGACAGATGCCGCGCGATCTGCCAGCCGACCTGGCCCGCGCCGCATATGATGACCTTCATCGCCCTAACCCTCGGATGCGCGCGGCCAAGCCTTGTCAGAACCGCCCGAGAGCGTCAATCACGCGTCCTCGTTGCTCAATGTCGCGATGCGCGAGCCCGACCGGCTCGTGGTGACGACGCCCAGCGACTTGAGCTTGCGGTGCAGCGCGGAGCGCTCCATGCCCACGAAGGTCGCGGTCCGGCTGATGTTGCCGCCGAACCGGTTGATCTGGGTCAGCAGGTATTCCCGCTCGAAGAGCTCGCGCGCCTCGCGCAGCGGCAGCGTGGCGAGGGCGCCGGAGAGCACGAGGCGCCCGTCCTCCTCCTCGCCCTTCGCCTCGAACTGCGGCAGTTCGTTCGCGCCGATCTCCCCCCTGTCGGGGCCCAGAATCAGAATCCGTTCGATCACGTTCTTCAGCTGGCGCACGTTGCCGGGCCAGGTCATCGTCTGGAGAAGCGCTTCGACCTCGCCGGAAAGCTCGCGCAGCGGCAGGCCCTGCTCCTTGTTGAAGACCCCGATGAAGTGCCGCGCGAGTTCGGGGATGTCCTCTCGCCGGTCCTCGAGCGAGGGCACGCGGATCGGGACGACGTTCAGGCGGTGGTAGAGTTCCTGCCGGAAGCGGCCGTCCCGCGCCTCGATCTCGAGGTCGCGGTTCGTGGACGAGATCACCCGGATGTCGACGCGCACCTTGTCGGCCCCGCCCGCGCGCAGGAACTGCTGTTCGGTCAGGACGCGCAGGATCTTCGACTGGGTGCCGAGCGGCATGTCCGCGACCTCGTCGAAGTAGATCACGCCGCCATGCGCCTGCTCGAGAAGGCCCGGCTCCACGCCGCGCGCCGAGGTCTCGCGGCCGAAGAGCACGTCTTCCATGCGGTCCGGCTCGATCGACGCGGAATTGACGGTGACGAACGGGCTTTCGGCGCGGTCCGAATTCGCGTGGACATAGCGCGCCGCGATCTCCTTGCCGCTGCCCGAGGGCCCCGTGAGCATGACCCGCCCGTTCGATCGCGTGACCTTGTCGAGCTGGGCCTTGAGCGCCCGGAACATGGCGCTGGACCCCACCATCTCGGCCATGGTCACGTCGCGCCGGCGGAGCGCGGTGTTCTCCCGCCGGAGTCGCGCCGTCTCCATCGCGCGGGAGATCACGACCATCAGCTGGTCGATGTTGAACGGCTTTTCGATGAAGTCGTAGGCGCCCTGCTTGATCGCGGCGACGGCGATCTCGATGTTGCCGTGGCCGGAGATGATGACCACGGGCACGTCGGGGTTGTCGCGCTTGACCATCTTCAGGATGTCGATCCCGTCCATCCGGCTGTCCTTGAGCCAGATGTCGAGGATGATGAGCGACGGCGGCTCCGCGTTGATCGCGGCCATGCAATCGTCTGAATTCCCTGCCGTGCGCGTATCGAACCCCTCGTCCTTGAGGATATCCGAGATCAGTTCGCGAATGTCGCGCTCGTCGTCCACGATCAGAATGTCGGTCATGCCATGTCTCCCTCGATCGCCGGTTCCGCCGTCTGCGGCCGGATGGTTGTCGTTGTCAGCGGCAGCGTGATTTCGGCCCGGGCGCCGGAATGATCCGTCGCGTCGAGCGGATCGGCGTCGGTGAGGAGCAGCGTGCCGCCATGCTCCTCGATGATCTTCTTGACGATCGGCAGGCCGAGGCCGGTGCCCTTGTCGCGCGTGGTCACGTACGGCTCGAAAAGCCGCTCGCGATCCTCCGGAAGGCCGATGCCGTTGTCGGAAATGGTGATGAACGCGGTGTCGTCGGCCACTTCCAGCCGAACCTCCACCGTCGGGACGTATCCCTCGGGGACACCCTTTTCACTCATCGTTTCAATGGCTTCTCCTGCGTTTTTCACAAGGTTCGTCAGGGCCTGACCGATCATCGTGGCATCGATGTCGGACAACACCTCCGTCTCCGGGAGGTCCGCGATCATCCGCGTGTCGGCCATCGCGCTTTCCTGGAGAACCACCACGTCCCGCACCAGCGGGACGAGGTCCTGCGGCTTGCGGTCGGGCTCGGGCATCCGGGCGAACCTGGAGAACTCGTCGACGATGCGGCGCAGATCGCCGGTCTGCCGCACGATGACCTCGGTGTATTGCCGCAGCGTCTCGGGATCCTCGACGGAGGCCGAGAACTTGCGCTGAATCCGCTCGGCCGAAAGCTGGATCGGAGTGAGCGGGTTCTTGATCTCGTGGGCGATGCGGCGGGCCACGTCGCCCCAGGCCGCCATCCGCTGCGCCGACACCAGGCTCGTGACGTCGTCGAAGGCGATCACGAAGCCTTCGAGGCGCCCCGACGCGTTCCGCCGTGTCGCGATCCGGACGAGGACGTTCTCGACCTTCCCGCCGCGCAGGAGGCGCATTTCCTCCTGCACCGCTTCGGACCGGCTGTCGGTCAGGCGCTTGAGGAGCGGTTCGAATTCGGGGAGCGCCACGGCAAGCGGGATCTCGCGCCCCGCGATGTCGTCTTCCCGCAGCATCCGTTCCGCGGCGCGGTTCGCGAAGGTGATCCGGCCCTGGTCGTCGAGCCCGATCACGCCCGAGGTCACCGACGAGAGCACCGAATCGAACAGCCGCCGCCGGCGTTCGATCTGGCGGTTGGTGTCGAGCAACGCCTCGCGCTGGCCCTTGAGCTGGCGGGTCATCTGGTTGAAGAGCCGCCCCAGCATGGCGATCTCGTCGTCGCCCTCCTCCTCGACCACCTGCACGTCGAGATCCCCCGCGCCGACGCGCTGCGCCGCTCCGGCAAGTCGGCCCACCGGACGCGACAGCCGCTCCGCGAACCACAGGCCCAGCCAGATCGAGGCGAGGATCAGGATCACCGCGAAGCCGATGTAGAGAAGCCCGAATTCGAAGACGAGCCGCCCGCGTTCGCTTTCGAGCTGGATGTAGAGCCGCGCGGTCTCCTCCGCGTCGTCGAGAAGCCCCAGGATCCGGCCGTCCACGGTGCGGCTGACGTAGAGAAGCCGGTCGGAAAAGCCGTCGAGCGACACGAGCGCGCGGAATTCGTCGACCGGGATGTCCTCGATGACGACGGCCTCGCCGGCTTTGGCGCGGGCGATCTCCTCGGCCGATGGCGCTTCGTAGTCGAAGAGGTATGACCGTTCGCCGCGCGCGCGGATCTCGGCACCGCTGTCGATCACGTAGGCCTCGCGCAGGCCGCGCTGGACGATGCTCTGGCCCTGCGTCAGGAGCTGGCGAAGTTCGCCGTCGGACAGGAAGAATTCGGCGCGGCGGGCCGCGTCGAGATAGTCCGCGAGCGCGTCCGCGTCCTCGATGAGTGCCGAGCGCTCGTCCTCGCGATAGGCCTCGGCGGCGGAAAGCGAGGCGCCGACGACCTGCCGGACCCGGTCCGAGAACCAGCCCTCGAGGCCGATGTTGACGGTGAGGCCGGCGAAGACGGCCACGGTCACCGTCGGGATCAGCGCGATCAGCGCGAAGAGGCCGGTCAGGCGGAGGTGAAGGCGCGACCCGGCCGACCGCGCCCGCCGGGCCGCGACCATGCGCGCGATCGTCCCCAGCACGAGCGTCGCGACGACGAGGACGTAGACCAGATCGGCCAGCAGGACGAGCCGCAGAGACAGCGCGGATGCGCCCCGGTCGAGCGGTCCGAGCACGAGAAAGGTCGCGAGAGCGAGAACCGGCCCGAGGACCACGAGGCCGAGCGTCGCGGCATTCTGGACACGGCGAAGACGCCGAAGCCGCTGGAGCCTGTCCCAAGTTGCCCGTCGTGCTGCGCCCGCCAAGGGACTGCCCCCGAGTGATGTGCCGCGTTTCGCGGCGACCGCCTGTATCCGGTGGCACGCGCCGACTCGTGCAGCGCTTCGGCCACTCTTCTGTGGCGTTTTTACATCAACTTGCGGCGCCGTGTCACGCGAATATCAAGATCGGTGATCTTCTTGCGCAAAGTATTGCGGTTGATGCCGAGCAGATCGGCACATTTGGCCTGATTTCCGCCTGTCGCATCGAGCGCGATCTCGATCAGCGGCGTCTCCACTTCGCGCAGGATGCGCTGGTAGAGGCCCGGCGGCGGCAACACTCCGCCGTGCAGGTCGAAGTACCGGCGCAGGTGCTTGGCGACGGAGGCGGAGAGCTTCTCGCCGTCGCCGCCGCCGACGAGCGGCTCGACCGCGGGCTGGTTGCCGAGCACGAGTTCCGCCTCGGCGCGCGAGATCGTCTCGTCCGACCCCGTCACCACGAGACGCCGGATCGTGTTCTCGAGCTGGCGCACGTTTCCCGGCCAGGAATAGGCCCTGACGAGATCGAACGCCGCCGGTTCGAAGCGTCGCAGCGGCATCCCGTCCCTCTCGGCGCGCCCGAGGAAATGCTCGGCGAGAAGCGGAATGTCGTCCACCCGCTCCCTCAGCGACGGCACGCTGATGGTGACGCCGCCCAGACGGAAGAACAGATCCTGCCGAAACGTGCCGCTTTCCATCCGGTGCGACAGGTCCGCCTGGCTCGTCGCCATCACGCGCGGCGCGTTGTCGGTGAAGCTGTCGAGCATCCGGACGATCCGCGCCTGCGCCTCCTCGTCGAGGTCGCCCACCTCGTCGAAGAGGATCGAGCCGTTGCGCGCCCGGCTCAGGATCGCCGCGGGCCCGTCCATGCTGGCAAGCTCGGCCGCCCCCGCGACCACGAAGGGCAAGGTCCGCCGGTCGGAGAAGTCGTGGATCGCCCGGGCGATCAGAGACTTCCCGGTCCCCGATTCGCCGTTGATCAGAACCGGAAGCTCGGTGTTCATCACCCGCGCCACCAGCCGGTAGAGCGCCTGCATCGCCGGTGTCCGTCCGACGAGCGGAAGATCGTCGGATTCCCTTTCCTCCTTCGGACGCGGCGCCGGGGCACGGCGCTTGACCTCGAGCGCGCGGGCGGCGCGTTTCATCAGGTCCGGCAGGTCGAAGGGCTTGGGCAGGTAGTCGAAGGCGTCCGCCTCGGCCGCCTGGATCGCCGTCATGATCGTGTTCTGCGCCGAGATCACGATGACCGGCAGGCCGGGACGCTCCTCGGCGATCTTCGGCAGCTGGTCGAGCCCGTTGCCGTCCGGCATGATCACGTCGGAGATCACGAGGTCGCCCTTGCCCTCCTCCACCCAGCGCATCAGCGTGACGAGCGAGGACGTCGCGTGCACCTTGCAGCCCGCCCGCGTCAGCGCCTGCGTCAGAACCGTGCGGATCGTGCGGTCGTCATCGGCGACCAGAACCGTGCCGTCCATTCATTCACCTCCGAGGTCTTTGGGGGCGACGGGAAGCGAGATGCGGAACACCGTGCGCCCCGGCACGCTGTCCACCGAAATCCAGCCGTCGTGCTCGGAGACGATCTTGGAGACCAGCGCGAGGCCGAGCCCGGTGCCGTTCTCCCGTCCCGAGACGAAGGGTTCGAAGATGTCCTGGGCGATGTCGGGCGGAATGCCCGGCCCGTCGTCGGCGATCTCGATCTGGAGCGGCAGGCTGGCGCCGCTCCCGTCCTTGCGCCGGAGCCTCAGCGACATCTCGTAGAAGGTGCGGATGCGGATCGTCCCGCCGGCCTTCCCCGCCGATTCGGCCGCGTTCTTGAGAAGGTTCTGGAACACCTGCAACATCTGGTCGCCGTCGACCCAGGTGGACGGCAGCGAGGGATCGTATTCCTCGACGAACTTCATGTTCGCGGCGAAACCGACCTTGGCGGACTTCCGGGCGCGGTCGAGCAGGTCGTGGACGTTCACGGCCTTGCGTTCGGGCGGGCTGAGATTGCCGAACTGCTCGACCTGTTCGAGAAGCTTCACGATCCGGCGCGTCTCGCCCACGATCAGGTCGGTGAGATCGCGGTCCTCGCCGTCGAGGTTCATCGAGAGAAGCTGCGCCGCCCCGGTGATCCCGGCGAGCGGGTTCTTGATCTCGTGGGCGAGCATCTCTGCCATGCCGATCGCGGATTTCGCTGCCGAGGTGACCGAGTGCGCGCGGCCCAGCCGATCGGCGACGGAGCGGCTCTCCATCAGCAGCAGGACGAAGCCCGGCATGCCGATCATCGGCGCGATCTGGATGTTGCACTGGACGGGGGGCTTGTCGCCGGAACTGACGTCCACGTTGTTGATGAACAGAAGCGCCTGGTCGGCGCGGACCCGGCGGAACGAGTCCTCGAGCGGCGCGTCGATGGCGAGCTTGTCGAAGACCGGCGCCCCCTTCAGCGAGCGCGCGGAGGCGTTGAGAAAGGCCTCGGCCGCCGGATTGACCTCGGCGATGACATCGCCGGGGTCGAGAAGAAAGCCCGGCACCGGCAGCGAGGCCCAGAGGGTGTCGCCGAAGCCGGTCATGCGGCCTCCGCCATCGGAGCGAGCGCGTCGGGCAGGCGCGCGAGCACCTCGCGCGGCCCGCCGGTCAGAACCGCCTTGCGCAGCGGGGCCGGCGTTCCCGCGGTGTCCATGTACCAGCCGAGGTGCTTGCGGATCACCTTCGCGCCAAGCCCGCACCCGTAGAACGAGAGCGACGCCTCGTAGTGATCGGCCACCATCTCGGCGAAGGCCGCGCCCGTTGGGACCGCGGGCGTGCGGCGGCCGTCCAGCCGCGCCGCCACCTCGGCGAGGAGCCACGGCCGCCCCTGCGCGCCGCGCCCGATCATCACCCCGTCGGCACCCGACGCCGTCAGCGCCGCGCGCGCCGTCTCCGGAGACACGATGTCGCCGTTCGCCAGCACCGGAATCGACACGGCCTCCTTCACCGCCCGGATCGCGGCCCAGTCCGCGCGCCCCTTGTAGAACTGGCAGCGGGTGCGCCCGTGGATCGTGATCATCGCGATCCCGGCCGCCTCGGCCCGCCGCGCGAGCTGTGGCGCGTTAATCAGGGCGTCGTCCCACCCCAGCCGGGTCTTCAGCGTCACCGGAACGGCGACCGCGGCCACGACCGCCTCGATCAGGGACAGCGCGTGGTCGAGGTCCCTGAGGAGCGCCGAGCCCGAATAGCCGCTCACCACCTTCTTCGCAGGGCAGCCCATGTTGATGTCGATGATGCGCGCACCCTGCGCCTCGACCATCCGCGCCGCCTCGGCCATCCACCGCGCCTCGCGCCCGGCGAGCTGCACCGCCGTGTTCCCGGACCCAAGATCCAGCTCGGCCCGCTCGCGCACGCCGGGCTTGGCCTGCACCATCTCCTGACTCGCCACCATCTCGCTCACGACGAGGCCCGCGCCGAAGCGCGACACGACCCGGCGGAACGGAAGATCGGTGATCCCCGCCATGGGGGCGAGGACCACGGTCCCCGCCAAAGAGACGTCTGCCACTTCGATGGCCAAATGCTCAATCCTTGTGCAGCACGCTTGAGCTATATCGCAATTGAGGAAATGGCAAACGCCCCGCGCCACGCCCCGGACGCTCTTGCAGGAGTTGCACGGAATTTAGGCAATGACGCCCCGCTTCAGGGACGCATTGTCACGATGCGGCGCAAACCATAGACAGAACCGGAAAAGGGAATGGAACGCATGACCACCGGAGCCGTCATCGTTGCCGCCGGACGAGGGCTTCGCGCTGGAGGCGGCCAGCCGAAGCAATGGCGCACCGTGGCGGGCCGCGCCGTCGCGGCCTGGACGCTCGATGCGTTTCGGACGTCCCCTCTGATCGGGCCGATCGCGCTGGTGCTTCACCCCGACGACATGGACCTGGCGCCGGGTTACAGGGGCCATCCCGACGTCGTGGTGGCGGAAGGCGGCGCGACGCGCGACGGAAGCGTGCGCGCGGGCCTCGAGGCGCTGGCGGGGGCTCCGCCCGACTTCGTTCTGATCCACGACGTGGCCCGGCCGCTCGTGAGCCACGACCTGATCGCGCGAATCGTCGACGCCGTCGCGGCGACAGGCGCCGCCGCCCCCGCGCTTGCCGTGACCGATGCGCTCTGGCGCGGCGCGGGCGGGCTGGTCGCAGGCACCATCGACAGAACCGGCCTCTGGCGGGCCCAGACGCCGCAGGGCTTCCGTTTCGACGCGATCCTCGCGGCGCACCGGGCGCACAAGGGTGGCGCGGCGGACGACGTCGAGGTCGCGCGCGCGGCGGGGATGGACGTCGCCATCGTTCCGGGGGATGAACGGAACCTGAAGATCACCGGTCCCGAGGACTTCGCGCGGGCCGAACGCTACCTGAGGGAGAAGATGGACATTCGCACCGGCAACGGCTTCGACGTGCACGCCTTCGGCCCGGGCGAGGGCGTGATCCTGTGCGGCGTCGAGGTTCCGCACGATCGCGGGCTGGCCGGCCATTCCGACGCCGACGTGGGCATGCACGCGCTCACCGACGCGATCTACGGCGCGCTGGCCGAAGGCGATATCGGGCGGCACTTCCCGCCCTCCGACCCGCAGTGGAAAGGCGCCGACAGCGCGGTGTTCCTCCGTCATGCGGCGCACCTCGCCGCCGCGCGCGGATACCGCGTCGCGAACGGCGACGTGACGCTGGTCTGCGAGCGCCCGAAGATCGGCCCCCACGCCGCCCGGATGCAGACCCGGCTCGAAGAGATCATGGCGCTCGAGCCGGGGCGGATCAGCGTCAAGGCGACGACCTCGGAACGGCTCGGCTTCACCGGCCGCGAGGAGGGCATCGCCGCGATCGCCACGGTCACGCTGGTGGGCGCATGATCCGCGTCATCGCGACCTTCGGATATGTGGGATATCTGAAACCCGCGCCTGGAACATGGGGCACCGCTGCGGCGCTCCCTGTTGGATATCTGCTGCACGCGCTCGGCGGGTTTCCGGCGCTGGCCGTTGCCACGGCGCTGGCCTTCGTCGCCGGGACGTGGGCCACGGAGCGGCTGACGCGGGATGCCCAAAACAAGGATCCCTCCGAGATCGTCATCGACGAGGTCGTGGGCATGTGGATCGCGCTCTGGCCGCTGTCCGCGGGCCTCTGGCTCGGCGGGGCCGACCCCTGGGTGTTTCCATGGCCGGGCTGGGTCGGCGGCTTCGTCCTGTTCCGGCTCTTCGACATCTGGAAGCCCGGCCCCGTCGGATGGGCCGACCGGCAGCCGGGCGCGATGGGCGTGATGCTCGACGACGTGATCGCGGGCCTTGCCGCGGCCGTGATCGTGACGGTCGCAGCGGGCGTCGCGCACGGGGTGATGGGCGTATGACGCCGGCGGAGGATCTGCTCGCCCGGGCGCGCGCGGCGGGGGCAATGATCGCCACGGCGGAAAGCTGCACCGGCGGGCTGATCGCCGGCGCGATCACCGAGGTGCCGGGGTCGTCGGACATCTTCGACCGCGGCTTCGTGACCTATTCGAACGCGGCCAAGGCCGAGATGCTGGGCGTGTCGCAAGCGACGCTCGCCGCGCACGGCGCGGTGTCGGAGGAGGTCGCGGCCGAAATGGCCACGGGCGCACTCGCACGCTCGGAGGCGACGCTCGCGGTCTCGGTCACCGGCATCGCCGGCCCCGGCGGGTCGGAGCGCAAACCGGAGGGGCGGGTGTGCTTCGGCCTTGCCGCCGAGGGCCGCCCGGCGCGGGCGGAGACCGTCGAGTTCGGGCCGCTCGGACGCGCGGAGGTCCGGGCGCGGTCCGTCGCACAGGCGCTGAAACTCCTGCGCGACGCGCTCGGCTGAGGGCCGGGCGGATTTTCCTTCAAAGCAAACTTGCAGACCTCTTCGAGGCGGGTGCGCCGCGCTCAGCCGTAGAGCGCGTCCGCCCGTTTCTCGAAGGCCCGCACGATCCGCTGCATCGCGTCGAAGAAGAACAGGCCGGCCGCCTTCTGCATGATCATGTTCCGGAACTCGAAATCGACCTCGAAATGCACCTCGCACCCGCCCTCGACATCCTCGAACTCCCAGCGCGACCGCATGTGACGGAAGGGTCCCTCGATGTATTCCGTGTCGATCCGTTTGCGCTCCGGCCAGAGCGTCACCTTGCTGCCGAACCGCTCGCGGAACACCTTGAACGACACCACGAGGTCGGCGAGCATCACTTCGTGATCGCCCTTGTCCTCGCGCGAGCGGATGCGCGCGGCCGCCGTCCAGGGCAGAAACTCGGGATAATTCGCGACATCGGCCACCAGACCGTACATCTGGTCGGCCGTGTAGGGCAGCGTGCGGGTTTCCGAATGGCTGGGCATGCGCGCGTCGTCTTGCTATCAGGTGGCGTTCCATGTCTGCGACCGGGGCGGCAAAATCAAGAGGGAGCGGCGGTTTGACCCGAACCTACGCGATCGACGAGATGATCTCGGCCAAGACTATCGCCGCCCGGATCGAGGAGCTGTCGCGCGAAATCCGGACGTCCTTCGCGGGCACCGACAAGCTCATCGTGGTGGGCCTCCTGCGCGGCTCCTTCGTCTTCATCGCCGACCTCGTGCGCGAGATCGACCTCAACGTCGAGGTCGATTTCCTCGAGGCGTCGAGCTACGGCGACAGCATGGAAAGCTCCCGCGAGGTCCGCATCCTGAAGGACCTGCGCGGCGAGATCGGCGGGCGCGATGTGCTCGTCGTAGAGGATATCGTGGATACCGGCTTCACGCTCTCCCATGTCGTCCACCTGCTGCACTCGCGGGAGCCCCGGCGACTCGAGACCATCGCACTTCTCGACAAGCCCTCGCGGCGGGAGGTGGACATCCGCGCGACCTGGACCGGCTTCGAGATCCCCGACGAATTCGTGGTGGGCTACGGCATCGACTACGCCCAGCGGAACCGCAACCTGCCGTTCATCGGCAAGGTCCGCTTCACCTGAGATCCGGGGAAAGCCTGCCAGCCTCGGCGGCAAGTCCGTCGACAATGGCCGCGCGCACCGATCGCAGCCGCGGCGAGGCCGCGAGGTCGACATGGCTCGCCACCCAGATCGCGACACCGAGGTCCCGCGGCCCGTCGCCCGACCGCTCGAGGATCTCGGACGCGTCGCCCAGGACGCACGGCAGGATCACCCGGCCGAGACCCGCCTCCGCGAACGCGGTCAGGGTCGGGAAGCTGTCGGAACTCGCGACGATGTCGGCGGGATCGACGGTCTCGGTCATCCACGTCCCCGCAACCGATCCCGCGAGGCGGCCCTTGAGGCCCAGCCACCGCGTCACGCCCCGACGCCCGTAGACCGCGAAGCCCAGGGTGCCGCCGCGTTCGCCCGCAAGATCGTCGGGCAGATGCGCCGTCGGACGGACGGTGATGTCGGCGTGCATCCGCGCGAAGTCGAGATGGCCGTTCGAGGTCAAAAGCTCGACGCCCGGCCCGCGGTCGCAGAGCCGCGCGAGGATGCCGGGCAGCACCGTGGAACAAAACGTGTCGGTCGAGGTCACGCGGACCCGGCCCGAGACCGGCGCCGCGCCACCGCGCATCAGCCGGTCGACCGCGGCCACCGCCGTCTCCACCTCGCGCGCCGCCTCGATCACCTTGATCCGGTCGGGCGGGATGGCGTAGCCGCGCGCGCCCTTCTCGAACAGGCTCACGCCGTGCCGCTCCTCGAAGGCGCCCACGCGCCGCAGGACGGTGGCGTGGTTCACACCGAGCGACCGCGCCGCCGCCGAGACGGACCCGCCCTCGGCCACGGCCAAGACGTATCGCAGATCGTCCCAGTTCTCGCTGTGCATGAATCGTCAAGTGTCCTGCGGATTTCGGCACTTTTCTTACGGCCGTGGCCCGGTACACTGTTCAATATCCAGCGGAAACACAACATTGGAGTTATTGATGCGATTCACCCGCCCGATCCTTTCCGGACTTGCCGGCGCCGCCATTCTCGCCACCGCCGCGACGGCGCAGGACGTCAACCCGGCCGTGGCGGCCCGCAAGGCCCACATGACGCTCTACGCGCACAATCTCGGCCTTCTGGGCGGCATGGCGCGCGGCAACATCGAGTACGATGCCGAGACGGCCACCGCGGCCGCCGCCAGTCTCGCGGCGCTCAGCAAGCTCGACCAGTCGCGCTACTGGCCCGAAGGGACCGACAGCGACACGCTGATGGAGACCCGTGCCCTGCCCGACATCTGGGAAGACCTCCCGAAGGTGGTAGAGATCTCCGGCACCCTCGTCTCCGCCTCCGACGTGCTTGCGGCGGAGGCCGGCAACGGGCTCGAGGCGCTCCGGGCCTCGCTCGGCCCGGTCGGCCAGGCCTGCGGCGCCTGCCACGAGGACTTCCGGGTCTCGGACGACTGATCCGGCCGCGCCGCGATGCGCCGGATCATCCTCGTCGCCGCCGCGCTGATTCTCATCGGCACGGCGGCGTTCTGGGGCGCGACGCGCCCAGAGGTCGTGATCGCGGCCGAGCTTGCCGGGATCGAGCCCGACCTCGCCCGGGGCGAAGAGGTCTTCTGGGCCACGGGGTGCGCCTCCTGTCACGCGGGCGAGGAGGCCGAGGGCGACGACAAGCTCGTCCTCTCGGGAGGTCACCGCCTCGAGACGCCCTTCGGCGCCTTCGTCGCCCCGAACATCTCCCAGGATCCGGTGCACGGGATCGGCGACTGGACGACCGCCGAGATCGTGACCGCCGTCATGAAGGGCACCTCTCCGGATGGCGGGCACTACTATCCGGCCTTCCCCTATGCGGCCTACGGGAAAGCCGAGGTCTCCGACATCGTCTCGCTCGCGGCGTTTCTCCAGACGCTGCCCGCCGATGCCACGCCGAGCGCGCCGCACGAACTGGCGCTGCCCTACTCGATCCGGACCGGGCTCGGCGCCTGGAAACGGGCCTTCGTCACCGACGACTGGGCGATGCCGGCGGACACCGCCGAAATCGAGCGCGGACGCTATCTCTCCGAGGCGCTGGCGCATTGCGGCGAATGCCATACGCCGCGCAACGCGGCGGGCGGGCTCGACACCACGCGATGGTTCGCGGGTGCGCCGAACCCTTCGGGCCGGGGGAACATCCCCAACATCACGCCCGCGGAGCTCGACTGGACCGAGGCCGATATCGCGGCCTATCTCGAGAGCGGCTTCACCCCGGAGTTCGACACCGCAGGCGGAAGCATGCGGGCCGTGATCGAAGGCACCTCCAAGCTGTCGGACGCGGATCGCTCGGCGATCGCGGCCTACGTGAAGTCCGTCCCGCCCGCAGAGTGACCGCGCACGGGCATCCCGCCTCCATCTGTCCGCAAATATCCCGGGGGTGAATTGGCCGCAGGCCAAGAGGGGGCAGCGCCCCCTACCCCTGCCCGAGCTTCCGCAGCCGCGCCGCGCGGAGCCGCGCGAAGTCGTCGCCGGCGTGATAGCTCGACCGGGTGAGCGGCGTCGCCGACACCATCAGGAAGCCCTTGCCGTAGGCCGCCTTCTCGTAGCTCGCGAACTCCTCCGGCGTCACGAACCGCGCGACCTCGTGATGCTTGGGCGTCGGCTGGAGATACTGGCCGACGGTCAGGAAATCGACGTCGGCCGAGCGCATGTCGTCCATCACCTGAAGGACCGCCGGGCGGTCCTCGCCGAGACCCACCATGATCCCCGACTTCGTGAACATCGCCGGGTCCAGCTCCTTCACCTTCTGCAGGAGCCTCAGCGAATGGAAATACCGCGCGCCCGGACGGACCCCGGGATAGAGCCCCGGCACCGTCTCGAGGTTGTGGTTGAAGACGTCCGGCCGCGCCTCGACCACCGCCTCCAGCGCCGAGGGCGGGCACCTCAGGAAGTCCGGCGTCAGGATCTCGATCGTCGTGGCGGGCGCCCGATGCCGCACCGCGCGGATCGTCTGGGCGAAATGCTCCGCCCCGCCGTCTTCGAGGTCGTCGCGGTCCACCGAGGTGATGACGACGTGCTTGAGACCGAGCTTCTCCACCGCGTGCGCGACCCGTCCGGGCTCGAAGGCGTCGAGCGTGTCCGGGCGGCCGGTGGCCACGTTGCAGAACGTGCAGCCGCGGGTGCAGATCTCGCCCATGATCATCATCGTGGCGTGGCCCTGCGACCAGCACTCTCCCACGTTCGGGCACCCGGCTTCCTCGCAGACCGTCACGAGCTTGTTCTCTCGCATGATGTCGCGGGTCTTCCTGTAGCCCTCCGAAGTCGGCGCCTTGACGCGGATCCAGTCGGGCTTCTTCGGCTGGGCGGAGTCGGGGCGATGCGCCTTCTCGGGATGGCGGCTTGCGGGGATCGTCAGGTCGCGGGGGCTCATGAGGTGCTCCGTCTGTTCGGTCCAGACCTAATCCCGCGGGACGGTCTTGTCCAATGCGCGGAGCGTCGCGGATGGCGGATCTGAGGGAAACGCATGGGCGCCTGCCCGGCGCGACGGGCGGATCATCCGATCAGCGGCGACCAGCCCGCTTCCCTCGCGTCGTAGTGGCGGCAGAGGCGCTGCAGCGCGATGCGCAGGACGATCTTCCCCGACCGTGCCGACCATCCCATACGCCGCTCGGTCGCCTCGAGGCCTTCCAGAAAGCAGCAGCAGCGCAGGACGATGTCGCCGAGGCCGGGCCCGAGATCGCCGAGTGCGGCGAGAACACGCTCCCGCGCCGCCTTCGGACCCCGGCCGAGGCCGCCGTCGCCCGCGACGGCGGCCCGGTCGCCGACGGTCAGGAACCGGTCCCAGTTCTGCGCGACGCGCGGCCCCATCTGCGCCAGCTCGAAATCCTCGCGCAGCCGCTCTCCGGCGGCCACCATCCTGTGGGACAGGAACGGCTGACCGTCCTTGTCGCGGCGCCGCGCCAGCGCCGTCAGCGGGCTTTCGGCCGCGTTGTAGCGCACGCGTCCGCCGCCCCGTCCGTCATGGTCCTCCTCGTCGCGCGCGACGAGATCGCGGTGCTGCGCGCCGAAGGCGTCGTCGCGGGCGCCGTCGGAGACGAGCCGTTTCAGCGCCGCCCGACCGGCCGAGGTGATCCTGTAGCGCGAGATCCGGCCCGGCGCGGCGCAGGAGATCCAGTCCTTGAGCGCCATCGCCTCGGCCACGTGCCGGTCGAGCGCGGCCGTCCGCACGCTCTCCCCCTCGGCCTGCTCGCGCACCACCACCGCCTTCTCCATCTCCTTCGCCACGGCGAGGCAGGCGCCGGGCTCGGAGAGGCGGCGGAGGATCCGTTTCGCCTCGCGATCGATCTCGTCGTCGGAAGGGGTCGGGGGGGTGTCGCGGAGTATAGCGTTCATCTGTGTCCTGGTCCCGTCATGTCGGGCGCCAGCCCGAGAGAAGTGATGTGCGCCGAGTCGATCCAGTGCGAGGTCGACGAGCAGGTCGTCGCGGCGCGCTTCGAGCTTCCGGACCTGCCTGAGAACCGTCGAGGCGTGCAGCCCCGTCATGCGCGAGAGGCGGCGAAGGGAGGCGCCGCCCTCGGTGTGCCGCAGGTAGTTGAGAACCGCGACCGGGATCCAGACCGGAACCAAACAGCGCTGATGATGATCGGCGATCGCGGCCATGCTCCCGACCTCCCGAGGTTTGCAGGGACGAAGCAGACAATTCTACCTAGAGTTGTGTTCGTTACCAGAATCTTAACCATCTCCCGGCTCGGTGAATATCCTTACGAAAAGCTAAACAAACGTCAGCGCACCGTTCGCCGGTACCGGCTCGGAGCAACACCTTCCGGCGTCGGCGCAAGGTGTCCCGATCAATTGAATCGGAGGCACACATGACATGCATGGCAGAAAACCCGCGGCATATCCGGCGTCCCCGGCTCCTCGTCCGGGCTGCCCGGTTCGGCCTTGCCGGATACGTCCGGGACCGCGACCTGCGACGCCTCTTCGGCTCGGCGCCGCCGCCGAGCCCCGGACAGGCGCTGCAACCCCTGATAGAGCGCGAAGCGATCATGGAAAGCGAACGGCGGACCGGCGTGGCGCGCTACAGCATCGCGCTCCATGTCCAGATCCTCACCGCCCTCATGGCCGAGAGCCGTCTCGGCGCGGACCCGTTCAGCTGAAGGCGTCCGGCTCCTCGGCCTTGCGCCGGGCGACGAAGTCGTCGAGCGCCTCGGCCACGCCGGGGTCGATCGCCGGCGCGGTGTAGTCGGAAAGGAGCTTCTGGACACGGTCGCCGGCACGGGCCACGGTGTCGCGCTCGCCTTCCTCGTACCAGGTCTCGAACGGCTTGTAGTCGAACACCTGCGTCCGCCAGAAGGCCGCCTTGAAATTCGCCTGGGTGTGCGCGCATCCAAGATAGTGCCCGCCCGGGCCAACCTCGCGGATCGCGTCCATCGCCTGGCCGTTCTCGCTCACGTCGATGCCCTGCGCGAGGTGGTGCAGCACGCCAAGCTGATCGGCATCCATGACGAACTTCTCGGGGCTCGCCACGAGCCCGCCCTCCAGCCAGCCGCAGGCGTGCAGCATGAAGTTCACTCCCGACAGAAGCGCGGTGTTGAGCGAGTTCGCGGTCTCGTAGGCCGCCTGGGCGTCCGCCAGCTTCGACCCGCAGAACGACCCGCCAGAGCGGTACGGCAGCCCGAGCCTGCGGGCGAGCTGCCCCGCGCCGTAGGTGATGAGCGCGGCCTCGGGCGTTCCGAAGGTCGGCGCGCCCGAGTTCATGTCGATCGAGGTCACGAAGGCGCCGAAGATCACCGGCGCGCCGGGGCGGATGAGCTGGCTGTAGGCCACGCCGGCCATCACCTCGGCCAGCACCTGCGTCAGCGTCCCGGCGACCGTCACCGGCGCCATTGCGCCGCCAACGATGAAGGGCGAGATGATCGCGGCCTGGCCCGCGCGAGCATAGACCTCGAGCGCGCCCATCATCACGGAATCGAACGTCAGCGGCGAGTTGATGTTGATGAGCGAGGTCATCACGGTGTTCTGGTCGACGAAGTCGCGCCCGAACAGGATCTCGCTCATCGCAATGCTGTCGGCGGCCCGCGAGGGTTCCGTCACCGACCCCATGTAGGGCTTGTCGCTGAGCGTCATATGGGCGAGCAGCATGTCGAGGTGGCGCTTGTTGACCGCCACGTCGGTCGGCTCGCAGACCGTGCCGCCCGAATGGTGCACCCATTTCGACATGTAGCCGAGCTTCACGAACTGCTTGAAGTCCTCCATCGTCGCATAGCGGCGTCCTTCGGACGCGGTACGCACGAACGGCGGGCCGTAGACCGGGGCGAAAACGAGGTTCCGGCCGCCGATATCGACGTTGCGATCCGGGTTGCGGGCGTGCTGGGTGAACATGGAAGGCGCCGTCGCGCAGAGCTTGCGGGCAAGACCCCTGGGCAGCCGCACCCGTTCGCCCTGAACGTCCGCCCCGGCCTCCTTCCAGCGCTTCAGCGCCTCGGGATTGTCGACGAAGCTGACGCCGATCTCCTCCAGCACGGTCTCGGCGTTCGCCTCGATCACCTCGAGCGCCTCGGCGTTCAGGATCTCGAAATCCGGGATGTTGCGTTCGATGAACCGCGCGGCCTCGATCCGGACCGCCGTCCGCTCGGCCCGGCGCGCCGCGCCGCCTCCGCCCCGTGTGCGCCTGCGTGCCTCGGCCTCAGCCATGCGTCGTCCTCCGAAGAAGGGCTCCTCGCCCGTTTGCCACCTGATAGCGGCTCGACCGGCGCCCCCGTATCGGATTTCCGCCCTTTCCCGCAGAAAAGCGACATCCGCCACACCGAAGCGCGGCGGAGACCGCCTGTCGCCCGGTCCCGCCGCAGCCGGGGTCGCGTGCGGAGCACGGCGCGCGGTGCGCTGTTCCCGGACGCGGGGGCGCTTGCGCGGGGCCGGGCGAGCGTCTAATCCCCGTCCATGACCAGCGCCGCGCACGACCGCCTTCTCATCATCGACTTCGGCTCCCAGGTGACGCAGCTCATCGCGCGCCGCCTGCGCGAATTGCACGTCTATTGCGAAATCCACCCCTATCAGAACGTCACCGAGGGCTTCCTGACGGACTTCGCGCCGAAAGCCGTGATCCTGTCGGGCGGCCCGGCGAGCGTGATCGACGAGGGCTCGCCGCGCCCGCCCGCATCGGTGTTCGACCTAGGCGTTCCGATCCTCGGCATCTGCTACGGCCAGCAGGTGATGATGCAGGAACTCGGCGGCCGGGTCGAACGCGGCCACGGCACCGCGGAGTTCGGCCGCGCCTACGTCACGCCCACCCGGCGAAAGCTCGACCTGCTCGACGGCTGGTTCCTGACCGACCGCGAACAGGTCTGGATGAGCCACGGCGACCACGTCGCTGAACTCGCGCCCGGATTTCAGGTCTACGCCACCTCGCCCGGCGCCCCCTTCGCGGTCACCGGCGACCCGAACCGGCACTTCTACGCCGTCCAGTTCCACCCCGAGGTCCACCACACGCCGAACGGCGCGCGACTTTACGAGAACTTCGTCCACACCGCGGGCTTCACCGGAGACTGGACGATGGGCGCCTACAAGGACGAGGCGATCCGCCAGATCCGCGAACAGGTGGGTGACGGCAAGGTGATATGCGGCCTCTCCGGCGGCGTCGATTCCTCGGTGGCCGCCGTCCTGATCCACGAGGCGATCGGCGACCAGCTCACCTGCGTCTTCGTCGATCACGGGCTTCTGCGTCTGAACGAGGCCGAGGAAGTGGTCACGATGTTCCGCGACCACTACAACATCCCGCTGGTCCATGCCGACGAAAGCGAGCTGTTTCTCAATGCCCTGGACGGCGTCTCCGACCCCGAGATCAAGCGCAAGACCATCGGCGGGCTTTTCATCGACGTGTTCCAGAAGCACGCCTCGGACGTGGGCGGGGCGAAATTCCTGGCGCAAGGCACGCTCTACCCCGACGTGATCGAAAGCGTGTCGTTCTCGGGCGGTCCCTCGGTCACGATCAAGTCGCACCACAACGTCGGCGGCCTGCCCGAGAAGATGGGGCTGAAGCTCGTCGAACCGCTGCGCGAGCTGTTCAAGGACGAGGTCCGCGCATTGGGCCGCGAACTGGGCCTGCCCGACCGGTTCATCGGCCGCCATCCCTTCCCCGGCCCCGGCCTCGCGATCCGCTGCCCCGGCGAGATCACGCGCGAGAAGCTCGAGATCCTGCGCAAGGCCGACGCGGTCTACATCGACCAGATCCGCAAGCACGGCCTCTACGACGAGATCTGGCAGGCCTTCGTCGCGATCCTGCCGGTCCGCACCGTGGGCGTCATGGGCGACAGCCGGACCTACGACTTCGCCTGCGCGCTGCGCGCCGTGACTGCGGTCGACGGGATGACGGCGGACTATTATCCCTTCTCCCACGACTTCCTCGGCGAGACCGCCACGCGGATCATCAACGAGGTTAAGGGGATCAACCGGGTGACCTACGACATCACGTCGAAGCCGCCGGGGACGATCGAGTGGGAGTGAGACGGCGATGCCTCCGCGCGTGAGCCGTCACCTCACCTGCGCGCCCGACGAGATCGACACCGTGCGCGCCCCGGGACATCAGATCTCTGAATGACCGCCCCGATCGTCACCGTTCCCGCCGTGCCGGTCCTCAAGGCGGGCCTCTGGATGACGGGGGCGATCGTATCGTTCTCCTCGATGGCGGTGGCGGGCCGCGCCGTCAGCTTCGAGCTCGATACGTTCGAGTTGATGATGTATCGCTCGCTGATCGGCGTCGCGCTGGTCCTCGTGATCGGTGGGGCGCTCGGCCGGCTTCGGGACGTGACGACGCGCAGCCTCCACATCCACGCGGTCCGCAACGTGGCGCATTTCACCGGTCAGAACCTGTGGTTCTTCGCGATCACCGTGATCCCGCTCGCGCAGGTCTTCGCGCTCGAGTTCACCTCGCCGCTCTGGGTGACGCTGCTGGCGCCCCTCGTGCTCGGGGAGCGGCTCACCCGGACCCGCGCCATCGCGGCCGCGCTCGGTTTCGCGGGCATCCTCATCGTCGCACGGCCGGGCTTCGGTGACGTCGACGCAGGCGTTCTTGCCGCCGCGGCCTCGGCCATCGGCTTCGCGGGCTCGATCCTCTTCACCAAGTTCCTGACCCGGACCGAGACGATCACCTGCATCCTGTTCTGGCTCACCGTCATGCAGGCCGCCTTCGGCATCGTCTGCGCCGGTTTCGACGGCGATATCGCCTGGCCCTCCGCGGCCGCATGGCCCTGGCTCGCGATGATAGGCTGCGCCGGTCTGCTGGCGCATCTCTGCCTGACGAACGCGCTGGCCGTGGCGCCCGCGACCGTCGTCGTTCCGTTCGACTTCATCCGTCTGCCCGTCATCGCGATCGTGGGCGTGGTCCTCTACAGCGAAGGGCTAGACGTCTTCATCTTCCTCGGCGCGGCGGTGATCTTCGGCGCGAACTACCTCAATATCTGGACCGAGAGCCGCAGGGTCACGCATCCGTGACGCAACGTCCCGCGGGCCGCTGACGTCGCGTCAGTCTTTGTCCGGCACCCGCCTTACGCGTACGTCATCGAGGTGTTACATATTCCGAGGGAGGGGACAGGAATGG
>Ga0102929_1000405_pt1 | contig 24865 bp, 20 predicted proteins | sample SalPonR1_B_D2_MG_FD_78510 | JGI IMG/M metagenome (GOLD analysis project Ga0102929, IMG submission 78510) | Salt pond soil microbial communities from South San Francisco under conditions of wetland restoration - Salt Pond MetaG R1_B_D2_MG | ecosystem: Environmental > Aquatic > Marine > Intertidal... | reverse complement strand
GCCTGGTTCCGGGATCTGGCCGGCGAACTCTCCGCGATCCGGGATGCCACCTCGATGCAGGAGTCGCTTGCCGCCCTGCGGGAGCGCTACGCGGACGATCTGGACGACGACGCGTTTGCGGCTGTCCATGCCTGGCTGGGCGAGCGGCGCGAGAGCCTGACGGAGGAGCGCGACGCACGGGAGAAGGTCGACGTCATCCGCGCCGAACTGCCCGAGGCGCTGGCACGCATCGAGCGCTGGCGGCTCGACTCCGCCGGGACGGACGCGCTGGAGGCGGGGCTGACGAAGACCTACCAGCGGGCCCGCCGGGCGATGGCCGTGGCCGCAGACGACGGGACGTCACGGGATTTTCACGAGTGGCGCAAGCGGGTGAAATACCACCGCTACCACCTGCGCCTGCTGACGCCGGTCTGGCCGAAGTTGATGAAGGCGCGCTACAAGGAGACGAAACACCTGAGCGACCTCCTTGGCGACGACCACGATCTGGCCGTGCTGCGCGCGACCCTGGAGGAGGAGGCCGGGGGCGGTGCCGACGAGCGGGCCGCGCTGATCGCGCTGAGCCGGCGGCGCAGCGCAGAGCTGCGCGCGGCAGCCTGGAGCCTCGGGCGCCGGCTGTTCGTCGAGACACCGGAATGCCATGCCGGGCGCATGCGTGCGCTGCTGGAGATACGCAACGAGGAGTCGCAGCGCTGAGTTGCGCCTCCTCCGGATCTGCACAGGCGGCCGCGGTGCTGCCCCGGAGCATGATCGTCCACTATTGCCCATGATCACCCATGATCGCCCATTACCGCCCATTATCGCCGGCCGCCGAATTCGGTAGACTGACAGCCATGGGAAGCGCACAGCCTGCAACCGAAGGGGTGCCATGCGCATCGCCGTAGTCGGGACCGGATTCTCCGGCCTCTGCATGGGCATCAAACTGCGGGAGGCCGGATTCGAGGATTTCACCCTGTTCGAGAAGGCCGATGCCATCGGCGGGACCTGGCGGGACAACACCTATCCGGGTGCCGAGTGCGACATCCCCTCGGCCCTGTATTCCTATTCCTTCGAGCCGAACCCGCGCTGGACCCACAAGTGGTCGCACCAGCCCGAGATCCTGCGCTACATGGAACACTGCGCGGCGAAGTACGGGCTGTATCCGCACATCCGGCTCAACACCGAGGTGGCGAAGGCGCGCTGGGACGACGGGGCGGCGCACTGGGAGCTGACCCTGGGGGACGGCACGGAGGAGGTCTTCGACGTCTTCATCACGGGCGTCGGCCAGCTCAGCCGACCCTACGTGCCGGAGATACCGGGGCTGGATGATTTCGCCGGTGCCTCGTTTCACTCCGCCCGCTGGCGCCACGACGTGAATCTGGCCGGCCGCGACGTCGCCGTGATCGGCAACGCGGCCAGCGCGGTGCAGTTCGTGCCGCAGATCGCGCCCGAGGTGCGCTCGCTCACCGTCTTCCAGCGCACGCCCAACTGGATGCTGCCGAAGAACGACCGGGAGTACACGGAGTTCGAGAAGTGGCTCGGTCAGCGTGTGCCGTTCCTGCAGCGGCTCTATCGGCTGCGTATCTGGCTGATGAGCGAGCTGGTGCTCTACCCGATGATGGGGCTGAACCGGCTGTACAAGTGGTGGGGCAGGCGCCAGACCCGGAAGTACCTCGAGCAGACCATCCGCGACCCCGCTGTGCGCGAGAAGCTCGTGCCGGACTACCCGTTCGGCGCAAAGCGCATCCTGTTCTCGGACGACTACTACGCGGCGCTGGACCGGGACAACGTGAGCCTGGTGACCGAGCCCGTCGAGCAGGTGACGGCGAACGGCGTGCGCACCGCGGAGAGCCGGGAGATCCCGGCCGAAGTGCTGATCCTCGCCACCGGCTTTCGCACCAACCCGTTCCTCGCGCCGATGGAGATCACCGGTGCGAACGGGCGGTCGCTGCGCGAGGCGTGGAGCGAGGGCGCCCAGGCCTACCTCGGCATCACCGTGGCCGGATTCCCGAATCTGTTCATGACCTACGGCCCGAACACTAACCTGGGCCACTCCTCGATCATCATCATGATCGAGTCCCAGGTGCGCTACATCGTCGAATGCCTGGAACTGATGCGTGACCGGGGGACCGGGCGGGTCGAGGTGCTGGACGACGTGCAGCGGCGGTACAACGCGAAGCTGCAGCGCCGGCTCGAGCGCAAGGCCTGGGCGCTGGTCGGGCGCAGCTGGTATATGGATCACGGGCGCATCACCAACAACTGGGCCGGCAACACGCCGGAGTACTGGTGGCGGACCCGCCACTTCGACGAACGCAACTATCGCCTGGCGGACTGAGCGGGCGGCAACGCAGAGGAAGACAGCATGAAGATCAAGATCGAATTCGACCTGACGCCCAAGGAATTCCGCGACAGTCTCGGGCTGCCGGACGTGAGCGGGCTGCAGAAGAAGGCGGTGGACGCGCTGCAGAAGCGGGTGGAGAGCGACATCAAGAATTTCGACGCCAGCAAGCTGTTCAACGCGTGGGTGAGCCAGGGCCTGGAAACCTCGTCCCAGGTGCAGCGTTTCCTCGGCAAGGCCGTGGGCTCGGCCCTGCGGGGACGCCAGACGGGCGAGGCGACGGTGGAGACGGAGGAGGAAGAGATCGCTCCGTCGCGGCGGACGACGAAGAAGAAAAAATAGCCGCCGAGCGACAAATAAATCTGGTGCGGCGACGGCACCGGGAGTACACTGCCGAGACGTATGACGGAATCCCGTGTATTTCACGGTCCGCTCTGCGTAGCGTGAAGTGGGCCGGACCTCGGCCCGGTTTCCGTCAGAAGCTCGGCGGTCTGGCTGGCCTGACGGTGTTGTTCTACGGACCGCAGAGTGATTGAAAGATGACGAATATTTATGTCGGTAACCTGGCCTACAGCGTGACCTCCGACGACCTCCGCGAAGTCTTCTCCGAGTACGGCGAAGTCTCCAGTGCAAACGTGATCATGGACAAGTTCTCGGGCCGTTCCAAAGGCTTCGGCTTCGTCGAGATGCCGGATTCGAGTGCTGCTTCGGCAGCCATCGAGGCGCTCAACGAGCAGGACCTGCAGGGCCGCAACATGCGTGTGAACGAGGCGCGCCCGCGGGAGGAACGACCCCAGCGTCGCGACCGCTACTGATTGGGGGGATCGCGTTCGGCGCGATTGCCTGACGAGAAAGGCCGCCCCCGGGCGGCCTTTTTGTCCTGATGCAGGAGGGCCTTCAGGCCCGACCCGCTGATGGGCATGTAGGAGGGGCTTTAGCCCCGATTCACCACAATCGGGCCTGAAGGCCCTCCTACATGATTATTCGTGCTCCACGTAGGTGGAGCGCGAGAACGTGCGGATGTACTCGTCGAGGATGGCCATGCCCTGCTTTGGCCGCAGCTCACCGGCGTTGATTTTCTCGCGCACGAGTTCGCTCATGCGCCGCTCCAGGTCGTTGGCGAAGTACTGCACCTGGCCCAGGATCTCCTGCACCCGGATTCCCGGGATGATCTTCTCCATCCAGTAGTTGCCGGGCTCCTCGTCGTCGGCGTAGACATGGGCCTCTGCCACCCGGCCGAACAGGTTGTGGGCGTCGCCCATGATGTCCTGGTAGGCGCCCATCAGGAACAGGCCGATGAAATAGCGTTCTCCGGGCCGCTGGTCGTGCAGCGCCACGTAGGTCTTGTCCGTGTTGGCGGTGACGTAGTGATGGATCTTGCCGTCGGAGTCGCAGGTGAGGTCCACCAGCACGGCGCGGCGCTCGGGGCGCTCGTCCAGGCGTGCCAGTGGCATCAGCGGAAAAGTCTGGCCGATGGCCCAGTGGTCCAGGATGGACTGGAATACGGAGAAGTCGCACAGATGCTGGTCCACCAGCGCCTCCTCGATCATGCCGAGCTCCGCCGGCGGCGGGTCCAGGTCCGCGGCGCGCAGTCCCGCGGCGATGAGCGCGCAGGCGCTCCAGAACAGCCGTTCCACCAGCGCCTGCTGCTCCAGCGGCATGTAGCCCAGGCGGAAGCTCGCCTCGGCGTCGCGGCGCACGTCCCGGCACTCGTGGTAGGCCTCGGTCAGCAGCGCCGGCCCGGCCCGGCCCCGGGCGGTGCGCCGGCGCAGCCGCTCCAGCACCCGCCAGAGCTTCGCCACCAGCGCGTGGTCTTCGTCGCCGGGACGAAAGTCGTCGGCGATCATGTCCTTGCCGTAGCTGCCCAGCGATTCGACCACCAGCACCGAGTGATGGGCGGTGATGGCGCGTCCGCTCTCGGAGATGACGGTGGGGTGGGGCAGCGACTGGTCTGCGCAGACGTCGTGCACTGCGGAGATCACCGCATTGGCGTATTCCTGCAGGCTGTAGGTGATGCCGGTCTCCTCGCCTTCGTCGTAACGCACGCCGAGGCCGCCGCCCACGTCGATGTAGCGGATGTCGACGCCGCGGCGCACGAGCTCGGCGTAGACCTGGGTGATCTCCTTCACCGCGTTGCGCAGCACCTGCACGTCCGAGACCTGACTGCCGACGTGGAAGTGGAGCAGCGCAAACGCCTCCTCGCGCCCGCTCTCACGCAATTGCTCGAGCAGCGTGACCAGCTCGGGGATGGAGACGCCGAACTTGGAGCGATCGCCGCCGGACTCCGCCCAGCGGCCCGCGCCCGCGGTGGTGAGGCGTACGCGCACGCCGAACGCCGCCACGGTGTCACTGTCCGCCGTGAGCGCCATCCAGTGCTCGAATTCGCCGAATTTCTCGATCACGGGAATCACGTTCTTGCCGAGGCGCTGGCCGGCATGGATCAGTGACAGCATGCTCTCGTCCTTGACGCCATTGCAGATCAGCAGCGTGTCGTCCCGGGTCAGGTGGGGCAGGGTGGCGACCAGTTCGGGCTTCGAGCCGCACTCCAGCCCCAGGCCGTAGGGCGCGCCCGCATCCAGGACCTCCTCGACCACCTCGTGCAGCTGGTTCACCTTGATGGGATAGACGCTGCGGTACTCGCCCTCGTAGCCGTAACGTTCGATGGCCCGGCGGAAGGCATCGTTGATGCGGCGCACGCGCGAACGCAGCACATCCTGGAAGCGCAGCAGCACCGGCGGCTGGATGCCCCGGCCGGCCAGGTCCGCCACCACGTCGGCGATGCGCACGGCGATTCCGCTTGTTTCGTCCGGGCGCACGGCGGCGTAGCCGTCTTCGTCGATCAGGAAGAACCCGTCGCCCCAGACGTCCACCCGGTAGAACTCGGCCGTGTCTGCGGTACTCCAGGCCTCGCCGCTCGCCGGCAGCGGCCGCGCTTCCACTCTGTCGGTCACGGCCGGCCCTCAGATGCCCAGCACGCAGGCGAACACGAGGGGCGCGACGATGGTCGCGTCCGACTCGATGATGTACTTCGGCGTGTCGGCCGAGAGCTTGCCCCAGGTGATCTTCTCGTTCGGCACGGCACCGGAGTAGGAGCCGTAGCTCGTGGTCGAGTCGCTGATCTGGCAGAAATAGCCCCAGCGGGGGATGTCCTGCCTGCCGAGATCCTGCTCGATCATCGGCACTACGCAGATGGGGAAGTCGCCGGCGATGCCGCCGCCGATCTGGAAGAACCCGATGGAGGCGTCCGCGCAGGTCTTCTGGTACCAGCCGGCCAGCGCGATCATGTACTCGATGCCGTTGCGCACCGTGTGTACGTTGTCGATGTCGCCGCCGATGCAGCGGGAGGCAAAGATGTTGCCCAGCGTCGAGTCTTCCCAGCCGGGTACGAACAGGGGCAGGTCCCGCTTTGCGGCCTCCACCAGCCAGCTGTCCGCCGGGTCGATCTCGTAGTGCGCCTCGAGTTCGCCGGACAGGATCAGCCGGTACAGGAACTCGTGGGGGAAGTACGACTCGCCCGCCTGGTCGGCCGTGCGCCATTCCTTCAGCACGGCGACCTCGATACGCCGTATGGCTTCGTCCTCGGGGATACAGGTGTCCGTCACCCGGTTCAGGTGGCGCGCCAGCAGCTGCTCTTCGTCGTCCGGCGTCAGGTCCCGGTAGCCGGGGATGCGCACGTAGTGGTCATGGGCCACCAGATTGAACAGGTCCTCCTCCAGATTCGCCCCGGTACAGCAGATGGCGTGCACCTTGTCCCTGCGGATCATCTCGGCCAACGACAGGCCCAGCTCGCCGGTGCTCATCGCACCCGCCAGGGTCATGAGCATCTTGCCGCCGGTGTCGACGTGCCTGCGGTAACCGGCGGCGGCATCCACCAGGGCGGCAGCGTTGAAATGGCGGAAATGGTGATGGACGAAGTCCGTGATGGCAGTCATGGCGGGGACCTCCGGGATGTTGGTGCGCCCGGCGCCCGTTCGTGGCCTGCCGGGGCGCGGAGAATAGGGCCAAAGCCCCATGCTAACAAGGGAATTTCGTTGCCGCAGGGGACGCCGCCGTGCGGGGGCCGCCGGTCTAGTCTACCGGGGTTCGGTCCAGGGCAGGGGCTCCTCGTCCATGAGGGCGGCCTGCTCGCGCAGCGCGAGGATGTGCTCGCCCCAGTAGCGCTCGGTATTGAACCAGGGGAAGGCCAGACGGAATGCGGGATCCTCCCAGCGCCGCGCGAGCCAGGCGGCATAGTGCATCATGCGCAGCGTCCGCAGGGCCTCGACGAGGCGCAGTTCCCGTGTCTCGAACGCCCGGAACTCCGTGTAGCCGGCCAGCAGTTCGGCGAGCTGGGGCGTCTGCTCGGCCCGGTCGCCGGAGAGAAACATCCAGAGGTCCTGCACCGCGGGTCCCATGCGTGCATCGTCCAGATCCACGATGTGCACCTGCTCGTCGCGCACGAGCAGATTGCTCGGGTGCAGATCGCCGTGCAGGCGCAGCACGCGTACGCGGCCGGCGGCCTCGAAGCACTGCTCGGCACGAACGAGGAGATCCTCGCTCAGCGTCTCGTAGGAGGTGGTGAGTTCCGCCGGGATGAAGCCCTCGTCGAGCAGGAAATCCCGCGAGGCGTCGCCGAAGCTCTCGATGTCCAGCGTGGGGCGGTGAGCGAAATCGTCCTGCGCGCCGCAGTTGTGCAAGCGGGCGGCGAAGCGGCCGATCTGGCGCAGCAGCCGGGCATCGTCGAGTTCCGCCGCATGGCCACCGTGGCGCTGATAGACGGCGAGGCGGAAGCGGCCGACGTGGTGCAGCGTGCGGCCGTCGATGGCGATCGGTGCGACCACCGGGATCTCCGCATCGGCGAGTTCCCGGGCGAAGTCGTGCTCCTCCAGGATGGCCTCGTCGCTCCAGCGTCCCGGACGGTAGTACTTGGCGACCAGGGGCGGGCCGTCCTCGATGCCCACCTGGTAGACCCGGTTCTCGTAGCTGTTCAGGGCCAGCAGGCGGCCGTCGGCGAGGAAACCCAGTGCCTCGATGGAGTCGAGGATGTCTGCAGGCCCCAGCTGACGGAAGGCCAGCGTGTCGTCTTCGTGCTCTGCCGGCATGGCCATGCTTCAGTGTAGCATCCGGGCTGGCAGCCCCACGGGCCATTCGTTAACCTTCACCGCCGTCCGGTAATTGTGTCGTTGCCTCTTCGTCATCATCCGAAGTTTTCGCAAGCGTTCACCAGTCTGCCGCCAGGAGATCTTTCCATGCCGAGAGCCAGCGCGAACGGAGTCGAGATCGAGTACGACGAGTTCGGGTCGCCCGACGACCCGGCCATCCTGCTCGTCATGGGTCTGGGCATGCAGCTCGTCACCTGGCGGGAGCCCTTCTGCCGCCTGCTGGCCGACGCGGGCTACCGGGTGATCCGCTACGACAACCGGGATACCGGGCTGTCCAGCCGCTTCGGTCACCTGCGCACACCGGCCATACCCACCGTCGTGTTCCGCGGTCTGCTGGGGATGCGGCAGAAAGTGGCCTACACCCTGTCCGACATGGCCATGGACGCCGTCGGCCTGCTGGACGGGCTGGCGGTCGAGCGGGCCCACGTAGTGGGCGTGTCCATGGGCGGCATGATCGGTCAGATCCTGGCGGCGAAGCATGCCGAGCGCGTGCAGTCGCTGGTCTCCATCATGTCCACCAGCGGCCACCGCTCACTGCCCCGTCCCCGCCGCGAGATTCGTCAGCACATCTTCCGCGCCCGGCCGGCGGATGCCGGCCGCGAGGAGGTCGTGGAGCACGCGATCCGCACCATCCAGCTTATCGGCAGCCCGCGCTATCCCACGGACGAGGCGACCATCCGGGCCCATGCGGAGGAGGCCTACGAACGGGCCTATTATCCGGAGGGCGTACTGCGTCACGTCGGCGCCATCATCGCCGACGGCAGCCGGCGCGGGCGGCTGCGGGCCATCCGCCGGCCGAGCCTGGTGGTCCACGGCACCGACGACCCGCTGGTGCCGGTGGAGTGCGGCATGGACACCGCCGAGCACATTCCCGGCGCGCGCCTGGAGCTGATCCCGGGCATGGGGCACAACCTGCCGGAAGGCCTGTACGAGCCGCTGGCGGACCTGATCACCACCCACGCCCGCCAATCCGCGTAGGAGGGCCTTCAGGCCCGGCGGCTGTGGGAGGGGCTTCAGCCCCGATCTTTGCCTGGGGTGGCCGTAAGCGGATCGGGCCTGAAGGCCCTCCTGCACCGGTCAAACGTCCGTGCTGCAATAGATGTCGTGCAGGAGGTTGATCATCTCGGTGGCCGGGCCCGGCACCAGCGAGTAGTAGATACTCTGGGCGTCGCGGCGGGTGTTCACCAGCCCCTCGCGGCGCAGGATGCCGAGCTGCTGAGACAGGCCCGACTGGCTGATGGGGATCTTCGCGTTCAGCTGGCCCACCGTCATCTCGCCCCCGGTGAGGGTGCAGAGGATCATCAGCCGGTTCTCGTTGGACAGGGCCTTCATCAGTTGCGCGGCCTCGCCCGCGTGCTCGTGAATCTCCGAGAAATCGCGCTCGGCCGCGGCCGCGACGGGCATCTGTACGGATTTCGACGGCATCGCCTGTGTCCCCCTCCGATTCCGTAATTACCACGATTGTATATTGCAAAATTATAATATACAAATATAATATCCGGGATGGTAGACGGAGCTTCCCTCGTGAGCACCCCGAAAGTCGACACTTTTTACCACGAAGATACCCACACATTCTCCTACCTGGTCGCGGACCCCGCCACCCGGCGCGCCGCCGTCATCGATCCGGTGCTGGATTACGAGCCGCATTCCGGGCAGACGTCCACCGAATCGGTGCAGGCGCTGCTCGAGCGGATCGGTGAGGAAGGGCTGCAGCTCAGCTGGATTCTGGAGACCCATGCCCACGCGGATCACGTGACGGCGGCCGAGTATCTGCAGGAGCGCACGGGTGCGCCCATCGGCATCGGCGGCGGCATCCGCGCCGTGCAGGAGAACTTCCGCCGCACGTTCAACCTGGGCCCGGAGTTCCGCTGTGACGGGTCCCAGTTCGACCGCCTGTTCGCCGATGGCGACGGCTTGTCCATCGGCGAGCTGGCGGTGCGCGTGATGGCGGTGCCGGGCCACACCGACGACAGCATCGCCTACCGGGTGGGCGACGACGCCGTGTTCGTGGGCGACACCCTGTTCCGGCCCGATTACGGCAGCGCCCGCTGCGATTTTCCCGGCGGGGACCCGGGCAGGCTCTACGACTCGGTACGCCGGCTGTTCGAACTGCCGCCGGAGACCCGACTGTATCTCTGTCACGACTATCCCGCGGAAGGGGCCGAGCCCCGGGCGGTGACCAGCGTGGCGGAGCAGCGGGAACACAACCGCCATCTCCGCGACGGCATCTCCCGCGAGGAATTCGTGCGCATGCGGGAAGAGCGCGACGCCGGACTCGGGTTGCCGCGTCTGATCATCCCCGCCATCCAGATCAACATCCGTGCCGGCCGGCTGCCGCCCGCAGAAGGCAACGGCGTCTCCTACCTGAAGATTCCCGTCGATGCATTCCCGGGGGGTGGAACATGACACACATCGTCGTACTCGGTGCCGGTCTCGGTGGCATAACCCAGGCCTACGAGCTGAAGCAGGCGCTCCCCGCCAAGGCACGCATCACCGTGGTGAGCGATCTGCCGTATTTCGAGTTCACGCCGTCCAACCCCTGGGTGGCGGTGGGCTGGCGCGAGCCGTCGGACATCCGTGTGGACCTCGCCGGGGCGCTGGGCCGCAACGGCGTCGATTTCATCGGCAAGGCGGCGGCGAAGGTGCACCCGGAGCACAACCGCATCGAGCTGGCCGACGGCGAGAGTGTGGACTACGACTACCTGGTGATCGCCACCGGCCCGGCGCTGGCCTTCGACGAGATCCCCGGCCTGGGGCCCCACGGCGGCCACACCCAGTCCGTGTGCAAGACCGACCACGCCCGCCAGGCCATGGACGACTTCGAGAAGCTGGTGGCGGACCCGGGGCCGGTGGTGGTGGGCGCCGCCCAGGGCGCCTCGTGCTTCGGCCCGGCCTACGAGTACGCGTTCATCCTCGAGACGGAGCTGCGCCGCCGCAAGATCCGCGACCGGGTACCCATGACCTTCGTCACGCCGGAGCCCTACATCGGCCACCTGGGCCTGGACGGCGTCGGCGATACGAAGAGCATGCTTGAATCCGAGCTGCGCGGGCGCCATATCCGCTGGGTGACCAACGCGCGCATCGACGAAGTGAGCGCCGGCCGCGTCCGGGTGTCCGAGATGGCGTCGGCCGACGAGGTGGCGAAGGAACACGAGCTGGAATTCCGCCACTCGATGATCCTGCCCGCATTCCGCGGCGTGGACGCCGTGCGGGACGTAGAGGGACTCGTGAACCTGCGGGGTTTCGTGCTGATCGACGATTATCAGCGCAATCCGGCCTACCCGAACGTCTACTCCATCGGCGTCTGCGTGGCGATCCCCCCGGTGGGGCCGACGACGGTGCCGCTGGGTACGCCGAAGACCGGCTACATGATCGAATCCATGGCTGCGGCGAGCGCCCACAACATTGCCGCTGCGATGGCCGGCAAGGAGCCGAGCCACCGGGCGAGCTGGAATGCCGTCTGCCTGGCCGACTTCGGCGACCGGGGCGTCGCCTTCGTGGCGCTGCCCCAGATACCGCCGCGCAACACCAACTGGTCGGGGGAGGGCAAGTGGGTGCATCTCGCCAAGGTCGGTTTCGAGAAATATTTCCTGCGCAAGGTGCGCCGGGGCCAGACCGAGCCCGTCTATGAGCGGCTGGTCATGCGGCTGCTCGGCGTCGACAAGCTGAGGCAGCCCTCATGAGCAAGACCCTGCTGCAACTGGCGACGGGCAAACCGCGTCTCGTCTACGTGCTCGCCGTCCTGGTGACGGTGCTGCTCGGCGCCCAGATCCCGCGCATCCAGATCGATACCGATCCGGAGAACATGCTGCCGGACGACCAGGCCGACCGGGTATTCCACAACCAGGTGGAGGAGACCTTCCGGCTGCACGACGCGCTGGTGGTCGGCCTCGTCAACACCGCGCACCCCGAGGGCGTCTACAACGTCGGGACCATGACGGCGCTGCACCGCATGACCGAGGAGATCCTGCAGCTGGACGGCGTCATCCGGCCGGACCTGATGTCACTGGCCGTCGCCGACAACATCACCCAGGGCGAGCAGGGACAGCTGCGCTTCGAGTGGATGATGAAGCAGCCGCCCGACACCCCGGAAGAGGCGCAGGCCCTGCGTGAATACGTGGAGGACCTGCCGATGCTGCGCGACACGCTGGTGTCGGGCGACGGCAAGGCCGCGGCGATCTACGTCCCCATCGAGAGCAAGGACCTGAGCTACGCCCTGTCCCGGGAGATCCGCGCGCTGGCCGCCGAGCACGCGCCCGACCAGGAGCTCTACATCACCGGTCTGCCGGTGGCGGAGGACACCTTCGGGCACGAGATGTTCGTGCAGATGGCCATCTCGGCGCCGCTGGCCGGCCTCATGATCTTCCTGCTGATGTGGTACTTCTTCCGCAGTATCACGCTGATCATCGCGCCGATGATCGTGGCCATGGTGACGGTGATCGCCACCATGGGCCTGCTGATCGGGCTCGGTTTCACCGTGCACATCATGAGCTCGATGATCCCGATCTTCCTGATGCCCATCGCGGTGGTGGACTCCGTGCACATCATGTCCGAGTTCGCCGACCGTTACGGCGGCCGGGAATCGGCGGAGAAATCCATCCGCGCGGTGGTCGGCCACCTGTTCCGCCCGATGCTGTTCACCTCGCTCACCTCCGGCGTGGGCTTCTTCTCCCTGCTGCTGACGCCGATCCCGCCGGTGCGCGTGTTCGGCGCCTTCGTCGGCTTCGGCATCCTGCTCGCCTTCCTGGTGACCATCGTCTTCATCCCCGCCTACGTGGTCAGGATGAAGCCGGACAGCCTGAAGGTGCTCGCGCGCCTCGGCACCGACGAGGAAGAGAGCGACACCCCGATGGCCCGGGCGCTGCGCAGGACCGGCTCGTTCGCGTTTGCCAACGGCAAGCTGATCCTCGCCGTGACCGGTGTAGTGGTCGCGCTCAGCGTGGCGGGCGTGATGCGTATCCAGATCAACGACAACCCGGTGCGCTGGTTCAAGTCGACCCACGAGATCCGCATCGCCGACCGGGTGCTGAACGACCACTTTGCCGGCACCTACGATGCCTACCTGGTGCTCACGTACGATAACGAGGCCAACCGGGCCGAGACGCGGGCCGAGCTCGAGGAGTTGGCCGGCCGGCTCGGCGACGGGCCGGCCCTCGACGCCGTGCGCCAGGCCGTGAACGCGGCCGAGGACGAGAGCGGTGCCTGGCTGGATCGGGTGATCAGCGCCGCCGACGACGCGCTGTTCGAGGTGAGCGGCGACGCCGACATCGCCACCCTCGAGGAGATCCTGTCCACGGCCGAGCAGGCGGCCTCGCGCTCGCGCTACTTCCAGCGCCCCGGGGTGCTGGCGATGATCGACGACCTGCAGCAGGCGCTGGTCGACACCGGCAAGGTGGGCAAGGTGAATGCGCTGCCGGACGTCGTGAAGACGGTGAATCGGGAGCTGAGGAGCGGCGAGGCGGAGGATTTCCGCATCCCGGACTCCCAGCGTGGCGTCGCCCAGACCCTGCTGCAGTTCCAGTCCTCCCACCGGCCCCAGGATCTGTGGCACATGGTGACGCCGGACTACCAGCAGACGGCAGTCTGGCTGCAGCTCACCAGCGGCGACAACCAGGACATGGAGCGGGTCATCGAGGAGACCCGGGCATACCTGGACGACAACCCGCTGCCGGAGGCCGTCAGCGCCCGCTGGGCGGGCAAGACCTACATCAACCGGGTCTGGCAGCAGGAGATGGTGGAAGGCATGCTGAAGAGCCTGCTCTCCGCCTTCGTCGTCGTGTTCCTGATGATGGTCTTCCTGTTCCGCTCGGTGCGTTTCGGCGCCGTGGCCATGCTGCCGCTGTCGGCGACGATCCTGGGCGTCTACGGCCTCATCGGCTGGGTGGGCAAATACTACGACATGCCGATCGCCGTGCTGTCGTCGCTGACGCTGGGCCTGTCGATCGACTTCGCCATCCACTTCATCCAGCGCATGCGTACGCTGCACGCCGAACTCGGCAGCTTCGCGCGGGCGGCTCAGGCGGTATTCGAGGAGCCCGCGCGGGCGATCTCGCGCAACGCCGTCGTCATCGCACTCGGCTTCACGCCGCTGTTCCTGGCGCCGCTGGTGCCCTACATCACGGTGGGCGCGTTCATGGCCTCCATCATGGCCATCTCGGGCGTGGCGACGCTGGTGCTGCTGCCGGGAGTGCTGGGTGTGGCGCGGCGCTTCTTCTTCCCGCAGGACAAGGGCAACGCCGAGGCCGGCGCCAACGGCTGAGGCAAGGAGAGACAACACTCATGAGGATTCCCGACACGAGACTCGCAGCCCTGTTCGCCGCGGCGCTGCTGCCCCTGGCAGCGGCGGGCCAGTCCGCGGATGCAGACAGGCCCGGCGTCGACACCATCGTGGAGAAGTCGAATCTGGCCGCCTACTACGGCGGCGACGACGGCCGCTCCGAGGTGCGCATGGTCATCTACGACGAGCAGGGACGGGAGCAGCGGCGCCAGTTCACCATACTGCGCCGGGACATCGAGGACGGCGGCGACCAGGAGTTCCTGGTGGTTTTCAGCCGGCCGTCCGACGTGCGCGGCACGACCTTCCTGGTGAAAAAGCACCCTGGCCGGGACGACGACCGCTGGCTGTACCTGCCGGGTCTCGACCTGGTGAAGCGTATCTCCGCGGGCGACAAGCGCACGAGCTTCGTCGGCGCCCACTATTTCTACGAGGACGTCTCGGGCCGCAGCCCGGAGCAGGACGAGCACGAGTTCGTCGAGGAGACGGACGAGTACTACGTGCTCCGCCACATCCCGAAGGATCCGGACATGGTGGAGTTCACGGAATACAGGACCTGGATCGACAAGCAGACCTGGCTGCCGATGCGCATCGAATACACCAACCCGTCCGGGGAGGTGTATCGAGCCATCGAGGCCGGCGCCGTCGAGACCATCGAGGGCATCCCGACGGTCACGAAGAGCCGGGTGGAAGACCAGTCGCTGGGCGGCTACACGCTGATGCAGTTCCGCTTCATCGACTACGACATCGGCCTGCCCGCCGATATCTTCACCGAGCGCTCGCTGCGCCGCCCGCCCCGTGAGTGGCTCGAGCGCACGGAGGGCGGCGGCTGATGCCACTGGCCCCGGTCCTCCTCCTGCTGACGGCGCTGGCCATGTTCGCCGGTGCCGCCGCCGCCCGGGAGGAAGACCCCTGGGGGGAGGAGGATCCGTGGGCCGACGAAGGCGGCGACGAGTGGGCCGAGGACTGGGGCGATGAGTGGGAAGACGAGGCCGGCGGCATCGTGGTCACCGGCTTCGCGGAACTCGGCGCAGGAATGCGGGCCGACAGCGACGGGCCGGTGGGCCGGCGCATGACCCTGGGCGATGCCCGGCTGCGGACGGAAGCCGAATGGATCGGCGATGCGCTGGAGGCCAACGCCGTGGGCGACCTCTGGTACGATGCGGTGATCCGCGATCTGCAGGTGGAGGTCAGGGACCTGACCGTCGCCTTCTCGCCGACCGAGGACATCGACGTGACCGCCGGCCGCCAGGTACTCACCTGGGGGACCGGCGACCTCGTTTTCCTGAACGACCTGTTTCCCAAGGACTTCGTGTCGTTTTTCGCCGGCCGCGACGACGAGTATCTGAAGGCGCCGTCCGACACCCTGCGGCTGGGCTTCTACAACGACCTGGCCAACGTGGACGTCGCCTGGACGCCCCGCTACCAGCCGGACGAGTACCTGAGCGGCGAGCGCTTCTCTTTCTTCTCGCCCCGGGCCGGCCAGGTGGTGGCGCCGGATCCGCCGATCGGCGCGGTGCAACCGCGCCGTTACGAGCTGGCCGTGCGCCTGTACCGGACGGTGCGCGGGGTGGAATATGCGGCCTACGGCTACGACGGCTATTTCAAGCAGCCGACGGCCCTGGATGCGGACGGGCGGCTCACCTTCGCGCCGCTCCGTTCGCTGGGTGCCAGCGTGCGGCTGCCCTTGTGGTCGGGCCTGTTCAACGCCGAGTTCGCCTGGTACGACTCCCTGGACGACGGCGACGGCGAAGACCCGGCGATCCCCAACAGCCAGGTCCGCTTCCTGGCCGGCTTCGAGCGCGAGCTGGTGGCGAACTTCACGGCCGGCTTCCAGTACTACCTGGAGTACACCCGGGACCACGACGCCCTGATCGCCAACTCGCCGGCGCCCCAGTTCGAGCCGGAGGAATACCGCCACGTGCTGACCAACCGGCTCACCTGGCGCATCAGCCAGGACCGCTGGACGCTGTCCCTGTTCACGTTCCTCTCGCCCTCGGACGAGGACTTCTATCTGCGACCTTACGTGACGTTCCGCCAGAGCGACGAATGGCAACTCACAGCGGGGGGCAACTGGTTCGGCGGCCGGGACGATCACACATTCTTCGGCCAGCTCGAAGACAACAGCAATCTCTACGTGCGTATCCGCTACAACTACTGATTTATCATCGAGTGACTACAGGAGGAGACATCATGTCAGTCGAAAGAGGCATCTTCGCATTCGCAGGCTTCATGGTCCTGCTTTCCGTCTTCCTGACCTACTTCGTCCATCCCTGGTTCGTCTGGCTCACGGTCTTCGTGGGCGCCAACCTGCTGCAGAGCGCCTTCACCGGCTTCTGCCCGGCCGCGATGGTCATGCAAAAACTCGGCATGCGCACCGAGAAGGAACTGGCAAGAGCATGAAAGGTGCCGGACCGAACTTTCGCAACTTTTCCAACTTGTTCACCCGACCCGCCGGCCGCCTGACCGGCGCCCTGGCCCCGCTCGCGCTGATGGCGGCCTGCGGCGGTGAGCCGCCTTCGGAACCGACGTCCGCCGAGGTGTCTGCCGGGAAGGTGGAGCGCGCCGAGGCCGCCGCCGCCGAGCTCGGCAAGCGCCTGAAGTCCCGCCTGATGGAGACCATCGGCAGCGAGGGCCCGGTCGCGGCCATCCGGGTGTGTTCCGAGGAGGCGCCGGAGATCGCCCGCCAGGTCTCGGCGGATTCCAGCCTCACGGTGTCGCGCACCAGCCTGAAGGTGCGCAACCCGGACAACGCCGCGAACGCCCGCGAGCGCGCGGTGCTCGAGCTTTGGCGCAACAAGGTCGAGGGGGGCACCCCGGCGTCCGCGCTGGAGCCCTTCGCGAGCGACAGCGACGACTTTCTCTGGATGAAGCCCATCATCGCCGAGCCGCCCTGTCTCATGTGTCACGGCAGCGACGTGCCCGAGGCCGTGGCGGACGCGATCGCGGAGCGCTATCCCCGGGATCGCGCCACGGGTTACAGTGCCGGAGACCTTCGCGGCGCCTTCGTCGTGCGTTGAGCGCGACGCAGACGACCACTTCGACCCGGCCGGACGGGCCGGCAACGACGACACAGGAGGATCAAATGCCTGCAGGGAGAGTGCTGACCGTAACGACCGCACCGGCAATGGCGGCGGCAATGGCGATGGCAATGGCGATGGCTGCGGCCATGGCCTTGCCCGCGGCCGTCGCGGCCGAGATCACCCGCATCCCCGTCCACGTCCTGTCCCAGGACGCCAAGCTGATCGGCAGCGGCGTCGGCGGGGTCTGGGTGACGGTGACCGACGCGGCCACCGGCGAGCTGCTCGATCAGGGCGCGCACGAGGGCGCCACGGGCGATACCCGGAAGATCATGCGGCTGGATCCCCAGGAGCGCGACACCCGATTGTTCGATACCGAGGGCGCCGCGGTGTTCATGGCGGAGTTCGACCTGGACGAGCCCACGGTGGTGCGCATCAGCGCGACCGGGCCGCTCGGCAATCCGGACGCGAGCATGCGGGCGACGACCGAAATGCTGGTCACGCCCGGCGCCGAGGTGGGCGGAGACGGGGTCGTGCTCACGCTCCACGGTCTGAACATCGACATTCTGGAGGCCGCCGCCACGGATGCCGGCGAGGCGGTCCGCGTGCGGACCAACGTCGGCATGATGTGCGGCTGCCCGCTCACGCCCGGCGGCCTCTGGGATGCGGACAGCGTGACGGTCACCGCGCGCCTGCTGCGCGACGGCGACGTGGTGGCGGAGTCGGAACTCGCCTATGCCGGTGAGGCCAGCCGGTTTGCCGGCGAGGTCACGCCGCCGGAGCCCGGCGCCTATACGCTGGAGGTGCTCGGCGAACAGCCGTCCAAGGCCAACTTCGGCCACGCGCGCATGCCGCTCGCCATCCAATGAAATCCGGGGACAGTCGACTCAACTCGCGGTCGAGTCGACTGTTCCCGGAACCCGCAACTCAGGCGGCGCGGAGGACGCGTCCGCACTTCTCGGTGCCGAAGGCCGGCGTGTAGGCGTTGCCCTCCCAGATGAGCCGTCCGCCGACGATCACCCAGGGCACCACGCCGTCAGAGCGGTTGACGAGCTGGCTGTGCTCGAAGTCCTCCCGGTAGACGCTGCGGATGTTCGCCTCGGCGTCGTAGTCCGCCAGTGCGTCCGGATCCACGATCGTGATGTCCGCCGCGCAGCCGGGGTCGATACGCCCGGCCGGGATGCCGAAGAACTCGGCCGGGTCCCGGGTCAGCCGGCGCACCATGTAGGCCACGCCCCCGTCGCCGTCCGCCCAGGCCAGCTGCAGCGCCCGCAGATTGCAGTCGTAGAACGCCATGTTGGTGAGGTGGGCGCCCGAGTCGTTGAAGCCGGGCAGCAGCTTCGGATGCATGATCAGCTTGCGGGTCATCTCCGCGTCCCGGTTGGCCGTGACCATGTACCAGTACAGGTCCGTGTCGCAGGCCTTCAGCAGGTGCAGCAGGAAATCGGCATCGTCCCGGATGGGGTCCGGGAAGCCGGCGAAAGCCTCGCTCTCCGCCTCCGAGCGGGCCGCCGGGCGCTCGCCGGCCTGCCAGCACCTGAGTCGCTCGTAGAGCTCGGACAGGGCCTCGCCCGCCCAGTCCGGCACCGGGCAGCTGTCCACCACCATGTCTTCCAGGGACCGGCTGAAGGCCAGGTCCTCGCGCTTCAACCGCCGCTTGACGGCGTCCAGGCCGAAGCCGGACTTGCCCCGGTGCCACATCTCGCGGAAATCGCGCACGAACTGCGGGTCGTCCAGCAGGGCCCGGCGTGCGGCGCGGTCCTCCAGGTCCGTCATGTTCAGCTGCCGCAGGACCGGCACCTCCTCGAAGACCGGGTTGATGGGACCCTCCGACCAGATCTTGAACCGGCCGGCCAGGGCCTGCAGGGCGAAACGGCCGTCGACGGCGCGGGAATTCAGCAGCCGCGCGAGCACCATGCCCAGCTTCGCGATGCCCCGGTTGGTGGCCACGTCCAGCGCCGCCACCACCGTGGTTTTCAGCGGCTTGCCGTGCAGCCGGCCGCTGGTGAGCAGTAGGTTCCTGACGGTCTGGCCGACGCTGTCCTTCGGCGGCGTGGCCTGCCAGACCCGGTCGTGGCGGCGCACCACCCCGGTCAGCCGCTTCAGTTCGGCGTAGCTGCCGTACTGTGTGGGGATCTTGCGGTCGCGATGGGGGTCGTTGGCGAGATAGTGGAAGGGCAGGGCGTCGGTGGAGAAACCCGCGTAGCCCTGGCGCATGCCCTTGTCCAACAGCGCGGCCATCTCGTCCAGCTCGGCCTCGGTGGGATCGCGGCTGATGCTGTCCTCGAGCCCCATCACCTCGATACGCAGCATCGAGTGGGGAATCATCGTCACGATGTTCGCGCCCAGGGGCAGCGAGTCCAGGTGCTCCAGGTAGGCGCCGCTGTCGTGCCAGTCGGCCTGGTCGGCGACCTTGGAGAGCACGTGCTTCGGCACGTTCTCCACCCGGGCGAAGCAGTCCACCAACGGGTCGGCGCCGTCCCGGCGCTGGTTGCCGAAGGCGAGGCCCAGGCTGCAGTTGGCCACCACCACCGTGGTGGTGCCGTGGCGCACGGCCTCGGGCAGCCCGGGGGCGATCTCCACCTCCAGGTCGAAGTGGGTATGGATGTCCAGCAGGCCGGGCATGAGCCATTTCCCGTCGGCGTCGATCACCTCGGCGGCGCCGGATTCGGGCAGACTCACGCCCCGCGCTGCGATCCGGCCGTCGTGCACCGCGACGTCCTCCACCCGCGGCGGCTCTCCCGAACCGTCGAACACTTTCGCACCGCGGATCAGGAGATCCCAGAATTTGTCGGTCACCAGCGCTTCCTCCCCCTCTGCAGGCAATGTTGGCGGATCAGGTATTCTCCCCGGCGGGGAAGTGTGCATCAAGAAACGCCCGGTAATGCGCCAGGACCTCCTCCGGCGCCTCCACCTGGGGGTAATGGCCGATCCGCGGCAGCTCGACGATGTTGCGCTGGCTCACCAGCTCCCGGTAGCGCGCGACCATGTGGGCGCCGGACACCGGGTCCATGGAGCCGTTGATCAGCTGGATGGGAATCGCGGCCGCGCGCAGAGCCTGGACCCAGCGCTCCCGGTGCCGGCGGCGGTCGCGGATGTAGCGGATGAGGCGGTGGGCCACGACGTCGCCCCGTTTCTCGGTAATCAGCGCCCAGAAGGCGTCCAGGTCTTCCTCCGACGGCGGCGTCTGCGGGCCGAAGACGGCGCTCAGGTTGCGCTCGAGCGTGCCCCGGTTCATCAGCCGCCCGATCACCGGCCCCAGCGGCCCGTGCAGCAGCTTCTGGGACAGTCTGGCGTGATGGGTTTCCGGAAACAGGCCCCCATTCAGCAGGCACAGCGACAGCCACCGGCGTTCCGTGCGGGGCTTCGCGTTTTCGCGCGCCAGCATTTCCTGGGCCACCGAGTCGCCGTAGTCGTGGGCCATGACGTGAAAAGGCCCGAGGCCGAGCCCGGCGATCACGGTCTCCAGCAGATCCGCCTGCTCGTGGATGCGGTAGTCGTGGCCCTTCGGCTTGTCGGAGAAGCCGAAGCCGAGCATATCGGGAACGACGAGGCGGTAGTCCGCCTGCAGGCCCGGGACCAGGCGATGGAAGTCCCAGCCCGCGGTGGGGAAGCCGTGGATGAACAGGATGGTCTCGGCACGCCCGCCGGCGGGGTCGGTATCCATCAGGAACAGCTCGTGGCCGCCCGCCTTGACGTAGCGGCCCCGGTGCCGCCATTCGTCCAGATCCATATTCGCCTCCCGCCCCGTGTCTGCCGTTGCGCGCAGATGCTACCGCATCCCGCCGCGTTATACTGACGGGCTGCACCGACCGACGGGCGCCCGACGGCGCCAGGAGACCCCACCAGATGTTGCCACGCATGCTCGTCCGCCCCGCCTTAATGCTCGCCCTCGCCCTGCTCGCGGCCGCCCCCGGCCTCGAGGCCCGGGAGCCGGCGGGCGAACCTATCATCCGCTATGACGCGATCCACCATCCGGTGATCGACGCGCAAGGCATGGTGGCCACCCAGAATGCCATCGCCACGGAGGTGGGCGCGCGCATCCTGGCCGACGGCGGCAATGCAGTGGACGCGGCGGTGGCCGTGGGCTTCACCCTGGCGGTGACCCTGCCCCGTGCCGGCAACCTCGGCGGCGGCGGTTTCATGCTGGTGCACCTGGCCGACGAAGCGCGCACCGTCGCCATCGACTACCGGGAGATGGCGCCGGCGGCGGCGGGCCGCGACATGTACCTCGATGCCGAAGGCAACGTGGACAAACAGGCCTCGCGCTTCAGTCACCGGGCTTCCGGCGTGCCCGGCACCGTGGCGGGGATGCATCTCGCCCTCAGCCGCTACGGCACCCTGTCCTGGGCCGAGGTGATCGCGCCGGCCATCGAACTGGCCCGGGAGGGTTTCCTGGTCAGCCACGACATGGCACTGAGCCTCGAGCGCCGGCGCGAGCGGTTGCTCCGCCATCCCGCCACCGCCGCGGCCTATCTCAAGCCCGACGGCAGCGCCTGGCAGCGCGGCGAGCGCTTCCGCCAGCCGGACCTGGCCGCCACGCTGACACTGATCGCACGGGAGGGGCCGGAGGCCTTCTACGAGGGCGGGATCGCCCGGAAGATCGCCGCCGAGATGCAGTCCAACGGCGGCCTGATCACGCTGCAGGACCTGGCGGCCTACCGGGCCGTCGAGCGGGAACCCGTCGTCGGCGAGTACCGCGGCCACCGGGTGGCGCTGATGCCGCCGCCGAGCTCCGGCGGCGTGCACATCGTACAGATGCTCAACGTGCTCGAGCGCTTCCCGGTCGCCGAGATGGGCTGGGGCAGCGCCGACAGCCTGCACCTGCTGGCCGAGGTCATGCGCCGGGCCTATGCCGACCGCGCGAAACACCTGGGCGACCCGGACTACTACGACGTGCCCGTCGACTGGCTGACGAGCCGCACCTATGCAAAGCAACTGGCCGGCTCCATCGACATGGCCAAGGCCACGCCTTCCACCGAGATCCGGCCGGGCACGGCGCCGCCGGCGGAAAGCCGGGACACCACCCATTACTCGGTGATGGACGCGGACGGTAACGCCGTGGCCAACACCTACACCCTGAATTTCTCCTACGGCTCCGGCATCACCATCCCGGGCACCGGTATCCTGATGAACAACGAGATGGACGACTTCTCGGCGAAACCCGGCGTGCCCAACGCCTTCGGGCTGCTCGGCGGCGAGGCGAACGCCATCGAGCCGGGCAAACGGCCCCTGTCCTCCATGACCCCGACACTGGTGTTCCGGGACGGCGAGCCGCTGCTCGCCACCGGCACCCCCGGCGGCAGCCGCATCATCACCACCGTGCTGCAGCAGCTGGTGAACCTGATCGACCACAGCATGGGAATTGCCGATGCCAGCAACGCGCCGCGGGTGCATCACCAGTGGATGCCGGACGCGCTGGGCATCGAGCCCGGCTTCAGCCCGGACACGCTGGCGCTGCTGCGCGCCCGCGGCCACGCCCTGGCCGATGCCCGCTGGTCCATGGGCAGCCTGCAGTCGGTACTGTACCGGGACGGCTATTTCTACGGCGTCTCCGATCCGCGCCGGCCGGATGCGGCCAGCATGGGGCCTGCCCTGGTGCGCTGCCTCGCGTCCGGCCAGGCCTGCGTGCATTGATATGAGCAAGCTCAACCGTCTGCGCAACATCGCCATCATCGCCCACGTCGATCACGGCAAGACCACGCTCGTGGACCGGCTGCTGCAGCAGTCCGGCACGCTGGATGCCCGCGCCGATCTGGGCGAGCGCATCATGGACTCGAACGACCTGGAGCGGGAGCGCGGCATCACCATCCTGTCGAAGAACACCGCCATCCGCTGGGGCGAGTGGCGGGTCAACATCGTCGACACACCGGGCCACGCGGACTTCGGCGGCGAGGTGGAGCGGGTACTCAGCATGGTGGACAGCGTGCTGCTGCTGGTCGATGCCGTCGACGGCCCCATGCCCCAGACCCGCTTCGTCACCCAGAAGGCCTTCGCCCGGGGCTTCACGCCCATCGTCGTGATCAACAAGATCGACCGCGACGGCGCGCGGCCGGGCTGGGTACTCGACCAGACCTTCGACCTGTTCGACCGTCTCGGCGCCACCGACGCCCAGCTCGACTTCCCGGTGGTCTACGCCTCCGCGCTGGGCGGCTACGCGGGTCTGGAGCCCGACGTCGCCGACGGCGACATGACGCCGCTGCTGCAGGCCATCGTCGACCACGTGCCGGCGCCGGCCGTCGACCCCGACGGCCCGCTGCAGCTGCAGGTCTCCAGCCTGGACTACGACCCCTACGTGGGCGTGATCGGCATCGGCCGCATCACCCGGGGCACCGTCGAGGCCGCGGGCCCCGTCACGATCGTCGGCGCCCACGGCTCGCACCGGCCCGGACGGGTGCTGGAGCTGTACGGTTTCCATGGTCTGGAGCGCCAGAAGATCGAGTCGGCCTCGGCGGGGGACATCGTCGCCTTCTCGGGCATCGAGACTCTGCACATCTCCGACACGCTGTGCGACCGGGAGCAGCCCGAGGGACTGCCGGCGCTGACCGTCGACGAGCCGACCATCTCCATGACGTTCCAGGTCAACAAGTCGCCGTTTGCGGGCCGGGAGGGCAAGTACCTCACCAGCCGCCAGATCGGCGAGCGGCTGGATCAGGAGCTCAAGCACAACGTGGCCCTGCGGGTGGAGCGCACCGACGACCCGGACAAGTTCCGCGTCTCCGGCCGGGGCGAGCTGCATCTGTCGGTGCTGATCGAGAACATGCGGCGCGAGGGCTACGAGCTGGCCGTCTCCCGTCCCGAGGTCATCCGCGTCGAGAAGGACGGCAAGTGGCTGGAGCCCTGGGAGCTGCTCACCGTCGACTTCGCCGAGGACTACCAGGGCGCCGTGATGAGCCGGCTGGCCGAGCGCAAGGGCGAGCTGATGGGCATGCAGCCGGACGGCAAGGGCCGCATGCGGCTGGACTATCGCATCCCGTCCCGGGGTCTCATCGGCTTCCGCACCGAGTACCTCACGGCCACGGCGGGCACCGGGCTCATCCATCACGTCTTCGACGAGTACGGCCCGGCGGTGGAGGGCGGTATCGGTCAGCGCATCAACGGCGTGCTGATCTCCAACGTGCAGGGCAAGGCGCTTGCCTATGCGCTCTACAACCTGCAGGAGCGCGGCCGGCTGTTCATCGGCCACGGCGTCGAGGTGTACGAGGGTATGGTCATCGGCATCCACAGCCGGGGCAACGACCTGGTGGTGAACCCCACCAGGGCCAAGCAGCTCACCAACATCCGGGCGGCCGGCTCCGACGAGAACATCCTGCTGACCACCCCCATCCGCTTCTCGCTGGAGCAGGCGCTGGAGTTCATCGACGACGACGAACTGGTGGAGGTCACCCCGGCGAGCATCCGGCTCCGGAAGAAGCGGCTGACCGAGAGCGAGCGCAAGCGGGATTCCCGGCAGAAATCCGCCGTCTGAGGGCAGCCGGCGGGGGCTCGGTGCCTGCCTGCCGCAGTAGTGGTATCCCCGGATTCCGGTGAGCCGCCCAATGCCTAGACTCGGTCTAAACGGTGCGATGCGCGCCGGCGCGCCGATATCGGCCCACAGGGAGCGAGTCTTACATGGATGCAGAAATTCTGGCACGGGTCCAGTTCGCCTTCACCGTCTCTTTCCACATTCTCTTCCCGGCCTTCACCATCGGCCTGGCCAGCTGGCTGGTTATGCTGGAGGGGCTGTGGCTGAAGACCGGCAAGCCCGCCTACATGAGCCTGTACAAGTTCTGGCTCAAGATCTTCGCCGTCTCGTTCGGCATGGGCGTGGTTTCCGGCATCGTCATGAGCTTCCAGTTCGGCTCCAACTGGAGCGGTTTTTCGGAGGCCACCGGCAACGTGCTGGGGCCGGTGATCGGCTACGAGGTGCTGACCGCATTCTTCCTCGAAGCCACGTTCCTCGGCATCATGCTGTTCGGCGCCAACCGGGTGGGCAAGGGCCTGCATTTCTTCTCCACCTGCATGGTGGCCCTCGGCACGCTGATCTCGGCCTTCTGGATCCTGTCGGCCAACAGCTGGATGAATACCCCGGCCGGCTTCCGGGTGGAGGACGGCATCTTCTACCCCGTGGACTGGT
>Ga0102929_1000400_pt1 | contig 25092 bp, 20 predicted proteins | sample SalPonR1_B_D2_MG_FD_78510 | JGI IMG/M metagenome (GOLD analysis project Ga0102929, IMG submission 78510) | Salt pond soil microbial communities from South San Francisco under conditions of wetland restoration - Salt Pond MetaG R1_B_D2_MG | ecosystem: Environmental > Aquatic > Marine > Intertidal... | reverse complement strand
TGATGGACAGTGCCTGGCCCGCCAGGGAACGTGCCGCCAAGTGGAAGACCGTGGGCGTCAGCTCACCGGCGATCTTGTACATGTTCGGGAGCATCAGCAGAAGACCCTGGGACGCGGTGAACGTGGTCGCCAGAGCACCGGTCTGCAGGACCCCGTGCACGGCGCCGGCTGCGCCCGCCTCGCTCTGCATCTCCACCACCGAGGGCACGTCGCCCCAGAGGTTCTTCAGGCCGGCGTTGGACCACTGGTCGGCCAGCTCGCCCATGGGCGAGGAGGGCGTGATGGGGTAGATCACGCAGATCTCGCTGAGACGATAGGCGATCCGGGCACAGGCCTCGTTGCCGTCCATCGTGGTCACGGTCCGTCCACGCTCACCGGTCACGGTCGGGCTCCGGGATCATGTCAATGGCGTGGCAGGGGCATTGCTCGTAGCAGGTGGCGCAGCCGGTGCACAGCGCGTAGTCGAAGCGGTAGCGCCTGCCGGGACCGAGCTTGATGACGGCGTCCTCCGGGCAGGCGGCGAGGCAGCCGTCGCATTCGTAGCAGTTGCCGCAGGACAGGCAGCGGGCCGCCTCGTGGCGCGCCTCCGCCTCGGTGACGGTGGCGACGACCTCGCCGAAGTCCTCCGCCCGCACCGCCGCCGCCCGCTTCGGCTCGGGCTGGGCGAAGGTGCCCTGATAGAGACTCAGACGCAGCATGTCCCGGGTGACCACCGGATGTTTGGGGGCCGGCTCGCAGCGCTCGCCGCGAAGCCAGGCATCGATGTGGCGGGCGGCCTTCTTGCCATGGCCAACGCCCACGGTAACGGTGCGCTCCGACGGCACCATGTCGCCGCCGGCGAATATGCCCTCCCGCCCCGTCATCATCCGCTCGTCGACCTCCACCGTCCCGTCGCGCCGGAATTCGATGCCTTCCACCGAGCGCAGGAAACCGGTGTCCGTGTCCTGGCCGAGGGCCAGGATGAGGCTGTCGGCCTCCAGCGTCTCCGTCTCGCCGGTGGGATGCGGACGGCCGTTCTCGTCGAGTTTCATCACCTCCACGGTCATGCGGCTGGATTCGAGCTCCCGGATCGAGCGCAGCCAGTTGATGCGAATGCCCTCCTCCTCTGCGTCGGCCGCCTCGAAGGCGTGAGCGGGCATGTGCTCGCGGTCGCGCCGGTAGACGATGAGGGCCTCGTCGGCGCCGAGGCGGCGGGCCACCCGGGCCGCGTCCATGGCCGTGTTGCCGCCGCCGTAGACCGCGATGCGTCGGCCCAGTCGCGGCGCACGGCCGGTCTCGACGTCGCGGAGGAAGGTCACCGCGTCCATCACCCGGCCCGCATCCCGGGCCGGGATGTCGATGCGCTTGCTGAGGTGGGCGCCGACGGCGACGAAGACCGCGTCGAAGCCGCCGTCCGTCTGCTCCCGTTCCAGGTCCTCCACCTTGTGATTCAGGGTGATGGTGACGCCGGCGGCCTCGATACGCATGATCTCGGCCTCCAGCACGTCGCGGGGCAGCCGGTAGGCCGGGATGCCCACGTGCATCATGCCGCCGGCCACGGGTCCGGCGTCGCGGATTTCCACCCCATGACCGGCCCGGCGCAGGTGCCACGCGGCCGAAAGCCCGCTGGGCCCCGCACCGACCACCAGCACGCGTCTGCCGCTCTCCGGGGTCGGCGGCGGAACCCGCCAGCCCTCGGCGAGCGCCCGGTCGCCGAGATAGCGCTCGACGGCGTGGATGCTCACCGCCTGGTCGATGGGGCTGCGGTTGCAGTGGTCCTCGCAGGGGTGGTAGCAGACCCGGCCGTGCACCGCCGGCAGCGGGTTGTCCGCCACCAGCGTCCGCCAGGCGGTCTCGTAGTCGCCGGCCTGAGCGGCGCCCAGCCAGGCCTGGATGTTCTCCCCGGCCGGACAGGCGGCATTGCAGGGCGGCAGCAGGTCCACGTAGACGGGACGACGCTCACGCTCGGGCCCGGTCAGCGCATCGTGGCGCAGGTCGGCCGGTCGGGTCAGGTCACGGCTGTTCTCGTTCATCAGGGATTTCTGCGGCTCGAACCGGGAGAAATCGCCTCCCCCCGTCTACCTAAATACGGGTCGTCGAGCCGCGTGGATATCGGGGGATTCCACGACTCCCGCACCGCTTCACCCAATCGTGAACTGGCTCAACAATACGGGCCTCTCGAGCCGCTAGTCTCTGTCCCACGAGCACTTTGAATACGCGGAAGCCGCAGAGGCTTTACATAATGCAATCCTGGGATCGGGAAAACGGATACGCGACGGCGGGCGGCGACTCCCGTGCCCTGGTGATCGCCGCGAAGGGCGAGAGCCGGGATCTCGTCATGGCGGCCCTGGAAGACGAGGGTTTCCACGTGGTCGGGATTCCGGCCGCTTCCGGCCGGGGCGGCCGTTTCCCGGAGGAGGCGCCGGCGCTGATCGTCGTGGATGCGGGCGAGGGCACGGAGGAGTGGTGCCGGCGGGTGCGCAGCCGTGTGCGCCTGGAGCACGTGCCGCTGGTCGCGCTCACCGACGGTGAGGGGCGTGAGGCCCTGCACCGCGTCTATGCCGCGGGCGCCACGGCCGTATTCATCAAGCCCGTCGATCACGGCTTCCTGCGCGAGCGCTTCCGGTCCCACGGCGACACCGGTCGCACACTGACCGGCATGCAGCCGGCGCTGATGTCCGACGCCCGTATCCTGCACGCCGTGCCGGATACCTTCTTCGTGCTGGGCGAGGACGGCATGGTGCGTGAGTATCTGGGCGGCGGCGAGCGCGACCCGTTGCTCCGGCCCGAGCGGCTGGCGCGGCGCCGGCTGTCCGAGGTGCTGCCACGGGACGTGGCCTCGCTGATCCTGCGCAACATCCGCCGCACGCTGTCCCGCCGCGAGCCCGGCAGCTTCGAGTTCGAGCTGGGCGAGCCGGGCGAGAAGCAGCGCTACGAGATGCGGCTGATGGTACAGGGCGCAGACCGGGTGATGGCGATCGCCCGCAACGTCAGCGACATGGCCGTGGTCAGCCGCGCCGCCGGGGGTCCCGATACCCTGACCGGGTTGCCGGGGCGCACCGCGTTCCTCGGCCGGCTGGACGCGATGCTCGAGGACGCGCGGCGCCTGCGTCACGGCCTGGCCGTCCTGTGCATCGACCTCGACCGCTTCACGCGCATCAACGACACTCTCGGCCGGGCAGTCGGCGATGCCATCCTGCGCGTGGTCGGCAGCCGCCTGGAGCGCTGCCTGCGCGACGCCGACGCCGTGCAGCGTCCGCGGCCGGACTCCGGCGGGAGCAGCGAGCTCGCGCGTATCGGTGGCGACGAGTTCGTGGCGGTGTTGCGCGACATCAAGGAGCGCGGGACCGTCACCCAGGTCGCCGGCCGCATCCGCGCCGCCTTCGCCGATCCGGTCAGCTATCAGGGCCACCAGCTCGAGGTCACGCCGAGCATCGGCATCGCCCTCTATCCGGCGGACGGCAGCGACGCGCAGGCTTTGCTGGACAGCGCCAGGGCCGCCCTGGACGAGGCCCGCATGGGCGGCGAGGCCGGTCAGGAATTCTATTCGGACACCATGCGCCAGCGCGTGCTGCGCCGCCTGGATCTGAAGGACGAGCTGCGTTCGGCTCTCGAACGGGACCAGCTGGAGCTCCGCTACCTGCCGCGGATCGACCTGGAGACGGGCCGTGTGGCCGGGCTCGAGGCGCTGCTGCGCTGGCAGCATCCGGTGCGGGGCGCCGTATCGCTGCAGGAACTCCTCCCGCTGGCCGAAGCCAGCGGCCTCATGCGGCCCATCGGCAAGTGGGTGCTGCACGCCGCCTGTGCCCACGCCGCCTACTGGGCCGAGACCTGGGAGACCATGCCGCCGGTATCGGTGAACCTCTCCGAGCAGGAATTCTGCCGCGAGGGCCTGCCGCGGGTGGTGCACGGCGCCCTGGAGGCCTCCGGCCTGGCACCGGCACAGCTGGAACTGGAGCTCACCGAGGCGATGCTGATGCGCGAAAAGCAGGCCGCGGTCGTGTTGCAGAAGCTCAAGGCGCTCGGCGTCGGCATCGTAATCGATGACTTCGGTGTCGGCCACTCCTCGCTCGGCCGGCTGATCCAGTACCCCGTCAAGGCCATCAAGATCGACCGCTCTTTCGTCGAGCAGTGCCAGGCCGATACGGCCGAGCGTTCGGTGTGCTCGGCCATCATCGCGATGTCCCGGGAACTCGGCCTCGCCGTCATCGCGGAAGGCGTGGAAACCGTGGAGCAGATCGACTTCCTGCGCGAGCGCGGCTGTCACGCGCTGCAGGGCTTCTTCTTCGCCGAGCCCCTGCGCGTGGAAGACGTGCCCGCCTTCCTCGCCGCCCATCTCGGCCGCACGCCGGACGGCGACGTGATCGACCTCGCCACCATCCGCAGCCGCTTCGCGCTGCGCCATACCGGCTGATTGCCTTGCGCCGCGCCGCAGCGATGACTCTGCTGGGGCTGGCTGCGGCGCTGCCGCTCCTGCTCGCCGGTGCGCCCTGGTTCGGCTGGGAACTGCGAGCGCCCTGGCTGGTGGCCCTGGTCGGCGCGGGCATCGGGTTGCATCGCGCCCGGGAACGCGAGCTGCGCCGGGAGACCGAATACTGCCGCCGGCTCGAGGCCCAGGTGCGCCAGCGCACCCGGGATCTCGCCGACCGCAACGCCGAGCTGCAGCTGGCGAACGCGAAGCTGCACGAGGCCAGCCATACCGATGCGCTCACCGGCCTGAGGAACCGCCGCTACCTGTTCGAGCAGATCTCCGGGGATATCGACCTGGTGCAGCGCCAGCATGACGGCGGCAGTCGCGGCAGCGGCCTGGACCGGAACAACGACATCGTCTTCCTGATGGTTGACCTGGACCGCTTCAAGCCGGTCAACGATGCCCACGGCCACGTGGCCGGCGACCGCATGCTGCTCGAGGTGCGCGACGTTCTGCTCGCCGCCTGCCGCTCGTCGGACGTCGTGATCCGCTGGGGTGGCGACGAATTCCTGGTGATCGGCCGCGAGGCTACCAGCACGGAGGTCTCCTCCCTCGCCGAACGTATCCGCGCGCATATCGAGAGCCACGTCTTCGAGCTGGGTAACGGCGCGGTGGCGCACACCACCTGCTCGGTGGGCTTCGCGAGCTACCCTTTCCTCGGCACCCGGCCCGACCTGGTGAGCTGGGAGCAGGTGCTCGGTATCGCCGATCTGGCGATGTACCGGGCCAAGGAGGAGCGCAACGCCTGGGTCGGCATCCACGGCGCGCACTGGCAGGGCAGCGCCGAGTCGCTGCTGCAGGGGCTGCAGCAGCGCATGCAGACCCTGGCCACTGCCGGGCACATCCGCATGGAACGTCCCGGCCGCGAACTCACACGCAAGCTGGCCTGACCCGGTCCGGATGCTATAACGTCCTACCCGTCCGGGCGCCCTCTGTGTCAACCTGCGCCGCGGAGCGACAGGGGATCCATGCACTCGCACGACCATGACCAGCCGTCCGGCGCCCACGGGCAGGAGAGATCCGACTCGAAGCGTCTCGCCCTCGCGCTCGCGCTGACCGCAGGCTTTGCGGTGGTGGAGCTGGTCGGCGGCATCGCCGCCGGATCGCTGGCGCTGATCGCCGATGCCGGCCACATGATCACGGACGCCATGGCGCTCGCGCTGGCCTGGATGGCCGCGCGTGTCGCGGCACGGCCCGCGGATGCCAAGCGCAGTTTCGGCTATCACCGCTTCCAGATCGTCGCCGCCCTCATCAACGGCCTGACCCTGATCGGCATCGTGGGCTGGATCGTCGTGGAGGCCGTCGAACGGCTGTTCACGCCGGTGGACGTCACGGCGAACCTCATGCTGACCATCGCCGTCATCGGACTTCTGGTCAACGTGGTCGTGTTCTTCGTGCTGCACGGCGGCAGCCGCGAGAACCTGAACCTGCAGGGCGCGCTGCTGCACGTGCTCGGCGATCTGCTGGGCTCCGTGGCCGCCATCGCCGCGGGCGTGGTCATCCTCGGCACCGGCTGGATGCCGATCGACCCGTTGCTGTCACTGGTGGTGGCGGCGCTGATACTGCGCAGTGCCTGGAGCCTGGTGAAGCGCTCGGCCCACATCCTGCTGGAGGGCACGCCGGAGTGGCTCGACGTTGCCGGTATGCGCCGCGAACTCACCGACTCCGTGCCCGGCGTCCGCGACGTCCATCACGTGCACGTCTGGAGCCTGACGCCGGCCCGCCTGATGCTGACCATGCACGTCACCCTGGACGAGGACAACGGCGACCCGGCCGCCGTCATCCGGGTCATCAAGCGCCGGCTGCACCAGGAATACGGCATCGATCATTCCACCATCGAGATCGAGTACGGGCACTGCGCCGACGATTTCCCGGCGACGACCGAGCCGCCGCCCGCCGGATGACCGGGGATTGCTGCGGCGAGAAGAGCACCCCATTGCCGGCCTGAGGCCGCATCCGGCCGGTTGCCTTCGGCTACTCCCAGGGGTTATACGTAAGGCATAACCACAAGAGGGGGAGTCATGGTTATGTCCAATCCAGGTCCGGGCCGTGCACTGGCGGCCGTGTTGTTCGTGTTCGTCTTCGCTTTCGCCGGCACTGCCACGGCCCGCACCGATCTCGTCCGGGTCGAGGGCCTCACCGCGCCGGTGAAAGTCACCCGGGACAGCGACGGCATCGCCCACATCCGGGCGCTGCGGTCCCGGGATCTCTACTTCATGCAGGGCTACGTCCACGCCGAGGACCGGCTCTTCCAGATGGATCTCACCCGGCGCCAGCCGAGCGGGACACTGGCCGAACTCCTCGGACCGCGGGTCCTGGGGGACGACGTCGAGGCGCGCACGATCGGCCTCCGACGCGCCGCAGAACGCTCGCTGCCGGCCCTGACCCGCCGGACCCGCCAGGCGCTGGAGGCCTACGCCGACGGCGTCAACCGTTGGGTCGAGGAGAACGATCTGCCGCCGGAGTACGACGCCCTGAACATCGGTTTCGAGCCCTGGACGCCGGTGGACAGTGTGGTCATCGCCAAGGCCATTGCCTTCAGTCTGTCTTTCGATCTGGACACCGGCCTGACGGAGCGTTTCACCGCCTATGCGCAGGCACTGGGACCGGAGATAGGCGCAGTCGCCTTCTCCGAGGATGTCTTCCGCTCCATGCCCTTTGACTGCGCGTCGACCGTGCCGGACGCGACCGGTGAATATCCCTTCATCGCGGCAGGAGAGCCGGATCAGGTACAAAACTGCATCTCGGATTCGGTGACGCTTCCGGACTATGTTGCGGGCGACGGGAAACCTTCCCGCGGCAAGGGCGATAAGGGCGCCGGCTACGGCGCGAACACGGTGAAGCTCGCCGCACTGGCGTCCGCGGTGGGCGAGAAGCTCCGGCGCTCCGGCTTCATACGGCGGGTGCTCGATGCGGACGGACAGATCGGCTCCAACGAATGGGGTGTCACCCGGCGCCTGGGTGCGAACGGCCTGCCCGTCATCGCCAACGATCCGCATCTGTCGCTGGACACGCCGTCCACGTTTTATCCGATCGGGCTCAGGCGCCCGGGCATGGACGTGTTCGGCAGCAGCTTCGCCGGCGTGCCCTTCGTGGTACTCGGCGTCAACCGCCACATCCAGTGGGGGGCGACGACCAACCCCATGGACGTGACGGATGCTTACGTGGAGTTGCTCGGCATCGATGAGGAGGGTTTCTACACCCTCTTCCGGGGGGCGAAGGAGCGGGTCGTACCGGTGCCCGAGGCGTTCTACTACAACGACTTCACGGGAGGCACCCGCCAGGCCCCGCCGGGGCAGAGCTGCGGGCAGTCGGGCATTCCCTTCTGCGACGCGGATACCTTCGTGCCGGAGGCGACGCTGATCGTGCCAAGGCGCAACAATGGTCCCATCGTCGGCTTCCTCGGCGCTCCCCCGTCAGCGGGCGGGACCCCGGTCGCTGCGGTGAGCGTACAGTACACCGGCTTCAGCGCCACCCGGGAACTGGACACGTTCCGCCTGTGGAACGAGTCGCGCAACCTGCGCAACTTCCAGCGTGGTCTGCAGTTTTTCGATTTCGGGTCGCAGAACTGGGTGTACGCCGACGTGTACGGCAACATGGCCTATTTCGCCAGCGCCGAGATGCCCATCCGCAAGGATCTGCAGGCGGGCCGGCCGGCGCCGGGCACCATCGAAGGCGTCTTCCCGCCGGGAGTGCCGATACCACCCTGGTTCCTGCGCGACGGGACCAGCGGTGAGCATGAATGGCTGGGGAAGCAGAACCACTATCCCGGCCAGGCGATTCCCTACGAGATCCTGGCGCCGGACGAGATGCCGCACACGATCAACCCGCCGAAAGGTTATTTCGTCAACGCGAACAACGACCCGGCCGGGACCACACTGGACAACAATCCGCTGAACCAGCTGCGCAAGGGCGGCCAGGGTATCTACTATCTCAATCCCAGCTATGCCGGCGGTTTCCGTGCGGGCACTATCACACTGCGCCTGCGTGAGACCCTGCGCGACAAGGGAGAGGCGAGCCTCGAGGACATGCAGCGCATCCAGGCAGATGTGACACTCCTGGATGCCCGCTATTTCGTGCCGCTGATACTGCAGGCCTGGGAGCGGGCGAGCGCGGATGGTGCGGGCGAGGCCCTCGCCGACTCGGCCGACGACGACCGTCTCCGCGAGGCGGTCGGACGCCTGGCCGACTGGGACTTCTCCACGCCCACCGGCTTGCCCGAGGGCTACGACGCGGGGGATGATCCGGACGATCTGCCGCAGCCTTCGGAGGAGGAGATCGCCAACAGCATTGCGGCCACGATCTACAGCGTCTGGCGGGGACAGGCGATCCGGGAGATTCTGGACTCGTCGCTGGCGGAACGCGGCCTGCCCGGTCCCGGCAGTGCGCAGGCCATGACAGCGTTGAAGAATCTGTTCGACAACTTCGAGACTCGGCAGGGGTTCGGCGTGTCCGGCATCGACTTCTTCAGCGTGGACGGCGTGATCGACCGGAAAGACGCCCGCGACATCAAGCTGCTCGGCGCGCTGCAGGCGGCGCTGGACAAGCTGGCCGGGCCGGACTTCGTGCCGGCTTTCGCCGGGTCCGAAAAACAGCAGGATTATCGCTGGGGGCGCCTCCACACGATCGTGCTGAATCATCCGTTCGTCCCGGAATTCGATATCCCCTCCGCGATCTCCGGCTTCCCGCCGCCCTTCGACGACCTGCGGGCCATACCGACCGACGGCGGTTTCGGCGTGGTGGATGCCTCCTCCCACAGCGCGCGCGCTGACGAATGGGACGAGTTCGACTTCGGTAGCGGTCCGGTGCGCCGCTTCGTGGGCGAGCCGGCCCGCTGGTGGCGGGGCGGCCGCGCGGAGTCCATCTGGGCAGGGGGTACGAGCGGGGTGCCGTTCCCGGGTAACCCGTTCTATTCCAACCTGCTGCCGCGCTGGCTGGTCAACGAGACGGTGGAGATCGACCTCGGCCCCTTCGCGGGGGAACCCGCCTACTCCCGGACCCTGTACCTGCCGGAGCGCAGGCGCTGGGGCTGGTGGTGGCGGCGCTAGCGCAGTGTATGCCGGCAGCCTGCCCGCGCGGCAGGCTGCCGGCCTCCATGTCCGCCTCGGCGGTTCATCCTCTCAGTCTTCCGCCAGCGCTTTGGCGTGGTATTCCAGGTGCTCGCCGATGAAGGTGGAGACGAAGAAATAGCCGTGGTCGTAGCCCGGCTGCATGCGCAGCGTGAGCGTGTGTCCGGCTTCCTCGCAGGCCTTGCGCAGCAGCTCCGGCTTCAGCTGCTCCACCAGCCATTCGTCGGCGTCGCCCTGGTCCACCATCAGCGGGATGTCGTCGCCGCCCCGGCGGACCAGGCGGGTGGCATCCCAGGCCTCCCAGGCGCTGCGGTCCTCGCCCAGGTAATGAGTGAACGCCTTCTGTCCCCACGGGCAGTCCATCGGCGCGCAGATGGGAGCGAAGGCCGATACCGAGCGGAACATGCCCGGGTTCTTCAGCGCGACGATCAGCGCCCCGTGGCCGCCCATGGAGTGGCCGCTCACCGAGCGCCGGCCGGGGGTGACGGGGAACGTGGATTCGACCAGGGCCGGCAGCTCGCAGGCCACGTAGTCGTACAGGTTGTAGTGACCGGCCCACGGCGCTTCGGTCGCGTTCACGTAGAAGCCCGCGCCGGTGCCCAGATCCCAGTCGGCGTCCTCGCCGGGTAGTCCGAGTCCGCGGGGGCTGGTGTCCGGTGCCACCAGCGCGATGCCGAGTTCGGCCGCGTAGCGCTGGGCGCCGGACTTCACGGTGAAGTTCTCCTCGGTGCAGGTCAGCCCCGACAGCCAGTAGACAACGGGTACCGGCCCGGACTCCGCCTGGGGCGGCAGGTAGAGGGCGAACCGCATGGGGCAGCCGCAGGCATCGGAATGGTGACGATAGGTATGCGTGTAGCCGCCGAACAGCCTGCTGCGGCTGATCAGCTCCGGCGTAGTGCTGGTCATCGATCTTTCCTCGTCTGCCTGGCTTGCAGGTCAGTCACCTGCCCGGCCCGGCCGTGTGCGGGCCGGCGGCGGTCAGGCCGCGCTGATGCGCCGCTCGCCGAAAGGCGCGGAGGCGGTGTTGCTGCTGATCCGGTGGGCATCGCGCAGCGCTCGGCGCTCATAGCGCTTCAGAATCTGGTCGAGTGCCCGGCTGATCTTCGAGGCGGTACGCAGCCGCTCGATCTTCGGGAAGGTGGCCCGCTCGCCCTCCTTGATGAAGAACATGAGCTCCTTCTCGCTGGGCGGCGTCAGCAGCTTGGTGGGATTGAACAGCCGGTAGCGGGGCATGAGGTTGATGTCGCCCGTGTAGGTCTGGGTGGCCACCGAGTAGAACATGTTGGCCAGCAGCTGCAGCCGCGGCACCGGCTTGGTCACGCGCTGGGTGATCCAGTGGGTGGAGCGCAGCCACTCCTGGTAGGTTCGGAAGCCGAGGTGCAGGCCCGTGGACAGCAGGCCGGGCTCTTCCTTCGGGTCCTGGATGAACCAGAGCACGACCGGATTCGTCTGGCTCGCGACGTAGTGGTTCACGCCGTACAGCCGGGCCAGCCGCTTGGCCGGCAGGTCCTCGCTCACCGAGCCGTCCACCCAGCGGCGCTGGGGCAGGTAGGGCTGGCGTCGGCCGTTCTTGTTCTTCGCCTCCAGGATGACGGGCGGGTAGATACCCGGCACGGCGCAGGAGGCCATCACGGCCTTGCGGACATATACGTTCGGCGAGGTGATGGCATTCAGCAGCCGGGATGTCTGGTGGACCTCCGCCGGTGCCACCGAGATATTGATCTTGCGCCCGGTGAGCTCGTAGGCCTCCTGGAAGGTGAGATCCGGGATCAGGCGGTCGACCGTGTCCTCGACGTCGTGGACGTCCATGTTCGGTGTGGTCGGCGAGAGCAGCCGGCCGAGCCAGCTCACCTCCTGGCGCGCCTCCATCAACAGGTTGCGCGGGTCGAACATCTCGTGCAGCTCGGCGGTGGAGTGGGTGCCGAGGACGCCTGCGATCAGCGAGCCCGCGCTCGAGCCGGAGATCACCGACGGCAGCACGTCCTCCTCCAGCATGGCCTTGACCACGCCCACGTGGAAGTGCCCGAGTACGGCACCGCCCGAGAGCATCAGGGCGCTGCGGCCGAAACAGTGGTCCGCCCGGCGGAAGAAATCGAGCCGCTCCTCGAAGCTGATCTTGTTGGAACGCAGCTTGGAGAGGTAGTGCAGTGCGTCGACGATCTCGTCGACGTATTCCTCGATGAGTTGTTTGGTGCCGAACTTCGCCCGCTTGTACAGGGCGGTCTTGCCCATCCCGGCCATGTTGCCGTGGATGCCCTCGTTCAGCGTGAACAGCAGACCGTGATCGTCCTTGCTGGCACGCAGCTCGCGCAGCGTGTCCAGCCGCTGACGGATGGAGTGATAGTCGTACAGGCTGGAGCGCTCGACGGCACGCCACTGGTCCATGCCCGTGAGCTTGTCGTGGCTGATCGCGGCCTCACGCCAGTCGGCGTAGCTGTTCGCCTCGTCCATCGCGCGTTCGAGTAGTCTGCGGCTGGCTGCCATGTTCCCCTACCTTCCGTCAGTCTCGTAGAACAACCATCATACCGTGCCGGCGGGGCGCATGTCGCCGCGCGGGTCACGATTTGGGTATCCCGTGTTTTCGTAAGTCATTGAAATGGCGACAACCAGCCCCGTAAATAGTGGAAATCGGCTATGTCGGGCAGCCGCCGGCAGTCGCGCTGCGGCAATCCCCGATGCGGCCGGCGGCCGGTATGGCCTGTAATAGCTGGTGAGCCGGGACAGGGTGGTTCCGGCGCGGTTCGGCCAGAGGTTGGCCAGCGTTCGGCAAGGCTCCTGCATGCACATCGAGTTCTGCGGCGTAGCCCGGACAAATTCCCCTTCGACCCGGCCGCCATCGACGCGGTCGTCCTCAGGTACGCACGTCGATCGTTCCGGGCGGCTCCCGCTGCTCGAACCGCTGTACACCCGGGATGATCTGGAGGCGCTCATGGACCGGTTCCGCGACGCTGCCTGCGGTCGGCTCCTGGAAATCTGCCCGGGCGTGCGCCTGACGCTGCACGACGCCGGCCATATCGTCGGCTCCGCCATGCCGGCCCTGGACCTGGGAGGCCGCGGATGAGCGGCGGCGGGAATCATGCCATCCGCCTCCATGCCGTACGCCTGGGCGTCGATACCCGCCACGAGCCCGTGCTGTTCCTGCGCCGGGATTCGGAGGTGGCCCGCTCCGAGGGCTTCGAGGCGATGTCCCAGGTACGTGTCGACACGGACTCGCAGTCCATCATCGCCACGCTGATGATCGTGGAGGCGGGGCTGTTGAGCGCCGGCCAGGCCGGGCTGTCGGAGGCCGCATGGCGGCGCCTCGGGCTGGCCGACGGCGGGACGCTGATCCTGCACCATCCGTTGCCCGTCGAGTCGCTCGCGTACATGCGGGCCAAGGTCTACGGCGCGGAACTCGGCGGCAGTGAATTCGAGAGCATCATCGACGACGTGGTGGCCGGCCGTTACATGGACGTGCAGCTCGCCGCCTTCGTCGCAGCCTGTTCCGGAGAACGGCTCACCCGGGAGGAGATCGTCCATCTCACCCGGGCGATGGTGGGGGCGGGCGAGCGTCTCGGCTGGCCGGGTTCCCCGATCATGGACAAGCACAGCGTCGGCGGTCTGCCCGGCAACCGGACCACGCCCATCGTGGTGGCCATCGCTGCCGAGGAGGGCCTCGTCATGCCGAAGACCTCCTCCCGGGCCATCACCTCGCCCGCAGGCACCGCGGATACGATGGAGACGCTCACCCGGGTGAATCTCGGCCTGGATGCGATGCGCCGCGTGGTGGAACGGGAGGGCGGCTGTCTCGCCTGGGGCGGTTCGGCCAGCCTGAGCCCGGCCGACGACATCCTCATCCGGGTGGAGCGTGCTCTGGACCTGGACAGCGAAGGCCAGCTGGTGGCCTCCGTGCTGTCGAAGAAGGTGGCCGCCGGCTCCACCCACGTGGTCATCGACATGCCGGTGGGACCCACCGCGAAGGTGCGCAGCCTCGCCGCCGCCGAGCGGTTGTCCGGCCATTTCAACGCGGTGGCTGAAGCCCTGGGTCTGGCCCTGCACATCGACGTGGGCGACGGCAGTCAGCCGGTCGGTCGCGGCATCGGCCCGGCGCTGGAGGCCCGCGACGTGCTGGCGGTGCTGCGGGGTGAGCCCCATGCCCCCGCCGATCTGCGCCGACGCGCGCTGCAGCTCGCCGCCGGCGTGCTGCGGCTGTCCGGCCGCGTCCGTCCCCAGGACGCGGTCGCGCGCGCGACCGCGGTGCTGGACAGCGGCCGTGCCTGGCAGCGCTTCCAGCGTATCTGCGAGGCCCAGGGCGGTTTGCGCGAGCCGCCGCAGGCGGCCTACCGCTATGACGTATTCACGGAAGAGGGAGGTGTGGTGGATACCATCGACAACCGCAAGGCCGCCCGGCTGGCGAAGCTCGCCGGCGCGCCCGCGGACAAGGCGGCCGGCCTCGAGCTGGCCGTGAGATCGGGGCAACGGGTGCAGCCGGGCGACGTGCTCATGACCGTGCACGCGGAGAGCCCCGGCGAGCTGGAATATGCGCTGGAGTACTTCCGCGCGCATCCGGATGTGATTACGCTGTCGGCTGACTGATGGACACCCTCGTATTCAATCTCGGCGCCCCTCCGCCCCTGTGCGACGCTGTGGTTGCGGCGACCGGTGCCGTGCCGGGCGAGCTGGACACGCGCCGTTTCCCGGACGGGGAGGCCTATGTTCGTGTGGTGACGCCCTGCGCCGGCGCCGACGTGATCCTGTGCGCGGGGCTGCAGCCGCCGGACGAGCAGACGCTGCGCTCGCTGCTGGTGGCCGCGACGCTGCGTGACCTGGGCGCGGCGCGCATCCTGCTCGCGGCGCCCTATCTGCCCTACATGCGCCAGGACGCGCGCTTCCGGGAAGGCGAGGGGATCACGTCGCGCTACTATGCCGCCCTGGTCTCCGCGCATTTCGACGGTCTCGTCACCGTGGATCCGCATCTGCACCGTTACGCTGCGCTGTCCGAGGTGTACACCATCCCCGCCGTGTGCGTGCATGCCGCACCCGCCATCGGCGCCTGGGTGCGGGACAACGTGGCGGAGCCGATACTCATCGGCCCCGACAGCGAGAGCAGTCAGTGGGTGGAGGCGGTCGCCGCGGTGGCCGAGGCGCCGTTCATCGTGCTGGAGAAGACCCGACGCGGCGACCGTGACGTCTCCGTGAGCGACCCCGATCTCCTGCCCCACGACGGACGGCGGCCGGTGCTGCTCGACGACATCATCTCCAGCGGCCGCACCATGGCCGAGGCGGTTGCCCGGGTGAACGGCCACGGCGGGCCGGCGCCGGTGTGCATCGCCATCCACCCGGTGTTCGCCGACGGTGCCGTGGCGGATCTGCGCGCGGCGGGCGCCGGCCGGGTCGTCTCCTGTAACACCATCCGCCACGAGACCAACGCCATCGACGTAGCACCCCTGATCGCCGAGGCCTGTCACGGCTTTCCCGGCGAACCCGCGCGGCGCGCGGCCGGGTCGTGAGGCACACCTTCGCACCCCTGGCGGCGCTGTTGCTGGGCGTCGCCCTGATGCTCGTGGGCAACGGGCTGCAGGCCGTGCTGGTTCCCTTCCGCGCCGGTGCCGAGATGTTCAGCCAGTTGTCCATCGGCTTCATCGGTGCGAGCTACTTTCTCGGTTTCACCATCGGCTGTCTGCAGGGCGGCGCGCTCGTCCGCATGGTGGGCCATGTGCGGGCATTTGCCGCGATGACCGCGGCCGCCTCGGCCGTGCCGCTGCTCCAGGCGCTGTGGGTGGAGCCGGCCCCCTGGTTGTTCTTCCGCGCGGCCACCGGTTTCTGCTTCGCGGTGCTCTACATCGTCATCGAGAGCTGGCTGAACGAGCGCGCGAGCAACGAGAACCGCGGCACGGTGTTCTCCACCTACATCTTCATCAGTTTCGGGGCCATGGCCGTCGGCCAGGAGTTGCTTCGGGTCTACGATCCTGCCGGCGTCGAGCTGTTCGCGGTGGTCGCCGCTCTCGTCTCGCTGGCGGCCATACCCGTCGCGCTGACGCGCTCGCCGGTACCGCGGCTGCCCGAGGTTGCCGCGATCAACCTGCGCGGGCTGTGGCGCGTGTCCCCTTCCGGCATGGCCGGCACCCTCGCCTCGGGGCTGGGCAACGGCGCCTTCTGGTCGCTGGCGCCGCTGGTGGCGGCAGGCGGGGCGCTGGACGTCTCCCGCACCGCCACCTTCATGAGCGTGGCGCTCATCGGCGGTGCGGCGGGGCAGTTTCCGTTCGGCGGGCTGTCAGACCGGGTCGACCGGCGCCACGTCATCGCCGGGGTGGCGGCACTGGGCGCGGCGGTGAGCCTCGCCATCTGGCTGGCAGCCGGACTCGATGCCGGCAATCTGCTGCTCTATGCGCTCAGTTTTCTGTGGGGCATGGCGTCGTTCACCATCTATCCCATCTCGGTGGCCCACTCCAACGACCACGCCGACCCGGACGACTTCGTGGGCGTCTCCGCCGGCCTGCTGTTCGCCTACGGCGCAGGGGCGACGGTGGGGCCGGTGCTCGCGGCATTGCTGATGTCGGTGACCAGCGCGCCGACGCTCTACCTGTTCATCGCCGTGATGTACCTGCCGCTGGCGGTGTTCAGCCTGAGCCGCGCCTTCCGCTACGCGCAGGTGCCGGAGGCCGAGCAGGTTGCGTTCTACGATGCGCTGAGTGCCTCCGGCACGGCCTCGCACGCCTACGAGGAGGAGTGGAGCGAACAGGTGCTGGAGGAGCAGGCGGAAGCCGCTGCCGAGTCTCAGTGACCGGCGTGGTCGGCGGGCATCCCGGCCTCGGTGGCACCGTTCTCCATGCCCTGGTGGCCGCCGTGGCCCGCGCTCATGTGCATCACCGGCATGGCCATGGTCCAGAGCCCCGCCAGCACCACCATTGCGCCGGCCATGCGCCGCACGCCGGTGCGCCGGGTGAGCGAGGCGAGCCGCGCGGCGCCGGCCGTCGCCAGTACCATTGCCGGCAGCGTACCGATGCCGAAGGCGGCCATCACCATCGCTCCCTCGGCGGGGCCGCCGGAGACGGCGGCCGCCAGCAGCACCGAGTACACCAGGCCGCAGGGGATCCAGCCCCAGAGCACGCCGAGCGCCATCGCGTGCAGCGGCGTGCGTGCCGGCAGCAGGCGCCCGGTCAGGGGGGCCAGTTTCTGCCAGCCCCGGGCGCCCCAGGCCTCCAGGGGCCGCAGGGGGTTCCAGCCGAAGGCGAGCTGCAGCCCGATCAGCACGATGACGATGCCGAACGCAATCCTCAGTGCCGGCCCCCACTCGCGCAGGCCGAATAGCGCGCCGCCGGTCGCGCCGGCGAAACCGGCGACCGCGCCCAGGAACACGTAGCCGCCGATGCGCCCGCCGTTGTAGGCGAGGGCGAAGCCGGTGCGTCCCGCGGTGCCGCGCACCGCGGTATTGAGTCCGAGCCAGCCGGCGATGCCACCGCACATGCCCAGGCAATGGGTGGAGCCGAGCAGGCCGGCAAACGCCGCCGCCAGCAGGCCGCCCTCAACGTTCATCGTCGTCTTCCTGCTTGCGCGCCGGCGGCGTCCGGTCGTCGTCCATGACCACCCGCCAGGCGGGGGTATCCATGTCGTCGAACTGGCCGCTGCCCACGGCCCAGAAGAAGGCGGCGACTGCCGCGGCCAGCAGTACCAGTCCCAGCGGTATCAGGACATAGAGGATGCTCACGGCGAGGCCTCCAGCGCCGCAGGGGCCGCGGGAGCACCCGCCGGCTCGCGGCCCGGCCGGGCCGCGTCGCCGCGCCGGCGCAGGCGCAGCGCGTTGAGCACCACCAGCAGGGAGCTCGCCGACATGCCGATGGCTGCCATCCAGGGAGCCAGCATCCCCGAAGCGGCCAGTGGCACGGCGAGCACGTTGTAACCGATGGCCCAGCTGATGTTCTGGCGGATGATGCGGCGGGTACGGCGCGACAGTTCCACGGCGGTGAGCAGCGGTGCCAGCGAATCGCCGAGCAGCACCGCGTCGGCGCTCGACTGGGCCAGTGTCGTGCCGGCGCCCATGGCGGCGGAGACGTCGGCACCGGCCAGGACCGGCGCATCGTTGATGCCGTCGCCGACCAGCGCCACCTTCTCGCCGGCGGCCTGCAGCTCGCGCACCCAGGCGAGTTTGTCCTCGGGACCGAGGTCGCCGCGGGCGTCGTCGATGCCCAGGCGCCCGGCGATGTCGTCCACGGTGCGGGACCGGTCGCCGCTGGCGATGGCGGTGGCGATGCCGGCCTCGCGCAGCGTCGCCACCACCGCGGCGGCGTCGTCCCGGAGGCTGTCGCGCAGTTCGAAGGCGGCCAGTACCCGGCGCTCCCCGTCACCGAGAAATACCAGGGTGGATGCGGGACCGGTCTCGAGGGGTTCGGCCGCGGCCCGTGCTGCCGCGCCCACGAACTCCGCCGAGCCGATGCGGTAGAGGACGCCGTCCACGCTGCCTTCGATTCCCCGCCCCGGTACCGGGCGCAGGTCGGCCGGCGTGTCGCCCCGGCGCGGGAAGGCCCGGGCCAGGGCATGCTCGGAGCCGCTCTCCAGCCGGGCGGCGATGGCGAGACAGCGCTCGGCGTCCGCGCCCTCCGCGAGCGGCACGATGCGTTCGAGTTCCGGCCGGCCCCGGGTGAGGGTGCCGGTCTTGTCGAACACGATGCGGTCGAATTCGGCCAGCCCCTGCAGGGCCCGGGAGCGGGTGATCAGGATGCCCCGGTCGGCCAGTGCCGTGTTGGCGGCCGCGAGGGCGGCCGGCGTGGCCAGCGACAGGGCGCAGGGGCAGGTCACCACCAGCACGGCCAGGGCGGCGGGGAAGGCGGCCCCCGGCTCGATCCACCACCAGACCGCCCCCGTGCTTGCGGCGAGTACGAGCACGCCCACCACGAACCAGCTCGCCACCCGGTCGGCGAGCACGGCGACCGCCGGACGCTCCGCCTGGGCGCGCTCCAGCAGCCGGGAGATGGCAGCCAGCATCGTGTCCTGGCCCACGCGTTCTGCGCTCAGCGTGAGGGCGCCGTCCAGGTTGATGCTGCCGGCGGTAACCTCGTCACCCGGCCCCCGGGACACCGGTTCCGACTCACCGGTGATCAGCGACTCGTCCAGTGATGCCCGGCCGCGCAGGATACGGGCGTCTGCGGGCACCCGCTCGCCCGGACGCAGGGCGAACCGATCACCCGCACGCAGGCGGGCCACGGCGATAATCTCCTCGCCGTCACTGCGCTCGTCGGCGATGCGCCGGACCGTATCCGGCAGCAGCTGGCCGATGGCGGCCGAGCGTTCGGTGGCGCCGTGGCGCGCGCTCATCTCCAGGAAGCGGCCCAGCGACAGGAAGAACACGAACATGGTGGCGGAGTCGAAATATACCTCGCCGTGGCCGCTGACCGCCGCATACAGCGAGGCGGCGTAGGCGCCGCCGACGGCGATGGACACGGGCAGATCCATGCCGGGCCGGCCGCAGATCAGGCCCCGCCAGGCCGACTGGAAGAACGGCCGGCCCGAGTAGAACACCACCGGGGTGGTGACCAGCGCGCTGACCCACACCAGGAACCGGCGCATCTCCGGATCGATGCCCTGGAAAGCGCCGGCATAGAGAGCCACGGCGAACATCATGACCTGCATCATGCCCACGCCGGCGACCAGCAGGCGCTTCAGCGCCTGGCGCCGTTCCTGGTGCCGCGGGGAGTACGCCTCGGTCAGACTCTGCGGATGCGGTCGGTAGCCCAGTCGCTCGATGGTGCCGAGGATGGCACTGAAGCGGGTCTCCTCCGGCTGCCAGACGACGTGCAGGCGGGAGGAGGCGGTGTTGACCGTGATCTCGGTGACGCCGGGCAGCCGGCGGAGCACGTTCTCCAGCAGCCAGCTGCAGGCGCTGCAATACAGGCCTTCGACGTGCAGCACGGCCTCCCGGCCGCCGTCGGTGCGGGTGGCGGCGAACAGGGGCAGCGTCTCCGGGTCGTCGAAGCCGCGCCAGTCAGCGTCGTCGCCGGGCGGTGGCGCGGGCGCATCGCCCGGCGGCGCGTCGCGGAAGCGGTAGTAGGCATCGAAGCCCGAGGCACCGATGAGTTCGGCCACCGCCTTGCAGCCGTGGCAGCACATCGGGCGGTCTTCACCGTCGATGCGTGCGCTGAGGTCGAGGCCTGCCGGGACAGGCAGACCGCAGTGGAAGCAGGCGCGGGACTCAGCCATCGTCGCGGCGGCCGGCGGGCGTCAGCGTGCCGCGACCGTCCCGCTGCGAGATCTCCCCCGTGAGGCGCCAGCCGGCGGCTTCTCCCAGTGATTCCACCGCTGCGTACCAGCGCTCGGCGCTCATCGGCGCGAGTCGGGCCCGGTAGGTCCCGTCCCCGGCGGTCGGCGCGCGGGTGAGCAGGATGTCCACGTCCTTGTCAGCCACGGTGGGGTGGGAGAGCTCCAGCAGCAGCGTCTCGGGCCAGTCGAGCGGGGCCGCGCCCGTGCCGCCCTGCTGCTCCAGGCGCACTTCCACCGCGCCTTCCCCGGCGGCGACCTGCAGGCGGCCCGCCAGGCCCAGTTCGGTGGCGGCGCCGGCCATGCGGAAGCGCCTCTCGGTGGTCTCGGCGATGCGGCTGTAGTCGTCCACTACCAGGGAAGCCGGCCGGGTGACCGCCAGGAAGATGGTGAACATGCAGCCCACCACCGTGGCCGCCGGCACCGAGATCACGAACCAGGGCCAGAACTGGCGGTACCAGGGCTCGGGACAGCCGGTCTCGCTGTGGGGGGCGTTGCGCTGATCCATCGTGCTCATGGTGTTCTGCCTCTCGTGTCTCGTCGGCCGCCGGTCAGCGGCTTACCGGTGCGACGAACTTCGTCTCCCGGGACTGGGTGATTGTAGCGTCGTCCTCGGCCTGCAGCGTGAAAGTCACCTCGCCGACGCCGCGGACGGCTTCCCGCGGTGCCTGCACGATCACCGCCACGCCGAGCACCTCGCCGGAGGGGATGCGGATGGCGCCGGTCGGCACTTCCACCCGGGCGCCCTCGATGCCCGAGACGTCGATGTCGTAGCGGTGGGCGCTGTCGGTCTTGTTGATGAGCTTCAGCTGGTAGGAGTTCTCGATGAATCCGTCGCCCACCTCGCGGTACAGCGCGTTGCGGTCGCGGATGATGTCCACGGTGAGCGGGGAGCGCTGGGAGAGGGCGTAGATCAGGGCGCCCATGAGGATGGCGAGCAGGATGCCGTAGACGATCACCCGCGGCCGCAGCACCCGCGTCTCCTTGCCGTCGATGGCGTGCTGGGTGGAGTACTTGATGAGCTTCTTCGGGTAGCCCATGCGCTCCATCACCTCGTCGCAGGCATCGATGCAGGCGGCACAGGCGATACACTCGTACTGCAGCCCCTCACGGATGTCGATGCCCGTGGGACAGACCTGCACGCACATCGTGCAGTCGATGCAGTCGCCGAGGCCGACCTCCTGCGGGTCGACGCCGCGGCGGCGGCTGCCGCGGGGCTCGCCGCGGTCGGCGTCGTAGGTGATGATCAGCGTGTCCCGGTCGAACATGGCACTCTGGAAGCGGGCGTAGGGACACATGTACTTGCAGACCTGTTCGCGCATGTAGCCGGCGTTGCCGTAGGTCGCGAATCCGTAGAAGAACACCCAGAAGGTCTCCCACGGGCCCAGCGAGAAGGTGACGAAGCTCACCAGCAGTTCGCGGACGGGCGTGAAGTAGCCGACGAAGGTCAGGCCGGTGAACAGGGCGAAGGTGATCCACAGGAACTGCTTCGAGCCCTTGCGCAGGAACTTCCGGGCGGTCCAGGGCGCCTTGTCGAGTTTCTTCCGCTGGGAGTATTTGCCCTCGGTCCACTGCTCCATCCAGACGAACACCTCGGTCCAGACGGTCTGCGGGCAGGCATAGCCGCACCAGAGTCTGCCGGCCAGCGCCGTGAAGAAGAACAGCGACAGCGCCGCGATGATCAGCAGCAGGGCGAGGAAGATGAAGTCCTGGGGCCAGAGCGTCAGGTCGAACAGATGGAACTTGCGCGCCGGCAGGTCGAACAGGATGGCCTGGCGGCCCTCCCAGGTGATCCAGGGCAGACCGTAGAAGATGCCGAGCAGCACGAAGACGGCCACCTTGCGCAGGCGGGTGAAGGTGCCGTCGATCTCGCGGGCGTGGATCTTCTCCTCACTGCGGTAGAGTGCCGTCTCTGCCGCGGCGCCTGCGTTGCTTCCTGCTGGCATCAGTCCTTGTCCGTTGTCGGTTCCGGCGGACGGCCGCGGCGCTCACGGCGCATGAGGACGAGTGTCATGCTCGCAGCGCCGACGCCGATCGCCCAGAAGAAAAAGAAGAGCAGCGCATAGCCGCCCATGCGCGAGAGTTCCAGCGGCCAGTCGGCGGCCTCCGCGAGCCGTGCGGGGTCGAACACGGCGAAGAACAGTACGCTCGCAACGCAGGCCGTCAGGAACGACGCCCAGCCCGTAGCCATGATCTTGCGCAGTCTGCGGCTCCAGGGCGGCGACTGGGGTGTGTCCGGCCCGGTTGCCCGACCGCCGTGCAGGCTCATGGCGCGCCGCCACCTCCGGCGCCGTCGCCGCCGCCCGCTCCGGACAGGCTGTAGACGTAGGCTGCCAGCAGGTGCACCCGGTCCTCGCCCAGCAGATCGCCGTGCGCGGGCATCACGCCCTGGCGCCCCTGCATGATGGAGGTCATGATGGCCTCGCGGCTGCCGCCGTACAGCCAGGTATCGTCGGCCAGGTTGGGCGCACCCAGCGCCTGGTTGCCCCGGCCGTTCGGCCCGTGGCACGAGGCGCACAGCATCTGGTATTTCTGTCCCGCCGCGGTCTCCAGGGCGCTTTTCTCCGAGGGAGTGCCGAGCTGGCGGATGAGGCCCACCATGGCATCGAGTTCATCCTCGGTGAAGCTCGAGGCCCAGCCGGGCATCACGCCCTGACGGCCGTTCAGGATGCTCACCTTGATGTTCTGCGGGTCGCCGCCCCACTGCCAGTCGGCATCGGTGAGATTCGGGAAGCTGGCCGCGCCGCGTGCGGCCGAGCCGTGGCACATCGCGCAGTGGTTGGCGTAGAGATTACGCCCGATCTGCAGTGCCTCCGGGTCCGTCGCGAGCTGCGGGATGGGCTGCGCGGCTAACGACTCGAAGATCGGTGCGTAGCGCGCCTCGGCCGCCTGCACCTCCTGCTCGTACTGCTCGTGCTGGCTCCAGCCGAGGAGGCCGTCGGTGACGACCAGCCCCGGGTACAGCGCGAGGTACACGCCGGCGAACAGGATCGTGAGATAGAACAGCATCAGCCACCAGCGCGGCAGGGGCCGGTTCATCTCCTGGAGATCGCCGTCCCACGTATGGTGGGTGGTCTCCGTCTCCGCCGCCTCGCCGGGGCGGCGTTTCATGGTCCAGGCGATCAGCCAGATGCAGGCCGCCAGGCTCAGTATGGTCGTGATGGCGACAAACCAACCCATCGGTGCAGACATCAGTTCGACTCCTTCTTCTCCACCGGCGGCTGCTCGTCATCCCCCAGCGGTAGTTGCGCGGCTTCCTCGAAGTCCCGGCGGCGCCCGGAGCTGAACGTCCAGATCACAAGCGCGAGGAACAGGATCATCAGCGCGAGCGTGATGAGCCCCCGGAAAGTGTTTATATCCATTGTCTATCCAAGCTCGCTGCTAGCGCTGCCTCTGCAGATTGGTGCCGAGACCCTGCAGGTAGGCGATCATGGCCTCCATCTCGGTCTTGCCTTCCACCGCCGCTGCCGCACCGGCGATCTGCTCCTCCGTGTAGGGGTCGCCGCCGATGTTCTTCAGCATGCGCATCTTGCGCTCCACCAGCGCGCCGTCGACCAGGCGCTCCGCCAGCCAGGGGTAGGCCGGCATGTTGGACTCGGGCACCACGTTGCGCGGGTTGATCAGGTGCAGCTCGTGCCACTCGTCGCTGTAGCGGCCCCCCACACGGGCCAGGTCCGGACCCGTGCGCTTGGAGCCGAACTGGAACGGCCGGTCGTAGACGCTCTCGCCGGCCAGCGAATAGTGGCCGTAGCGCTCGGTCTCGCTGCGGAAGGGGCGCACCTGCTGGGAGTGACAGACATAGCAGCCCTCGCGCACGTAGATGTCGCGACCGGCCAGTTCCAGGGCCGGGTAGGGCTCGATGCCCTCGGCCGGCTCGCCAGTGGACTTCGACATCATCAGCGGCACGATCTCGACCAGCCCGCCGATGCTGATCACGACGACGATCAGCACCGTCATCAGGGTGATGTTTATCTCGACTTTCTCATGAGACACGTCGGATCTCCTCCTGGCTCAGGCGGGCTGGCGGACGGGCACCGGGCGGGGTTTCTCGCTCGCCACCGTCTTCCAGATGTTGTAGACCATGATGAGCATGCCGCTGAAGAACAGCAGCCCGCCCAGCAGGCGCAGACCATAGTAGGGATAGGTGGCCTCCAGGCTCTCCACGAAGGTGTAGGTGAGCGTGCCGTCGTCGTTGACGGCGCGCCACATCAGGCCCTGCATCACGCCGGCGATCCACATGGACACCGTGTAGAGCACGACGCCGATGGTGGAGGTCCAGAAGTGCACGTCGATGAGCTTCGTGGAGTACATGGCCTCCCGGTTAAACAGCCGCGGTATCAGGTGGTACAGCGAACCGATGGTCATCATCGCGACCCAGCCCAGCGCGCCGGAATGCACGTGGCCGATGGTCCAGTCCGTGTAGTGAGACAGCGAATTCACCGTCTTGATCGACATCATCGGCCCTTCGAAGGTGGACATGCCGTAGAAGGACAGGGAGACGATCATGAACTTGATGATCGGGTCGGTGCGCAGTTTGTGCCAGGCACCGGACAGGGTCATGATGCCGTTGATCATGCCGCCCCAGGACGGCGCCAGCAGCACCAGCGAGAAGACCATGCCGAGAGACTGGGCCCAGTCGGGCAGCGAGGTGTAGTGCAGGTGATGGGGTCCCGCCCACATGTAGATGGCGATCAGGGCCCAGAAGTGCACCACCGACAGACGGTAGGAGTAGATGGGACGCTCGGCCTGCTTGGGCACGAAGTAGTACATCATCCCCAGGAAGCCGGCCGTGAGGAAGAAGCCCACCGCGTTGTGGCCGTACCACCACTGCATCATGGCGTCGACGACGCCGGTATAGATGGGGTAGGACTTCGTCAGCGAGACCGGGATGCTGAGGTTGTTGAAGATGTGCAGTACGGCGACGGTGAGGATGAAGGCGGCATAGAACCAGTTGGCCACGTAGATGTGCTTCACCCGCCGCCGGCCGATGGTGGCCAGGAAGACGATGCCGTACGCCACCCAGACCACGGCGATCAGCAGATCGATGGGCCACTCGAGTTCCGCATATTCCTTGGACTGGGTGATGCCCAGCGGCAGCGTGATGGCTGCCAGCAGGATGACCAGCTGCCAGCCCCAGAAGGTGAAGCCGGCCAGCTTCTCGAAGGCGAGGCGCACGTGGCAGGTGCGCTGCACCACGTAGTAGGAGGTGCCGATCAGCGCCGAGCCGCCGAAGGCGAAGATCACGGCGTTGGTGTGCAGCGGGCGCAGGCGGCTGTAGGTCAGCCAGGGCAGGTCGAAGTTCAGGGCCGGCCACATCAGCTGGGCGGCGATGAAAACGCCGAC
>Ga0102929_1000394_pt1 | contig 25208 bp, 28 predicted proteins | sample SalPonR1_B_D2_MG_FD_78510 | JGI IMG/M metagenome (GOLD analysis project Ga0102929, IMG submission 78510) | Salt pond soil microbial communities from South San Francisco under conditions of wetland restoration - Salt Pond MetaG R1_B_D2_MG | ecosystem: Environmental > Aquatic > Marine > Intertidal... | reverse complement strand
CCGCCGTATCGAGGTGCGCTTCCCGGATTCGATGGCGAACCCCTACTTCGCCTTCGCCGCGATGATGATGGCCGGCCTCGACGGCATCCAGAACAAGATCCACCCGGGCGACCCGGCGGACAAGGACCTCTACGACCTGCCGCCCGAGGAGGAGAAGAACCTGAAAACGGTGTGCTTCTCTCTGGACGCGGCACTGGAAGCCCTGGACGAGGATCGGGACTTCCTGAAGGCGGGCGGCGTGTTCACGGACGACCTGATCGACGGCTACATCGAGCTGAAGGACGAGAACGTCCAGTTGCTCCGGATGACCACCCACCCGGTCGAATTCGATATGTACTACAGCCTCTGACCGGATCCGGCGCCCGGGCGATTATGTCGCCCGGGCGCTGGCCCGCTCCGGGGGCGCGGGTTATGCTAGCGGCATGCGTCTCATCGCCATCCTCGTCGCATTGCTGCTCGTCCAGCCCGCCCTCGCCCAGGTCTATCGCTGGGTGGACGAGGACGGCGTCGTCCACTACACGGACCGTCCCGTGGAGGGCGCCGAGGTAGTCGATCTGCCGGAGTCGAAGGCCACCGAATTCCGTCGCCCGGCATCCGTGCGCCCGGCGCAGCCGGCGGAACAGGAGGAGGACGATCAGGGGTTCACCTACGAGAGCTTCCGGATCGTGCAGCCGTCTGACGAGGAGACACTTTGGAACATAGGCGCCACACTGGATGTGTCGTTGAGCCTGACACCGGGTCTCAGGGAGGGTCACGAGATAGAGGTCTGGTACGACGGCTCGGTGGTGGAGAGCCGGGAGCCCGCGAGCCTGAGCTTCACGATACCGGAGGTCTATCGCGGCACCCACAATCTCTGGGCACGGGTGCTGGATTCCAGCGGCCGCGTGCTCATCCAGAGCAACGAAGTCACGTTCTACGTGCAGCAGACCTCGGTGATCAATCCTCCCTGATCGACGCCGGCGGGTCTGGTGCCGAGGGGGCCCGCGTCATCATCGAGTATCTGTCAACCAGCGTCATACTCCTGGACGGCGCCCTGCGGGTCGTCGATCTGAATCCGGCCGCCGAGAATCTGCTCGGGGTCAGCCTCGAGCGAGCGCGCGGCACGCCGCTGGTCACGTTGTGCGGCGATAACGAGAAACTGGCAGAGGTGCTGCAGCGCGCCGGGGATGCCGGTCAGACCTACGCCCGCGAGATCACCTTCGCCGCCCGCAACGCCGACTACGAGCAACGCATCACCGACTGCCGGGTGACGCCCCACGGCGGCGTGCGGCGCGACGTCACCATGATCGTGGAGTTCTCCGACGTAACCCGGCGCTCGCGCATCACACGGGAGAACGCCCTGCTGGCGCAGCATTTCACGGGCCGGAAAATCATCCGCCAGCTCGCCCACGAGATAAAGAACCCGCTCGGCGGCCTGCGCGGCGCTGCCCAGCTGCTGGAGCGCCAGCTCGCGAGCCCCGAGCTGAAGGAGTACACGGGGGTGATCATCCGTGAGGCCGACCGCCTCGCCGGCCTGGTGGATTCGCTGCTCGGACCCGGCGGCCGGGTCTCGCGGCGCGAGACCAACATCCACGAGGTACTGGAGCACGTCGCCCAGCTCGTGACCGCGGAGAGCGAGGGCAGGCTCAACCTGGAACGGGACTACGACCCGGGCCTGCCGGCGATGATGCTCGATCGGGACCTCATGGTGCAGGCCGTACTGAACCTGGTGCGCAACGCCGTGGCGGCCACGGGACCGGAGGGCACGGTCACCCTGCGCACCCGGGCGGTCACCAATTTCACCATCGGTGACGTCCGGCACCGGGTCATCGCCAGTATCGACATCGAAGATGACGGGCCCGGCATCCCCGAAGACCTGAAGGACTCCGTGTTCTACCCGCTGGTCACCAGCCGGCCGGAGGGCACCGGTCTCGGCCTGCCACTCGCCCAGGAACTGGTCAACCGGCACGGCGGGCTGATCGAGTTCGCCAGCCGGCCCGGCGCCACGGTTTTCCACATCCGCCTGCCCCTTGCCGACGGGTGCCCGCCGTGACCGACGGCGGCGTGAGGGTCTGGGTCGTCGACGACGACCATTCGGTGCGCTGGGTGCTCGACCAGGCGCTGGCCCAGGCGGGCATGGAGCCGCGCTGCTTCGACCGGGCCGAGGACTTTCTGGATGCGCTGGCCGACTCCGTCCCGGACGTCGTCGTCACCGACGTGCGCATGCCGGGCATCGACGGCCTCGAGCTGATGCAGCGGCTGAACCGGGAGCACGCCGATCTGCCGGTTATCGTCATCACGGCGCACTCGGACCTGGACAGCGCCGTGGCGGCTTACCAGGGCGGCGCCTTCGAGTACCTGCCCAAGCCCTTCGACGTGGACGAGGCGGTGGAACTGGTCCGCCGCGCCCGGCGCGAACGGGCCAGCCGGGAACGGGAGAATGACGAGAGCCAGCCGGTCATCCCCACGCTGATCGGCCAGGCACCGGCCATGCAGGAGGTCTTCCGCTCCATCGGCCGCCTGGCTCGCTCCAGCATGACGGTGCTCATCACCGGCGAGTCGGGCACCGGCAAGGAGTTGGTCGCCCGCGCCCTGCATCAGCACAGCCCCCGGTCGCGCAAGCCCTTCGTCGCGCTGAACACCTCGGCCATTGCCTCGGAACTGCTGGAATCCGAACTTTTCGGCCACGAGCGCGGCGCCTTCACCGGGGCCGACTCGCGGCGCACCGGCCGTTTCGAACAGGCCGACGGCGGTACCCTGTTCCTCGACGAGATCGGCGACATGTCGGCCGCGCTGCAGACCCGGCTGCTGCGGGTGCTGGCCGAGAGCGAGTTCTACCGGGTGGGCGGCCAGGTGCCCATCCACGTCGACGTGCGGGTGATCGCCGCGACCAACCACGACCTCGGCCGGGCCGTGAAGGAAGGCACTTTCCGCGAAGACCTGTTCCACCGCCTGAATGTCATCCGCATCGAGACGCCGCCGCTGCGCGAGCGCCGCGAGGACATCCCCCAGCTGCTCGCCCATTATCTGGCGGCGGCGGCGCGGGAACTCGGCATCGAGGCCAAGACCCTGAGCGACGAGGCCCTCGCGATCCTGACCACCTTCGACTGGCCGGGCAATGTGCGCCAGCTGGTGAACGCCTGCCGGCGCCTGACCGTGACGGCACCCGGCAATGTCATCGGTCCCGCGGACATCCCCCCGGAGCTCGGCGGCCGGCGAGCCGAAACCCCGGGCAGGCAGAACTGGTCGGTGAGCCTCGCGCGGTGGGCGGAGCGGCAGCTGCGCGCTCCCGGCGCCGGCCCTTTGCTCGACGAGGCGTTGCCGGAGTTCGAGCGCACCCTGATCCGTGCCGCGCTGGCGGAGTCCAACGGCCATCGCCAAGAGGCGGCTCGGCTGCTCGGCTGGGGCCGCAACACGCTCACCCGCAAGATCCGCTCCCTGGGGATCGAGGACTGAGGCCGCCGCCGAAATAAATACCGGGTCCGCCGGGTCTCCCTCCGTGAACCCGCACTCACACGGACCCGGATCATGCAGCCCAGCACGCGCCTCCAGACGCCCCTCGTTCTGTTCCTCTACGGCCTCATGGCCGTGGCCGCCGCCGCCCAGCAGGTGCCGGACGATGCGGCCGGAGTGCGGCCCGTCGCCGTCGGCGAGCGCGCGCCGGGATTCACGGCATCCGGTCCCGAGGGCGCCGAATACACCTTCCGTCCGGCAGAGCTCGAACGCCCGGCCATCCTCATCTTCTACCGGGGTGGCTGGTGCCCCTATTGCAACCAGCATCTGGCGGAACTGCGCCATGCCGTGCCGCAGCTGCGGGACGCCGGCTACGACGTGCTGTTCCTCTCCGCGGACCGGACGTCGCGTCTGCGGGCGAGCCTGGAGGAACCGGACCTCGATTACCGGCTGCTGTCCGACGCCTCCATGGCCATCGCGCGTTCCTGGGGCGTCGCCTTCCGCGTGGACGACGAGACGGCCGAGCGCTATCGGCGTGTCGGCATCGACCTCGAGGCGGCTTCCGGCCACGACCACCAGCAACTGCCGGTACCGAGCGTCTTCCTGGTGGATGACGACGGCTTCGTGCGTTTCCGTTACGTGAACCCGGACTATCGGGAAAGGCTGGGCGCGCAGGAACTGCTCGACGCCGCCGGCGTCGATTGACCGCCCTCAGCAGACCGGCGCGTTGCCGGCGTCCGGTATCTCGAGCGAGCCGACCAGCTCTGCCACCGACCCGATGCCGTGTCGCCGCAGATACCCGGCGATGCCGTCGTTGATCTTGCGGCACAGCAGCGGGTCGTAGAACAGCGCGGTGCCGATACCGACGGTGGTGGCGCCGGCGATCAGGAATTCCAGCGCATCCTCGACGGTATGAATGCCGCCCTGGCCGATGATGGGTACGCCGTGGCGTCTGGCCACCTGGTGCACCTGGTGCACCTTCAGCAGCGCAATCGGCCGGATGGCCGGCCCGGACAGTCCCCCCTGCACGTTGCCGATCACCGGCGTACGTGATTCGGTATCGATGGCCATGCCCATGATGGTGTTGATCACAGCAAGTCCGTCACTGCCCGCCTCGATGCAGGCGCGGGCGTTCTCGGCGATGTCGGTCTGGTTGGGCGAGAGCTTGGTGACGATGGGCTTTGACGTCACCTTGCGGCAGGCCTCGACCACCCGTGCCGACATCTCCGGGTAGTTGCCGAAGGCGACACCGCCTTCCTTGATGTTGGGGCAGGAGATGTTGATCTCGACGGCGTCGATGGGCGAGTCGTCGAAACGCCGGGTCACCTCGGCGTAATCCTCGATGGTGGAGCCGCAGACGTTGGCGAAGAAGCGGGTCTCGGTGAAGTCCAGCGTGGGCAGGATCTCGTCCACCACCTTGTCGACGCCCGGGTTCTGCAGACCGATCGCGTTCAGCATGCCCATCGGCGTCTCCCAGATGCGATGGGGCGGATTGCCGAGGCGGGGCTCCGGCGTGGTGCCCTTCAGCACCACGGCGCCGACGTCCCGGTTCGAGAAGCCCTCCACGCGGGTGTATTCCTCGCCGAAACCCACGCAGCCCGACAGGAGCACGATGGGGGAGTCGAGTTCCAGGCCGCAGAAGCGTATCGCGACGGGGCTCTCGTCCTCCGTCGGCGTCATGCCGGCCTTCGCGTCGGTGGCTGCAACCATGTCGTCGGGATTCGGTTCGTGGGACAGTGCGTGTGACAATGACGGCCGATGTTCAGCCTGATTCTGTATCAGCCCGAGATACCGCCGAATACGGGCAATATCATACGCCTTTGCGCCAATACGGGCACGGCGCTGCACCTGGTGCGCCCGCTCGGCTTCGCCCTGGACGAACCCCGCCTCAGGCGCGCGGGACTCGATTACCGGGAGTTCGCCAGCGTGAGCGTGCACGACGACCTCTCCGCCTGCCGCCGCGCCCTGGGCGAGCCGCGGCTGTTCGCCTTCTCCACCCGGGGCACCCGGCGATACGACCGTGTGGATTATCGGCCCGGTGACGCGCTGCTGTTCGGGCCCGAGACCCGGGGTCTGCCCGACGCAGTACTCTCGTCGCTGGACCCGGAGCGCCGGCTGCGCCTGCCGATGATGCCCGGCAATCGCAGCCTGAACCTGTCCAACGCGGCCGCAGTCGCCGTGTTCGAGGCCTGGCGTCAGCAGGATTTCGCCGGCGGCTAGATGACGTTCTCCGGTTTCAGCGCCCGGCGCATCAGGTCGGTGACCGCCTCCTGGGGCGGCTTCTGCTCGTAGATGATGCGATAGATCTGCTCGGCGATCGGCATCTCCACCCCCAGCGTCCGGGCCTTCTCCCAGACGGCCCGGGCGGCGAGAACGCCCTCCACCACCTGCCGGATCTCGGCCTCCGCCTCGGCCACCGTCTTGCCGGCGGCGAGGGCCAGGCCCATGCGCCGGTTACGGGACTGGTCGTCGGTGCAGGTCAGCACCAGGTCCCCCATCCCCGCCAGTCCCATGAAGGTGTCGCGCTCCGCGCCCAGCGCCACGCCCAGGCGGGTCATCTCGATGAGCCCCCGGGTGATGAGCGCGATCCGCGTGTTGGCGCCGAAACCCAGTCCGTCGGACAGGCCCGCGCCGATGGCCAGCACGTTCTTCACGGCCCCCCCCACCTCGACCCCGATCATGTCGGCCGAGGTATAGGCGCGGAAGTTGTCGGTGGAGATTTGCTCGGCGATCTCGCGGGCGAAAACCGCGTCCGGCGAGGCGACGGTCAGCGCCGTAGGCAGACCCGCGCCCACCTCCTTCGCGAACGTCGGTCCGGACAGCACGGCAACAGGCACCTCCTCGCCCAGTACCTCCCGCGCCACCTCGTGGGGCAGCTTGCCGGTTTCGAGCTCGAAGCCCTTGGTGGCCCAGGAGACGCGCAGCGGCAGGCGGGCCGCGTCGCGGACTTTCTCCAGCGTCTCGCGCAGGCCGTGGCTGGGCACGACGATCAGCACGTCCGTGACGCCGTCGAGTGCGGCGGCCAGGTCGGGCTCCGGGTGCAGCGCCTCCGGGAAGCGGGCGCCGGGAAGGTAGATCCGGTTCTCCCGGAGTTCGCGCATTTCGCCGACCTCTTCGGTCTCCCGGCCCCACATGCGGGTCTCGCGGCCGGTGCGCGCGTACTGGATGGCCAGCGCCGTGCCCCAGGAGCCGGCGCCGATCACGGCCACCGGGTCCGGCACTGGCGGCGGCGATGCTGTGTTGCCCCCCTCGCTCACGGGCGGCCGCCGTCAGTTCTGCTGTTCGGCCGGCGTGCCGCCGGCCTCCTGACGCGACTGGGCGTAGAGCCCGTCGAAGTCGATGGGCTGCAGCAGGAACTCGGGGAATCCGCCCCGCTGCACCACGTTCGCGACCGCCTCGCGCACATAAGGATAGAGCACGCCCGGGCAGAAGCTGCCGAGCAGTATGGAGCGGTGCTCCTCGCTGATGCCCGCCAGGCGGAACAGGCCTGCCTGCTGGACCTCGATCAGAAAGACCGTCTTCTCCTCCGCCTTCGCCTCCACCGTGACCGTGAGCACCACCTCGTAGGTGTCGTTGTCGAGTTCCCGGTGGCCGGAGCGAAGATTCAGCTGGGTCTTCGGTTTCAGCTCCTCGGCGAAGATCTGCGGCGCGTTCGGCGACTCGAACGAGAGGTCCTTGACGTAGATTTTCTGCAGGCTGACCTGTCCGCCCGCCTGCTCGCTGCTGCCCTGTTCACTCATATCCTGTTGTCCCGTCCTGTCAGTCGTTGCGCTCCGTGATACCCAGGAGCTGGTCCAGGCGGCCGCTGCGCTCGAGCGCCGCCAGGTCGTCGTAACCGCCGATGTGCTCGCCGTCCACGAAGATCTGGGGCACGCTCGAGCGCCCGCTGAGCGATTCCATCTCCGCGCGCCGCGACGGCTCGCTGGTGAGGTCTATCTCGTCCACACTCACCCCCTTGGCGCGCAGCAGGTCCCTGGCGGCCACGCAGTAGGGGCACCAGCCCGTGGCATACATACGCACGGTCGCATGCTGCGGTGTACCGGTCACAGGCATCATCCACCCTTCTTCTTCTTGCGGCCCGTCACCAGCGGCAGGTTCTCCTGCTGCCATGCGGCGAGACCGCCGCGCAGGCTGAACACGTTGTCCAGGCCGGCGCTGCGCAGTTTTGCCGCCGCGCGCCCCGCGCCGAGACCGTTGTCGTCCACCACGAGCACCGGCTGCTCTCCCGCGTCTCCCAGGCGCTCGCGCTCGAGCTGGTCCGCCGGGATGTTGCGGGCATTGACGATGTGGCCCTTGGCGTAACTCTCGGGGTTGCGCACGTCCACCACGATCGCATCATTGTTGATCAGGCGCACCGCGTCGACGGGGCCGATATCGGTGAGCCCCTGGCGCTGGCGGCGGATCTCCGTGAACACCAGCAGGAAGAAGCTGGCCATGAGCCCGAGCACGAGGATCGGGTGATTGCCGGAGAATTCGATCAGTCTGTCCATTGCTGCGGGTCCTGGTGCCGGGGGGCTGCAGGGGGCCGGTTGCCGCGGAGCGCCGCAGTATACCAGTGATGACGGGCTGTTCCGTCCCCGGCGTCCACGCTCTATCCTTGCCGGATGCGCCGCATCTTCCTCCTCGCCGTACTCTCCGTGCTGCCGCTCGCCGGTGGCGCCGACGAGGAGCGCGCCCGCATCAAGGAGCAGGAACTGGCCGAGGTGCGCGAGCGCATCGCGGAGCTCACGGAGAAGATCGAGCGCCAGACCCGGCGGCGGGACGAACTCGGTGCCGAGCTGGGCGCGGTGGAGGCGGCCATCGGCAGCGCCCGGGTGCGCCTGGAGAAAATCGAGACCGAGGTGCGCGAAAGCCGCGCCCGCCTCGACGACATCGCCCGTCAGCAGGCCCGCCGCCGGGGCGAGCTGGGCGCCGAGAAGGAGCGGCTGGCCGGCCAGCTCCGTGCGGCCTACACCAGTGGCCGCCAGGAGCGCATCAAGCTGCTGCTGAACCAGGAGGAGCCGGCACAACTGGGCCGCCTGCTGGCCTACTACGGCTACCTGAACCGGGTACGCGGAGAGAACATCCGCCAGGTCCGGGACCAGCTGGAGGCGCTGGCGGCACTGCGTCGTCAGGAAGCGGCCGAGCAGGAAAGGGTGGCGGAGCTTGCGGCGGAGCAACGGGCGGAACTCGACCGGCTGGCGGCTTCACGCCGTGAACGCGAACGGCTCGTGGCCGCCATCGAGGCCGAGATCGCCGGCCGGGGCGACGAGGTGGCGCGGCTGCGCCGTCAGGAAGAGGACCTGACCCGCCTGATCGCCGAACTCTCTTCGATCCTGGGGGATTATCCCATCACTTCGGAGGAGCCGTTCGACCGCCTGAAGGGCCGGCTCACCTGGCCTGTCGCCGGACGCCTGATCCAGGACTACGGCCAGCCCCGGGGCAACGGCCGGCTGCGCTGGAACGGCGTGCTGATCGCCGCACCCGCCGGTCGCGAGGTGCGGGCCGTCTACCATGGCCGGATCGCCTACGCCGACTGGCTGCCCGGCCTCGGCCTGCTGGTGGTGGTGGATCACGGCGACGGCTACCTGTCGCTGTACGGGCACAACGAGTCCCTGCTCAAGTCGGCCGGCGACTGGGTGGCGCCGGGCGACGCGCTGGCCACCGTCGGCCAGAGCGGCGGGCAGGCGGTGGCGGCGCTGTACTTCGAGATCCGCAAGGGGCGCAAACCGGTGGATCCCGGGGACTGGGTGACCCGCCGCCCGGGGGGCGGCTGAACCGGCAGCCCGTCACTCCCCAGGCCAACGTGCCTGTGCTATCTTCGGGTATTGATTCCGGCAACGGAGTCCGGAGCACTCTATGTCCCTGAAAATCCGCGGTATTCTGGTAATGGTCGTCGGCGTCACGCTGGGTTTCAGCCTGTCGCTGGGCGGCGGCGTGCTGGCGGACCGCAAGGACGGTGCGGACGACGATTTGCCCTGGGAGCAGGCCCGGCTGCTGGCCGAGGTCATGGAGCGGGTGAAACGCGACTACGTCGACGACGTGGACGACCGGCGCCTCATGGAGGCGGCCATCCGCGGCATGGTGGCGGATCTGGACCCCCACTCCCGGTTCCTCGACGAGGAGCAGTACGAGGAGATCCGCATCAGCACCACCGGCAATTATTCCGGTGTCGGCATCGAGGTCAGCATGGACGACGGCGAGGTGCGGGTGGTGGCGCCATTCGACGGCACGCCCGCCCAGCAGGCCGGCATCCTGCCCGGTGATCTCATCGTCGCCATCGACGACCAGCCGGTGGATCACGAGAATCTGGACGAAACCGTGGGCCGAATGCGCGGCCAGGTCGGCACCCGGGTGAAACTCACCGTAATGCGCGGCCGGGAGTCGCTGGACTTCTCGCTGCTGCGGGCCAACGTGCACGTGGAAAGCGTGCGGGCTCACCTGCTGGGCGGCGACCTGGGCTACGTGCGCCTCACCCAGTTCAGCGAATCCACCAGCCACGACCTGAAACGCGCCCTGCGCGGCCTGGAGCGCCGGCACGGCGACGACCTGGCCGGCCTGGTGCTCGACCTGCGCAACAACCCGGGCGGCGTGCTCGACGCGGCGGTGGACGTGGCCGACCTGTTCCTGGAAGAGGGTCTGATCGTCTCCGCCGAGGGCCGCAGCGAGGAGGCGCGTTTCTCCCACAGTGCCCGCCGCGGCGATGTCCTGGACGGCGCGCAGATCGTCGTGCTGGTGAACAGCGGCTCGGCGTCGGCATCGGAGATCGTCGCCGGCGCGCTGCGGGACAACGACCGGGCCACGATCGTGGGCACGCCCACCTTCGGCAAGGGCTCCGTGCAGACGGTGATGCCGCTGTCGAACGGTCACGCCATCAAGCTGACCACGTCTCGCTATTTCACCCCCTCCGGCGCGAGCATCCACGAGACCGGCATCGAACCCGACGTGGTGATCGAGCAGCCCGCGGAGGCGCCGCTGGTGAGTGCCATCCTGGCGCCGCCGGATACGGCCGCCGATCGGCAGCTGGCGGTGGCCATCGATCGGATCACCCGGCCCCGCATCCTGCAAAGCAAGGCACCGTGAGTCGGCTCGCGGGACTGCTGCTCCCGGCTCTGCTCGGGTATGCCCTCCTGACCCATGCCGCCGGCGCCGCCGCACCGGCGCCGCGCATCGCCATCATCATCGACGATCTGGGCTACGGCTGGGCGCCGGGCGTGCGCAGCGCACGTCTGCCCGGCCCCGTCGGCTGCGCCGTTTTGCCCGGCACGCCCCACGGCGCGCGCCTGGCCCGGCTCGCCCACGCGTCCGGCAAGCAGGTGATGCTGCATCTGCCGATGCAGTCCCTGGACGACCTCGAGCCCGCGCCCGGCACCTTTCATCTCGATACCACCCGGAGGCAGCTCGCCCACCGGGTGGCGGCCGACCTGACGGCCATCCCCCATGTCATCGGCATCAGCAACCACCGGGGCAGCTTGCTGACCCGGCATCCCGGCCACATGGCCTGGCTGATGGAGGAGATCGCCGCCCGTGACGGCCTGTTCTTCATCGACAGTTACACGACGGCTGCCAGCGTCGCCCTCGGCATCGCCCGGGAATCGGGCATCCCGGCCGCCCGCCGGGACGTCTTCCTGGATCCGGACCCCGACCCGGCGACGGTGCGCCGCGAGTTCGACCGGCTGGTGGCGCTGGCGCGCCGGCATGGCACCGGACTCGGCATCGGTCACCCCTATCCGGCCACGCTGGCGCTGCTGGAGAAAGAACTGCCGCGGCTCGGGCAGCTCGGGATCGAGCTGGTGAGCCCCGGCGAACTGGTCCGCATACGCACATCGGAGGCGAGTCGATCATGGCCACCGTCCTCGTACCGCTTGCAGACGGCTTCGAAGAAATAGAGGCCGTCACCGTCATCGACGTCCTGCGCCGCGCCGGCGCGGAGGTGACCGTTGCCGGGCTAGCGCCCGGGCCGGTGCACGGCTCTCACGGCATCCAGCTGGTGCCGGACGAAACCCTCGACGACGTCATGCAGCGGGACTACGAAATGATCGTGCTGCCCGGCGGTCTGCCCGGCGCGGACAACCTGGAGGCGGACGAGCGCATCGCCGGGCTGCTCACGCGTATGGCCGACAGCGAGCGCTTCACCACGGCCATCTGCGCGGCGCCGAAGGTGCTGGCGGCGGCCGGGCTCCTCGAGGGCCGCCGTGCCACCAGTTTCCCCGGTTTCCTCGAGCCCTGGCGGGAACGGGGCGTGAAGCCCACTGTCGATGCGGTGGTGCGCGATGGACGTGTCATCACCTCGCGCAGCGCGGGCACGGCCATGGACTTCGCGCTGGAGTTGGTGGCCGCCCTGCTGGGCGAGGAGCGGTCGATGGAGGTGGAGCAGCGCCTGCGCCGGCCCCATCCCCTGCGCGCCCCCGTGTGAGGCCGTGGGGATGCGCCGCCGGTGAGCCGGTCACCCCGCGACCTTCCCGATCTCGACTGGATCGAGCTGAAGGGCTTCGCGCGCAGTGTCGTCGAGGTCGAGTGGCTGCTGGTCGCGCTCGCGCTGGTGTATGCCTATTTCGCCGAGTTCCCGGAGGGCAGCCCGGAACTCTATCTGGCCTTCGTCACCGCTTTCGCCGTCAGCATCCTGGTGCTGCGCTACACGCCGGCGCTGCGCGGTACACCCCGGCTGCTGATCGGGGTGGAACTCGCACTGATGACCCTGTTCGTCACTCTGGTGAGCTGGCAGACCGGCGGCATCCAGAGTCCGCTCATCAATCTCTATCTGCTGCCTCTGGTCACCAGCGCGCTGGTGTTCGGGCGCCTCACCACCCTGTGGCTGTTCGTCCTGCTCGTCGCGTGCCTGTTCGCGCTGCTGACCGTCCACCGGGGCACGCCCGGACGCGAGGAGTTCGCGTCCCTGTTCACGCTGCTCGCGCCCATGGCGCTGGTGGCGGTGCTGACGATGCTGTTGGCCGGCAACATCCGCGCCGGGCGCGCCCGTATCCGCGACCTGAGCGAACGCGACGCCCTCACCGGGCGGCTCAACCTGCCGGCGTTCACCCGCCGACTGCGGCACGAGCATGAGCGGGCGGCGCGGGAGGACAGCCGCTACGCCGTCGTCGTGATCGACGTGGACAACCTGAAGAAAATCAATCAGGAGTTCGGCCACGAGACGGGCAACCGGGCGATCCGCCTGGTGGTGAAGGCCGTGCAGCGCTGCACCCGGCGTGCGGACACGCTGGGCCGGCTCGGCGGCGACGAACTCGTCCTGCTGCTGCCGGGCATCGATCGGGCGACGGCCGAGAAGGTGATGCTGAGAATCCGCAACAGCGTCCATGCCACCACCTTCAGTGTGGGCCGCTCGATGATTCGGGTAAGCGCCAGCATGGGCGCGGCCGTCTACCCGGAGGACGGCGCCGACTACCGGGAACTGCCTGCGCTGGCCGACCGCGCCATGGTCCGGGACCGCGACGAGCGCGAGCGGCTGGAGGCGGCCAAGCGGCCGAGCGGCTATGCCGGTTGAGTGCGCGCCCTTTCGGGCACACGGCGGCCGCCGGACGCGTTACGCTTGGGGTATGACTTGCGTGCTCCACCTCCCTGCCGGCCCGGCCGGCGCACGGTTCCGGCAAGGGCAGGACCATGGGTGATTTCCGTTACTGCCCGCGCTGCGCCATGCCCCTGGCGGAAGAGGAGCGGGGCGGCAGCCTGCGCCGGGTGTGTCCCGCCGAGGGTTGCGGGTTCGTACACTGGAACAATCCGGCGCCGGTGGTGGCTGCCATCGTCGAGCGGGACGAGCACGTCATCCTTGTGCGCAGCCACGGCTGGCCGGAGAAATGGTACGGGCTGGTGACGGGTTTCCTCGAGCACGGCGAGATGCCCGAGGAGGCGGTGCTGCGCGAGGTCCGCGAGGAGACCGGGCTCGACGCCGAGCTCGGCGGCTATGTAGGCATGTACCCATTCTACCGCATGAACCAGCTCATCATCGCCTACCATGTGCTGGCCGGCCCGGGGGCGATCCGCCTCGACGAGACCGAACTGGCCGACTGGCGGGAGGTACCCGTCGCGAAGGTCCGGCCATGGCCGCGGGGGACCGGTACCGCGTTGCGGGACTGGCTGGCCAGCCGTGGCTACGAGCGCGACTATGTGCCCCTGCCCGGTCGGGAATCCGACCTGGAAGAGCGCTCGTGAGTTTCTACGAACACTACGTTCTGCCCCATGCGCTGAACCTCGCTTGCGGCTTCAAGGCGATCCGGCGCCAACGCGAGAAGGTGGTGCCGGCGGCCGAGGGCGAGGTGCTGGAGATCGGCTTCGGCAGCGGCCTGAACCTGCCGTACTACGACTTCGGCAAGGTCACGAAGATCTGGGCGCTCGAGCCGGCCGAGGGCATGCGCCGCCTGGCCCGCAAACGCCTGAATCCGGTGCGAACCGAGCTGGAGTTCATCGATCTGCCCGGCGAGGAGATCCCGCTGGACGATGCCAGCGTGGACACCGTGCTGTGTACGTTCACGCTGTGTACCATCCCCGGCACGGCGGCGGCTCTGGCCGGCATGCGCCGCGTGCTGAAGCCCGGCGGCCGGCTGCTGTTCTGCGAGCACGGCCGTGCGCCGGACGAGAAGGTGCGGCGCTGGCAGGACCGGCTGAACGGGCCCTGGAGCCGCATCGCCGGCGGCTGCCAGCTGAACCGGGACATACCGGCCCTGATCCGGGCCAGCGGCTTCCGCATCGAGGAGGAGGACGCCATGTACGTCCCCGGTGGGCCGAAGATGCTGTCCTGGCAGTGGTGGGGGAGTGCGCGTCCGGACCGATGAGCCATGGCCGAGCCCTCGTTACGCCATCTTTGAACCGGCGCCGAGCCCGGTTGTCCAAACTACGTCACAGGGCCGCCCGGCCGCGACCGCTATAATCCGATGACCATGAACGAACCGCTGAAGCCCATTGCTGCAGCCCTGCTGCTCGGTGCCGCCATGGCCCTCGCGGCGCTCGGTCCCGCGACGGCCCGGGAGAATGGCGAGGCCATCGGCCTGCAAGCCGGCCCGGAAAGCGGCCAGGAAAGCGGCCAGGATAGCGGCCGGGAAAGCGGCCAGGATAGCGGCCGGGAAACGGCCGGGGATGGCGCACCGGAGCCGGAGGCGGTGTCGCCCGCCGACGAAGACAGCGTCCTGCAGGAGAGCTGCCTCGATCGCTTCCGGCCGGTATGCGGCGCCGATGGCAATACCTACAGCAACGAATGCTATGCCGGACGGGCAGGCGTCGAGGTGGTGAGCTACGGCATCTGCGCCGAGCCGGAGTGCCCCGATGTCTTCGCGCCCGTATGCGGCATGAACGGGCGCACCTTCCGCAACCGCTGCCAGGCCGAGCAGGCCCGGGTGGCCGTGCAGCGGGAAGGCATCTGCGACGTCACCAACTGTCCGGACGTCTATGCGCCGGTGTGCGGCGACGACGGCCGCACCTATGCCAACGCCTGTATCGCCGAGGCTCGCTCCGTGCGCATCCTGGAACTCAATGCCTGCAATACCCGTCCCTGCCCCGGCATGTTCGTGCCCGTCTGTGGCGAGGACGGTGTGACCTACGGCAACGCGTGCGAGGCCGAACGCGCCGGCGTGCGCATCGAGATGCCGGGCATGTGCAGCGGCATCAACTGCCCTTCCGCCTTGCAGCCCGTGTGCGGCATGGACGGGCGTACCTATGACAACGAATGCCTGCTGGAGGCCGCCGGCATCGGTCTCGCCTATGCCGGGGAGTGCCTCTAGCCAGCATGGGGCAACTGACGCTCAGACGCCGGCTGTCGGACTGGCTCGTGCGCCGGCGGCGCCGCTCGGACCTCGAATTCGAGGCCATGGAGAATCCCGACGCCTCGGCGGTGGAAGCCGTGCGCCGGGGTCTCGCCGCCTGGAACGACGCACAGATCGGCCCCACCTCGCACGTGCCGGTGGGTGTGTTCGTGCGCGATCCCACGGCCCGGGTGCGGGGCGGGGCCACCGGCTACGTCGGCTGGGGCTGGCTCTACGTGGAGCGCCTGTGGGTGGACGACGAGTTCCGCGGCCGCCACGTCGGCACCGAACTCATGATGCGGCTGGAGCGCCTGGCACTGGATCGGGGCGTGAACCGCTTCCAGGTGGGCACCACGAGTTTCCAGGCCCTCGGTTTCTACGAGAAGATGGGCTACGAGGTCTTCGCCGAACTGCCCGATCATCCGCCCGGCCACACCGATTACTTCCTGAAGAAGTACGTCGCGCTGTCCGGCGAGGCGGAGGACGAGGAGTCGGGCAGCTAGACTCGGCGCTCGGCGGTGCACCGCCCGGGGAGGCCTCCGGATCTAGACCGCGAGAGGGATGAGCCGGTCGTCCTCGGTGCGCCGGTGGGGCACCCAGAGCAGGCCGACGAAGTGCACACGGATGTTGCTCGCGGCGGCACGCACGGGAATCTCCTCGAGCTCCGCGCTGTGCGCGTCGAACGCGGTGTCGAGAGCCGCCACCTCCTCTTTCATGCGGGCGTCGAGCTCGGCGAGCTCGGCCTCCACCCGCGCCACGGTCTCCTCCGCGCGGGCGACGTCGCCTGCCTCCTTGTGCATGCCGCCCGCCGTCTTGACGGCACTGCCGATCCGCCCGGCCGTCGTAGTGGACAGGCGCTTGCGGCCGAGGACCGCGCCGAGTATGGCCGTGCCCACGGAGATCACCGTATCGATGCCCTTCTTGGCCACCTGCTGGCTCTCCCGCTCCAGCGTCTGCCGGGCACGCAGCAGACGGTTCTCGAGCGTGTTCACCTTCGAGGCATAGCGCTTGCGCAGCTTCGCCACCGCCTGGTCGCGCTTCTCGCTGGCGGCCTGCTGCAGGCGGATGCGGAATTCTGCCTCGCTCTCGCCGGGCTCCGAGGTGAACTTCAGCTCCCGGTTGCGGTATAGCACCACCGGGCGTTCGTTGCGTATCCAGCGTTTGAGTTCGCGTTCCCAGTCGGCATAGTGATCGGCCGCGGCGAGCGGTTCGGCGAGCGGCGCATAGGCGGTGCCGGGCAGGCCCCGGCTTTCGAGTGCCTGCGCATCGACGGGCAGTTCCTGCGCCTCGTTCCAGTCCATGACCGCGGGTCCGTCTCCCGGCTCTGCCGCCAGCAGGTAGCGGCGCTGCTCGTCCACAGCGTAGCGGCTGCTGGTATAGGCGGCTTCGGCCGAACCGATCAGCCGGGCCCGGTAGACGATGTCGCCCGGGTTCTCGCGCCCGGCCGGCAACCAGTACTGGTGAATCTCAGGCGGCATGACCGGAGGTGCTGCGGCAATCCCGGCGGCACTCGGCGCAGGAGCCGTGGCGCCCGGCGCCGCTTTCGCCTCCCGCGCTGCCTCCCTGCGCTCCGCCATCAGCCGGCGGATCTGGTCCCGGGTGAGGGGCCCCGGGAGGTAGGACATCACCCAGCGGGTGTTGAAGACCACCGGCCCGTCCTCGTGCACGTTGTGCAGCAGGAACCGCCGCTTGCCGAGCCCGCCGATGGTCTGCTCCAGGCGGCCCCGATCGAACCCGGTCCCGGTGGCCGCACCCTCCAGACCCTGCATGACCCGCGCCTTGTCGCGCTCGGTCTGCAGGCGGCCGATGAACCAGGTGCCGGTATTCGACAACCCCTTGTAGTCGAGATCGACGGGGTTCTGGGTGGAGAGCACCAGTCCCAGGCCGTAGGCGCGCGCCTGCTTCAGCAGCGTCAGCAGCAGCAGCTTCGAGGGCGGGTTCGCCACCGGCGGCATGTAGCCGAAGATCTCGTCCATGTAGAGCAGCGCCCGCAGGCTGGCCGTGCCCGGCTGGGCCCGCATCCAGGCGATGATCTCGTTCAGCAGCATCGAGACGAAGAACATGCGCTCCGGATCCGACAGGTGGGCGATCGACATCACCGAGACCCGCGGCTTGCCGGTGCCGGTGTAGAACAGGCCCTGGGCACTCAGCGGCTCGCCCTCCATCCAGGCCTCGAAACCGGGTGCGGCCAGCAGGCTGTTGAGCTGCATCGCCAGTTTGAAGCGCTGGTCCGGCGGATAGAAGGCGTCCAGGGACATGACGCCGATGCGCGTGAGCGGCGGGTTCTGGATCAGCCCGATGAGGGTGGCCACGTCCAGGTCCCTGCCCTCGCTCCAGTGATGGTCGAGCAGGTTGGCGATCAGTATGTGCTCCCGGCTGCTCACCGGGTCGGCGTCGATGCCCAGCAGCGAGAGTATGCTCGTGGCGGTCGCCTGCACGCGCTCCCGGTAGAGGTCGCGGTCTTCGCGGAACGCCTGGTCGGGTGCCGCGAAGGAGCGCAGCACCGAGACGGGCAGCCCGGCAGTGGAGCCCGGCGTGTAGACGGCCATGTCGGCACGTTCCCGCAGCGCCCGGATGCGTTCGCCGTCCTGGCCCCAGTCGGCCAGGCCCTTCTTCCACAGCGCCGCCTGGTCGGCGGCGAACTGACGCACCGTGCGGCCCTGGTTCACCGCTGCGGACGGATTCACCCAGGGCTCGAAGTCGTCGGCGCCGAGGTCGGGGAAGGTGAGCAACAGGTTGCCGAGGTCGCCCTTCGGATCGATGGCGATCACCGGCACGTGGTCCATCGCCGCTTCCTCGATGAGGCCGATGCCGAGGCCGGTCTTGCCGCTGCCGGTCATGCCGATGATCACGGCATGAGTGGTGAGGTCCTTCGAATCGTAAAGGATCAGCTCGTTGCCGACCGTGCCGGTGGTCTCGTCGATCGCCTTGCCTACGTAGAACGCACCGAGTTTCTCGAAATCCTGCATCGCATCAGCCCTCGCCTCCGGTTTGCGGTTCGGTATCTTCCCTGCCCTGGTCCCGTTTCACCAGGACCTTCGACATGAAGATGCCCGCCTCGTACAGAAGGTACACCGGGATGGCCAGCAGCGTCTGGCTGATCATGTCGGGCGGCGTCAGCATCATGCCGAGCACGAAGGCGCCCAGGAAGACGTAGGCCCGGGCCTTCGCCAGGCTCTCCGGCCGCGTGATGCCGGCCCATACCATCAGAACGGTGGCCACCGGCACCTCGAACGCCAGGCCGAAGGCGAAGAAGATGGCGATGATGAAGCTGAGATAGGCCTCGATATCCGTCATTACCGCCACGTCGGTGGGCGCCACCGCGGTGAAAAAGCCGAACATCAGCGGAAACACCACGAAGTAGGCGAAGGCGATGCCCAGGTAGAAGAGCAGGATGCTCGAGGCGAGCAGCGGCACGGCCATCTTCTTCTCGCGCCTGTACAGGCCCGGTGCGATGAAGGCCCAGGCCTGGTACAGCACCACCGGCATGGCCAGGAACAGCGCGACGAAGAAGGAAAGCTTGAAGGGCGAGAAGAACGGCGATGCGACGCCGGTGGCGATCATGCTGTTGCCTTCCGGCAGCGCCTGAACCAGCGGTGTGGCGACCAGCGTGAAGATGCGGGCGGCGAAGGGCGCCAGCATGAAGAAGATGACGAGAACGGCGATGGTGGCCTTGAGCAGCCGGGAGCGCAGCTCCACCAGGTGAGAGAGCAGCGTCGCTTCCTCCAGACGCTCCTCGTCCTGGCCCGCCGTCTTCTCTTCCCCCGTGGTCATGACGACGTCGTTTCTTTGCGGCCGGGCTCGCCGTCCTCCTGCTTGTGGTCAAGAGGTTCGCCGGCATGGGGGCTGCGGGGCTCGTCCGCCGCCGGCGGCGGCTCTCGTTCGGCGTCTTCGGCCGCCGCGTCGCGCGCGGCGTCGGCGGATCCGCTGCCACCGCCGTCGGGTGCGGGTGCCGCCGGGTCCGGTACCGGGCGGTCCGCGCCGGCGTCGGTCGCATCGTCGCCCGCATCGGCGTGACCGGTCTCGCCGAATCCGGCTTCGTCGTCCTCGCCTTCGTCGTAATTCAGGTTTCCCGGTTTCGGCTGCGGCTTGGACGCCGGTTTGTCCAGGATGGAGGACAGTGGCTGGTTGACGGTCTCCCGCACCTTGGAGAACTCGAGCTCCTCCTCGATCTGGCTCTTGAGCATGCGGGTCATGCGCCGCGCCTGGCCCACCCAGCTGCCGAGCTTGTTGGCCACCTGCGGCAGCTTCTCGGGCCCCAGCACGAGAAGTCCGATGATGAACAGCAGGATGAGTTCGGAGAATCCGACGTCGAACACGGCGTGCGCGCCAGGGTCAGGACTGACCGGTCTTGGAACCGGACTGGCTCTCCGTCGTGCGGGTATCGCCGCCGGTACCGAAGTCCGCGTCCTTCTCCTCGCTGTTGGGCAGGTTCCTCTGCTCGGGCTCCTTGTCGGCGTCGTCCATGGCGCTGCGGAAGCCCTTCACGGCCTCGCCCACGTCGGAACCCATGTTGCGCAGCTTCTTCGTGCCGAAGATCGCGATCACGATCAGCAGCACGATGAGCAGCTGCCAGATACTGATGTTCCCTAACATTTGCTGGTTACTCCACAGGCGGTCCTGTGTACGGATTGTGAATGTGCGGCGGCCGCGGGGCCACCTCCGAGTCCTCGATGATACGTTAATTCGGCAACAGGAAATGTGCGCAGGTTCCCCGATGCCGGGGGCGGTGCTCAGCTCTCGAGCCAGAAGGTCACGGGCCCCTCGTTGACCAGTGAAACCCGCATGTCGGCGCCGAATTGCCCGGTGACCACGTCCCCGTGCAGGGCCCGGGTACGGGCCACCAGCTCATCGAACAGGCGCCGGCCCTCCTGCGGAGCCGCGGCTCCCGTGAAGCTGGCGCGGGTTCCCTTGCGGGTGTTGGCCGCCAGGGTGAACTGGGGCACCAGCAGCAGGCCCCCGCCGGTATCCGCAAGGGATCGGTTCATACGGCCTTCGGCGTCCGGAAAGACCCGGTAGCCCAGCAGCCGTTCGGCCAGCCGGGCGGCATCGCGCCCGTCATCCTCGCGGCGCACGCCCACCAGCACGAGCAGCCCCGGACCGATACGGGCCAGCTCGCGGCCTTTCACCCGCACCGCTGCCTCGCTGACCCTTTGCAGCAGACCGATCATGCCGAGTTTCTCTTCGCCGTCACCCACATACGCAGGATGCTGCCTGCAAGGCCGGCTGCCAGTCTACCGTTGCCCGGCGAGCCGCCGCCACGCCGGCACTGCCACGAGAGAGGAGACCGCCGCGGATGCCGGACACAGGGAGGTGCCAGGCAACCGCGGCCCTCCTCTCCCGTCATGGTATTCCACTTTCCAGTGATAAACGAGTTTCAAAAAGTCTCAATTCCCACATTGAAATAATACGATCTCTGGTGGGAAAAAATAGTCGAAATCCAGCCTTATCGCCCATTTACGGTGGAGATATGCGGCCGCGGCAGACGGCGGTTGGCGCCGCTGCCCGCCCGGACTACACTCGCTCGATCAGCCAGTCGGGGGAAGCGGCATGAAAAGACGGGATTTCGTTACCGGGCTCGGGGCAGGCGCCCTGACGGCCGGCCTCGCCGGCTGTGTCGGCGACCAGCCCGCTACGCCGGGCGCCCAACAGTCGGCCGGCCGCACCTACGACTGGAAAATGGTCACGACCTGGCCACCCAACTTCCCGGGGCTCGGCCGCGGTGCCAGCAACCTGGCACGACGCATCGAGGAGGTGTCCGGCGGGCGGATCCGGGTGCGGGTGTACGCGGCCGGGGAGCTCGTCCCGCCGTTCGAGGTGTTCGACGCCGTCTCCCAGGGCACGGCCGAACTGGGCCACGGCGCCGCCTACTATTGGAAGGGCAAGGTGGAGGCCGGCCAGTTCTTCACGGCCATCCCGTTCGGCCTGAACTTCAACGAGATGAACGGCTGGCTGTTCTACGGCGGCGGCATGGAGCTGTGGCGCGAGACCTACGCGCCGTTCAACCTGGTTCCCCATGCCGCCGGCAACACCGGCGTGCAGATGGGCGGCTGGTTCAACAAGGCCATCAACACGGTGGCGGACCTGGACGGGCTGAAGATGCGTATTCCGGGACTGGGCGGGGAGGTACTGCGCCGGGCCGGCGGCACGCCCGTGAGCCTGCCCGGCGGCGAGATCTTCACCGCGCTGCAGACCGGTAACATCGACGCCACCGAATGGGTCGGTCCGTACAACGACGTGGCCTTCGGCCTGAACAAGGCGGCCCGCTATTACTACTATCCCGGCTGGCACGAGCCCGGCCCCACGCTGGAGTGCATCGTCAACAAGGCCGCCTGGGACAGCCTGCCGCCGGACCTTCAGGCCACGATCGCCGTGGCAAGCCAGTCCGTGAACAACGACATGCGGGCGGAGTTCGCCTACCGGGATGCCGGGGCGCTGCAGACGATCCTGGAAGACCCGGAGGTGGAACTCCGCCGTTTCCCCCAACCGGTGCTGGACCGGCTGAAAGAGATCACCCGGGAACTCCTGGACGAGATGAGCGCGAGGGACCCCCTGATCGCGAAGATCCGCGACTCCCAGGCCGAATTCCAGCAGCGCTCGGCGGTATTCCAGAGCATCACCGAGCGCGCCTACCTGGAGGCCCGCGACGGCCTGGTACCCTTGTAGGAGGGCCTTCAGGCCCGCCTGCACGTGTTGTCAGCCGTAGATGCGGTCGGGCAGCCAGGTGACCAGTTCCGGCCACAGCGCCAGCACACCCAGCGTGGCGAGCTGGATGACGACGAAGGGAATTACGCCCCGGTAGATCTGAGCGGTGCGCACTTCGGGCGGGGCTACCCCGCGCAGGTAGAACAGCGCGAAACCGAAGGGCGGCGTCAGGAACGAGGTCTGCAGGTTGATGGCGATCATCACGCCCAGCCAGACCGGATCCAGGCCCATGGCCAGCAGCACCGGGCCGACGATGGGTACCACGACGAAGGTGATCTCGATGAAGTCCAGCACGAAACCCAGCAGGAACATCACCAGCATCACCACCACGACGGCGCCGAATACGCCGCCCGGCAGGTTCTGCAGCACCTCGGCCACCGCGTCGTCGCCGCCGTAACCGCGGAACACCACCGAGAAGACCGAGGCGCCGATCAGGATGAGGAATACCATGCTGCTCACCCGCACGGTGCCTTCCATGATCTCGCGCAGACGGGGCAGATCCAGCTCGCGGCGACCGAGGGCGAGCAGCATCGCGCCCACCGCGCCCACGGCCGCGGCCTCCGTGGGCGTGGCGATCCCGGCCAGGATGGAGCCGAGCACCGCCAGTATGAGCACCAGCGGCGGCAGCAGAGCGCGCACCACCCGAGCCGCAAGGGGCTCGCCGCCGTCCGCTGCCTGCGCCGGCGCCGGCATGGACCGGGGCCGCAGCAGCGCGGTCGCCGACACGTAGAGGACATACAGCGCCACCAGCAGCAGTCCGGGCACGAGCGCGCCCGCAAACAGGTCGCCCACCGACACCGTCTCGGGAGAGAAGATGCCCTGCTCCAGCTGGGCCTCCTGATAGGCGGAGGAGAGCACGTCGCCGAGCAGCACCAGGATGATGGAAGGCGGGATGATCTGGCCCAGCGTCCCCGAGGCGCAGATGGTGCCGCAGGCCACCGCCGGCGAGTAACCCCGTTTCAGCATGGTGGGCAGGGACAGCAGCCCCATGGTCACCACCGTCGCCCCGACGATCCCCGTGCTGGCCGCCAGCAGCATGCCCACCAGCGTCACCGAGATGCCGAGCCCCCCGCGCATGCGGCCGAACAGGGCCGACAGTGTATCGAGGAGTTCCTCCGCGATGCGGGCGCGCTCCAGCGTGATGCCCATGAAGACGAACAGCGGCACCGCCACCAGGGTCTCGTTGCCCATGATGCCGTAGAGCCGGTTCGGGATGCTGGCCAGGAACGCGGCGTCGAAGACGCCGGCTGCGGCGCCGATGCCGGCGAATGCGAGCGCCGTACCGCCCAGGGTGAACGCCACCGGGAAGCCTGCCAGCAGCAGCAGAATGACTGCCAGGAACAGAACCGCCGCCATCCACTCCATGGCTCAGAGGTCTGCGCTGTCGCCGTCGGCCACCGGCCTGGCGCGGCCCCGGACCAGCGTCAGCACCGAACGCAACACCAGCGCCACGGCCTGCAGCGCCACCGCTGCCGGCATCACCAGCAGGCAGGTCTTCAGGAGCGGTGTCCACGGATAGGGCAGGCCGCCCGCTTCCCGCGAGGCCTCGCGCATGCGCCAGGAGCTCTCCACGTAGTCCCAGGACTGCCAGAGGAAAAACACCATCAGCGGAAGCAGCAGAACGAACACGCCGGCGATGTCCACCACCGCCTTGCCCCGCTCGCTCAGACCCCGGTAGAAGATATCCACGCGCACGTGCTGGTCCTGCTCGAGGGTGTATGCCGCCCCCAGCATGAATACGGCGGCATGCATCCAGGTGATGCTCTCCTGCAGCCAGATGAAACCGGCGTCGAAGACGTAACGCAGCACCACCACCAGGAAAGTCACCAGCACCATCGCCAGCGTCAGCCACGCGATGGCCCGGCCCGTCGCGGCGCTCAGCCGGTCGAGCGCGCCGGCCACCGTCGCCATCGTCGCCATCGTCGCGGTCACCGTCGCCCCGGTCTCAGCCACCGCCGGCCGCCTTCTCGATGCGGCGCAGAAAGACCCGCATCTCCTTGGCCGCCTGCTTGTCGCCCCGCTCCTCGGCCACCTCGATGCCCCGCCGGTAGGCCGCGGCGGCGGCCTCTGCGTCGCCGGTGTCGGTGAGGGCCCGGCCGAGCAGCTTCCAGGCCGCCGAATAGGCGGGGTCGATTTCCACCGCCCGCTCGAGGTGGGGCACGGCCTCCGCCGGTTCGGCGGCCGCCAGCCATTCATTGCCCAGGGAATAGCGCAGCAGCGCGTCCTCGCGCCCGCTGTCCAGCAGCTTCTGCAGTGCCTTCCGACGATTGCCCGTGTCGGCCATCAGCGCCTCCAGAATATCGGTGTGACCAGCACCAGCAGGGTGAAGATCTCCAGCCGTCCCATCACCATGGCGAGGATCGCCACCCACTTGCCGAGGGTGGGCACGGTCATGAAACCGCTGGCCACGTCGCCCAGCCCCGGTCCGAGATTATTCAGCACCGCCGCCACCGCCGAGAAGGCCGTCACCTGGTCCAGCCCGGTGGAGAGCATCAGCATCATCATGACCGCGAATACCACCACGTACACCGAGAAGAAACCCCATACCGCCTCGATCACCCGGGGCTGCACCGCTCTCGGTCCCAACTTCACCGGAATCTCGGCACTGGGATGCACCAGCCGCGCGATCTCCCGCGCGCCCTGCTTGTAGATGAGCAGCCAGCGGATCACCTTCATTCCGCCGGCAGTCGACCCCGCGCAGCCGCCGACGAAGCTCGCGAAGATGAGCAGCACCGGCAGCGCGCCTGGCCAGGCGGAGTAGTTGGCCGTGGTGAAGCCGGTGGTGGTGGCGATGGAAACCGCCTGGAACAGACCGTGCTCCATCGCCTGCAGCGGGCTGTCGTAGGTGCCGCGCAGAGCCAGCACCACGACGATGGTCACGACCAGCATCAGCAGGATGAACGAGTACGCCCGGAACTCGGGATCCTTGAAGTAATGCGCGACGCTGCTGTAGCGCCAGGCGAAGAAATGCAGCGAGAAGTTGATGCCGGCCAGGAACATGAACAACACCGCGATGAGGTTGATCGTGGTCGACTGGAAATGGCCGATGCTGAGATCGTGGGTGGAGAAGCCGCCGATCGCCACCGTGCTGAAGCTGTGGCACAGGGCGTCGAACAGACTCATGCCCGCGGCCCAGTACGCCGCGGCGCAGATCATGGTGAAGCCGAGGTACAGATACCACAGTGCCTTCGCGGTCTCGGTGATGCGCGGCGTCAGCTTGTTGTCCTTGATCGGACCCGGCGTCTCGGCGCGGTAGAGCTGCATGCCGCCGACGCCGAGCATGGGCAGGATGGCCACCGCCAGCACGATGATGCCCATGCCCCCCAGCCACTGCAGCTGCTG
>Ga0102929_1000382_pt1 | contig 25486 bp, 28 predicted proteins | sample SalPonR1_B_D2_MG_FD_78510 | JGI IMG/M metagenome (GOLD analysis project Ga0102929, IMG submission 78510) | Salt pond soil microbial communities from South San Francisco under conditions of wetland restoration - Salt Pond MetaG R1_B_D2_MG | ecosystem: Environmental > Aquatic > Marine > Intertidal... | reverse complement strand
TCGATGCCACGAAGGCCGCCGCTGTCGATGCCACGAAGGCCGCCGCTGTCGATGGCCCGGAGGCCGCCGCTGTCGATGCCGCGAACACCGCCGCTGTCAATGGCGCGGACGCCGCCGCTGTCGATCTCTGCCAGCGCAGAGGGAGACGAGCCAATAGCAAGCAGCAACGCGCTCGAGGCCCAGATGGCCCTTATGGTCAGTGAGGTCTTCATAATTCGCTCCAGAAGCTCCAACACTCAGACTCCAAACTTGAGGACTGCAGACATTGATACGCTGAGTCCGTAATCCGCCTCTTACGGGCGGTATTTCTCCTAAGCCCAGATCCAAGAAAAACGTTTGTTGTTAAATCACCGAATTCGGTGACATGAATTCAGTCTTCGAGGTCCCCCTCATTGTTTCTGGATGTAGAACTGGACAGCTGTTCCAGCAACTCGCTCAAGGTGAATTTCTCTTCAGGGTTGTATGTCGTGAAATGAATCATTGTTAGCCCAGAATCGAAAACCCCTTCTGATTGAGGTTCCTTGTAAGTAACCGCGTTTGAGAGCCAATTGTCGACCTCCTCCAGAAACATCTGGCCGCGGTCTTTCAAGTACGCCTCAAAGCGGACGAGTTCGTCGCGACTCAATTTGTTATCCGAAAGAACTCTGCGATCGAAAATGCCCTGACCTACTCCTTCCTTTCGAACGTTTGACGATAGCGTCGTCAATAAATCAAAAGTTACGTCACCAAATCTGCCAATTAACTCAGGCGACAACCGGTCCGGCTCAAAATCGCGACGGGCCGGCTTGTAAGTGTTCTCTTCAGTCTCAACGACAGCGCCAGCGCGAAGGAGCTCCTCGAGAATCTGCTTAGGGCTTTGGTCGCCGGAGTATGTCTTTACAAGATCGACAAACGATGGCTGACCAGCCTTGTCCTCATAAGCGATCTCCAAGGGAAAACCGTAGGGCCCGGTAAACGCTGGATCGCTATGCCAACCAGACAGAACCCGAGCTGGACGCGAGAGAGTTCGCTTTTGGGGCTCCTCCCCCAATGCCCTGGAGATAACGGCAGAGACCTCCTTCCTAGTGAGCCCGGTGGCTACCGCTACACCGGATTTGTTAGTTTTTCCCGTTCCGCGAGACAACTGCTCGCGCAAAGCGATTTCGACGTAAACCTCTTTCGCAGCCTCTGAGAACTCCTGATGTCCTATGCCTTGCGACATTAGAAGCCTCACCAGAGGCTTTAGCAGCAACCGCAGCGAGCGGAGCAAATTCGCTTTGACTGAGGTTTCCGCAGTCATATTGTTAAATCGCTTCTGTGATTATGTGCAATATGGTTATGTAAACACAAGTATTTAAGGGAATTCCCATAGATTTTTACCTCCGTGTTGACGGGGATCGAGAGGGCTTGAGCGACGACGCGAGAGTATCGGCGGCAAGAACGGAAAGACCTAGAGGCCGAATTACTCACTTAAGCTCTTGATGTAAAATATATTTTGGTTGATCCAATGGTCGAGCGGTAACGCAGTAGCCCAAAAGGTAAAAAAACGGTTGATCTGTGAAACTATTGCTCAGGGATAGCACAGAATTGGCAGTGAGCAAGCGGGGTAAGCCCCTCGATCTGGGCAAATTTGCGCAACATTGGCTCAGATCGCGATGCTGAGCAGGAACAGCATCTGAAAGGAAAGAAGGAGCTCGATGCAATCGAGATCCCTGAACAGGGTAAGGCGGAGAGAAGTGTTGACAGAATGCGGTTACAAGATCCGCTCATTCCAAAGGGCAAGAGACTTTCTCGACAGAGCGGAGGCCATGCTCTACGAGGAAGAAGACAGGAACGCAACGATGATCGCGACGGCGAACATGATCGCCAGCGGGTCGGACGTTTTCCGCGGCCCATTTTGGTACGCGATCGTCGCCGGCGGTGAATCGAAGTGCCTAGCGTGCATGATGCACTCGAAGCCCGACGGGTTGCTAATGACCGAGATGCCTGAGGGAGCGGGCGACGTTCTGTACGAGGCGGTCAATCAATGGATAGGCCCTCCAGGCAGAGTGGTCGGCAGCAAAGACCAGGCAGAAAGTCTCGCACGGAGGTGGGAGAACGATTTCAATGTGAGTATCAAGCGGAAGGACGACTGGGAAATTCTAAGGATGGATTCGCTAACAGAACCCAAGAAAAAGAATACGGGAACTCTTCGAGTAGGGAGGGAAGAAGAGAAAGAGGAAATCGCCAGGTGGGGGCAGCTCTATTCGAAAGAGAGGCCGGCGTTTATCAGCATCGAAGAATTCTTCTTGAAGAAACTGGGAAGAAAAGAACTTTTCGTACTCGATGATGACGGGGCGAGAAGTGTGGCCACGGTATCTGCACGAACCAAGCACGGAATACGAATATCGGCGGTTTTCACTCCACCGGAGTTCCGCGGACGCGGATACGCAGACTCCATAGTTCGACAGCTCTGTATGCATCTAATGGACAGCGGCTTTGAGTTCATAACCCTGACTACTCGAGAAGGCGAAACGGTCAAAAGACTGTATCAGGGGTTGGGGTTCCGAGTGGTCGGCCAGAAGCGAGGCGTGACGTTCTGTGATACGAACCAGAATAGTCACTGAAACGAAGTGCGAAATTTCGGCTTGCCAAGACGAAAACGCCTGAGACTATCGAATCAATGGTCACAGGCGAGAGAAGAATGGGAAAGAGGCAAGAGAACAAGAGGCAAGCTGGTCGAAAAGCGCAGACAAGCGAACTGCAGCTTGTTCGAAGGCCGGATAACGAGGCGGTCTATCGAGAGGCGATCAAGAGGCGAATACCAGAAGTAGTAGCGAGAATACTCGCCAAAAGAGGGATCGATGAAACTCAAGACCTGGCGGCTTTTATAGAGGCTCCAATATCAACTCTCGATAGACCTGAAGCGCTTAAGGATGTTGAGCGGGCCGCGCTCAGGATAGCGGAGGCTATAAAGAAAGAGCAGATAATCGGACTGGAGTGCGACTACGACCAGGATGGCCTCGGAGCGCTCGCAACGATGACCACGTGTCTCGAAGAGGTGTTGGCCTGCCCGAGAGAGCGTATTAGACACTACGTTGGACACCGGCTGCGAGATGGATACGGACTGTCGGAGAACCTGGCTAAGCGAATCGCCGAGGACCGCCCAAGGCCGGATATTCTGATCACAGCGGACAACGGTTCCAGCGACGAGGAGCGGATAAGGGCTTTGGCCGAAAGCGGCATAGATGTGATTGTCACGGATCACCACGATATACCAGCGGACAACCCGCCCAGAAGTGCCTTCGCTTTCATTAACCCGCGCCAGGAGGACTGCCGGTATCCGGACAAGGAGATCGCCGGCGGGATGGTCGCGTGGCTGCTGATGGCGGTCGTACGGATGAAGCTGGTTGAGCAGGGATGGATTGAGGACAGTCCGAACACCGTCGGTAGCGTCCTGGACTATGTTGCCTGCTCTACTATTGCCGACTGCGTCAGCATGGCAAGTATGAATAACAGAGCAATTGTGAAGTACGGGCTCCGCTTGATGAATAAGAAACGCAGGAGCTGCTGGAAGGAGATGTCCAAAAACTTTATCAGAGGAAAGGCAATCAACGCCGAGGACATCGCATTTGCAATTGCCCCAAGAGTGAACGCGCAAACGCGATTGAGCTCCGCCAACGATGCTATCTGCTTTCTATTGGCAAAAACGGAGGAGGATGCGGCGCAATACTTATGTCGACTTGAAAAAATGAACCAGGAGAGAAAAAGCATAGAGAAACAAATGCTCCAACAAGGCAAAACCCAGGCAGCCGAGCAAGTCGAAAACGGGTCAGGCTCAATTGTGGTTATTCTCGAAGATGGGCACCCCGGAGTACAGGGAATATGCAGCTCGCGCTTGATGGAGAAATTCGGTCGACCTGTATTCACATTCTGCGAGAGCCCCAGCAATAGTTCAGAGATGACAGGATCGGGAAGAAGTCCCGAAGGGGTTCATTTAAGGAGAGCGCTTCAAGCTACTGCCGACCGGAGAAAGGGGATTCTGGTGAAATTCGGCGGCCATGCGGCGGCAGCGGGAGCGACGATTAAGAGAGAAGATGCCAGGGCGTTCAAAAACGAATTTGAGAAAGCGATTGGCGATGAAATCGGCGAAAGGGAGATGCGCCCCAGACTGTATTCAGACGGGGAGCTCGAGACGCCGGAAATTTCTCTGGAGACATTAGATCAACTTCAGGCCCTGGAGCCCACAGGTAGGGGCTTCGAACAGGCGACGTTTGATGGTGAGTTCCGCGTACAAGCGATAAGAGAGGTAGGCGATGGGACTCACCTCAAGCTGGGAATCGAAAAGGATGGAAGGATCTTCTCGGCGATATGGTTCCGCGCCTTAGAGGAGGCGGGAGATCGCTGGCCGCTAAGAGTTGGCGAAACCGCGAGATTTCTATATCGATTGGCCGACAACCAGGGGTATGGCGCCAGAAAGCTGGATTTAAAGATTCTGGCAGTGGTGAAATGGAAGGTAAGCGAGAGCGAATAAGATAACAGGACCGTGGCTGTGAGACGAAGACCAGAGGAAATCATGGAAGCCGTGCAAGCGGCCGCCCGAGCATATGGAGGAGAGTGCGTAACAACCAAATACAAGCCGAAAACAGAAAAGTGGTCATTCCGTTGTGCGAAAGGTCATAGATTCGAGCTGACACCGCAGAAGCTAGAGTACGAAGGCCGCTGGTGCGCGAAGTGCAGGAAACAGGAGATGGTGGAAAAGGTCGCGATAAAGGCCAAAGAGTCTGGTGGCCAGTGCACCACGAAACAATGGAAACACACAGAAGAAATTTGGACCTTCCGATGCAGGAAAGGTCATCAGCTGAAGAAGAAAGCGAGCATTGTTCTACAAAATGGTCTTCACTGCGAAAGATGTTTAGAGGAAGAACGGCTCGAAGAGATACGCGAAGCAGCGAAGAAACAGAATTTCGAGTGCTTGGCGAAAAGATACCGGGGGGTCAGACAAATCATAAGATTGAGATGTGCTAATGGGCACATCATATCCAGGTACGCAGAATGCACGCTGGCGAACAACATTAAATGTGAGAAATGCGAGAAAGAAAGGACCGAGAGAAGAGTGAAAGAAGCGGCGCGGGAACTTGGATGGCGCGTGCTTCCCGGGAAAAAAGAGGGACAAGGGCTGGCAAGACGCTGGAAATTCAAGTGTGAAGCCGGACACACATTCCATCGTATTGCAGGAAAAGTGCTAGCAAAAGAAGCGCGCTGCGAGAGTTGTTACCAGGAGGAATTACTCGATCTCATCGAATCCGTTGCTAGAGAAAGGGGCGGACGACTTGTTACGAGGTCACCAGGACGAGCGGCGAAGGCGCACATGATCCGATGCTCAGAAGGGCACCAATTCGAAAGAACCGGCAAGGAGCTGCTGTGGCAATCGAGATGGTGCCCCGAATGCACATCCAGGGATGGGAGTGCAATGATGAAGCGGATAGAGGATCTCGCAGGCCGGAATGGAGGTCGATGCCTTAGCAGACGATACCAGCCGGCCCCAAAGAAGATGTCATTCGTTTGCAGGAAGGGGCATAGATGGAGAGCGATCGGGAGCGCTTTGGTCCGAACCGGAAGGTGGTGCCCAGAGTGCAAAAAGACGCCGAATGGAGAGTTTCTAGAGGAGTTAAGTGCAGCGGTAAAGAAGAAGGGAGGAAAACTCCTACAGAGAAATATCGAAAAGAAGAATAGGCCGGTGAGATTCGAATGCGGAAACGGTCATAGGTTTCTGCAGATTCCGGCCAGAATCGTAAGCAATGGAACGTGGTGCCAGCGATGCGCGTGGGACCAAGCGGCCGAAGAACGCAGGAAGGGAATTGAGACTGCGAGAGCGGCAGCAAAGAAGCGCGGAGGTCGGTGCCTCTCAGACAGTTACCAAAGCGCCGAAGACTATGCGCTCTGGAGGTGCGCTGAAGGCCATGAGTGGGAGACGAAATTCAAGACGGTTATCTATGGAGGATCCTGGTGCCCGGAGTGCTGGCGAAATTTGCAGAAAGTCGGATTAAACAGGAAAGGGAAGTATGTGTTGCGCCGAAATGAGCAGCGAAAGCTTAAGTTGGAGGACTGCCAGCGTCTGGCTGAAGCGAATGGGGGTCGATGTATCTCTGTCGAATACATCAATTACCGAACGCCACTCGAATGGAAGTGCGAAGTGGGACACGAATTCGAAGCGACTCTGCAAGGCATGGAGCAAAGAGAGAATTTCTGTCTGAAATGCGCAGAAGAGGAAAGACGGGAAGAGTGGCTCGAGAAAGCGCGAGAGTACGCTGAATCCCACAGAGGGCAGTGTTTAGCTGACGAGTGGCTAGACGCGAAGGAAAGAATGACATGGAAATGCGAGCGCGGACATGTATTCCAAGTTTGCTGGAACAGAATAAAGTTAGGTCCTTTTTGCGGACAATGCGCGAATGAAGACAGAACAAAGGAAGAAGGGGTTCGCAGACTAAAGAGGTTGGCTCAATCGAGAGGGGGGCGCTGGATCCGATCCGAGTACAAAGGGGCGGACAAGCCTTATGAGTTTCAATGCAGCAATGGAGAGGTTTTCAAAGCCACGCCGAAACAGGCGGAGAGAGACTGGGCTGGAAGATGCGGTTGCGGGAGGTGCTAGCGAATCATAGCGTGGAGGTTGCTGCGCGAAGGGCGCCCGAATGAAATCAGGGATTCGTAACGAACGATAGGATTCGTAGTCAAAAAAGCGCCGAAAATGACGGGTAAACCGTTGCCTTTGAAACCGCAGGCTGCTATTTTTCCATGAATGTGAAAAAAAACCCATTTTCACTAAGAGACAGCATGACCGCAAAATCACAAATCGTCGCTTTCGTCGAGCGGATCATGTATCCGATAGTTAAGACGCTAATTGACATCGGAATTACCGCCCCGGAGTTCTCCAGAATCGTAAAGCGAGTCTACGCCAAGGTAATGGCCGGAAAGCTCGAGAGGGATATCGCGGCCGAGAAGGCAAAGGCTGAAGCAATTGCGGCGAAAATGCGAGATGAAGGCAAGAGCGAAGAGGAGATAGAGCACAACGTCTCTACAATCCTCCAGACGCGGAGAGTGACCGCATCCCGAATATCGCTGCCCACAGGAATACCGCGAAAAGAGATCCCGCATCTTTTGGCGGAGTCGACTGAGGATATTGGAGAGGACGAGTGGTATCGGAATCGATGCGACAAAGTGCTGTCCACGTGGCATAAGAGCGCCGAATACACGAACTCTAGAGGAAAGCCGCGCGCTCTCGTTGAGAGCAAAGAGGAGGCCGAGAGAAGGGGTGAGGATGCTTCTTTCGAGAGTCTCGTAGAGGAGGCAGGACAGGACCTCTCACCTCACGCACTGCTAGACGAGCTGATCGCAACGAACTCCATAGAGAGAACAGCGAGGGGACGTCTGAAGCCTATCAAGAGGAGATACGAGAGACTGGGCCTCGACGCTGATGCGCTGCAACAGAAAGCAGACACGATCTACGACCACATTGAAGCCATCAACGCCAAGTTACGCGGTCAGGATCCATCCATTGACGAAGGGGCGGTGTTCAGCATCGACATCGATGCAGAGCAGGTGCCGGTCCTGCTGAACCGAATCAGAGGCCTTCACAACCAGAATTTGCAGTCTGCGGAAAATTACCTGCTCCAAGCAGCGAGAAAAAGCAAGGGAAGCAGCGGCAAGAAAGTGAGAATCACCTTCGGCTCGTACATCAACCGAGGCGATGAGATGCGTGAGTCGAAGTACTTTTCGCCCGTAAGCAGCGAAGATAGAAAGGCCGCGAACAACTAGAACCGCCCTACCCCGACGGCCGTCCAGCAGTCGCGGGCTTTTGACTTAAGTACCCAATCAAAGAGCGCGCCGGGACGGAACGGACGCGACACGGCATCGTCGGCCTCCGCCAAAAGCACTGTGTACGAAGCGCTGCGACATGTGCTTACAGAAAGCGATTGCGCCTGGAAGGTATTTCGGGTACAAATCTCTCCAATGGGCGAATTCGCCCATTGTAATAAATCGCCCAAGAAAGAAGGGGCCGGATTAAGCGATGGCCGAGTAGCAGGGGCGGAAAGGCAGGCGGAGAGATGAACATAATCCGTAAGGGAAAACCGCCAGAAGATAAAAAGAATGGCGCAGTCCTGATCGTCGATTCCGAGATAGAGCTTCAAGCGGCACTCACGAGCAAACTGAAGAGCTCGGGATTGACGGTTCTGAAAGCGAGATACGGGGCGGAAGTCATGGCTATCCTTGAAAAGGAGATAGTCGACTTGGTCATCATTGAACCGAACCTGGCCGACATTGGAGGTTTCAAGCTGGGAGCGGACATCCGGGAGAAAACCCACTCCTCTATCTTGTTCCTCACGAGCGGGCCCGCGAGAGATTTAGAGGAAGCGGCGCTTGCAGTAGGAGCACTAACTATCCTCTCTAAAGAACTGCACCTGGATGATTTAGTCACGCAGATCAATCTGTCATGCCGCCAAGCCATAGACATCGCGAGCAGCAAGACGGTCACGCAACGATTGGTGAAAAAGCTCAACGATGCCCAAAAGAAAGAGGCGATGATAGGGGCTTTTATGGAGTCATGGGGCGAGCCGAGACAGTCAGTCAAGGCGACTTTGACTCGATTCGCCAGATCGAGGTCAATTTCGCTAAGTGAGCTCGCAGAAATTCACCAGAGCCATTCCGAACTCGTGAGTGAAATAAGGGCGAGCTATTTCAAGCAACTGGAGCAAGTGTGCCCGGGGATGCTGCGGGATCTGAGAGAATTTCGCAGAGGATGTACCGTTGATATCCGGCCAAACGATAGGACTAAAGAAGCGAGAACAATCGACAGCTCCAAGTAGGAGCAGAACGAAGAATAGATGCGGTTCGGTAGGATAGCGGTGGCGATTCTGATGATCGCGTATGGTGTAGAGGGGTATGTAAATGGGGGCATCCTGCTCCCAATAAGATACGGTTCCCGCGAAGCCTTCGAAGGTAAATCAGCAAGCCTCTTGCTAGCGGCAATATGTTGTTTTGCCGTCGTGTTGTCTGTTCGGTCTTTTGATAGGCGCGAGAAATCGAAAGCTGCTGTGATCAGAACGATCGAGAAAACCGGACTCGCTCTGACAGCGATCTTTGGGGCCGTGGCCATCATTCTGAAGACCGGTTGAACACATCAATGATAAGTTGCCGGGTGGCCATTGAAAGCGCGAGGGCCCTTAAACGACCGGGCAGCACCTGGTTGCCCTGATCGATAACCGACAGATTCAAAAATAGCCTACGAAACCGTCACCGTAGGCGGAAAGGAGATGGATCTATAGCAGAGCTAGACGAGACTCCGACCCACAGATGACAAAGGCGAACGGCAGGGACTCTGCCACTAAATGAGTGCGACAAGGCGAGCAATATACTGATCCCAAGCAATAAGGCTGGAGGGTCAGGCTCGTGTACCAAGTAAGAATAGTCCCAGCGTGTCCAAGCGCACGGCTCGCAGCGTGGCTAATCGACACAGGGATAACCCTGGCCCTCCTCGTCGGCACCGTTTACTGGACTAGCCACCAGCTCTCGATCGAACGATTTCTCCTTACAGCCGACTATCGGCAGCTAGCGATAGTACTGCTGGTGCCTACCGCCATACAGCTCATGATTCTTTCCGTGACCGGAAAGACGATTGGCATGTTCTCAATGGATCTTCAGATCCTCCAGGCCGACGGAGAGTCGGCAACGTTATCGAACATGCTAAGACGGCCTCTAGGGCTGATCGCTATTGCGGTGACCGGAGGCCTCATCGCACTACTCCCATTCCTCAACGAACACAGAAAGACCATAGGAGACTTGCTATCGGGGACCAGGGTGGTGGAAAGCATGGCGCTCGGGACGAAAGTCGGCTACGACCCGTGGCGGGTCTTTAAGGGAATACTGAAGCCGTTGGCGCCAGTCAGCCTAGCGATAGCGATTGCTGCCCTCCTCATCAATAAAGATCAGGGGCCAAATAAAGAGGTACTCCTGGACGCTGTCGTCATCTCCGCCATTGGAACACTGATATTCGGCACAGTCATAGCAGGGGTGAAAGTAAAGACGAGCCGCGTACGGCTCGGGCCAAAGGGGATACAGAGAAGCGGCTGGCTCGGTTGGTCGAAAAAGCTCATACCTTGGGAAGAAGTCGAATACGCGCTTTTCCGGCCGAAACCACTATTTCCGTGCTTTGAGCTCCACAAGACAAACCACCGGAAATTCTGCGTGCCAATAGAGCACAACTCGGCGCAGCTGACCGCGCGGGAGCTAGTGAGCCACGGAGTGAGGATAGAGCAGTGATAGAGAACGCTAGAGCATGGGTGTTGGGAATATTGGTTATGGGGATCGTGGCAAGTTCCGCAGCTAGGGCAGCAGAGACGTACAACCGGACTTTCTCCATTGGGCTGGCAAGCCGATCCGATGATGTGAACTTCAATATCGCCTCAGATCTGTCGGGTTCGATGACGCCGAATATCCTGAGCGAACTGAGGTGGGACGATATCGAGACGCTTGAGCTTCAGGCGAACGTGCAATACGGAATCGGCGACCATTTCAAGCTCATCGGATCTGCACGGATCGGAGATATCCAGGATGGACGTGTCGTAGACAGGGACTTCCTCGGGGACAACCGAACCCTGGAATTCTCACGAGCTCGTGCGAGCGTGGACGGAAAGACCAGTGTGGGGATGGATGTTGCGGTCGGGTGGACACTGACAACGGACTTCGAGATCCCTCTGTGGCGAATGGGAGAGTCTACCAAGCGGATAGCGCTCGCATCCGACATTTCGATAACCCCCGCGCTCGGATACAGCTACGACAAGCAGGAAATACTGTTTAAGGACGGAGTCCAACTGATACCAGCGATGGGCCCGTTCCCAGGCCTCAACAGTCGGTACGATCCAGAATGGAAAGGGCCGTACGCCGGCGCAAAGACCGAAGTCCGGTTGGCCGGAGACGTCTACGTTGAGCTGGGAGTACGGTACTGGTGGGGAATCTCGTTCACGGGCGAGGCAACTTGGAATCTTCGAACGGATCTCAACCAGGAACTGAGCTTCGTCAATAAAGCAGACGGGGACGGCATTGAGATCACGGGTGGGATCTCGTGGAAACTCTCCAGGGGGATCAGCCTCGGCGTTTCCTACACGGGACGAGATTTCTCGACAGAACCAGGTTCAGACAAGGTCATCACCAGCCAGGGGGAGATACTCTTTACCCGCCTCAATAAAGCCGAGTGGATCGGTCGGATGCTGGCTGTAAGACTCGACTGGCACTTCTAGATCAAGCTAGTGGATGTCGGTGAGACGTTTGCGGCGTCGAGCGTGATGGCGGGACAATAGCCCACTGACATAGAGAGATAAGACCCGAGGATCTGAGGGCTCCAGGATCACCAGCTGCGTGCTGCCGCGGTAGGAGGAGAACTCCTCGTAGCCTATTGAGGGTGCTCTTAGAATAACCGGGCATGCAGAGGATCGGGCGTAAGAGAGATTGCGAGAAAGGACGCCAGAAGAAGCTGGAACATGATAGAGAACGAGGGCAGATGAAGGAGATGCCCCAGACAGGGCCGTGTGGCCTTCACCACTAGAGACTAAGCTATATTCGACGTCCAGCGGTGTGAAGTACTCAGGCGGCGGCTCAAGGGCAAAGAGCTCACTACCGGGCTTCATCGGACGGCAATCCGGAGTCGAGGGGAGGCGAACGACACGCCTCACGGGAAGACGGACGGTTAACTGAATGCCGCCATACTCGTCGACGAGGATGCTGCCGTCCATCGATCGAGAGACGGATTCCAGGAACAAGGTCTCAAGCGCTACCCGTCCCGCAAACGGCTGGTCATACGCGGGCAAAGACGGTCGATTTGCGTCGTCGGGGATAGGTGCCGGGCTGTCACTGGATACAACCCATCGAGCCGTAACGATATCGTCGGATTCATCAGCGTAGACAGCAAGTGACAAATCGGCCGGCGGGAAAAGATCCACGATCAAACGAACGCAGGATGCGATAGCGGCAACAACACGGTCGGAGTCTACAGAAACCACCAGGTCATATCCCTGCCGGCCGAAAAGGCTTGAGGCCTCAACTGACGTTGAAGCGAGATACGAGGAGAAGATCGCAGCTTCATGTGTCAAGGAGTCGAGAGATCGAAGAGCCGGTGTTAGCGTGGGGGATTGGACAGATCGGCTAGAAACGTCAGAGAGCTTGAAAAGCGTATCCTGAAGACGATGAGATGCAAGAAGAAGTGCATGAGATAGGTGGTCTTCATCGCGGTCCGGACGAATAGGCAGCGCTTGGGCATTGGTGATAAGAGAGCGCAGAGGTAAAAGGAGATCGTTATGCAGTCGAGGGATAAGAACGGTAAGTTCCCAGCTGGGTCCATCCTCAGACCGCGTAATTGCGGACAGTCTTTTACGGCACCGAGCAATTTTACCCTCCAGGTACTGTAGTTCCTCTTGGAGGTAGGCTTGATAGGCATCAGGCATTGGAAAGAACTCGATTGGGAGAGTCTAGATCCACGCTCAATGAGCAGAGTCTTTCACGAGAGCGGGCGAGCTTATCCTCTAGAAATTGAAGCTCCTGGTTTAGGTAGGCTTGATGAGAATCAGAAATGGGGCAATCCAACTGGGAAGACTGACCAAACCCATTCAGTGAATCGCGCTTCTCTCGACAACGAGCGACTTGCTCATACAAGTAACGAATCTCTTCCTCGAGGTACGTCTTATACGAATCAGGCATGGGAAACTCCTAGAGCAAGAGGCGGAAAAGAACGGAGTAGACCGTGTCCACCCAAGTAGCTCAGAAGGTCAACGTTCGAACTGCCCGGAGGTGGGTACCAATGGCTGGCACGAGTCTCTATCGCGCCCAGTGAGAGAAGGACACGACGAAAACGCGGATCCACGTAGCTGGCATCGCTCAATGGGTAGTAACCAGAGCGCTCATGTGTATGAAATGGCCGAAGAAGGCGCCACTGACGAAGGTCATACCAATCCGAGCGATTGCCGGTTTCAAGCACGACGGTCGAGTCGAAAGGGATCTCATCATTGGTGAAAGCCTCCAAAAAGTAGCCAGGGCCATCCGATATGACGAAGCCGACACGGATACGCGCGTCGCGGCCAGACGCAGAGTCATTGACGGTAATGCGATCGACCTGGAGGCCAGATAGATAGGCATAGCGCAGCCCTGCAGAGGCCTGCTTGAGTAGCGACCAGCACACTGTAGGATCGAGGTTGGATGATCTGAGACTGTCGTGGAGCGACGAGGTGCAATCCTGACAGTGAACGTGATTCACCGAGTAGGCCGACGTGAGGGAGAAAACAGAACGCAAAGTGCCGATCTGCAACTCCGGAGGCTCTGTTAGACGGTGAATCCAGTAAAGGCCATAGGTGGCCCAATCAATATGACGGTAACTGGTAGATACGGGATGCATGTCGGTGATCTTTCTCCTGTCTGACAACAATCTATTGCGAACGGAGCGGTTTGAAACAGGCAAAATTACGAGAATGATGAGATTGCCGAAGCGGGAGACATCGGCGTAGGCCGAAAACCATTGCCGACGCCGTATACTGGTAGGGAAAGGACGCAGGTTATGGATAGGCACCAGCCCCAACAGTATTTCGAGTTAATAGAAGAGAGACCGATTACCTCGTCCGGTATAGATAACCGGGGGCCGCGGTCAGTGCTCGCGCCGACTGAGGAAATGAGAAAGGCCAAGGCCTGGTTGGAAGTTATCAAGCGCCCACCAGAGCCGGATGAACAACTCCTTGCGATACATGGATGGCTCAGCCCTACCGGCGAGCTCTACGCCTGCGGTTGGGAGAAGCACAACGACCTAACAAGGGCGCTTGGATTTCAGCACGAGTCGGAGATAGAGGAAGCGGGATTCTGCAAACTATCCCAGCTTAATTGGCTTGTGCAGGCGAGATATTGCGACCAATCGCTGACCGCCGCACAGTGGACAACCATCGAGAGATGGTACGCAAGGAACGGATTTCCAGAAGAGCATTTTCTCAGGTTGAGCGGACCGGTCTAGATGAGACGCGCGGAGACAGTAATGAGTGATTCAAACGGACGTCTGGTGATAACAAGGACGACTAAGGACAAGGGAAATAAAGTGGCGATTCGGCTCTCTCCCGACGTGGACAGAGCTACCGATCTGACGAGTGTTCTCTCGGCAGGGCTGTCGGTGGAGGTCGTGGACGTTGAGATAAGAGATGAGGGAGTTTCCCCACTCGTCACTTTGCGGTTCGACGCTCCACGGGAATTCCGGGTAGACCGAGTCGAGAGGGTGGAGGCGCCGAGAAAGCCCTCCGAGATCGGATCGGAAGCAGCGGTACGCTTCAAGGTATTAAAACACGAGGCCATGAACTCCATGGAAGTGGAGGCATTGGATGATTACAGAGCGACACTGCTCGAGACGGAGACTTTCCTGAAGAGTCAGCTAAGGAGACTAAAACGGGATAAATCGATAGCCAGTGACCGCGGTTATCGGCATACCAACAACGACAACTTCTTCCGCTGGGTGATGATCGAAGAGGAAATAGACGTCATCACGGAGCAGCTGGAGATGGTGCGGATAACACTTCAAAGCGCTGCGAACGTTCGAAAAAAGAAACTGCGAGCCTTGAACGAGAAGAAACGAGGGTTATTCACAGACTGTTTCGTTCAATTGGCGAAAGAATCGATGGCCGAGAGTACCTTCGAGAGACTACGTGCCAAGGCCGAGGCAATGGCGGATCAGAGGGCGAGTAGCGCTAACGCAACCGCCTAGAGGCAGCAAAGAACGCACTGCCCTACCCTACCCTACCCTACCGAACCCATTCATCGATGTTAACGGCCGGCCCGGGCCGGGGTTTGGCCGTGCCCCTTACGCTTGGGAGCGTTGCAGGTCAAAAGGGATACGGGCCACACAATAAGCCTGCAATCGCCGTGAGAAACGGTACGAGAGGAAGTGCCAAGTACCAGACGGGCGCTTGGCCCCGGGGTTCGTCAGGAACGACGCCAAGGAGAGACTATAATCCGGTGGCAGAGACTGATAGACCTTTACGGAGCGACCATGAGTAAAGCGCAAAAGCGGGTGCTGAATGTCATACGCAGGCTGTTCATACCCATTGCTCGACTGCTGATCCACTTCAATGTTGACTGTCGTCAAACCATCGAGATGCTGAAATCGGCTTTCGTCGAGGTGGCTCGATCGGACTACGGGATAAGAGAACGGAAAACAAATATCTCCCGAGTCGCTCTTCTGACTGGCCTGACGCGAAAAGAGGTCAGAAGGCTGGTCGATCGAATTGAGAGGGACGCCACCGCTGACGAAATCGAAGAGACCCCTCTGCAGAGACTCTTGTCAGCCTGCTCGAGAGAGGCGAAAACGGCTAGCGGGAAGCCAGCGAACATCGATTTCGACGGTACGGAGAAGAGCATCGAAGGACTCAAACACCACATCAGCGTCGACCTGCCGGCCGGTGCTATCCGTTACGAGCTGCTTAGAGTCGGGGCAATCAAGGAGACGAAGTCTGGCAAGTTCCGAATGGAGAGGGGAAGGCTGCTGACGGATAGAAAGGCAGAGGAACTTTGCCAAACGATCAGGATGATTGAAGCCGCTGCACTGAATGTGGCCAGAAACGTTATCGAGGAAAGAAAGGAGGCATGGCCGAACGTGTGTGTGGAGAGTCGGCAGATACGGACTAAAGATGTCGAAACACTAAGGATGGCTTCGATGAGAAAAGTCAAAGAATTCGGAGAGCAGCTGACCGGAATATACCGTGGATACGATGAGCTGTACCCGGCAACAAAGAATGAAGCGACGGTTTCCAGTGGTGTAGTAGTGTTTCACTACGAGAAATAGAAAGCGGCTAAGTCCCAATAAGGAAAGACCGTCAAGACAATGGAGCGTGAAAAGAGTGGAGTTGCGTAAACAATGAGCTGGCTAAATAGGTTTCTAGGTGGTCGGGGAAAGCGAAGAGTCGAGGGACAGAAAGCGAATCCTGATGACCTGTACGAATCCAACAAGGACATACTCGAGGGTTACGAGTACATAGCCACCCTGCACCTCTCTACACCGCTGGATATCCTTGAGAAGCACGGCAAGCTATTCGTGGGACAGAAGGAGAAAGCGCCAGAATACGGCAATCAGGCACAAGGAATCTGGGTAACTAAATTAAAAGAAGGGCTTGCTGGGTCGGATTGGAGAAATTCGGCGTACGAGACGCCGCAAGCGTCAGATGTCGGCCAGGTGAAGGCGGCCGATTATTTGCCGTTCCTTAAGGCATATAGGAGAGTGGTAGAGAGCGATGAATCGATCCCGAGAAAAATCGATGCGATAAAGAGTTTGGGGAACGAGTCGGAGAGATTCAGAGGCTTTATAGAGCGATTAGGAAAGTCATACGAAGACTTCCCGGAATCAGTTTTCTACCGGGAGTTAGCGAGGATACCGGGAATCGGAATTACGACGGCGAGAAAACTATTCGAGCTCGGGTACTTGTGTATCGATGACTTGAAGAATGCCAACGAGAAGGAATTGAGAAAGATAAACGGTATCGGGAAAAAGACAATACGAAGTATCAGGGAATACTGACGACGCAACACCTTTAAGCACAGTCGAGGTGGGCGAGAAAGACCGCGATAAAGAAAAGCGATTGGCTTAACGCAGCGAGAGATGGCCGAAAGGTTTCGTGTCGACAAGAGTTCTGTGTACTTATACGAGAGGGGCACCCGCCCTCCTCCAGAAAACCCGCTGATGGTGCTAGCGGAGCTAGGTGCCGACGTGTACTTCATACTCACCGGCAAGAGAATCGAGTCATCTATGAGTCAAGAGTGGTTGCATAGAAAGATGATTGCAGCGCGTGCGGTCCATGAAACAGGCGTTTGACAGAAACTTGATTGGGACGAACGCGAGAGGCTGATCGCGAAACTTCTATAATTTAGCTTTCGTCTAGTTCGAAAGAAAAAGCCCGGAGAGGGACCCCTAAAAGGGGTGTCTCCGGGCTGAAATTGACCGATTGGTCAAGTTTTTTAAGAGCAGTCACCCTCAGCTCCGCAGTGGGAGCACCAACGGCATCCGTCTTTCTTGATGACGGAGTACGTTCGGCATTCCGGGCATAGACTACCTTTCATGTCGACGGCAACGGGTTTGTCGAAACGAAGGCTGACTACGTTTTGATATTCCGCATCCATCAAACCGACTTCCTCAACCGGGAAGGCCTCATCGTCCAGGATGCCAAGCATCGAATAACGATGCGCTAGCAAGCGGGCGACATAGGCGACAGTCGAGGGGTAGCTGGACTGCTTCTCACTACCAGGAACGCGAGCGAAGAAATCTCCGCGAGGTTCTGCAAAATCAAACAGAGACCGAAGTTTCGCCCCAATCCATGCTGGATCGATGATCCGCATATCATAGGACAGCAACTTGCAGAGACCATCGAAGACCCTAGGATACTCGCCGGACATCCAAACGCTGAACGGACGGCGCTGACCATCTGGCATGACGAGTTCTTTAACGAAAAGCGCGAAATCGTCGCCAAAGGCAGGGTTCTTCACATCAACGCACCAAGACATCGTCCCCTCAGGGTCGGTCTTGGGCTCCCTTCGGCTCATCAGGGCATCCATCATCGGCGTCATGGAGTGACCGATAAGGTCCAGAGGACCCGATTCACCGTCGTTGACGGCCGGAGGGTTCTCTTCCAGTTCACTGATGCAATGACTGACAAGCTTGGAGAAGCCGGAGACAAGGCTAGGGACGCGAACGACCTTCCCATCAGGGGGAAGTTCGAGTTCGAACCCATCGTCACCGACAGCGCGTTCCAGGCTATCCAGTTTGGCCTTCAACCAAGAGCGATCGGCGCTTCGCATATCCATGCTAAGCGCTTTGGCGATGGCGCCGAGGCCACGGGGTTGCTCCGATCCGTTCACCCAGACCTCGAACGGGTGGTTGGTTCCGTTCTCGGTGTAGCCGACGAACACAGCGAAGCTGTGATCTGTCGTCTTGACCATGTAGGTCCTGGCAGGGTTCCCATTCGGGAGCTTGGGACGCTTGGGCCAACGAAGGCTCTGAAGGACAGGCTCAGGCAGACGGTCGATCGTCAGGCGACGGTCGATATCGGTCTGGTCCAGAGTCAGATCCGGCGCCTCCGGCTTGCTCTCGCCGCTGCTGTCGACAGACAAGACAGCCCCTCGTACGTCGCTCGGTCGATAAGTCGCCAACCCCTTAAGGCCAGACTGCGCAGCCTGACTGTAAAGGTCTTTGAAATCATCGAACGGGTAGTCCGAAGGGACGTTCACCGTCTTCGATATAGACGAATCGATATAGGGCTGGACGGCGGCGACCATACGAAGGTGAGCCTCAGCAGAGATCTCCAGGGCGCTGACGAAATGCTCCGGCAGCGAATTGGTGAGCTCGACGAGTTCCTCCGAATTGCAGCGGCTTGCATCAACACCAGAGCGGAGCCAGTGATACATGCGGAAGGCATGATCCACGACAGCGTAGATCTGGTGAGTGTCGTCCGCTGTACGCTTGCGCCGGGTGTAGAACCAAGAGAAAGCTGGCTCGATACCGTTGGAAGCATTGTCAGCGAACGCCAGCGAGATGGTGCCGGTTGGAGCAATGGAGAGAAGATGGCTGTTCCTGATCCCATGATCGCGGATGTCATCACGAAGACTGTCCGGAAGGCGCTTGGCGAAACCGGAGTCCAGGTAGTTGTCCGCGTCGAACAGGGGGAACGGGCCTTTCTCCTTGGCAAAGTCCACAGAGGCCCGATAGGCAGAGTCCCGAAGAGTCTCGGAGATCTGACCGGCCAGATGACGTCCCTCATCGCTATCATAGCGGAGGTTCATCATGAGCAGAGTGTCACCGAGACCAGTGAAACCAGCCCCAATACGACGCTTATTCATCGCCTCCTCACGCTGTTTCTCGAGCGGCCAGACGGTCACATCGAGAACATTATCGAGCATTCGGACAGCGACCCGAATCCAGGCGGAAAAGCCACGGAAGTCGAAAGCCGCATTTGGACCGAACGGGTCGGAGACGAACTTCGTCAGATCAATGCTGCCAAGACAGCAACAGCCGTAGGGTGGCAGGAACTGCTCAGCACAGGGATTAGTAGCAGCGAAACGCTCTGCGTACCAGAGGTTGTTATCGCGGTTCGCGTTATCCAGGAACAGGATTCCAGGCTCAGCGTAGTCATAGGTGTTCTTCATGATCGAGTCCCAGAGAGTACGGGGGTCGATCTTGCTGTACACCCACTTGCCATCCGATCTGCGATAGGCGCCCTTCCCTTTCAGCTCGGGACCCGGCTCGGCCGCGTGTACGAGCTCGAAAGGCGACTGAGTTTCGAGCGCATGAAGAAAGTCGTCGGTAACTCCTACAGATACATTGAACTGTGTGAGACTGCCGGCGTTGGATTTCTCCACGATGAACTGCTCGATATCGGGGTGATCGATGCGCATGACACCCATCTGAGCGCCGCGGCGACTTCCGGCGGAAGAGACCGTGGTGCACATGCGGTCGAAGACGTGCATGTAGCTGATGGGGCCACTGGCAATACTACCCGTGCCTTTCACAAGGGCGCCGTTGGGACGAATCTCAGAGAAGTCGTAGCCGACTCCCCCACCGCGACGCATTGTCTCGGCAGATTCGCTTGCTGCATCAAAGATGCCCGGAACACCTTCACTGACACCGCGAGTGAAATCCCCGACCGGCTGTACGAAGCAGTTGATCAGGGTGGCCGACAGATCGGTACCAGCTGCAGATAGAATTCTGCCGGCTGGAATGAACCCGTTGACCTGGGCGTCATAGAAGAGCCTTGCGAAAGAATCGCGCTGCTCAGGACTCTCGTTTTCAGCAAGAGCGCGAGCGACGCGGTGACGAACCTCCTCAGGGGTCGTTTCATCACCCTTGGCGTACTTCTCGCGAAGGACGTCTGCTGTGATGAGCTGCGGAGGTAGAGCAGAAGGACAAAGCCTTCGGATATCAGTTGGTTTAGTGCTCATATTTGTTTCCTCGTTTCAACGTTGAAAAGCACCGACAGAGAGCGTGGTTGACCCGCAAGGGACAAACAGCCCTATGGGTGGATAGGGAGTTGGCGGTGAGAACCGACAAGCGGGGAGCTGTATTGCCGTCCAGCTAACGGTGCCAGTGCACGTAATGCACAAGCAAAAGGATCCTGCGGAAACGCAAGGATCATGAAATCCTGGAGAAGGTATGGAGCCAGCGCAGGTGGCTCGGGGGTCGCAACGGTCAGGCCGATGCCGAATTCTCTCGTCGGTGCGACGACGATGTCGCCGACTTGACTTTCACTATAGAGCATATTTTTTCACCTCTCAAGAGATTGTTATTTTTGTTTGTAACAAGCGTTTTATGAGTGAGGTCACCAGCAGGACAAGACCAAATAGATGTGTGGCTAGAGCCGGTCGTAGCAGGTGGATGGCGTCGAGGGGCGATATGGGAAAGATCGTGCGCTCGACAGAACCGGCCTGGCATGAAGAGAGAATGTGGAGCCGAGAACCTCTGGAACGATATACATGCACTCCCCTCTCGAGAGGGTCCAACGCGGACCGGAAGGTTCTGAGAAATCATCAGGAAGACCGAGCCAGGAGAGCACCGAATTCGTCAGCTGGGGTTCATGACCGACAATAAGTAAGGACGGGGGGCGCTCGGTCTCGAGAAAGCCAAGCAAGAGGGACTCGAGGGAGCGCGGGTCAGATCCAGAGGACAGTTGATCGGAGACGACGGTTCTGCCGATAGAAAGATGTTGAGACATCTCTTGAAGGGTCTCACGGCAGCGCGCAGAGGGGCTGGATATGCCGACACGGAAATGGGAAAGGCACGTGGAGGCCAGGGTCTGCGCATTCGCCCTGACGGCGGAGCGGCCCTGGGCGGACAAGACCGACGTACCGTTGGCGTCGGGGAGATCGTGACCATGGCGCTGCAGGACGAGGAGCATAGTCAGGCGGCCTCGAGATCCGCGCGCGTTGCGATTCCATCGGACAGGGCGAAGAAGCGAATGTGAGAAGCCCAAATGAGGCGGTCCACTTCGTCCCAATCAGGGTCGTACTCCATCAGCACCTCAGACCACTGGTCATTGAGAACCCCGAGGACATCACCCGAGTTGCGATCGACAACCTGACGAGTATCGAGCGAGACGAAAACTCCATCGAGGGTGTGGACAAGACCATCATCCGCCCGAGCGCCAACTGCCCAGTCTTGTGAGGGTTCGCCAAGTCGATGACTGTTGAGAACCATCTGGGTGGTCACGGAGAGGGCGTGAAAGTACTCCTCGTCTATCTTGTCGTCGAAAGACGGCAAAGAGCAGACCGGTACGCGGGAAAGAACCCGGTTCCAGTTCTCGCCGACACGCTGAGAGACGAGGGCGAAGGGATTCGGCGATACCACCGGTTCGGCGAAGGCGCGGCAGGCACGGAGAATGGCGTGATTTAGTAGGGCGTGCGTTGATGAGAAGGAAGCGAAATAGAACGGGATCGACAGCGCCCGAAAGGCCTTCAGATCGGCAAGAAGATGATCAGGATTCGGCAGTTGAGAGAACAGTACCGCCAGAGAGTAGTCACGGGGATGAGCAGAAAGAACGTCATGAGGACGGGATGAGACAGCACGAAGATCGACGCTTTGGCCAGAGACCAGCGCGTCAGGGACGCGAGAGCGAATGTCACTTGAATGCGATTCTGAAAGGAACGCAGTCACCGACAGAGAGCCGGAGGATTCGAGCATGGACGGAACGAAGCGAAACCACTGACCACGATCGATTAGCTCGCGAGAGCCTGCGTTGAGTAGGAGTACTTCCAGTGGACGATCTTCAGGAAACTCAACGCCCTCTGCGTCAATGGCAAGAGCGAGAGTGGCTGGTGCCGAGAGCAGAAAGTGCTGCTCATGGGTCTCGGTCGAGCGAAGACGTTTCATCGAATATGCGTACCGAGGATCGCGGCCCACCAGGCGAGAGACGGCGGTCAGGTCGCGGCAGCGGCGAAGCTTTGATGGGACCCTCACCATGACGGCACAAAGATGATAGGCGCGAGAAGGTAGGCGACCAGGGCCATAACGCAGAAGAAAACGGGAAGGCCGAGTCGATCGACGAGCCAGGAAAGGGTCCAGACACACCTGGAGTAAGTGGGGTGCGTTGCTGTTGCGAGGCGTTTACTTTCCTTCTCGATCTCTACGTCCTTCGGGTACACGGTACGAGCGACAGCGATCAGTCGGGCAGACTGCTGGCAATGACCAGATTGGCGCAGAAGGCGCGCTTCATTGGCTAGATCGCTAGGCGTAACGGCCATATCGGTGTCTCCTGAGAAAGTTTCTTTCACACCCTCCAGTTTATTGAGAGGGTGGAGGTTTCGAACAAACCTTATTCGGAAGGGGGAGAGACAAGGCCTATTAGGTGGCGTGAGGCCAGAAGACCCCAGGTCCGGGAGTCCTGGCTATGATCCAAATTGTCACCAAGGGCGAAGAAATGGCTCTCTGGGACGACCAGATCCACGTCGGCAGAAGACTCTAACGACGCATCATCAATGAGGGTGTAGCGAACATCACCAAGATCGACGAAGTGGATCCCGTCCGGGTTAGGCAAGACGGAAGGTGAGAAAAGCAGACTGCCATTGACCATAATGCGATCGCCATGGACGCGAATGTGATCGCCAGGCACTCCGACGATGCGCTTCACATACATGGTGGTCGGTTCACGGGGATACCGGAAGACGGCGATATCGCCGCGGCGCGGATCACGGCCACCGAACAGGCGCTTACCCGTGAGGGGAGAACGGACGCCGTAGGAGAGCCTGTCAACGAGAATACGGCTGCCCTCCTTCAGTGTGGGCTCCATCGAGGGCGTCGGGACGTGCAGTACATCAATGACAAACGTGCGAAGCACAAGAACAAGGGTGAAAACGGGTAAGGCCGCGCGGAGGCCGAATGAGATGGCGCCAGGACGATGGATAGAGCCAGACTGTAGAGCACAGCGCCGGCGGTAGGGCTGAATATAGAGCCAGTCCGCAATGAAGGCGGCAACGTAAAGGATCCAGATAGCCCAGAGCAGGCTCATAAGCTCAAAGAGCGGGAGGTGACCATGAAGGCCGGTGATCCTCGGCGCCAGTTCACCGACCAGCCGAGATGGGAGCAGAGATCGGCGAGCCAATGCTGGGCCCAGAGATGGGTGACATGAGAGAGACGAAGGTCAAGCGAGGACTGGAAGAGAAAAACTTTCCAGTCGCTCAGGCGAAATACATCGAGCAGGCAACGGCCAGGCAAGAGCTCGGCAGAGAGGACAAGCGGGCGGCCAGCATGGATTAACTGACGGCTAGGCAAGAAGCGTGCGCGGCTGACCGACTCCAGGGCGTTGAGAAAGTGGGGAGCCCAGACGGAATCGGCTCGGGAGAAACAACGCGGAAGCGGAGAAAGGGGGTAAGGCAGGCCAGCAAGGGGTGAATCGGTACCTGCGGTTGGCATGGAATGAAGCCGGTGGAGCGAGCCTGCCCTGCCCTTCGCCAACGGGCTCATCGAAATCTCGAAGGGTGTGCATTCAAGTGCCCGAGCCAGATCGGAGCGGATCCGAGAAGAAGAGCGAGAAGAAAGGTCGGTAAGAAGGAGGTCCTGGTTCACGAGAGCCTCCGGCGAAAAAGGAAGGGCGCGAAGGAAAAGGCGATGGCACCGCTGAGGAACAGGACAAGAGACGTGACACCGCCTTTCGCTGCTGCTTGACCAGAAGAGACTGCGGGCTCACTGGAGAGGGCTACAGCGAAGGAGAGAAGTCCGACGTTGATGCATGCCAGCGCTTGAAGGAGCATCATCTGGTGAAATCGAGGGTGATGCCGAATGTAGAGCCGAGAAGCGATCGCCAGGGAGACGGCGAACCAGGTGACGAGGGAAAGCGAGGGTGTGGGCCGATAGCCGAAGACGCCGAAAAACGAAGCGAGGACGGCCTGGATCAGAAAGAAAAGCGCGGGGATGGACAGGCTCCAGAGCAGGAGGCTGAACGGGGTTGCTGGTAGCGATCTCATAGGTCAAAGTCTCCCGTGATATCTATCAGTGTATTGAGGCGAGGTTTCTCAGGAAGGCAAGGGAACGAGCGCAGAACGAAACTGAGCAAATGCACGATGCTCAGCATGGCGGATCGCCTCGGAGGTGCATCGGTGCCGGGCGGCCAGGGCGCGACGGGGAAGCGGACGCTCAGCGGCGTGGCGGCTGCAGAGGACGTCACGATCGAGGGGGCTGAGAGAGCCGAGGGCACGGCGAGTGAGCGCAATACTCTGCTCGAGGTCCACTTCACACTCCGGACCGACTGTGAAAGCGACCTCGGGGGGCTGATCGGAGTACGTTAGAAGGGCGGTTGGGCGATAATAGTCAACGATCGCCTTGTGGATGTAGGCTCGGGCAAAGACATGGAGGCGAGCCCGCGCGGGGTGAGCAAGATCGTAGCGATCGATACAGGAGATGAGGACGGGGACCGATTCCTGCAGCAGATCGTTGAAATCCTGTTCCTCGATCGTCGGGTAATTCAAACGAAGATATTTGCGGACGAACGGCAAGGAAAGGAGCACGAGACGATCACGAGCCTCCGTCTGACCAGCTTGGGCCAGACGAATGAGGCGGCGCTCGAGATCCGCAGTAAAGTGGGTAGCTGACTCCATGATCCTGAAAGAAAACCGTTACCAGGCATCCATGTCAGCATGGAAATTTGGGGGCGCAAGAGAAGAAATTGCACCGAGAACAAATGAAAGCCCTAATAGGTCGCAGAAAGACAGAAAGGTTGGGTAGTAGAGCCGTGACGTCCGAGGAAGATGAACAACTCCGCATTCGACGGATGTTTGGGGTCGTTCGAAGCGCAGAGCAACGAGCGATAGAGTCCCTTGCGAAGGCACTGGCGGTGCACAGGGAGGAAGTCGGAGATCCTCAGGCGGAACTTGCGCTGAAACCGATCGATGCAGAGAGTGCAGCCTCGCTGGCGGACAGTCTCGGTTGCATTACCGGGTATCGAAAAATCCAGCTTGGGGACGTGTTCGGGCGTTCGGAGGGCGACTTCGAGAGCTGGCTGGCGGCCCAGTTGACCGACTACCCTATCGAGAGCGTGGACTATGAGGCGATCTGGGCGCTCGGGCAGGTGATCGTGCTGTACGTACGGGCAGAACCCGGACGCGATCTGTAAGCGGCATCAGAGAAGAACACGAACGCCGTAGTCGGCGAGACAGCGCTCAGCGACGGACGGAAGAAGGGGTCGAAACGGAGAAGCGCTGTCCAGACCGATCCGAATCTCAGCGTCAGGAAAGGCGACCTCGAGCAGGGAAACCGCCTCTGTGAGCCTGCAAAGCACGAAAGAAGCGACGTCTGCATGACCGGCTATCCGTTGTAGAAGGCGCGGTGGGAGCTCCGCTGTGGGCGTGCGGGGGTCGGGTAAACGATAAGAGAGGACGAGATCGCTGAGATCGAAATAGACGCGCCTCGGGCGGCAGCCGCGGCCCAGTGAGAAGGCCGCCGAGACGCTGCGAACCCGGACATCTTCGGTAGAAAGGGTAAGCGCTT
>Ga0102929_1000380_pt1 | contig 25549 bp, 30 predicted proteins | sample SalPonR1_B_D2_MG_FD_78510 | JGI IMG/M metagenome (GOLD analysis project Ga0102929, IMG submission 78510) | Salt pond soil microbial communities from South San Francisco under conditions of wetland restoration - Salt Pond MetaG R1_B_D2_MG | ecosystem: Environmental > Aquatic > Marine > Intertidal... | reverse complement strand
GAGACCGAAACGGCGTTGCTGGCGATTCCGGTTTCCGTGCGGACGCGTTTGGCCACCGAGAAGGCCTTGTGCAGAAAGCGGTTGAGAATCAGGCCAGCTGTGCGAAATTCGACGGCATAGCTATAGGCGGTCTTGATCTGACCGAGGATCTGTGGCTCACCGATCACCATGGAGTCGAGGCTGGAAGCAACCCGGAAGAGGTGGTGGATCGCTGCTTCGTCGGTGTAGTCGTAAAGATGTTTTTCCAGTTCCGTCTGAGGCAGGTCGTGAAACTCCGCCAGAAATCGGCGCATGCCGATGACTGCAGCCTCCGGGTCTTTGCTGGCGGCATAAAGCTCCACCCGGTTGCAGGTGGAAACAATCAGCCCTTCAGCGATCGCCGGCAGGGCCGCCAGCTTCTGCAGCGGTTCTTCCATGGCGTTCGGCGGGAAAGCGATTCGCTCCCGAATTTCCACCGGCGCGGTTTTATGACTTAATCCGACAATGACGATATGCATGGCTCTGTCCCCGGGGCAGTCCGCTGACTATCCGGCAAAGTCGCTGAAGCTGTGAACACCGGATAAAAACAGATTGACACCGAAGAAGGTGAACAACAGGCAGAGAAAACCGATGATGGCGAAAATCGCCGCACGACGGCCGCGCCAGCCGACGGTCAGACGGCCATGCAGCAAGGCCGCATAGAGAAACCAGGTGATCAGGGCCCAGGTTTCCTTGGGATCCCACCGCCAATAGCCGCCCCAGGCAGAATTGGCCCAGATGGCTCCGGAGATGATGCCCATGGTCATCAGCGGAAAGCCGAACGTCAGGCACTTGTAGTTGATGCTGTCGAGAACGTCCAGCGAAGGCAGTCGATAAAAGAGGGCCGAGAATTTTTTGCTTTTCAGCATCCGCTCCTGAAGCAGGTACATGATACCGGCGATCCCGGCCACGGCAAAAATGGCATGACCGAGAAAAGCCAGGGTCACATGGATTGGAAACCACCAACTGTCGAGTACGGGGTTGATGGCCACCGGCTGCCGCGGGGCAACCGTGCCGCCGATCATCAGGATCAAGGCCAGCGGACAGACGAATGCGCCCAGGATGACGGTTCGGTAACGCAGCTCGAAGAGCAGAAAAATGCCGACCAGGGAAAAGGCAAAGAAAGAAAGGCTCTCATGAAAACTGGCGACCGGGGTAACGCCGGTCGCCAGCCAGCGGTTGGAGATCGTCAGGCAGTGGAGCAGAAAACCGCCGACCAGAGCATACTTGGCATACTGCGCCAGCTTGTCCTTAAGGCTGATGACGCTGATCAAATACAGAATGGTCGATGCGAAATAGACCAGCAGAGTGGCTTTGAACAACAGTAGATTGAGGATCATGGCGAGTCATCCGGTGTCTGCGCCCGCAGGCAAAAAAGGCTCCTCGGCACGCCGGCGAGGGACAGTGAGTCGATCGGTACAGCGTCCTCCACTGAAAAAACCAGCATACAATCGCAATACAGCCCGGCTCAGAAAGCTCGGGCAGAATTGAAATTATAAGCATGACAGCGGAAAACTGTCAATTTTTCTTGAAATCGCCCGCTGCAGAGGCCCGGCTGGGTTCTCGTTCCCTGTAACCTCTATCGATTACAGGGTCCTAGATGCCGAACAGTTCCGCTTCGACGAGGGCGCAAAGCAGGTTGCCGATCGAGAGAACGCTTTCCAGCAAGCGGGGCGCTGAATCGGATGGCAGCTGCAGCTGCAGTTCGGGGACCATTTTGGCCGGTGCCGCATGGGCACTGCAGATCAGGGCGGTCCGACAGCCAAGCTGTTCGGCGGTTTCAAGAACCTCCCGGTCGGCAGCAGACAGTTCGGTGCCGGCCAAAACCAGCAGGGTGTCCCGGTCGGTAGCCAGAGCCCGCAACTGCCGGCTGAAGAACTGATGGCTCTGATTGTCCGCGGCGAGAAAGGTGGCCAGTCCCGGGTCGTTGGTCAGGGCGATAGTCGGCAGGGCCGGACGTTCTATGGTCTGGCGATGAATAAAGGTTTGGCCAAGCAGGCTGGCGATGGTGCCGAACGGACCGCTGCCGGCCAGGAAAAGACGGCCCCCCTGGTGGAAATTGGTCACCAGTTGTCGGGTCAACTCCCCGAGCACCTTTTCCTGTGACAACAGATAAGGATCCAGCAGAGCGATTTGTTGCTCAACGATTGCGGCAATTCGGTCCCGGGTCATGTCCGCCTGTTCCAGACCAGTGTCCTGATTGGTCTATCGATTCGCTGGGTATCTTAGTTTTGTCGATAACGCCTGTCAAGGATTGCCTGCCGGGCAAGAAACATTCAAAAAGCTTGATTTTTTATCATGGTGCATTATGATTATGACGATGCGTTTTTTGTTCAAAAAGTGGATTTCGACAAAGGAGAGTTTATCATGGCGAGTGACAAAGTCGTCCAGTTGACGGATGATTCTTTTGAAAGTGAAGTCAAGCAGTCTTCGGTGCCGGTCCTGATCGATTTCTGGGCTTCCTGGTGCGCCCCCTGCAAGGCGATTGGTCCGGTCGTGGATCAGCTGGCCGATGAATTCGAGGGCCAGGTCAAGATCTGCAAACTCAATGTGGATGAAAACCCCGCGACTCCCGGCCAGTTCGGCGTGCGCGGAATTCCAACCCTGATCCTGTTCAAAGATGGCGAAGTGGTCGACCAGGTGGTTGGTGCGGTCCCTAAAAACCAGTTGGAAGGCCTGATCAAGAAAGCGCTGTAAAAGGTTTTCAAAAGCGGACAGTAACCGGGCCCGGCAGGATTTGCCGGGCCCGATGTGTTTGATCGGCCTGAAAGTGCAGCGGTGGCCCGATAGGGCAGTTTTGCAGGACACTGGTACCAATGGCAGCGAAAGTTGGCTTGACTCAGCCTGCTGTCCCATCGGCCGGATCTCACGTGAAAGGGTAAAATCTCAAACCATGCACAGCGAACCCAGTCAGCAGCAAAGCGTACTCGGCGACCGGCAGGCTCTCTGGATTCTGCTGGGCGGCATGCTGGGCATGATGGTGGCTATGGGGATCGGGCGTTTCGCCTTTACCCCCATCCTGCCGCTCATGCAGCGTGATCTGGGGATGAGCAATACGGTGGCTGGCTGGCTGGCCGGCCTGAACTACGTCGGTTACCTGGCCGGTGCCATTCTTTGTACGGTCTGCCCCCGCCTGCTCCGCTGCCGCTTTTTCACCGCAAGTATTCTGGTATTGAGCATCGTATCGACCTTCGCCATGGGACTGACCACTGCAGTGGCTTGGTGGGGCGTTTTGCGGTTGGTCGGAGGGGTTGCCAGTGCCGTGCTGTTCATCGTCATCTCTGCGGAAGTGACCGAGTCCTTGCTGCGTTCCCGACGTAGTCGCTGGTCCGGTGCTCTTTATGGAGGCATCGGACTGGGGATCGCCTTCAGCGGCCTGCTCGTGCCGCTTCTGGACGCCTTCGGTGATTGGGCCTTGGCCTGGATCGGCATGGGCGGATCGGCATTGGTCCTGGCCATGATCGGGCTGGCCCTTGGTCGACGGCGGGGGCAGGTCGGGTCGGCTGCCGCTGAGTACGATCTTCGTCTGTCTGGAATCAAGGGTCTCTGGTTGTTGTCGGCTGCTTATTTCTTCGAAGGCCTCGGCTACGTGGTGAGCGCGACCTTTCTGGTGGCGATCGTCGCCCTGACCCCGGGTCTCGACGCTCTGGCACCTTACAGCTGGGTGGCGGTCGGCCTGGCCGCGGTGCCTTCGACTTTTTTCTGGCCGTACCTGGCGAGAAAGGTCGGTCATCAAAGAGCTCTGCTGGCGGCCTATATTCTGCAGGCTTCAGGGATTCTGGCGAGCATTTGGGCAGATACGGTGATCGAGGTGCTGTTCGTCGCCGTCTCTTTCGGCGGGACCTTTCTCGGCATCGTTGCCCTGACCCTGGCGGAGGGCAGCCGGCGACTGCCGGGGGACGGCCGACGCGCCGCTGCTTTTTTGACTGCCTGTTTCGGTATCGGCCAGGTGCTGGGACCGATCATCGCCGGTATGCTGGCCGATCGCCGGGATGGTTTTGCCATTCCCCTGGCTCTTGCTGCCGCCTGCGTGGCGGCCGGGGCCATCTGTATTCTCGTGGACCGCCGTTTTCTGCAACCCTCTTTTTGAAGGAGCTGTGACATGCCTTACGTGAACATCAAGATTACCCGGGAAGGAGCGACCGACGAACAGAAGGCTCGCCTGATCAAGGGAGCGACGGATCTGCTGGTCGAGGTTCTGGGAAAAAACCCGGCAACCACGGTGGTCGTCATCGACGAAGTCGAAACCGACAACTGGGGTATTGGCGGGGAATCGGTGACCGTCAGACGGCAAGGCGGCAGATAGCTGAAAGAGGCCTTTCCGGTTTGAGAATTGTCCCGGGCTGTACTGACGCCCGGGTTCGCGGCATGGCTTCCGGTGTCGGGCTTCTTTCCGCTGTTCTCGTGCAGGACCTTAACCGCAGGCGTGAGAGGCCCGCTCGGCAACGATCAGGATCTGCAGGCTGATCAGGTCGAACACCAGGTGCATACCGAGGTGTTCGAACAACTTGCCGGATCCGTAATTAATCTTATAACGGGTCCGGTCGATGTCGAAATGGGCCTCGGCCACCAGGCCGCCCTCCGGACCGGGTGTCACGGTCGCCGGGAAATTCAGGATATTGATGACGCCGCGCAGTTCAAGGAAACCTTCGATGATATAGTTCGGCGAACCAAGGGCGCCATCCTCGGACCGGTAAATTTTTTCCAGGGTATAGGTTGCCGTCGGGAAGGCTTTGGTGAAAAAGAAATCGTCCGAGCTGAGATGGCGGAGCAGCACCGGCTGCAGTTCTTCGCCTTCCAGGTTGATGTTGCGGATCGTGTTCATGTCGACGATGAAGCTGCCACTGGCCTGGCCGTCACCGATCGATATTCGCCCCTCGGCAATCTCTACCGTCCCGAAGTGCTTGTTGTCCCGGTTGCGCCCCGTCCATTCGATGCAGCTCTTTTTGCTGTCGACTTTGTAGTCGCCGTCGGCCAGAGGCACCGTACTGAAAGGGGCTTCCGGCTCGTCAGGAGCCGTTCCTTCCAAGGGGAGACCGGCCTTGCGCCAGGCTTCAAGACCGCCTGCCAGAAGAGCGATATTGCGGTAACCGGCATGATGCAGTTTTTCTGCCGCCGCAAGCGCTTCCATACCGTTTTCGCTGCCACCATAAAGGATGATGGGGGCCTCCCGGTCGGAGGTGATTTTCTCCGCCTGTTGGAGAAAGTCAACCTGGTAGATGCAGGCATTGTAAGCATGCGGCAGACGAACCTTCTGGAAGTGATCTTCGGGCAGAGTATCGATAAGAAACGGCGCCGGTTTTTCCGTCAGCAGGCCCTGGACATGTTCGGGCGAGAGTTTGTTGAACTGAATGTCCATTTCCAGTCTCCTTTTGGTCGGTTTCCTGGTCGAAGCGATACACTCCAAGAGTATCACAGAACTTCTGCGGGACAACGCCGGGGGCCGGAAGATCTTCCAGGTGCTACCCAGGGTTTGACCGGCCATGCCGACCTGAGGTAAACTGACGCCGTTCAAGGTTGCCGCGCCTGGCCAGGAAAGAAGTGGCTTCAGTCAATTATGATGATTCTTGCCTGCATACCCCTCGGCGTGCTCTGTCTGATTCTCGCCATGCTCTGCCTGCGGTCCGGCCGCAGGCGGCACGCCCTTGTCTGCGCCATTTTTGGTTTCTTTTTTCTGGGGGCCGCTGCCCTGATGAGTTACGGAACCCAGGTGCTGCTTCAGGAAATCGCCCGCACCACCTGAGTCAGGCAACCGACGGCAATGCGCAGAAGATTCCCCCCCCAGAAACCCTGCAGATTGGGTTGGAAAAGCCCCTGACGGGCCAGGTTGACGGAATTGTCACTGTTGTGAATGGAAGATAAGCCGAAACGGGTCAACAGCGGTTTCCTGCGTATGGTGCTGGTGACAGCGGGGTTCTGCTCTACGCTGCTGGCGGTGGTGGGGATCTTTCTGCCGCTGCTGCCGACGGTCCCCCTTCTGCTGCTGGCGGCGGCCTGTTTCGCTCGCAGTTCGGAGCGGTTTCACAACTGGCTGCTCGAGCATCCGCAACTCGGGCCGATGGTTCGCAGTTATCTCGGCGGCCGCGGTGTTCCGCTACGGGCCAAACTGACGGCGATCGGCCTGATCTGGATCACGATTCCAACCTCTGTCCTGTTCTTCATCCCTCAGATCTGGGTCGATATCCTGCTGATTGTCATCGGGCTGTGCCTGACGATCTACCTGCTGCGCTTGCCGCCGCCCGCCGACAGCTGAAAAAGTCGGCAGGCAAAAGAGTCGGTCAGTGTCCTGTCTCCTCCGCCTGGCGCAGCCGGCGAAAGATTTCCCGGAAGGCTTTTTTGTCGCCGCCGTCATGAACGGAACGGGCGAGGCCGGTCAGTCGGTCGATGTCCACCTGCGGATAGCGGGAGCCGATTTCCTCCAGTGCGGCTGAAAATGTCGCGGCGGAGCAGAGCCTGTCTCTCAGGTCTTCCAGATGATGGAAAACCCGATTATCCTTGCCGTGGACCTCATCGATATCATTGATGGCGGCGACCAGTTGCTCCTGCTGATCTTCGTCGCGACGCAGCAGTCCAGCCAGATATTTGACCTGACGTTTGCGGGAGCCGTGGCCGCGGGTGTTCCTGGCGATCCGCAGTTCTTCTGTCAGGTCGCTGCTCAGGGGCAGCCTGCCCAGATCGGACTCCGGCAGTTCGACCAGCTTCTGTGCCAGTTCTTCTACCGCTTTTGCGGCGCGTTTGCGGGCGCTGCGGCCGCGCCCTTCATCCCGCGGGGTCAGGTCTTTCATCAGAACTCCTTGCGACTGTCCAACAGCATGGTGACCGGTCCATCATTGATCAGCGCGACCTGCATGTGCGCCCGAAAGGTGCCGGTGGCTACCGGCAGGCCTGCCTGGAGCAGGCGGTCGACGAATCGCCGGTAGAGGTCGTCGGCCAGTTCCGGTTCTGCGGCCCGGGTAAAGCCCGGTCGGCGGCCCTTGCGGCAGTCGCCGAGCAGGGTGAACTGTGACACCACCAGAACTTCCCCGTCAATTTCTGCGACCGAGAGGTTCATTTTGCCCGCGGCATCCTCGAAAATACGCAGGTTCAGGGTCTTGTCCGCCAGGTAAGCCAGATCCCGGTTCGTGTCTTGCTGCTCGACGCCGAGCAGGACCAGCAGCCCCCGACCGACTTTACCGACGATTTCACCGTCGACCTCGACCCGGGCCTCTGCCACCCGCTGCAGCACCGCTTTCATAATGTCTCCTTGGCGAGCTGCCGCAGGATCGCCAGGTTCATCATGTCCATGGCTTCGTCGGCGCCTTTCGGAGTTTCGAGAATCTTCGGGACTCCGGCCAGACGCTGATCCTGCATGAGGCAGCGGAAGCCTTCCAGGCCAATGCTTCCGGCCCCGATATGGGCATGCCGGTCCACCTGCGATCCGCAGGTTTGTTTGCTGTCGTTGACGTGGATCAGCTGAATCCGGTTCAGGCCGACCAGGCTGTCGAATTCCGCCATGGTTGCCGCATATCCTTCCGGCGTCGCCAGCGGGTAGCCGGCCGCGCAGGCATGGCAGGTGTCGAAGCAGATGCCGAAACGGTCGGCGGGCAGACCTTCAAGCAGGGCGGCGAGATGTTTGAAAGGTCCGCCGAGACAGGAGCCCTGGGCCGCGGTGTTCTCCACCAGGACCATGAAATCTGCCGGGCAATCCGGCAGCAATTCCTCGAGGGCGGCGCGTACCTGTTGCAGCCCGGCTTGTTCGCCGGAGCCGCGATGGGCTCCCGGATGCATGACCACGCCGTCGAGATTCAGCAGGCGGCAGCGCTGCAGTTCCTGGCGAAAAGCTCGTTTCGATTTTTCCCGCAGTTTCAGATCCGGCGAAGCCAGGTTGATCAGATAGGAATCGTGGCTATAGACGGGACCGATGGAACTCTCCTGCCAGCGGGCCCGAAACCTGGCCGCCGCCTCGGCGGTGACCTGCTTGCCCTGCCAGCGGCTGGCGTTGGCGGTAAATATCTGCATGACGCTGCAGCCGGCCTTTTCACCGCGCTGGAAGGCCTGGTCCAGCCCGCCGGCGATCGACATATGGGCGCCGAGCGGCAGGCTCATGCCGCGCTCCAGGCCTGCAGCATCGGACTGATCTGGGTCACCGCCGGGATGTGCAGGTCGACGAATTCAGGGGTTTCGCCGTCGCCGACCAGAATCGTTTTCATGCCGAGCTTCTTGGCGGTGCGCAGGTTCTCCCGGGTATCTTCAACCATGACGCAGTGCTCCGCCGCAGCACCGAGCTGGTCGAGAACTGCCAGATAAGGCTCCGGGAAAGGCTTGGGCTGGTAGGCGGCAACCCGGATATCGAAAACCGTTTCGAACAAGTCTTCGATACCCAGGGCCGAGAGCACGCGATCAGCGTGGCAGATAGAGCCGTTGGTGAAGACCATGCGGCGCTGGCTCAGGCCGCTCAGAACCTCGCGCAACTGCGGGTCGGGAATCAGTCGGGAAGGAATATCCACGTCATGGACGTAGGTCAGGTAGTCTTCTGGGTCGATACCGTAATGGCGGATCAACCCCTGCAGGGTGACCCCGTAAAGCTCCCAGTAGCTGCGCCGCAGGCCGTCCACTTCATGGGACGGGATGCCGACCACTTCGCACATATAGCGATTGATGCGCACGTCGATCAGGGCGAACAGCTGCCGCTGTGGCGGATACAGGGTGTTGTCCAGGTCAAAAAGAATGATGTCCATGATTTCCGTGGTGCTTGAGGCCGGCAGATGATTTTAACAGGGTTGGTAGCAGCCGGTGAAGACCTCGACGGCCGGACCGGTCATATAGACATCGCCTTCGCCGTCCCATTCCATTTCCAGGTCACCACCGGTCAGGTGGTTGAGCAGTCGCGATCCGGTCCGGCCGGTCAGCAGCCCGGCCACGGTGACGGCCGAGGCACCGGTCCCGCAGGCCAGAGTTTCGCCGGCGCCGCGCTCCCAGGTGCGTTGGCGGACCTCCCCGGCGGAGACGACTTCTACGAACTCGACATTGGTCCGTCTGGGGAACAGGGGGTGATTTTCGATGGCCGGGCCGAAATGGGCAAGCGGAAAACCGGCCAGATCATCGACGAAAATTACGCAGTGGGGATTGCCCATGGAGACGCAGGTGATGCGGAAGGTCCGTTCCAGTACGGTCAGTTCCTGGTCGATGACCCGCTCTCCGGGGGGGCCGGTCATTGGCAGGTCACCGCGCAGCAGGCCGGGACGGCCCATGTTGACCCGCACCCGCTCGACTTTGCCGGACCGGCCGGTAAACAGGTCGAGCGTGAGAACGCCGGCCCCGGTCTCCACGTCCAGAGTGCGTTTAGACACCCGCCCGCGATCGAAGGCGTACTTGGCGACACAGCGGATGCCGTTGCCGCACATTTCGGCCTCGCTGCCATCGGCGTTGAACATGCGCATCCGCAGGTCGGCCTGCTCGGAAGGCAGGATCAAAATCAACCCGTCCGAGCCGATGCCGAAATTGCGATCGCTGACTTCGCGCGCCAGGCTGGCGGGGTCGGTTATGGTTTCTGCAAAAGCGTCGATATACACATAATCGTTGCCGGTCCCGTGCATCTTGGTAAAGTTCATGGAAGATTTCCCTTTGTGCGATCCTCGATGAAGGTATTATATGGGTAAATCCATGTTCGGCTCAACCGGTCATTTGCCGCAGCATTTGTGCAGATGGCAAATTCTTTGGTAAGTTAAACGGACAACCGCTCGCCAAGAGAGGAGAAAGCTCATGCCGCACCTGCAATTTGAATTGAATTTTTCACCTTCGGCGACAGAGAAGCAGGCGTTCGCCGCTGCCGTGAAGCAGTATTTCGCCGACATCATGAGTACCGGCACCGATCATATCGGCATCACTTTCCGCTGCTACCAAAAGGGAGATCTGGTGTTTGGCCGGGCCGGTGCGGAAGGCAGGATCGCCTTTCTCAATGCCGATATCCGCAACGGTCGGACCGCAGAGCAGAAGAGGCGTCTGGCGTTGTCGATTCTTGCCGAAATCTCGCGCACATGGGAGATGCCGGAGGAAAACGTTTACGTGATCTACACTGAACACGACGGCCCCGACTTCCAGTTGAGCGACCGGGTGCTGCCATCCTGGCAGACCGGCGAGGATCCGCTCGCCGATGCCTGACCCTGGCGGGTCCGATACCGGTAATATGAAGATTCCGGCAGGTCATCTGGCGAGGCAATTTATTCAGAATCTTTATCGCAAGGAGCGAATATTCGATGGCATTTCATTTGAAGACCAAACTCTGGCAGACGGGCTCCCTCGATTGGTGGGGAATGATCGACGGCGAGGATGTTTTTCTCGGCCGTCGCGAATTTCCCCTGCCGCCCGAAGAGGGCGATGAATGGCATGTGCGGGCAACCGGCGATCAATTCAAGATTATCGATGGTGAAGTTCGCAAGATCGGCAACAAGCCGTATGAGGAAATGCCATGGTAGAGAGACCAGCAGACGTCATTCAGATTCCGGTGGCCGGGACCGATAACTTCACTTATCTCGTGGTTTGCCCTGAATCGGGCAAAGCCATGGGCATCGATCCGGGCGCTGCTCCGGACAGCCTGCTCGAGGCTGTTCATGAACATCAGCTCGCTTTGGAGATTCTGGCCAACACCCACGGCCACAGGGACCATACGGCGGGAAATCAGCGCGTGCTCGAGGCAACCGGGGCCAGACTGGCGGCCCACCCCGCAGATGTTGCCGAACCCGATTTACCGCTCGAAGAGGGTTCGGTTCTGCAATTCGGCAGTATCGAAGTGCGGGTCATGCATACACCGGGGCATACGCCCGGCTCGGTGGTCTTTACCACCACCGAGGCGGTTATCACCGGAGATACCCTTTTCGTTACCCGCTGCGGCCGGGCCGACCTGCCGGGCAGCGATCCCGAAGCCCTCTATGGCAGTCTCGGTCGTCTGGCAAGGCTGCCGAAGGAATTCCTGGTTTACCCCGGCCATGACTATGGTCCCAAGCCCTCTTCCACCATCGGTTTCGAGTTGGAAAACAATCCTTATCTGCAATGTTCCGATCTGCAGAGCTTCCTGAGGCTGCGCATGGGATGATAAGCACAACCGGGTTCCTCTTGAAGATGTTTTGAACAGGGATACAATTGGTACGCTATATTTTCTCTTATCGAAGGCATCAAGATGAATTCCGACAATGCGGCTAACCAGCATCCTGCTTTCAGCGATTTTCTTCAAACCTTCAAAACCAATATGTACAACGTCTTCCACAAACGCGAAGACATTAACCGGCTTAGCGCAAGTCGTGGTTTGCCGCCTTATGTCATGCGAGAAATTATGGCATGCAACCCTCTGGCGACCTTCATTCCGGCAGAGTATGGCGGTCGTGGCATGGATCCACAAGAAGGGATCGCTATGGTGGAGGCTGCAGCGTACGAATCGCTGCCGTTGGCCTTGATCTTTGGCATCAACTGGGCCCTTTTTCTGCAGCCTGTGGCCAAGTATGGCACAGAAGAGGTCAAGGACTCTGCGTTCAGTGGCTTTTTGCGGGAGCGGAAACTGGGCGGGCTTATGATCACGGAGCCCGATTTTGGCAGCGATGCCCTGCACATGCAAACCTCCTGGATAGAGAAAGAGGGAGGCTATCATCTTCAAGGCACCAAGCACTGGGCCGGACTCACTGGTTGGGGGGATTACTGGTTGCTGACTGCCCGAAGGCAGAGTGGTCCGAGTCGCCTGGCAAGGGATATCGATTTCTTCGTCTGTGACAACAATGCAGCAGGGCAAAGAGTGGTGGTCAAAGAACGTTATAACAGCCTTGGCCTGTACATGATTCCTTACGGACGCAACCATATCGATGTCAGGATCCCCGAGTCACATCGACTGATCGCGCAAACTACGGGGGTCAAAATGATGCTTGATCTGCTGCATCGCAGTCGCATGCAGTTCCCGGCGATGGCAATGGGGTTTTTAACCCGGCTGCTCGATGATGCCGCGGCACATTGCCGCGACCGCCTGGTTGGCGGCAAGTCGCTATTAGAGTATGACCAGGTCCAGTCCCGGCTGGCCAAAATCCAGTCCGCGGTGACAGTCTGCTCGGCAATGTGCATCAACACCGCTGAACGCGCAGGCATCGAGAATGATCTGGCGCCACATGGCCTCGAAGCCAACGCCATCAAAACCTGCATTACCGATCTGATGCATGATGCTGCCCAGTCCATGTTGCAGCTATCAGGAGCCACGGGGTATCGACTTGATCACTTTGCCGGTCGCGCCGTGGTCGACAGCCGGCCATTCCAGATTTTTGAAGGATCAAATGATATCCTCTATGCCCAGATCGGTGAAACCCTGCTGAAGCAGATGAAGATGGTTAAGGAATCTCATCTTGCCACCTTTCTGGCCCGCCACGAGTTAACAAGCCTGGCTGCTGACCGTCTCGGAATTCGTCTCGATTTTTCCATAGACACGGCTCTCTCTCAGCGCAAACTGGTTGAGCTGGGGGAGGTTGTCAGCCGTATTGTCGCCATGAATCTTGTCGCCAGACTTGGTGAACGGGGTTTTGACAAAAAACGCCTGGATTCAAGCCTGGCCATTTTGGAACAGGATATCTCAGTACGCCTTGCCGGCTACAGGCACAAGCACCAAACGGCTCACATCGAACCGGAGCAAGAACACCCTTCCTGGCAGATGTTTGTTAATATTTAACCGTGCCGCGAATCCGCAAGCTGTTCTATTCTGCATTAAAACGAGTCCTGCACGCCCCGGAGAAACCCGGACACCGGTCCCCGAGCCCCCTTGCTTGGCCCAACCCCGCAATCCCCAAACGTCACCAAGTCCATCCGGGGGGTCCGGATGGACACGAGTTTCACTGTAATTATGTGGTCCCTGTCCTCTGTCACTGACCAGGCTTTTTCTCGAGTTCATAATACGTATAGACCGGAATGATCTCCCCGGCGGCAATAGCCTCTTTAATGTGCAAAGCGATGTTGCGAACCTCAAGGATCTGATCATCATTAAACCCAAGATCCGGCATCTTGGTTAAAGGCACCAGATAGGCCGGGTTGGCCAGAAAGCTGGAAATGAAATCCAGATTCAACTTTTCAAAGGAAAGCAGCAGGTCCGGGGCAAAAGCATTGACATGACCTGTTGGCAGGGTCTCGATTGTGGTCAGGTCGCCAAAGGAATGGCAACCCAGGCAGGACTGCATGACCTGAGAGGCCATTATCATGGTTTTGGTCTTGTCAGGAATTGGTGTCGGCTGAAAAACCAGCGGTTTGGATTTGTACTCTTTGACGTGGCATCCCAGGCAGTCATAGTCCTCCCATAATTCCCGACGCTGATCACTGGCCGGCGCACTGGTGACCGCGGCTCTCTCGAGGTAATCGGCGACGACCTCCAGTTCCACTTGCTGTAAACTCGGCACGGCATTGGGGGAAGTGTACTTGAGCATCATCAAATCATCCATGGCAGGGCGCATGCGATAGGGATGTTTCAGGTATTCCTTAAGCCAGCCCCGGTCATATTTATTACGCTTCCAGGTCAGGCTTGGGGCATGCTCCGGGCCCGTGCCTTCAAGATTGTGGCATCCACGGCAGCGAGCGGCCTTGACCAGTTTTCGACCTGTTTCCAGCCGCTGCGAAATGGTCTCCAGATTCGCCTTAACGGTCGCCTTAGGGCGGGGGACGTTTGCTCTTCGCTCCAGTTCCTGCGGGTCCAGACCGCGTTCTTTCCCCCATTCGATGCAGGTGTCAACATCCGGGCAGGCCTTGACCCAGGAAACATCGGCATCACCGGCAAAGCCTTCCGCGACCAGCACGCTCTGCAGTTCCAAATCAACGAGCACCCAGTTGTTGTCAGGAATATTGCGAAACTTTTCCAGGCCGCCAAACACGTCCATGCGGTTCAGGCAGAGATCCTCATTTTCCTTGGGGTCTGCAAAAGCAAGGGATGCAGCAACAACCTTATTGTCCTCGATCACTTTTTTCTGCAGGAACAGGACCATGTCAAAATACGGGACCCCGGGGCGACCTTCTGAAACGAGAGCCAACGCGCAAGCAGGCAATAGCAAGATGAGGCCGAAGAACATAACAAGCGTTCGCAAAAGAAAAAGCTTTTTATGGATTGTTTTCATTAAAACCTCTCTTGTTTTTTTCATTACTGGCAAATAAATCCCCGGTTTTTGAAAAGCAGGATTCTCGAGATATGAATGATAATCGCTGTTTTAAAGGGTAGAAAAAATCTCGAGCAAAATTTTGATAAAAAAGATAAAGATTTAAAAAGAGAGCTGGAAATTAACTTTATCATAATGCTGGGGATTATCATGATTAAATAAGTAACCTTTAGAAGGAAAAATGGAAATTGACCTGCAGCGCAATCTTAAGAACGGGAAGGATAAACTGTTGATAGAGCCGCTTTTGCACTTTAAAATCATGCCATAGCTCGAAAAAGGAGCGGTTCATAAGGTTGAAAAGGTATAATTTTAAGCACTTAGCTTGGTCCGACCTTCGTCGATACCCGTCACCCTTGAAAGACGGGAACCAGGTAGAGATAGAGATAATTCCCATCACTTTTTACCCGGTCAGCCTCATCCACGCCCTGTTCCTGGAGATTGGTTGCTGAATAAGAACGGTTCTGAACGGAGCTTGGTTGCTCACCGGAAAAATCTTGAGCCAACCCCATATCCAGTTCTCTATCGTTGGCAAAGGCGGATAGTCTGGCCGGAGTTGTTGCCTCGGTGGGATCATCGCCGGCAGGATCGTTGTGGCCATTGCCGCCACAGGCAGTGAGCCCTAACAGCATCAGGGGCGATAGCGCAAGTAGGGGTTTTCGCATCTTCCCCTCCTGATGTGCTCGGTGATGTTCTCTAGCCCGGATTATTCATGAAATCTTCTGCTGCAACCACCAATTGCCCATCAGCTCCTGTCGTGCTCGCTCGTGGCGCTTCGACGGACTGTCCAGTCCGCCTCCAGGGCCGCTCGCTGTGCTGGACAGGAGCTGACGCACACTTGTCGGTTTCGCGGCCAAGACTCATGAATAACCCGGGCTAGACACTCATGGCCGATTGCGGAACTGGGCTGATTGTCTTATCCAATTCACTGGAATACTGACATAATCTTTTTGCCGGAAACTTTGCGCCCACGGGTTCAACGACGCTCCAAATTGTGAGAGAGTGGGACTCATCCTTGGCCATTCTGGCTTTCCCTTCAACCTATGGAGGCCGCCATGCATGCAAATGATTGGCAAAACCAGGCTCGGGCCATGGTCAGACGGGCGATACAAGCCCCATCGAGCCATAACACCCAACCGTGGTTGTTTGGCTTTTCCGCGGCGGTTATCGAGCTTTATGCTGACCGCACCCGCGCCCTGCCGGTAAATGATCCAGACGACCGCGAACTGACGATCAGCTGCGGTTGCGCGTTGATGAATCTGCGCGTCGCTGCCGCCAGCGCAGGGTTCAGGGTGCGCCTTCAGTGCTTTCCGGAGGCAGAAGAACCGGATCTGCAGGCGCGCTTGCGGCTTGACGAGGCGGCGAATGCTGACGCCGGATTAGCTCAATTGGCCGAATTTATCGATCACCGGCATACCTGCCGCAAGCTGTTCTCGAGCCGCAAGGTGGACCCCTCTGTGCGCGCAAAACTGCTCAAGTCGGGAGAGCGGGAAGGGGCTCTTTGGGAGCCGCTGCTGGAGAAGGACGCCAGGCAAATGGCTGTAAACCTGGTGGCCCAGGGGGATAAGATCCAGTGGGACAATCCGAGCTGGCGGCGGGAACTCGCGGCCTGGCTCCATCCCCGGCGCCAGGGGGATGGTCTGGCCATGCCAAGCCCGATAGCTCCACTGGCCCGAACGGCCGTAAGGAATTTCGACATGGGCGACTGGGTCGCCGGCAGGGACCAGAAGCTTGCCGAAGCCGCTCCGCTGCTCGTGGTCCTGGCGACGGACGGCGACGAGCCCCGTGACTGGCTGTTGGCAGGCCAGGCGCTTCAGCGCCTCTTGCTGGTCGCCCGTCGCCATGGACTGCAGGCCTCGTATTTCAACCAGCCGCATCAGGTCGCAACGCTGAGGCCTGAACTTCAGGCTCTGGTGAACCAGGGAGCCCCCCAAATTCTGCTGGGCCTTGGTTATCCGGACCAGGAAATCACGCCCACGCCGAGAAGGCCCATCGAAGAGGTTCTCGTCTGAGAGTGAATGGCGCAATTTTCTCTTGTCTCAGAGTTCAATGGTTCTCCAAGGCTCAGGCGCCAAGGGGCTTTTGTCCCGTCATCAGAAAAACCGGATAGCAGCGCTCACTGTTGCCGCGCTGCTTACGGATCGTGTGGACAGTTTGGGTATCGAGAGCAATGAAACCCGAGTCTTCGAGAAGGGAAAAAAATACCCGGGTGTCGAATCCGCAATGGGCGACCCCGGTTGGATCACCATGGAATGTCCCGTCTTCTTTTTCCAGGTCGGCAATGGCCAGAAATCCTCCAGGTTTCAGGGAGCGATAAAAGTTGTCCAGCAAGGGCCGGGTGCCTTCGATATGGTGCAGGACCATGCTGGAAAAAACCAGGTCGAAGGCTTCGGCAGGAAGTGGCCAATGACTCGGGGGGATAAGAACCGGGGTCACATTGTCCAGCCCAAGGGATCGCGTTTTTCGTTTCAGTTGTTCAAGCATTCCGGTCGAGGTGTCGGCTGCGGTCAAATGGCCGGTTTTCAGGGCGAGTTGCAACCCGCATAGCCCGGTACCACAGCCATATTCCAAAATCTGCATGTCATGGTGCAAAGGAATATTCGCTACAATGGCTGCCGTGACCGCGGCCGCAATCATGCGTCGTTGCGGCTTGTCATCCCAATGAGCTGCTGCTGTGTCAAAGTCGCGAGGGGCATTTTTGCTCATAAGGCCAATCCTTTTTTGTTGATTGCCAAACTGCCGGTATTGAGAAAAAGCGCAGACAATAAGTCCCCCAAGTCCCCCAAGTCATCCAAGTCACGCCCAAGTCACCTATGCGGACTATATCGACATCATGAGTCGCGGCATGGAACTGCCGGGTCATGGGAACACTTACTGAAAGGATCTCTTGTTTTTAAGTATATCTCGTTCTTTCTTCTTCATCGAGAACCGCTGGCGGACATCCGTTCAATAAATATTGTGAAAAATGGCATAGAAACGTTATCTTGAAAAGATGCATGGCAAAGCTTCAAGTAATGACAAAATCATCATCAATTTAATCCGGATTAATATTTATAGGCAGAATAGAAACCCATGAGGGGCACCTGTTTTGAGACCTGGAACGAGCGATGAAAGATAAAGAAATCAAACCCACTGGGGGAAAATCTCGAGAACTTCGAGAGAAGTCTTCTCCCCGTGAGATCGGGGCTTTTCTCAAGGCTGCCGGACAGGCCGCGGCGGCACAAAGCGGAAGATTGATTTTTGCTCTGGATGCAACCATGAGTCGGCAGCCAAGTTGGGACCGGGCTGTCACCATCCAGGCTTCTATGTTCGATGCGGTGGGCAAGGCCGGTGGTTTGTCGGTCCAGCTGGTGTTTTACCGGGGCATTGATGGATGCCGGGCTTCGAAATGGGTCATCAATGCTGCCGCCCTGCGCGATCTGATGCTCGGCATTCAATGTCTGGGTGGACCAACACAGATTGCCAGAGTCCTTGATCACGCCTGTCGTGAAACAACCAAAGCAAAGGTCTCGGCAATGGTTTTCATCGGCGATGCCATAGAGGAGGATATCCACTCACTCTGCCAAAAAGCCGGAGAACTCGGCATCAAAGGAGTCCGCGGCTTTTTCTTTCAGGAGGGGCAAGATGTCGAGGTTGAAACCGGCTTTCGGAAAATGGCCCGGCTTACCGGCGGCGCCTATTTTCGACTCGGGCCTGATTCTGCGGAAGAACTCGCCGAACTGCTTGCTGCGGTTGCCGTATATGCACGTGGGGGCTTGAAAGCACTTGCCGGCAGTGACAGACGAGAGGCCCGCCTACTTCTTGAGCAAATGAAAAAATGATTCTTTCTTACTTTGTTACTTGGGAAAAGAATGGTTCTCTATCTTTTTTTATTTCTAATTGCGGTAGCCGGCATTGTCTGGTTGATGAACATGCCAGCCAAGCAAAGGGTGGCTGTTTTGTCGACAGCCGGTCCGGTCCTCGTCATCCTCGTCGGAGGAGTGCTGACCCTGGTACGACGCGGGGCAATCGGGGTTCCTTTGATTCTTCTTGGCGTTTCCTGGTGGCGACGAAATCGCTCGAAGCGACCGCTCAGCTCCGATCAAGGACAGAAATCGACCGTTCGCTCGGTAAACCTCGAGATGGAGCTTGACCATGAAACCGGGGACATAGACGGTACGGTATTGACGGGTCGTTTGAAAGATGTTCGCCTGTCTTCCCTGAGCAGGGAGGAGATACTGTCGCTTTACGTTGATTTTCGCTCCGATCCGGACAGTATCGCCCTGCTGGAATCATTTCTCGATCGATATCACCCCGATTGGCGCGATCATGTCGGTACTGATGATTCCAGGAAGGAGGGTGAGTCATCAGGCTTTGACAATATGACCAGGCAGGAGGCCTATCAGATCCTTGGTCTCCAGCCAAACGCTTCGCCGGAGGAAATCCACGCTGCCTGGAGGCGACTCATGAAAGGGGTTCACCCCGATAGCGGCGGCTCGGCGTTTCTGGCCGCAAAAATTAATGCCGCCAGGGATATTCTTTTAGATCAGCAGAAATAGTCATGGCACGTTGCCAGTCCGTCCTGTAAGGTCCCGAACAAATTTCAGCAAGAACTCCCGCTTGTGGAATCGGTGTGTGATGTGCCAGGCATGGTTGGGTACGAAGAACCGATTGGCTCCCAGCATGAATATCGCAAGCATTCTGGCATCTAATGAGTGTGATTACAGTGGGTTGACTTAGTCCGCCCCCAAGTCTGAAGTCTGGTCCACTGGAATTTTTTGCCAGTACTTGGGAAAGGTCGCCAGCAGAAAACACCGAAAAAATTTACAAGTCATTGAATTCGCTCAAGCTGTTTTGGACGACTGTGCTTTTAGCCCTCTCTCCCTGCTCAAGTTCGCAAAAATAATTACACATCCTTACCTTTTAACTACGATGGCCATGGAATATAGTTTTTTCGCGCCGCCCAAAAAGGAACTTGGCAAAGTCTTCAGATGCCATCCCGCCAGTTCATGGGTCCCCTGAAAAAAGGGGTATAACTCAATATGGTCATCTCCGGTGATTCGCATGGATTTTGAACTTTTCAATTTTGGAGAAATCGATGGCAGAAACAGTTTGGCTTCTTCTCTCAATGCCATCTACCGGTTGAGGTACCAGGTTTATGTCAACGAATGCGGCTTCGAAAGAGCCGAAGACCATCCGGACAGTTTGGAGCAGGATGAGTACGACCATCATGCCATCCACTTTTACGCCCACCTCAAGCACTCCGAGGATCTGATCGGCACTGCTCGCATCATTCTCGGATCTGAGCGGACCTTGCCGGTTGAACGGCATTTCGATATCGATCCGTTTCCGGCCGAGATGGAGCGGGAACAGATCGCAGAAATCTCGCGCCTGGCCATTTCCAAAAAATTTAGGTGCCGCGCCATTGAACGGGCGATTTTCGGCACGGATAAAGAGAAGGCCAGACGCAGGGCCTCTTTTTTCGAAAATCCTCGCCAGCTTCGCCGGCACTACGAGCAAGAGCTGGTCCGTGGTTTGTATGTCTCCCTTTACCAGGCCAGCAAAAGCAGAGGGTTGACTCACTGGTTTATGGTCATGACAAAAGGCCTCGGTGTGATGCTCAGACGCTGGGGTGTCGACTTCGTACAAATCGGACCTGCCCGCGATTATCACGGCATCCGCGCTCCTTATCTGATCAGCATCGAAGCCCTCGAGCGCACTCTCGCCAAAACCGACCCCTTGCTCTACGGCAAGGCGATTAACGGTCTGGCGCACTAATCCTTGGATGTCCTCCGCTTCATTGCTGCAGGGCCATATCCAGAGATACAGAGGTTCTTCGATACTCGCGATGAACGCGGCCGGTGATTGCCGAGCGACCTGCGCGCCTGAGCGAACCGTCCCTATGAGGTAATGGCAGGGACAAACTATCTCAGAAAAAACGCCCCATGAACCGTCAAGGTCTTTTCAGTAAAATTAAAGAATACCCGGATCAGACACGCCCCCCTCAAGTGCGCCAGGCCTGCCCCAGAGACAACCCCGGACGGTAATGCTCCGTCGGCTAGGCTCGGCCAAATTTATAACTAAAGTCGTAGGTTTTCATGTCATTGGTTATATTGTAAAATCTCCGGATTTCATTATCCTGTTTTAAAAGGCAAGCTTACGCACTTACCAGAACTTATATTGTTGTGGGGGATATTATGGGCCTCGTTTCAAAAGTTTTAGATTGTGAATCCGAACTGGGACAGTCCTTGTTCATTTTCTGGGAGACAGCGAAGCACTACCCGGCGTGGCTGTACAATGGAAATGACGGACATGTATGGCCCCAGGTCTCTGCAGCCATAGGGAGTAATCTGGATGATCGGCAAGACATTATTTTGCGGAATGGAAATACATTTACGTTCACCTTACAAAGCATTCAGAGTTATAGCGATGCCCCTAAATATGATCTTGAAATCTATTGCAACAAGAAAATCATAGCCTTTCTTTTTACTCAGACTAAGTTCGATTCTCACATTTTTTCAGGGTTTGAGTACATCAACAATGGGGTTTGGACAAGGGATCTTTCCGACTTCTTGGAATGGAAAAAAATCCATGATGAAAAGGCAAAGAAAGAGATTGATGAGAGAGCAATGAAGCAAGCATTCAAGGAGAAGCAAGTAAAGACAATAGGGTGGTAATGGGTTGATGAATGTTATCTGCCCCTTGCCCTCAATCGTCGCAGACAAACCCCGGAGTGCAAACTCCAGCCCCCGGAACAACCAGGACACCAACCCCGGAGCAATTATCACTTAGAAGAAGACCTCGGACCAGATCGGTCCGGAGCCAAAACGACGAAAGCGGCCCCGGGAAGGCCGCTCTCATTTGAAAACTGGTCGGAATGACTGGATTTGAACCAGCGACCCTCTGCTCCCGAAGCACAGGAGACGTACCCTCACGGCGTTTCGCTGCCGGGTGCTTACAGACTGCGGAAAATCCCGATATCATGAATTTTCCTGGAAAAAGTGCAGCGCGCTATTGACCATAAAAAGCGGTGGGCTGGACCAATTGACGTGTCTCTTGGCGATGAGCAAAAAAAGCCCCACTTTCCAGGAGGGGGAGAGTGGGGCAACGGGTTTGTTTGGGTTCTTCGTTTCAAAGGAGGTAGAAAATGAAGAAAGCTTGCTCTGTTGGTGTATATCTTACTAAAAAGGTCAGGCATGTCAAGAGAAAAAAGATGTTCGAGGTTTTTTCATTGTTATTTTATCCTCGGACGGTCTTTGAAGCTAAAGTGCACAGCGAAATTTAGAAAATCACCTTGAAGCTCTATGGACGACCAAGCTTTCCCATCCTGAGTATATATCAGGTTGCTCAGTACATCTGTGCCCTCTGGAGTTTTCTTAACATTGAAAAGAGAATTCACACTGTTCTCAAATAAAGGATATAAGATGAAAAAGGGAACTATATTGCTGGTTGTCCTTGCAAAACGATGCCTTTTTATCGACTGGCTCAATTAAATAGCTCGGTAACTGAAACAGCTTGAAATTCCCTGTTTTCTTCAAATCCTTCTTCAATGATCCCGGTTACTCGCACATAATCCCCAACGTCAACTTTTTGATACCCTTCATCGTCAAGGGGGTTATTCGCCATTTTGCTGACATCGACACTCAGGCTTCGTTTTCCTCGATCAAGGATGAAACGGTCTTTATCAACTTCGGTTACAGGTCCATAAATCGAAATGGTTGAAACTGTCTCGGGGAGAGCAAAGAGCAACGGATAATCTTCTTCATCTTCTTCACTGGCAAAGAAGGTGGCCCCCAGTTTCGCAACGTGGACGCTACTTGCTTCTATGGAGGTTTTTTCGAAGAGATCATCGTCGATTTTTCCGGCGACGGTGACCTCGTCTCCTGGAAGCAGTTTGTATGCATCTGCATCACGATCGCCGTCATCCATCTCAACCAGAATTTTCCCTGTTCCGTAATCCAACACGAAGGTATCAGCGGATACGGTGCTGACGGTACCGCCCAAGGTGATCCAGCTATCATCTGCTTTTTTGTAAGGACTTAGGGCGAAGACAGGAGAGACAAGGAAAATTACCACGAAGAAAACAATATGAAGGATCAAAAGTCTTTGGGGTGTGATCTTGGCTTCTTTTGGCAAATACATATTTAATCCTTTCTGTCTTTGTTGCAAATATGATTGGCCGCCTTTTTTTAAAAAGCCTAAATCAAAATGAACCAGTTTCAAGTCAATTTCTATTTTAGTATCAGTTGTTTTCCGCCCTGATCAACAACTCCGCCATATTGTCCGTTGCCTTCTGAAGGCTGTCATCCACCATATGGGCATATCTCTGGGTCATGCTGATGTCGGAATGTCCTAAAAGTCTTGACACGTCATACGGACTTGCCCTTCTCTGGAGAGCCAGAGTAGCGAAGCTATGTCTTAGGTCATGAATTCTCAGGCCTTCAATTTCTGCCGCTTCGCAGACCTTGCCGAAAGGAATCCTCAGATCCGGAATGTGGAGCCTTTTTGATCCGTCCCTGGAAGGGAATAGAAGGTCGCTGTCCTTCGTCTTCGGTGACTGCTCCCTGTTTTTCTCCAGTTCCTTCAATACGGCCAGCGCCCTGTCGTTCAGGATGACCGAGCGGGATTTGAACCGCCCCTGAGCACACCAATGCTACCTTCTATGAGCATTCAATCTATCTTTAGGATTTAGTGATTTTTCGTTTTAACTTTGCAACATAAGTTTCATTTGGTGCATGAGAGAAAAATAACTTTTTAAATATAAAACAATGTTTGACAAGCAGAGTTTTTTTGAATAAATTAGGATCAATCTTTCCGTTCCGTCCAAGGTTTGTGAAAAAGCGGTGCTTATGGCAGGCACCGTTTTTTCTTTTAAGGGCACTACGATAATGTGATTTTAGAAAAATTTTAGAGTGTGTTTATTGTGGAATATTTAATCGAAGGCCTGTCAAAGTGGTCTAAAATAGAGTTTTATGTGAGATTTAGAAGTGCCTTGAGAATGAATTTAATCAGGTCTGCTTTTGAACATCCAATCGTCTAAATAGGTTTCTCGGTTTGCTCGCCACCCTCGCCGCTCTTGCTCCACCCCAGAAAGGTCCCGAAGTCACCCCGGAGACCAATGCCCGCCCCGGAACACGCAAGACATCATCCCCTGAATTACCAAGTTGTCATTTCGAGGAAGAGGTAGGACCAGAAATACCCCGGAGTCCAAAAGACGAAAGCGGTCCCGGGAAGGCCGCTCTCTTTGAAAACTGGTCGGGATGGCTGGAATCGAACCAGCGACCCCCTGCTCCCGAAGCAGGTCAGATACGCTTCACTTCGTTACGCTCCTCAGTGCGCGCCTACCTACCAGAAAGGACGTTCCCGGAAGGCGTTTTTGAAGGACATCAGCGGATAGTGATTTCAAATCGATATTTGGGAGTGTCCACCTTTGGTTGATTTTGCACGCACAGAATGTGTAGCTCTTTGATGTTTAAGTGAAGATGCATGAGTTTGCGCGATTTTTTAGAGATTCGGCCGAATGGTCCCGTCCTATTCCGGTCCTGAGGCTAAAATCGGGAGAGGGAGGGGATACAGAAACGAAAAAGCCCCAAAGCGTGATCCGCAAAGGGGCGTTATTCATGATCATTGATTCAGGAGATCAAATTCTCCTGAGACGATTAAGAATGCCTTCACCATTTGCTGGCAACGTCAGCAGCAGTCAACAATGTTGAAGATGAGAACGGCAGTTGACTGTGCGCCGAGACGACGTGGCTCTTAGGTTGATTGGAAAGGTTACCGGATCCGTTCAATGGTCACTTCAACCACTGGGTTGCGCCAGTCGTATATGGCAGCATCAAGGCCGTCTGGACCGCCTATGCCGTGAATGCCGGCATGAACATGGATGTAGCCCTCGCCGCTCTCATTGATGCCGTCGCCCGTCATGGGGTCGTCATCCGTAGCACCGAGTGCGCCCACCGTGTCGGCGCTTTCCTCGTTTAGCTCACTGCCAGAATCATAGGCATTAGCATAGACGTGAGTGATTTCACCGACACCATTCGGCAGCCGAAAGCCGCGCACGGCGTAGAAGGCGTCGTTTGTTGCGCCAAGCATGGCTGCGGCACTCAAGTATTTTGCGTTGCCTGAAGCGCGGATGGTAATGGAGTTGGACTCGCCGGGGAGTAGGATGGGCGGCGTACGGCTCGTCGGTAAGGCCACCGCTTCCCAGACACCGTCCGCGGCGGCAACCTCATCCACTAAGGGGAATGGTGAGCCGGTCTCTGCCGCAGTCGCGAGGCCGAAATATAACATATAGTCGGAATCTCCCAGCTCAGGGGTTGGGCCCAGATCGAAAAGCCGAAACGCATCGGTGTGCGTCGCAATGACCGATGGCGCGACCGGCTGGCCCAAGGTTGCGTTCGTGATCGTGACGCGGTACATGCGATTTTTCTGATCGTTGTTTTGGCCCGCCATGGCGGCCGGAGTTAGAGCGATGGCGCCGGCGAGAATAATGGTACCCAGCAAAGTGATTTTCGAAACAGCTGTTTTTCGATGCATAGTGATCTCCTTTCGTCCCGATCTCGGGAACATTTGCGCAGAATCGAACAGAATTTTCCGCCGACCGGCACAGGTGAATGGAAAAACTTCCTCTATGCCACTGATGTTAATGGTTCATTGTAAAGATAGGTTAAAGCCGAGACAAAGGTTCTATATAGATTGTTACAAAGACAGAAAAGTGATGAGGTTAGGCGGAATGACTGGATTTGAACCAGCGACCCCCTGCTCCCGAAGCATTGGTGTCCGTTCCGCTCCGCTTCACCCCCCGGTGTGCCTGAGAGGGCCGAACAGGTCGGCCACCAGAACTGACGAGGAGAGGGGTGTCTTGCAGTTGAGATATTGAGAGGTGGCTTCGGTGATCTTGATGGACTCAACCGGTTAGGGGTGAGCCAAAGAACTGTTGATAAGTACAGTTTTTGTTGACGAAAAAATGACCAAATTGGTAGTATATAGACAGGTGAGAATTGTCTCACTCTTGCAAAGCATTGCCTCGTGGCTTCCTCCTCCTGAGTCACGGGGCTTTTTTGAGGTGTCGCATGAAAATGATGTTGATACTTTTCGGGGCCTCTGCTTTTGTCTATTTCGTGTCAGGGGTCAACGGCTGGTTTACTAAAAGAGCGAGGCTCTACTTTGCAATGTGGACATTCTTTTTTGTGTATCTGGTCGCCATGTTTTTGATTTTTCTGGGCAACCTCTGATTACATGAATCTAAAGGCATGATCTATTCTCCAACCGCAGGATAGATTACCCCCGTTATTTTTTCAGTTGCCTGCTGAAGGTTGCGGATTCCGGAGGTATCCGGCCACCGATTCCGCTGCAAAGTGGGCCACCTGTTCCGGAGCAAACTGGGCCAGTCGTTCCGCTGTAAACTGGGCCAG
>Ga0102929_1000378_pt1 | contig 25645 bp, 20 predicted proteins | sample SalPonR1_B_D2_MG_FD_78510 | JGI IMG/M metagenome (GOLD analysis project Ga0102929, IMG submission 78510) | Salt pond soil microbial communities from South San Francisco under conditions of wetland restoration - Salt Pond MetaG R1_B_D2_MG | ecosystem: Environmental > Aquatic > Marine > Intertidal... | reverse complement strand
GCGACACGGCGTGCGGGTAATCTCGATATCCTGCGCCTCGATCTCGACAGCGGCAACACAGTCCCGATTGCTGCCGGTCCCGGCCAGCAGTACCAGCCGGCCATCTCTCCGGATGGAAAAAGCCTGGCCTACGTTGCCACCGTCGATGGCCATATCGGCTCGGGCGGCATCTGGGTCCGACCGCTACCGGAGGGCCAACCGCGTCTGGTGCATTACGAGGAATCCAGCTATCGCATGAAACCGCACTGGTCCGCGGACGGGGCCAGCCTCTATTACAGTAGCGACGCCGCCGGCAACAACGACCTTGCGCGTGTCCCGGTGAGCGGCGGAAACCGGGTCCGCCTGACGGAGGACGCGGCAGACGAATTCGACGCCGCGCCGAGTCCCGACGGGGAACGGGTGGCTTTCCTGTCCAACGAAACGGGCCCCACGCAGCTCCACATCGTTAGCGCCGCCGGTGGCGACAGGCGGCTGTGGACGACGATCAACCTCGATGACCGCAGGCAGGGGGTGGCGACGGGACACATTCGCGGGCGTGTGCTTGATGAAAATGGCGAGCCCGTCGCGGCTCGCCTCCTGCTGACCGCCAGCGACGGCCGTGCCTATACCGAGGATGAGGGTTTTCATCGTGTCGTCCCGGCTACCGGCGTGCACTACCAGCATACAGACGGCAGCTTCCGGATCGAGGTGCCCGCTGGCGATACCACACTCGAAGCCATGCACGGTTTCGAGTACCGGCCGGCGCGCTCACGCATCACGGTGAAGGCGAACGAGTCAGTCGACGTGGATCTGCGTCTCGAGCGCATCGCGAACCCACAGGGCAGCGGCTGGTTTTCCGGCGACATGCATGTCCACGACCTGCACGAAGGCCGATTCGGCTTGACCCACGAGGACTTTTTCAAGCAGCTGAGTGCCGATGGCCTTGGCGTCGCGAATGCGCTGATTCACATGGACGGCACCAAGCTCATGGGCCGCTGGTCAGATCTGACCGGCGCTCCGAGTCCGCTTTCCAACGAAAAGACGATCCTGCGCTACTCGCAGGAGTATCGCGGATACTTCGGACATTTTGCACTCATTGGACTGAACACATTCCAGATGCCGCTGATCGGCGGGGTACCGTTCACGCCCTTCGCGCCCGACATACTCGGCATTGGGCATATCGACGGTGCACGAAGCCAGGGCGCCCTTGCGGGCTTTGTGCACCCCTTCAACCAGTCGACAGAAACACCGGAAGACGTCGGCAAGCGCGACCTGCCCGTACTTGCCGCGCTAGGCAAAAGTGATTTTTATGATGTGGTGTCGGTGGCATCGCGTGAACTGGAATCCGCGGCAATTTACTACCGGCTGCTGAACGCCGGCATACGGCTCGCAGCAACCGGCGGCACGGACAATTTCTCGGATGTCTGGTTCGATGCCTCCGGCGGAGCGGCGCGCACCTACGCCAGGCTGCGTCCCGGTGAGGACCTGAGCTTCGACACCTGGCTCGACGCGATTCGCGGCCAGCGCACGTTTGCGACCAATGGCCCGCTATTGCTCCTTTCCGTAGAGGGCAGGCGTCCAGGCGAGGCTATCGACCTCGTGGGAGACAACGCGAAAGTGCTGAACGTTACACTCGATGTCGCCTCAATCGCTGAACTCGACCGGGTTGAGTTAATCGTCAATGGTGCCGTCGCTCATACATGGACGTCGGAAATTATCGGTGACAGCGCAACGCTCACGACCGCTATTGAGCTCGATGGCGCTGGCTGGATCGCGGCGCGGGCCATTGGCCCCCGCAGTCGATATGTCGGCGATGCTTTCGCTTTTGCGCAAACATCGCCGGTACACGTGCTTCGGGATGGCCACTCTTATACGTCAGCGGCAGATGCCGCGTTCCTTGCCGAAGCCGTTGAGACAACCTGGCAGCTGGCCGAGGCACGCAACACCTGGGTAACCGCAGGGCAGAAAGACAGCTACCGCTCTCACATCGAAAAGGCGCGGGCTTACTACCGCAATATTGTGCTCGGGGAGCCCGACGCAGCGGTCTTTGATGAGCAGGCGCCGGCGCGTTTCAATGTCAACGTCGAGACCAATAAAGGCAGAATAGTCATCGAGATGCACCGAGACTGGTCGCCTATCGGCGTCGATCGTTTCTACAACCTCGTCAGGCAGGGTTACTACGATGATATGCGCATCCACAGAATCCGAGAGGGTGACTTCGTGCAGTTCGGCATCCACGGTAACCCCGGGATAGCAAAGGCCTGGCGGGGACATCCCATTCAGGATGACCCGGTCAGGGTGAGTAACCTGCGTGGAACAGTCGCCTTCGCGCACGGTGAACCGACTGACGACCGGTCCACGCAGGTATACATTAATCTGCGCGACAAGCCAGAACTCGATGAGCACGGCTTTTCCATCATGGGCCGGGTCATCGAGGGTCTGGATATCGCAGACGCGCTGTACTCAGGCTACGGTGAGCGCGCAGGTGGCGGGATTCGAGGCGGCAGGCAGGATCCCGTGTTCGAGGGCGGCAACGACTTCCTCGACGCGAATTTTCCATTGCTCGACCGCATTATCAAAGCCGGCATACAGGTGATGGAATGACGGGAATAGAATGAAAAAACTGACCCTGAGCTTACTCTTCGTTGCAGCGTCTGCAACGGCGGACGGCGTGCAAACCAGCGCTGATGCCTTTACACGCTACGAGCTTCTGCCACCGGAAACGCACAGCTTCCGGATTTACTACGACGTCAGTGCAGCAACCGCCGGCGCAACACGCTACTACAACCCGATCCGCAAGGGCAGCAAACCTGAGGTGCACGGCGTTTACGATCGCCTGAGCGGCAAGTCGCTCGAATGGTCGGTTGTTGACGGCTCGGATGCGCGCCAAAGCGGCCTACTGCCCGATGCCGGGGTGGACTCGCAGTTCATCCGGGTCGATCTGGCTCGCCCCGTGCCTCCAGGAGGCCGTGGCCGCGTGCTTATCGACAAGACCTATCAGGATGCCGCCAGCTATTTTTTCGAGGACGGCACAATCACTTTCTCGCGAACGCTGGGCGTGAAGCGCAATGCCGTGACGCTGCCGCATGGCTATGAACTGGAGTCGGTCAATTATCCATCGCAGGTCATTACCCTTCCGGATGGGCGCATCGAAACCAGCTTTATCAACCCCGGCACCATTGGCGTCCCGTATGAAATCAAGGCGCGCCCACTGGAAACCGCAGCAGACAGTCAGCTTGCCAGTTCGGTCGAATACGAGAAGTCAGCCACCATGACCTCACAGCGTCCGGTTGCGCGTACCTGGTTTGAAATACCGCAGCGGGCAGCGCAGTCCCGGGATATCGTCTATTTTCTTCAGCCGCCGGAAACGCACGCATTTCGGCTGTACCACGACTACGAGGAAAAACGCGCGGGCATGGACCGATACCTCAATATCGTGAGGCCGGGCAGCAAGGCCAGCGAACCCTCGGCCGAGATCCTGGATACCGGTGAACAGCTCGAGGTCGAGATACTGCGCGGCGCAGAGATCACCGAGCGCGATATTGATATTGGCGAACCGGTCAGCGAGGACACCGAACTCGTTGTCATCTGGTTTGAGCCGGTTGTCGAAGGCGGTAGCAAGCTGCTTCGAATCAGCGAGACCTACACGGACCCGGCGCGCTATTTTCCAGGCGGCGACGAGTTCGTCTGGGATCGGAGCTTCGGGCGTTCACGCAATACCGTGGTGCTGCCGCATGGCTGGTATCTGACGCACAACGCAGTACCGGCGTTGGTACAGACACGGATCGACGGACGTATCGAGCTTGTCTACAGCAACGATCGACCGGGAAATATCGACGTCTTCATCAAGGGCCGGCGGCGGGTAGCGCGTTGACGACCACCAGACTTTCACGGCCAGCAGCTTCTGCAGCCAGTAAAGACACACAGGGTTTGCGCCAGGCAGTTGCAAACAGATAATCAGGGATACGACAGCTTGAGGAAAAACTGATGATCAGATCAGCCAGATACCGTACCGCACTGACAGGTTTCGCCTTGCTCTGCATTGCTCTCGCTGCCCCGCTTCGCGCACAAAGCCATGACATGGCCCGCCAGGGTCCTTACGAACGGCTGGCGATCATCAACGCCATGGTCATACCCGGACACGGGGGACCTGCCTACGGTCCGGCAGACATTCTTGTCGAGGGGAAGAAGATTGTTCAGATTATTTCCTACAATGGCGTTACCGGTCGGCCCGACGACACGACGGTCGACGCTGACAGGGTCATTGATGCAAGCGGCATGTATGTCATGCCCGGTCTTATTGATCTGCACGCACACATTCGCAGCGAGCCATTACCGTTGCAGTATGTCTACAACCTGAAGCTCGCACACGGCGTCACCACGATGGTGAACGGAGCCGGGCGCGGATGGGAGGCGGCTCTTGAACAGCAGCGACTGTCCAACGACAACAGGATCACGGCGCCGCGCATGTATCCGATCCGGGACTGGGGCCCGACGCGATCCCGTGACCCGGGACACGCGCCGCCCGCCGCGGAACTGGAGCCCTGGCACGATCCGACACGCGTTGATGAACTGATCGACGACATCATGAAGGATGCACACGTTATCCGGGTTGGGAGCCTGGCCTGGAACGCCGAACTGTTCGGCGCAGTGACAAAGGCTGTGCATGACGCCGGCGGTATTACAAGCGTGCACCTTCCGCCCTCCGATATCGCCGTCGTCAACGCGGTGAAGGCGGCGGAGCTCGGCGTTACCATGATCGAGCATCACTACGGCTTCGGCGAAGCCGCGCTTGGCGGTGGCAAGCAGGACTTTCCGGCGGATTTCAACTACCTGAACGAGGCTCATCGTTTTCGGCAAGCGGGCCAGATCTGGCAGGATGCACCCGAGGACATCCTGTTCGGGGAGGTTGTCGACCGCCTGGTCGACTCGGGTGTGACGCTGATTCCAGACATGAGCGCTTACGAGGTCAACCGGGATCTAAATCGCGCGATGGGTCTTCCCTGGCATGAACGATACACCCATAGTCAGCTGATCGACTGGTATTTCGCCAACCCTGCCTACCATGCATCTCACCACTGGGACTGGACCTCAAAGGACGAGCAGCGCTGGGCAGAGCTGTACCGCAAGTGGGGAAAACTGGTCTACGAATTCAACAGGCGTGGCGGCCATCTGGGCTATGCGTCAGACGACCCCTACCTCTGGAACACCAGCGGCATAGGCAACATCCGTGAGCTGCAGCTTATCCATGAAACCGGCCTTAACCCGCTGGAGGTTATCCGAAGCGCGACCTATAACAGCGCCATCACGCTGCGGCGGCCGGATCTTGGCCTGGTGCAAACCGGTTTCACGGCCGACCTGCTGATTGTTGACGGCAACCCACTGCACAATCTGCGGTTTCTCTATGCCTTCGGTGCAATGGATTCGGCGGACGGAAAGATCGTTCGCAAAGGCGGCATACGCTGGACGATCAAGGACGGCGTCGTTTTCGACAATAAACGTCTGATCGACGAGGTCGTTGACATGGTCCGGGCATCAAAAGAAAACTGGCGCAATCCTGTGCCCGCGCAGTTTTCTCCGATATTTGCGGAGTGACGGCCTTGTCAGACTCGCCCTCTGAACCATGCAGCAACAGGCGCTACCGCTGCGTCGCTACCTGCTCCCCGCTGACAGCCCCTGCCTCATGACCCCAGGCGCTGCGCAGATAGCTCAGCAGTGCCGCCGTCTGCTCATCGCTCAGTTTGTTGGCATAGGCCTCCATGCGTTTCCAGCCCCGCGCCTGCCACTCGGTCGACGGGGCGATTTTCGGCAGCTGGGCCCCGTATAGGGTAATATTGATCAGCGAGGACGGATCCGTATCGAGAACCACCGGACTGCCGACCAGGGGCGGCCCGGTCTCTGCAGACCCCTCACCCGTGGGCAAATGACAGGTTCCGCAGTGGATATCGTACTGGATGGCGCCGGCGCGCAGGACCTCGTCACTGGCGGGCTCAGCGCTGGCCACGGCGTTGGCCGGCAATCCTTTCAGGTAAGTCGCCACGGCAGTGACGTCCTCGATCGACAGGTGCCGGGTACTGTTCACAACCACCTTGTTCATCGGGCCGAATACGCCTGCGCGATGGCTGAAGCCGAGCTTGAGATAGTCCGCGATATCCTCGGTGGACCACAGGGCCAGACCGCTGCTCGCAGCGGTGAGATTTGGCGCCGACCAGGCCGACAGTTTCCCCTCGACCCGCTCCATGTAGGTGGCACCGGTCATTGCGAGATCCGCATTGGTGGCGCCGAGGAAATTGCGCGGAGTATGGCATTCCCCACAGTGCCCCAGCGCCTGCGCCAGGTAAGCGCCGCGGTTCCATTGTGCCGACTGCGTCGGCTCCGGCTCAAAGCGGCGATCTTCCAGGAACAGGAATTTCCAGATTCCCAGCGCCCAGCGCTGGTTATAGGGGAAATCAAGATCATTCTGCGGCGGTGAGGTCTTCACCGGGGCGATCGTCCTGAGATACGCGTAAATGTCGGCAATATCCTCGTCGCTGATATTTGTAAACGAGGTATAGGGAAACACCGGATACAGATGCTCACCGTCCGGCCTCTCGCCCTGTCGCATGGCCACCGTGAACTCTTCAAGGCTCCACTGGCCGATGCCGGTGTCTGCATCGGGCGTTATATTCGTTGAATAGACCGTCCCATAGGGTGTTTCAAATGCCAGCCCGCCGGCGAAGGGACGCCCGTTATCATTCGTGTGGCAGCTTACGCAGTTCCCTGCTTTGGTCAGGTACTCGCCTCGCTTTTGCGTCGCCGAGGCACTGGTTGTTGGGTCAGCGGCCGTTGCCTGGCCTGGCAAAGCCACCGCAATGAGCAGCGCCAACAGCATGCTGCGCAGACCTGACGTTGCGCCCGCAGGCGCGCTGGCGAGTGCTATCGACTCGCGGCGTTCAATTTGAAAGGTGATCATTCCTGCTCCGTTCTGAATCCGGGAAAGGTCCCGTTTGGCCCCTCAGGCATCAACACTCCACGAGTCGCAATGCCCCCCCGGATTCACCGGTTCGCCAGCAAACATCTCGCAGGTTCCACAGCCGCCGGCTTCTTGGGCTGCGTGGAAAAACTCACAATCACTACACGTTCTGGCGGGATCCGGTGAAGTCTCGGCATAGTTGAGCGTGCGACGAATGCTCGCCTCCGCCGAGGTCATTGCACCGGGGTCGGCGCAGACCATGGCCGTGTCGCTGCCGCTGTCCTGGCCGTCGCCACAGGCGGACAGTCCAAAAAGAGCGCCACTGGCAATGGGAATCTGCAGGCCGCGCAGCAAGAGCGCGCGCCGGGACATACTGGAACTCATTCTCCACCCCTGTTTGTCATGTACCCGCGAACGCAGCGTTCGCGAAAAGGTTTTAGACCCTATTCGCCTATCGACCGGCTGCGGCCCTGCCCAGTCGAATGGCATCATCCGATTCCGGGCCATAGGCCAGTAGCGCCAGAAAACCCTGCTGCACGCGCCGCGCGACCGATTCCGAATCGACGGTCATGAGATCAACCAGCCCCGCACGACGGCTCACCGCCAGCACCTCCAGCGCGATCGCCTCCGCCGCTTCCCGGTCGCCATCAAGGGCGCTGGTGAGACTTCCGATGCCGCAGACCAGCGCGCTGTAGCCCGGCAGGCTCGCGATCTCCTCAAGCTCGGCGAACACATCAGGATCCTCGACGATAAGCATTGCGATGACGTCACCGTCCGGATTGTCTGGAGACCACACATCGACGTTTTCAAAGAAGGAAATAGCGCTGCGCGCCTCCTCGGCGCTGAGCACGTGCGGAATCACCACGCCATCGGCACCGAGCGCGAGAACTTCGCTGACCCGTGCCCGCGCAGCGTCTTCGCCATCGGTCGAGATCGGCGGAATGCGCACCAGCAATGGCATTGCGGCATCCTCCCCACCGCTGCCAAGACCCTGGGCGACGTTACGCGCGGACTCGGCATCGTAGTGCTGCTCCAGACTCAGGAAGGCGTAGTCCAGTAGCGGATTCGCAGCGAGTTCACGGCCCGTCTGAACGGTATAATGCGGCGACGCCTGAGACGCGGCATCGCCCGGCACTGGCGTCACGTACTGGCCAAACGCCGGCTGCCCTGCTGCCCACAGCTCTATCAGGCTGCGATCGCGAATTGGCGTATCGGGGCCTGCGTCGGCGCTGTGCGCTGCACAGGCAACGGCGATTGAGAGGCACGCAAGCACTGCGCGGAAAAACTGCCGACCGTCCATGGCATACTCCTGACAGGGTCAATTATTTTTAATTTGCCGACTGCTGGCCCGGATGCACAATATGCACCTGATGCATCACCACATCCACAGCGGCGGAAATGGCGGTGTTGGCGCCGGTATCGGGATCGGGGTAGCCATCCGCCAGCCTCGTCATTGCTCGGTACAGCGATGCCGCTGAAAGCTGGCCGTAGCTCTGGTGATGCGTTGTCCAGTTCCTGTTAAGCCGGTGGTTGTACTGCTCAACGTCGACGTAGCCGGCCAACAGGCCCTCGGCTGTCTTTGGGGTCAGCGTGAGCTGAAGCTGGAAATCGCGAAAAAGATGGAAGCCACCACCGATACCGGGGAAGGACCAGGGGAATTTGGTCCGATCCGTTGGCTGCGTGGTCAGAACGCCCTCGACAATGCTGCCCTGAACCTCCTGAATGAAGCTCTGGCCCCAGCGGGTATCCACCCGCTGCGTACCGCCTGGAACAAAGCCTTTGCCGGACGCGTCGGTCATCAGGTCATCGAGGCCGCGATAGAACGTCACCGTCACGTCCTCATCATTCGTCAGATCGTCCACCCCGGAGAGCTCGATCATCCAGCGGTTGTAGGCATTGCCGTACATGAACAGGTTGGAAAAGTGGTAAAAGGTGCCGTCGGGGCCACGGTAAATGGCAATGCAGCCAATAGCGCGATGCAGCTGATTATCGATGCCCTCCTCGCCCTCGGGGCTGAGAAAGTCTTCAGCGCTGGCCTTGCCATCCAGGTTCACGCCGTAAGCGGTAGTGCCCTGCGCATCGTGGAAGGGGAAGGGATCCTCATCGGCCGTTGTGCGGTGGAACCGCTGACCCTCCCGCATGAGACGCGTATCCACCTCTGTGCGTTCAACCCCGCTGTCTTGCGGAAACAGCGCATCGTACTGCTCGCGCGGACCGATATTGAAGCCCTGGGGACATTCTTCCCGGGCACCCTCAGTCTGGTAGAGCGCCCAGTGCCGTTCCGTCAGCACGTAGCCGATACGTCCCCCGGCCGGAGCCTGGGCGCTTGCGACACTGCCCAGCGACATGAGGAGAGCGACACTGGAGATGGCCCTCAGGGACAGCAGGCGATTACGCCCGTTTTTACCGGCTTCAAACTGTAACATCGGTCTTCTCCCCAGCGTTCACGACGCTTGTCGGTACTATCGGCATGCGCATCATCGGCGAAACGCGTTCTCGCCGAAATCGTCGCGCAGTACAAAAGCCTTGTAGCCGTTGCGACGCCCGGTGAACTCGCCAATGCCATCACCGTTGGTTACGCCGGCTTTACGGTCACCCGCATAGGTATAGACCGGTCGTCCGCGGTAGGCCCAGACCTGCAGGGCGTTCTCCTGATCGGCTGCGGCACGATGTCCGGTCTCGGGATCTATCGCCATCACACGCCACAGAGCGCTCTCACTCGTTGCATCCGCCTCTGCAATGACATAGGGAAAAGTCTCGAGACAGACGTCTGGGTCGCCATTGCCGCAGATCGCCAGGCGGTACTCCTGCGGCGCATCCGGGTGATCGCAGGCCAGCTGCACCAGAGAATCATCGTTGCAGTTGTAAAGGTAGATGGTTCGCCCGCTGGCATCCGCGAGAACCTGGCCACCGAACTCTGCATCCTGCACCGTGAACACGTCCGGTGGCACAACGGCGCGCTGCGTGTAGACGTTATGCCAGCGCGGGTTGCGCCAGTCCGGTACATCGCTACCGACAACGCTACGGCTACCGGGGTCATTTTTGTGCGTGTAGAGCGGTTTGCCCCGATACGCCCACTGATGAGTTCCGGAAGCGCGCCGGATCACCGTCCACTGATCGGTGTCGGCCGCGAGCGCAGGTGCAGCGACTGGCGTCCAGTCATCCAGACAGTCGTCATAACAGTTAGACTTGCCCGGCTCATCGCCATCCCAGGTGTATACCGAGTACTCCCGGTTATCCACCAGCAGTCGGCCGGTGGTGCTGGGAATCACTGCGAACTCAGCCGGGATATCCGATGGCGGCGCCACCGGCACGCGAACAACACCGCCATCATTAGCAGACGTGATCTTGCTGCCTCCCAGCACATCCCCGGGCTGTTGATCGAGAATGGAGGTGTACAGCGGGTAACCGTCATAAGCCCATTGCCGCGAACCGTCGTCGCGCGTGACCAGTGTCCACTCAGCGATGTCTTCCGCGTCATCGGACGCGATCAGCGGAGGCCAGACCTGGGCACAGCTCAGGCGCCGGTCAGCATCGGGCAAGCGCAGACCGGCGGGGTATGGGCTCATCAGGCCGGCGGAATACATCAGTACCTCATCGGTGCAGTTTGAAGGTTCATGCTGCCTGTCACCGGTGGAGCCGTTGCGCAAAGCACTCAACGGCCACTTGTACAGCGTTCGCCCGCGTTCATCGGCATACACCGGTCCTTCCAGAGGACTGACAATCACCTGAATACCCGGTGGCATCATCTCGTCGATATAGGCTTCCTGTGCGGTACTGCTCGCTGCTTGCCAGTACCTCGAACGATTTGCTGTGTCAGCTGCCACATCCACAGCAGCCAGGACCGGGGGCACGGCAAGGAAAAACGCAGCCGCGAAGGCGCAGATCATGCGCCTGTCGATGCCTCTCCCTGGGTGTCTGAACGCCGCCATTCAGGCAACGACCTCGTGAATAACTTCAGACGATTCGTTGCTCAGCGTGCCCCAGGAGGACTTGTCGATGCCCAGAAGCCTGAGGGCCGTGTAGCCAACCTGGGACACCGAGCCACCCTTCAGGTCGATATGCATGCCACTCTTGCCTTTCCCGCCGGCTCTACCGGCCAGAAATACCGGCATGCCGTCAATCGCGTGCGTTCTCGCATAACCGACATCAGTCGTCCCGAGAATCAGGACATTGTCGAGCAGGGTGCCGTCACCTTCCGGTATTTTCTTGAAGGCGTCGACAAAATCCACCCAGGATTCCATGGCACGGCGCGTGAACCAGGACGCGTTCTGCTGATAGCCCGTGCCCTCATCGACGGGCTCCTCGTGGGTGCAGGTATGGTGGGGCTTGGGGTAACCCGGTTTGATGATTGACGAGAACGCCGCCGAATAAGCCATGTTGAAGACACGGGTCTGGTCACAGGCGATCGCCATGACCATGAGCTCAGTCATCATCTGATGCCGAAGCCGCACGGCATCGGCTGACTTGTCCATCAGCGGGTTGACCGGCGCCTCGCCGGGAGGTGCACAGCTGGCAATCGGATCCGGCTTGGTCAGTCGATGCTCGAACTGCGTCTCCAGCTGACGCAAACCGGTGAAGTACTGGTCGAGACGCTCGCGATCCGCAGCGCCGAGAACCTTCATCATGGACTGCGACTGCTCCATAACCCCGGACAATACGCTTCTGCGCGCGATAATCCGTGGATCCAGCTTGAACTCATCCGCATTCGGATCCTGAAAATCAGCACCGAATAGCAGGTTGTAGAATTGCAGCGGCGACCATTCCGGCGTGTTGGGGGTCGACGCGTTCATGTAACTGTAGGTGTCCCTGGCATCGGCGGTCGCAGTTGCCGTCAGGGAGTTGAAGCGCGTAGCGCGGCCAATCTGTTTGGCAACAGTGACATCGATCGTCTCTGTCGGCACGCTATCGATCTCTGGAGCCACGCCCGTTCTCGAAACCACCCAGCCAGTGAAATGATTCCGGTTCGGGGAAGAGTCGGGAAAGGCCGATCCGTTCGTGAACAGATTCACGTCATCACGCACAGGGGCCCAGGAGGCGATCTCCTCGGGCAGGTCATAGCCGGGGCCCGTCTTTTTCGGGACAAAAATACCCGACGTACCGCCGAGACCAAAGCCCCAGGTGCCAAACCGCACGGGCATCGGTGCACCCGACGCGAGCGCCGTTCCATTGCCGTCGAGAAAAACTTCAAGGAAGGGAAGCGCTACTGACACGCCGACACCGTTCAGCATTCCCTTGAGAACACGGCGTCTGTTCCATTGACTCATAACCACTCTCCTGAAATCCCTGATTTGCCCGATGGTCTACAGCGGGCACGCAATGCGACCCCGGCCTCAGTGTGAACTCGCCACCGTGATCTCGCTCTCTTCCTGTACGCGCGAAAATGCGTTGCTGAGGGCGATTGTCCGCAATAGCGCGCGAAGCCGGTAACCCTGGGCGGCAAATTCCTGATTGAAGTAGTCGAGTGCAGACCGGGCCTGCATAGCCGGCGGCGCGCCGGTGCCGTAGCTGTAGACGCGCTGCACCAGACACCGGGGCAGTTCAGGATTCTCCCGCAGTGCCTGTGCAAGGCCTACTGCGCCCTCGAATTCGAAGCCATCGAGGCCGCCGCTGACGTCGATCACGGCGCCGTTTTCGGTCAGCCGGAAGCCGCCGGCACCATCAAACTGCTCGAGCGAGAGACCGATCGGGTCGGTGATCCTGTGGCAGCCGGCGCAGGACGGCGTCTCGAGGTGCGCCCGCACACGCTGGCGTTGTGTCGGGTAGTTGGCATCGGGGTTCGACACCACAGAAAAATCGATTCCCGGGGGCGGCTCGGGAACCTCCTGGCACAGGAAGCGCTCGCGCAGTGCCTGGCCACGCAGGGTCACAGAACTGCGACCGGGGTGCGCGTGCAGCGAGAGAAAACTGACCTGCGTGAGGAGACCTGATCGCGGACTGTCATCGGGGAAGGTATGCGGCGTCCAGCCCGGCTCTGCCGGCACACCGTAGATAACCGCCAGGGCCGGGGACATCACGGTCGACCGTGTCGTGAACAGATCGCGATAATCGCCATCATTCGCAAGCAGGTGCTCGATGGACGTGCGCAGCGTCTGCTCCCGCGCGTCCTCTGCCGTCACGCGCGTGAACTCCGGGTAAATGGTGGAGTCCTTCGTTAACGTCTTGACTTCATCGAAGGCAAACATGTCGTCCAGGAATGCCCGCATGCCCTCGGCCAGCCTCGGGCTCGCCAGCATTCTGTCCACGGCGCGCTCAAGCCCACCGTCCGCCTGCAGCTCACCGCTCTCTGCCGCGGCCAGCAGCTCGTTATCCGGAGCGGAATTCCACAGAAAATAACTCAGCCTTGAGGCGAGAGAATAGGCATCAAGGCGCAGTTGACCGGGATTGTCCGGATCGGGCTCGGCGCGCTCCACGACAAACAGGCCTTCGGGGCTGATAAGCATACCCTCAAGCGCTATTTCCAGGCCCGCGTAAAAATCCTCCAACTGCTCTGCCGCAGAACCCGCCTGCTTCACGTGCATCGCAAGCTCGTCATCCGTAAGGGCGCGCCTGAATAACAGCCGGCCGACCTGGGACAAGAAGCGGCTTGCACAGGCATCGTCCGGCCCGTCGAGCGATTCCGGCTTGCAGGGAACCAGATAATTACGGTGTCTGGTGTCGAGGACCTGACTGGCGACGCTGGCAGCGACGCCCTGGATTCCCTGCAGCTGCGAACTGCCGACGCCGGCAATCGCAGCACTGTTGGCGAGCAGTCCGTCGGTGCGCGCGACGGGCGCGAACTCGACCTGCAGATCCACCCCGGGACCAAAGATGTAGCTCAGGGAATTGCGGTACTGCTCAGCGGTGACCAGGCTCATCAGCGGCCTGGTGCCGGGACTTTCAGGCTCAGGGTTGGATTCAGAACAACCAGCCAGCATGACCAGGGCTAAAAAACCCAGGACACCGGCACAAACCAGCTTGCTTGACCCCTGCGGAACCACCTGATCCGCACGCTTGGACATCAGACACATACTGCTGATTACTCCAACATTATTTTTTTATAGCGTGCTAGCCTAAGGCACGATTTCTCCACAAGCAATAGCTTTGTCTGTCACTGCGCAGTCGCGCCAGCCCCTCGTGCATGCTGATCAGCGGCGCATAGCCCAGATCGTCGCGAGCGGCTGTAATATCGTACCAGTGCGCAGTGGACAGTTGCTGAGCGGACCAGCGCGTCAGCGGCGGCTCATCGCGACGTCGCGACAGACGCCACCAGGCCTCTGCCGCCGCGCCGATCAGCATCGCTGCCGAACCGGGTATCGACTGAATGCGCACATCAACGCCAACTGCTGACAACAGCGCGCGGATGATCTCAGCCTGCGGCCAGGGATCAGCATTGGAAATAAAATAGGTCCTGCCGTAGCAGGCCGGGTTCCTGTCAAGCGCCGCCAGGGCCAGCAGATGAGCATGGGCCGCATTGTCGATGTAGACCGTGTCGATCCGCTTGCTGGCACCCGGCAGGTTCAGTGTGCCCTGGCGAGCGCGCTCGACGAGTCGCGGCAACAGCTGGTTGTCTCCGGGGCCCCAGACCAAATGCGGGCGCAGCGATACCGTCCTCAACTCGTCGTCACTGGCCGCCATGACCTTCTGCTCGGCAAGCGCCTTGCTCTTTGGATACGGCGCGGCATAGTGAGCGGGATAGGGCAACGATTCGTTGCCACCTTCAATATCGCCACCGCCGTGCGCCACGCTGGGGGAAGAGGTGAACACCAGACGCCGGATGCCCAGAGAACGACAGGCAGCTATAACATGCTCCGTCCCCAGCACGTTGATGGCGTGGTAGACCGCTGGATCGCCCCAGGCACCGGCCTTGCCTGCCGTGTGAATCACCGCCGAACAGCCTGCAGCGGCGGCCCGCACGTCCTCCGGTCGACGGATGTCGCCGCAGCACTGAGAAATACCCAGGTCAGCCAGTGCCGGTGATTCATTGCGCTGCATGGCAATGGGCTCATCACCCTGCGCCAGCAGCTGACGACAGATGGCCAGGCCGAGAAAACCGCCCCCGCCAGTCACCAGGACTTTCACGAACGGCGCCCCTTTGCGTCCGCATTGGCAGCGGCCACCGCGGCTTGCTGCTGCAGACGACCCCCGGCGCACTGCCTGGCGGCCCATACAGCCAGCAATTGCCGGTTGATCTTCGAATTGTGCCGGATATCCACCGGGAAGCCCGGATGAAACAGCACCGCAGCCAGACACTGTAGCGCTGCGTGTCCAGCAGCCTTTGCCATGACCGCTTCTTCAACCGCCTGCCTGCAAACTGCCGGCTGACCGCTTGCGCCGCGCCGCAATTCCACGCACAGCACTGGCACCTGCTCGCCCGGCTCCCCCACGCCAACCAGCGCGCTGCGCTCAACGTCGTGCAGCGTATTGAAAATCGCCTCCACCTGATCGGCAAACAGGTCGCCCTGCGCCGTGCGCACCCGCTGCGACTTGCGACCACAGAACCACAGCCGGCCCTGCTCATCAACGTAGCCCGCATCGCCCATGCGATGCCAGAGCCGGCCCTGCGCATCGCTGGTTTTAGCCAGGCGGGTCTGCTCGCGCCGCTGCCAGTAGCGATCCGTCGTGGTCGGGCCGTGCACCATGATTTCGCCGATGGCACCAGCCGGCAGCAGGTCGTCAGCGCCAAACGTCTGCAGCGCCTCGTCGCAAAGACGCAGTATCGCGATCTCGTTGGGTGGCACCGGGCGTCCGACACAGATGCCGGCACCTTCTCGCGTCGCGTCGACCAGCTCAGGGCCCAGTTCATGGCTGTCGATACAGGCCACCGGCAGGCACTCGGTAGCACCGTAGGGCGTGTAGACCCTGCCATCGGCGGGCATGGCCTGTTGCATCATGGCAACGGTGTCTGCCGGCACCGCAGCGCCCGCGGAAAGCACCCGTCGCAGCGTTGGCAGCTGGCGTCTCTGTTCCCGACAGTGTGTGCCGAGAACCTTGAGCAGTGCCGGCGAGCCAAATACATTGGTCACAGAAAAACGGTCAATAGCCTGGGCGAGATAGTCGGGATTGGCCCTGGCCGGCCGGGTCGGGTCCATGTACGGCACCACCGTAGTCATGCCCAGCGCCGGATCGAACAGAGCAAAGGGCGGAAACGTGGCAAGGTCAACCTCGCCTCGCTGAATGCCGAAGGTAGCGCGCAGCATGTCCACCTGCGCGGTAAAATGCCGATGGCGATACACCACGCCCTTCGGTATACCGGTACTGCCGGAGGTAAACAGGATTGCCGCGATCTCCTCCGCCTGTGTATCAGCCAGCACCGGTGGACCGCCAACACCACCGCGGCGGGCGAGACCGCTGAGCGAGAGGCCGCCCCAGCCAAGGCGCGGACCCAGGGTAATGCTGCGGCGGATAGACTGTGGCGACCAGCGCAGGATGACGCGGGCCAGCTGCGCCCGGGTAATACCGATGAAGGCTTCCGGCTCTGCTTCCGCCAGACAGGTCTTCAACGGTTTCAGACCAATACCCGGGTCGATCAGGACCGGGACAATGCCGGCCTTGAACAGTGCGAAGAACAGCGCAAAGAAATCCAGGCCGGAGGGCACCATCAGCGCGACCCGGGCGCCTCGCTCTATTCCATACCGCAAAAGACCCCGCGCGTAACAGTCACTCAGTGCATCGAGCTCGGCGTAGGTGGCGCTGCGGTAGTCGACCGTACCCTTGCGCACACCCAGCGGGTAGTGAATTGCCGGACTTTGCGGCTGCTGGCGTGCCTGCTCTACCAGAGCAGCTGCGACATTGCAGGGACCGTTATTTCGCGGCTCAGGGTGCAGCGCCGTCATTGCCCGCAATGCCCCCCGGTGTATGCTGCTGGCATTCGCTGGAGACCAGGAAAGCCTCAATCCGGTCCAGCAGCGCCTCACCGCCATCCTCAAGCACATAGTGTCCGCAGTCCGACAGGGGATATCGCTGCGCATCAGGCAGGTAGTGCTGCCAGTCACGATAAAAGCTCTGGTCAAACACGAAGTCCTTGAGGCCCCAGACGAGCAGTGCCGGCGTCGTCGCAAAGCGGTGCAGCCGGGCCGCCGTCCCGGCAACCAGATCGTAGCCCCGGTCACCGGGCTTGAGCGGAATGTCCTGCACGAAGCGCACCGTGGCGATGCGATTGCGCCAGCTATTGTAGGGACCCGTGTAAGCCGCTCGCACCGCTTTGCTAACCGGCTTCTTGAAAGCAATCCGGGCTGCCATGGCAGAAAAGGCATTCATACCGCGAACCAGCACCGCCCCCAGCCGCGTGCGCCCGGCAAGCCACAAGGCAAAGGGAAAGCGTTTGTCAGCGGGCAGCGGGAAGGCAGCCGTATTGAGAATAACGCAGCGCTCTATACGCTGTGCCCGCGATGTCGCCCAGCCGAAGCCGATCATGCCGCCCCAGTCGTGTACGATCAGCGACAGCGGTGCCTCATCGCCGACAGTCGCTCGCACCAGCGCATCAAGGTCATTGATCCGTCTGCCCAGGTGATAGTCATAGTCTGCGTCGTCCGGCTTGTCGGACAGGCCGCAACCAATGTGGTCCGGAACGATACAGCGATAGCGGTCGCGCAAGCGCAGCACCAGATTGCGATAATAAAACGACCAGGTCGGATTGCCATGCAGCATCAGCATTACCGGCGCATCCCGCGGCCCCTCATCCAGGTAATGCATTCGGTGGCCGTCAATGGTCAGCCAGTGAGAGGCGAACGGATACAGGTCCACGGGTGGACGATAAGTGGATTGATGCGACTGCGTGCTCGTCTGGCTCATCGGTCGTTACCAGACCACCTCTGCCATGGCGCAGTTGAGACCCGAGCCAATACCCAGCAGGGCAATGCGACTCCCTGCTTCCAGCTCGCCCGACTCGGCCAGTCTGGACAGCACGATGGGGACCGACGCCGGACCGACGTTGCCCATGTGCGGATAGATGGCATGAACCTTTGCAGGGTCCAGACCCAGCAGCTTGACCAATGCATCTGTGTGGACCTTGCTCACCTGATGAAGGACGAACTGATCCAGTTCGTCGGCAGCCCAGCCGAAGGACTTGCGCGCCTCTGCAAAGGTCTCCGCGGCGAGTTCCAGCCCGGCGCCGAGGAGTCCGCGCGTATCTGTCTGCATACGGTCCATATTGCCCTGACACAGCTGATTAAAGCGCGTGGCGGCACGCGTCACGCTTCCGCGATAGCGGTGACCATCGGGCACCAGCTCACTGCGCGCCATGATCATAGCGGCACTGCCTGAACCCAGCGTGAGAGAGGCGAACTCAGCGCGAAACTGTGCCTCTTCCACCTCCGATGAAAGCAGCCGTGCAATGGTAGCTTCGATCAGCGGACGGCTGGATTCACCGTCAACGATCAAAGCGTAATCCACCTCGGCACGCTCCAGCATACGCGCTGCGATATCCATGCCGTTGAGAAAGCCCAGGCAGGCATTAGCAACATCGAAGTTGAGGCAGTCGGCTGCGAGACCGAGATTGCCATGCACCATGCAAGCAGTAGAGGGCTCGAGGAAATCTCGGGACACCGACGTATTGATGATCACACCAATACGCGAACGGTCAATGCCGCTGCGCGCAATAGCCTCCTCCGCAGCCATCGTGGCGGCGTCGGAGGGACTGGTGCTCTCATCCCAAAGCCCGCGGGACTCAATTCCTGAAATTTCCTCAAGCAGGTTTTCACGAATACCCAGGCGGTCCATGGTCGGCTTCAGGCGCTGCGCGATAGCCTGCGAGCTCAGACTGACGGGTGCATTCACGGCGACAGGCGCCTGGATAACGACATTCTTGAAATGCATGGAAGGATACTCTGCTGCGTGTCATGGCTGGGAGTGCTGCGGATAGGCAGCGTGGGTGAGCGGCGCGTCACGATGAACCACGGCGCAGCCCGCATTCTGCGCGACATTGTAGCGAATTTGACGAGGTTGCGGGAGTCGGCTGCGCAAGCAGTCTGTGCCGCCTGCCGGGACCGCAAATGACGGCGCACCGCCTGGCAGCGCAAGCGCAATCCCGATTGACAGAAGTCAAGGCGACGTCATGTCTCCTGGCCTATGTTTAAACCAGGTGCGTAGCTTATAAACTGTCATGGTGAGTTCACTGAGTGTTCCTGGTGCCCGTCACGGGCTTGTTCTTCTCTAGTCAATGCATCCTTCGGTCCGCGGTACACTGAACCGCCGAGCTATGGACTAACGCTGAGCTGCGGGTTCTCGCGGGCCAAGAGGTAAGTTCGACACGCGACAGAGGCCACTCAGTCGCGCGCCGATGATTGCATCTCCCGGCGCCGCATGGGCATGGCGTCAATGCGCGAAAACAGCTCGTCGATGTTCAGGCGCGACGCGCGCATTTTGACGCCACCATCCTTGCCGATCAGCAGCACGGGGCGATCGCCGCTGACCGACTCGCGCAAATCGCCTGCAAACGCCGGTGCCACCGTGCCAGGGAAATTCGTCACCAGAAGTTCATCATCCAGGACAAACCAAACAGCGTCGCGCTCCTCGAGTCCAGGGGTATGTTCTTTCAATGCCGCGAACCCGATGGCTCCGCAAAAGACACTTTCGATGTGATCAAAGTCAGCATCAACATTGCGCTAACGATTCCCTGGTGCATCGGTATTCCAGTTAAAGCCGTAACGCCAGCAGGCATCTCACCACCCGATGATGAACTTCAGGGCGACGCACGTTCAATGATATAATGACCAATTGAGGGACGATCTAGCAGACCTGGATGGAGACGAAAAAATCAATCCAGACAAGTGGCCTCAGTGCCGCTGGCCGGAGTGGCCTCAGTGCCGCTGGCCGGAGTGGCCTCAGTGCCGCTGGCCGGAGTGGCCGGAGTGGCCGTGAAGCCTGACACACAGCCCGTCGTTCTCCTGGATGGCGGGCTTGGCCAGGAAATCTACCGCAGGGCGAACCACATAAGTTCTCCGCTGTGGTCGGTGGCCGTCATGCTCGAAAAACCCGAGATTGTTACGGCGGTTCACGCAGACTTTATCCGTGCGGGGGCCCGAACCCTGACCCTGAATACCTACACCGCCACGCCCGCTCGTCTACGAAAAAACGGGGCTCTAAATCACATGGGCATCATCCACGATCAGGCGTTCGAAGCACTGGAAAGAGCCATGACGGCGACCGGTACCGAGGTGGATATTGCTGGTTGCCTTCCGCCATTGTTCGGGAGCTACAGGGGTCAGCCGGAACGATCTTTCGAGGAGTTGCGCGGGGAATACGCGACGCTCGTCGAGCTCCAGCAGCGTGCCGACGTCATGTTGATTGAAACCATGACGAACACTCTTGAAGCAAGGGCAGCATGCGATGCAGCGAGGGAACTTGGCAAACCTTTTGCTGTGTCGTTCCGCCTGGAAGCGGATGGCGGCCTAAAATCCGGTGAAAGCCTCGCGCAAGCCGTCGCCACGGTTGCACATTACGCACCCACGGCCGTGATGTTGAATTGCTGTGATCCCGAAACCCTCACCACCGCGATGCCTGCACTGGTGGCACTATATCCAAGGGTAGGCGGCTACGCCAATGCCTTCAAAAGTGTCGAGAACGTAGCGAACGGCGGCCTGGTAGACACCCTGGAAGCACGAGAGGACGTCTCACCGGCAACCTACGGCGCTGCCGTGGCGCAATGGTTGAATAATGGCGCCGTGGTCACCGGTGGTTGTTGTGAAATAACACCCGCTCACATCCGTTATCTGACGGATAGCTTCAACCATCAATTCGAGATTATCAGGCTTTCGCAGTTGAGAGGCAGGCCATAGGAGACTCATCACCAGCATGGCCCGCTCCCTTCAACAGCACACCGTGCGGCGTTGTTGACGAGTCGGTAGCCAGTGGGGAATACCGCTAAAACCGGTATTCCAGAGAGAGCCGAACGACTTCGTAATCCACTTACGACGCCCGGTGTTCCACGCCGACATCCACGAGTGACAGGGCTTACCAGGTAACGCCTGCGCCGGAGGTGAACGCCGTGCCGGAGTCATCGGGAAGTCTATCGCCCCGGTCCAGTTCCCAGCGCTGTGCGCCCAGAATACCGAACACCGTTCAATCAGGTGCAAGTTCGTAGCGCGGCAGCGCGGTTGCATCGTCGTCCACGTCGTTCCACCAAGGCCCGCTGTCCGTCACCAGCCGGTTGACGTCGGCAGCGCCCAGATGAAGTGCGGCGGACCAGGGCCTGTCCTGCGCGCTGGCGGACGACCAGCCGAGCGCTACGAATGGAAGAATGAACAGCGTCATCGTGTTGGCTGAAGATTGCATGGAACTTTCCTCCCTGTGCTTTCCTCAAACCATTTCCCCTCACTGACGCTACAGCCCGGTGGCGGGGTGTTCAAGGCCCGTGGAACATGTCCTGGCGAAAAGCAGGTCCGCTGTTCTATGCTCAAGGCATGCGTGCGATGCAATTTCATGGGCCGGGCTCGGGGCTGAAGCTGAGCGAAGTTGCCAAACCCGAGGCTGGCCCCGGACAGGTGCGGATACGGGTGGAGGCCTGCGGCATCTGCCGCACAGATCTCCACGTCCTTGACGGCGACCTCAAAGATCCAGTGTTGCCGCTGATCCCCGGGCACCAGGTCGTCGGCGTCGTGGATCAGATTGGTTCGGGCACGACTGCACTGCAAGCTGGAGACCGTATCGGCATACCCTGGCTCGGCTCCGCCTGCGGCCATTGCCGTTTCTGTCACGCCGAGCAGGAAAATCTGTGTGATTCACCTTCCTTTACCGGGTACCAGATCAACGGCGGCTTTGCCGAGTACGCCGTCGCCGACGCCCGGTTCGTATTCCACATTCCGCATGCCTACTCGCCGAAGCATGCTGCCCCACTGCTCTGCGCCGGACTGATCGGTCATCGATCATTGCGCATGGCGGGTAAGGACTGCCAGTACCTGGGGCTCTACGGTTTTGGTGCCGCGGCACACATTGTCGCCCAGGTAGCCCGTTTCGAGGCGCGGGAGGTCTACGCCTTCACCAGGCCCGGGGATGCGAACACGCAGGCCTTCGCCCGCAGGCTCGGCGCAGTCTGGGCGGGGGGCTCAGATGAGCCGCCACCCCGGCTTCTGGATGCCGCGATTATTTTTGCTCCGGTGGGCGCGCTGGTGCCCGCAGCACTGCGCACCGTGCGCAAAGGCGGCACTGTGGTCTGCGGTGGCATTCACATGAGCGACATTCCCACCTTCCCCTACGCCGATCTCTGGGGAGAGCGCCGGCTGTGCTCCGTAGCCAACCTGACGCGCCGCGACGGCGAGGAGTTCTTCGCGGTGGCGACCAAGGTGCCAGTAACCACGCGGGTGACCACTTATTCCCTGGAGCAGACAGCCGCAGCGCTGGAGGACCTGCGTCATGGGCAATTTGATGGAGCCGCCGTGATTCTGCCCTAGTGGGTCCCGCGGTAATTTCGGTAACGCTCAGAGTCGCTCTGCGGGCGCGAATCAAGGCGCGGTCGCCGGCAAGGTGAAGGCGGCGCCACCGGTACCGCGATGACCACTTCGCCAGGGGCATATTTCTGCAGCGCGTTTGTCGCCGCGCGCATCGTGGCGCCTGTGGCCAGGCCGTCGTCGACGAGGATAACGGTAGTTCCCTGTATTCGCGGCCACGGTACTCCGCGAGGGCCTCTGCAAGTCGCTGGCCGGCAACGTTGCGATCGAGGAAGCGACCGCGTGGCCCACCAGCCAGCTTCGCTTACCGATTCAATTGATGGGGCCGTTTTGGCCGGTTTTCCGATGGTTGGAGTTGCCGGACACGATCAGAGGAAGTCAGGGGAACCATTCTTCCTCGAACGCCAGACTTTCCAGGATAATCCCAGCATCGTTACGATAGGCTTGTGCTCTCTCGACGGGGAATGTCATGAGCACCTGCACCGCCTGACCCGAGGTTTCTCCCAGCAGGACATAACCGGCCTGTTCCCGGGTATCGCTGAAACTGATGACCGTTTTCACCCAGTGATACGGAAACTCTTCTGATCGTTCCGACCGAATGCTGTTGATTGTCCAGCCCGCCCCGGCGATCAGACCGTCTGGACCCATCACCGAGCCCTCGAGATCGGCGGCCGAGGCGGTACCTGCCGGGAGGAACACGTGAACCCTGGCGTTATCCATGGCATTGCCGCGGGGAGCAAATGTAAAGGAGAAACCGCAACCCTCGCCAATGCAACCGCCGTCCACCACCATGGAAGCCGGATAATTCGCTCTGATGGGATATCGATAGGCCGTGCCGTCGTAGGTTTGCAGGGAACCCGCGTTTGCGGGATTGATAGCCTCGGCCGTCGCGGAAGGCCCTTTCGCGCGGGGTGGCACTGCGGTCTCGTCGTTCGGGGCGTTGGGAGCGCAGGCTGTGATTACCATTGAGGAAATCCCCGTCAGTAGCGTTAACACACCGCATCGCTTCATCGTATTCAAAACGCAACGGCACGCTCGTCCAGTGCTTCACACCGGCGAGGTACCCATCTGCTTGAGATGCCGCTTATCGTCGTGGCATTCACGAGATCCTCCAGTTTACGCGGGCTCACAGTGGCCACCGTCATGCGGTGTCAGCCACGCCCCGGGGCACCAGCGCTGACTTCGAATGTCCTGATGATAAGGGTCGGTTCAATCGCGATCAATTCCCCGCCTCGACCACGCTGCCCCAGGTCAGAATGGTAGAGACCCAGCTGTCCCTGCGTGAAGGGCCAGGTACGTGTCATACGTGGGCAACCGAACAGACAGGGCTCGCTGGGCACCTTGAGCTTGAAGATCAACGTATTATTCATACTCATAAGGTATCTGGTTCACGCTGGCCATTGCGATAATGGACGCCACTGGCGGAATTCTGGCCAGCATTTTCGCAGTCTCGCGGATGATCAGGAATCTGATAGACACGATCACTGACAGCCGGATTTGAATCGGAGGGACGCGGCGACTGTCCCCTCTTTGGCATGGCTCTGGAACCTAAGGAAGTCAGTCTGGATGATGGCCCCTCTGAAGAACTCACGGATATGACCCGCCGGTTCTGGATCGGGTTGGTGCTGACACTGCCTATGTTGGTGCTCGACATGAGCGGCCCCCTTACCGGTCTCAATCACGTTGTGGTACCGCAGATGTCGAACTGGATTCAACTGTTCCTGGCGACGCCTGTGGTGGCCTGGTATGGCTGGCCGTTCTTCGTCCGGGGCTGGAAATCCGCACTCCGCCGCAGCCTCAACATGTTCAACCAGTCTGTGTCGCCTGCCGGGGCCGCACATGCCGGCGCACCGCCAGGCCGCGCAAGCGCAATCGCGATTGACAGAAGTCAAGGCGACGTCATGCCGTCTGTCCTATACTCAGAGCACGAGCCTGTATGGGAGGAATATCATGAAAAGTTCGCTGTGCGTTACTGCTGCCCGTTACGGGCTTGCTCTGCTGTTCATTGCGGCCGTCGCCGCCTGCAGCGAGGAAGACACACCTGTAAAAGGCTTCGTTCTCCCCGAGGGCGATAGTGAGCAGGGCAAAGCGGCTTTTTTGTCGCTGGGTTGCCAGCAGTGCCACACCGTGGCCGACTCCGACATCGAGCAACCTGACGATGCCCCCCATGAAATCCAACTCGGTGGCAGGCTGATTCAGGTCGAACACTATGGCGAGCTGCTCACATCAATCGTCAACCCGAACCACCGCGTGGCGCCCCAGCATGACGAGATGGGCGATGGAGAAGGAGACCCGGTCTCTCCAATGCCGGATTTCACCGATACGATGACGGTGGTGCAGTTGATTGATGTCGTTGAATTCCTGCACTCCAAGTACACTCAGGTGCCGAAATATTCCGGTCGTTACTACCATTACCCAATGTGACCGCTCCCAGCGGGGTGGGCGGAACGCTTTCGGCTCTGGTGCAGCGGGAGCCGAAGCGGTCTGCTAAAGCGCCACTAGAATCGATATTCGAGGTTCAGTCGAACGGCGTCATAGTCCACTTCCGACGCCTGGTATTCAAGGCCGACGTCCACAAGTGGAACGGCTTGCCAGCTAACGCCAGCGCCATAGGTGAACACCGTATCGGAGTCATCGGGAAGTATATCGTCCCGCTCCAGCTCCCATCGTTTTGCGCCCAGAATTCCGAACACCGTCCAACCCGGTGCAACTTCGTAGCGTGGCAGCACGGCCGCGTGCCATGCACTGAAATCCACATCCTCGCGAATGACCACAGCGGGGCAGATTGCGTCTGGAGGGCATGTATTGTCACCACGCAGGTTGTTTGCTTCCTCGTACATTACGCGAAGCGCGAGCATGGGCGACACCTCATAGCCAAGGCTGACACCCAGCGCGGTTGCATCATCATCCACATCGTTCCACCAGGGCCCGCTGTCCGTTACCAAACGATTAACGTCGGCAGTGCCCACATGAAGCGCAGCAGACCAGGGCTTGTCCTGTGCGCTGGCAGACGACAAAACGAGTGCTATCAATGGCAGACTGGAGAAAATGCGTGTGTTAACTGAAGTTTGCATGAAACCTTCCTCCTTGTGCTCTGCTTTGCTTTGCTTTGCTTTGCTTTGCTTTGCTTTGCTTAAGGAGCTTCCATCAAACTATAGTCCGGACACAGCTTTTTTCAAGCCGTTGCGAGGTACGACGCGCCACGCGCAGTCTGATTACACCAGCAGCGCCAAAAACGAAGGTGGCAGCGTCAACGGGTGGGTGACATCCACGCGGCCGGCAAAACCCAGTTCCGGAACCAGGCGGCGACATCCTTAGCCGGCATGGGCTTCGCGATGTAGAAGCCTTG